>RRZU013467683.1_pt1 | contig 10335 bp, 10 predicted proteins | sample 2165561 | NCBI WGS metagenome assembly RRZU01 (sample SAMN10456909, study PRJNA506462) | wastewater metagenome | isolation source: wastewater sludge | place: USA: Moscow, Idaho | reverse complement strand
TGTTTCTTGACCCTTTACTTGGTCTGTAAACATTTTCCATAACGGCATTCTTCCTGGCATGGTTCCGAAGATATAAGGTAAGCGTAAGCTATTTACAACCATCGCCCCTTCACCTTCTGCAAAGGCAACTTGCTCTTGAAGAAGTCTTGTTGCAGGATAACCGTGCTCAATTAAGTTTTCTTCAGGCCATCTCTCAGTAAATTCTGAGAAGTATGATCCATAAACCACAAATCGCTTCACGCCTGCTTTACGTGCTAAACGAACTAAGCGCTGAGTTGGTCTTACGTTTGCTTCATAAAAGAATGTAAACGATGGCGCATCGGGTACAATTCTTTCATCTGCACCAATCGCATACATCACACCATATACACCATCAAGAAGTTTTAGAATTTCTTCATCTGTTTTGTCATTAATGTTAAATAAATGATTTTCAACATCATGTCCTTCCCATAAATCATCAACGGGCATGGGTGGAAGTGATACACTCACTACCTCATATCCATTATCAAGTAACTCAAGTGTTGTGTGGTATCCAAGTAAACCTGTTCCGCCTAATACTAGAATTTTTTTATTCATATCAATTTCCTCCTTATTCCATTATAACAAATGGTTATACTTGCGTCATAGCAAACAATGAAACCGCTCACTTTTTTCATCTTAGTTTCACTTTACGCCCTTAATTATAAGCTTTCTTTGTGTAAAAAAGTTTATCTATCACAAATTATGAAGCTCTTGTGAAAGAAAAGGAAATGAATTTTATTGAGTGTATAATCAAAGTAGGAGATAACTATATATAAATCAAGTGATTTTATGAAATAGTTTGAAAATATTAATTTACTTGACTTAGTTATCATAGCTGATCTTTGAAAAGTGAATAAAGTGTATTTTGTGCACAACAAAAACAACTAACTTGTAGCATAAATTTTAAGTATTTATGATTTTAGATTAATTTTGTTTCATCAAACATGATGTCATTAGAAACTAAGTGATAAATTATTCTTAACAATTTACGCACTACATGTCCCTGAGCACATCGATGTGATTTATTTTGACTTAGTTTTAGGTTATAATATTTCTTGAATACAGGGTTATTATTGACCACAGGCATGGCAATTTGATATAAAGTTTTTCGTAAGTAAGGATTTCCTTTTTTAGTAATTGGGGTTCGAGTCGCTTCGAACTGACCAGACTCTCTAACATAAGGAGCCACACCAGCAAACGAAATAAGTTTAGCGGGTGAATCGAATTTATTTATATCACCGTATTCTGACAAGATGGACATACCGGAGAATATTCCAATTCCAGGTATGGAAGTGATAGGAGAGTTTAGTTGATCGCTAAGCTCTTTTATTTTAGCGTCAACTTCTTTTATCTGTTCCTCCATCATTCTTATTGTCATAACAAGGTGCTTTACTTGGAGTTCTGAAGTAACGCTTTCTTCGCCAACAGAAATAGTTGCGTGTTGTTTTAATACTTCTGGACTCAACGAGATACCACGACCTGGACCTTCTATTTTAAACGCTTTACGAAGTGTTCTGATGTCTGTGTTCGCAATTGTATGAGCGCTGCCAAACTGCTCTAATATACGCATATAAGCTTGACTGTATCGCGTTTTAAAGAGTGTATTGAACTCTGGAAAGACAAGGTCAATTGATTTTTGAAGTTTATTTTTAAATCGATTAATATCTTCTTTTAAATCATGATGGTGACGCGTGAGTTTTCTAAGTTCACGTAGATGATAAGTTTCTTTATCGACCCGACGATACTCATCTTTGTGCATTAAAGCTTGAGCAATCAGCAGTGTGTCTAACTTATCATTTTTGGCAGTCTTAAGTTTTGATTTTCTTTTCATCTCGATCGTGATTGGGTTTATAAGACCCACTCTAAATCCGTTATCAAGAAGAAAAAATGCAAGATTATCACCATAATGCCCTGTGTCTTCAAATCCAACAAGGTAATCCTTATACGGATTAATGGCGGAAAGTAAATCATTGAAGCCTTCTTTATTATTTTTAAATTCAAAAGGTTCAACCAAAACTTCTCCAACACTGTTGTCTAGGACACATGCATAGTGATTCGTTTTAGCAATATCAATTCCAATAGTAATCATAATTACCATCCTTTCTTTGGGTGTGATTGTGATTAAGTGCCATCTTACTTGGTAAATTAAACCTGGTGCATAAGAATTCAAAGACTCATCAAACTCATGGTAATTTTATACAAAGAAGTGGCAAGAACCTCCTTGGGGTAGTCTAGCTACAAGGAACAAATACAAATACACATTCACTCTTCAATTCTAACAGATAAATTAATTCAAGGGTTACCAACCCTTGATAGAAAGGAAAAGGTATATTACATTCACTCGTTTAATGAGTCAATTAGAATATACCAGGAAAAAACTATGAAAGAAAAATATTTAAATGAAACGGTTGGAACCCTTGGGGTTCTATTCATCAAATTACACCAATATCACTGGTATGTTGAAGGCGAGAAATTCTTCGGATTGCATGAACTCTTTGAAGACTATTATGATGAAATTAATGAAAATCTTGATGAGTATGCAGAAAGAATGTTGTCACTTGGATTAAAACCTGTTTCAACGCTCAAGGAATTTTTAGACCTTTCATGGATTGATGAAAAACCTTACCACAAAAAGATGGACCATAAAGAAATGGTTCGCTCAGTTTATGATGATTTTGAACTTATCGCTCGTAAACTTCAAGAAGGCATTGAATTATTTGAAGACGATGATGTCACCGCTGATATGCTGATAGATTTAAAAGGTACCCTTGAAAAACACAATTGGATGTTACGTGCATACCTTGTTTAATTTGTTCCACATTACTTAGACTCCTTAAATAAGGAGTCTTTTTCATTAAAAATTTCTTAAATTCTATTAAATGTGCAATAATATATAATATACTAAGAAATGAGGGCATGTATGAAGAAGAAAATAACAAATATCGTTTTCCCCGACAAAGACATACGATATTCAATTCGGAAACGAAATTCAACAATAATATTTTATACTTCCATTGTTTCAATTTTTTCACGGATTTTTTCGATTATTTCATTCAATCGACAAGTCATCGATTCAGCAGAAGGAACACTTTGGAAAAACTATATCGTCAAATTGCATACTTTTTTCTTAGGTGTTTGGATTGTTATTGCACTTCTAACACTCTTCTGCAAATTCATCAAAAAAGATCTCAAATATTTTTGGATTACTGAGTATCTTGCTTTTATGGCAATTCTTGGACTTTGACTATTTGCAACACTCTTTGATCAACTCATCACTTCGGAAATTACACCTTTTATGACTGCGTCCATTGTGGCTCCTGTCTTTATTTTTGTAAACCCAATCACTGCTGTTGTAACCCTTCTGGTAAACTTTCATATCTTTAGATTTTTTATCCCACGATTCCAACTTAATCCAGAAATAGTGTTATCCAATCATACTAATGCACTTGTGATTACATTTTTTGCTATCTTTTTATCAATTATTGTCTATCAATATGCTGTAAAAAACTTACAACAAGAACAATACATTCGCAAACAAAAAGAAGCCCTCGAATACTTAGCTCATACAGACCCGCTTACAGATTTAATGAATCGAAGACGATTTATTCAACTTGTGAAGTTAAGACAAGACCATGGAATTATAGCGGTAGTTGACATAGATGATTTCAAAAAGATCAATGACCAGTACGGACATCCCGTTGGCGACGAAATATTAAAACAATTTTCAAATCTTATGATAGACTACTTTGAAGTGGATGATTTAATTGCTCGTTTTGGCGGTGAAGAATTTTTAATTTTAATGAGAGATATGGCCCCAAATGATGCCCATAATATTTTAGAACATTTCAGAAAATACGTTGAAGAAAAACCATTTATTGTTGATGATTCGATCATTCGCTTTACCATCAGCACTGGCTATACATGCAAAGATAACGGTAAGAATTCATTCTACACCGCCTACAAACTCGCTGATAAAGCTTTATATAAAGCGAAAGAAAATGGAAAAAATGTTGTACTTCACAATTAGACGCTTATGCGTCTTTTTTGTTGTAAAGATTTAAGGATAGGCGTAAACTTAAATTAGGAGATGATTTTTATGAAAATTGTAATTATCGGCGCATCCATTGCAGGAATGAATGTTATGAATAAACTTGTTAAAGAAGAATTTAATGGTGAAATCACACTAATTGATAAAAGTGACACTCTTCCATATAACCCATATAAACTCACCAAAGATTGGATGTTGGACTTAGAGAACACAACTCCCCCACTATTAAAAAAGGAATCTTTTTACAAAGACAATAACATAGAGTTAAAACTTAAGACTGACGTTGTTTCAATTGATCCAATCAAACAGACAATCACAACCAATGACAATCAGATTATTTCATATGATAAATGCATCATTGCGAGTGGCTCTAAATTAAATAAACTCGATACAAAAGCTCAAAACTTATTGTATCTTAGAACATTTAACGATGCGCTTGAAATTAAAAAACAAGCTAAGACACACGAAAACTTCACCATCATTGGTGCTGGTTTCATTGGCCTTGAACTCGCAGCATCTTTAAGCAGTTTAAATAAAAAGGTAAATGTTATTTTAAGACATCCTCTTCCCCTTGAAAAAACCTTAGGAAAAAGAGCAGCAGAACACATCTTTAATCTGCTCAAAAATAACGGAGTAAACTTCATCACAAACGATTCCGTTAATGAATTCCATATTTCTAATAATATTATTACGTCCATTACCACCAAAAATAATCTAACACTTGATACAGATTGTGTCATTGGTGCCATTGGTGTTAAACCGAATATCCCTTTTGATATTGAAGGTTTAGAAATAGATAAAGGGATTGTGGTGAATGAATACCATCAAACTTCGCTTCCTAATATTTACGCAGCCGGTGATAACACAGTTATTCCACATGGCGATGCTCACATACATTTAGAACACTGGGAATCTGCTTATTATTCAGGGATTAATGTTGCGAAAAATATCATGAGTAATAATACAACACCCTATGATGTAGTCCCTTATTTTTGGACTGATCTTTATGATGAAACGTTTGAAGTACTCGGATATGCCTCTTCCTTTGAATATGCTTTTGTAAGAGAAAGCGATGACCCCAAACAATTCATGGTTGCTTATACTGATAAAGACTACCATTTACTGTCCGTTCTATTTTCTAATCATGTTCTGAAACGAAAAGATGCATCAAACTTCTTAAAAAATACAAGCAAGATTGACCCAAAGGAATTCACCAATCCTAATCATCCCTTATTTTAGTCAGTAAAAAAGAGCTTCACATGGTAAAGCTCTTTTTAATTTATCGTTCAATTGTTAATTCAGTTTTTAATGTTGCTGGATTTTCTAGTGTATCCGCAACTGGACATGTGCTATCGACAAATTCAATAAACTTTTTAATGTCCGCTTCATCTGAACTTGATTTAATATAAATTTTTGATCTAATTTCTGAGAAGCCAATTTTTGCGTCTGGATTTTTACCCATGTAACCATCTGGATCGAAGTCCCCTTCAAGTTCTACACGAATATCTTGCAAGTCAATTTTATGGAAACGAGCATATGCATAAGCCACAATACACTTACATGCGCCCAGTGATGAAAGTAGTAACTCAACAGGTGTCATTCCTGTGTCTTTACCACCTACTGAAGTTGGTTCATCAATGATGATTTTGTGGTTACGTGCAGTTGCTTCAACCTGCATTCCTTCATTTAATTGTGTCGATGCTTTATAAACCATTTTAGCCATAAATTATTCCTCCTTTTATAACTATAATCTATTTTTACTTTACGCCGATAATCAATTCTTGTCAATGTGTTTTATTGGTGTTTTTTAATAACTGTAAAGACATTTCGAGCAGCACTTACACTATGGTCACCAATTCGTTCCATTGTCCCTAAGATATCCACATAAACACTGGATGCGATGGTTGTTTCATCTAAGCCCTCAGTGAGTCGATTAAAGTGCTGATTGCGATACTTAATTTCAATTAAGTCTAAATATTCTTCATCTTTTAAAAGTCTAATATAATCGGATTCATTTTCTTCAATCAGAATATTTTGAGAACGCATTGCGATATCCAGCATAAGTTCATACATCATATTTAAATCTGCCAAACCTTCATCCGTAAAGTTTTCATCTTCTTCATAAACCATGCTATAGAAGCGAACAAGATTGATATTTAAATCAGACATTCTTTCATAATTTTTTACCATGTTTAAGGCTTGTGTATAAGCGATTGCATCAAACTGCGGACTAAAACCACTTTTCGCCAACTTTAATAGATAAGAAGTAATGTTTGTATCTGCACGATTCACTAAATCTTCCAGTTGATAAACAACATCTGCATGTTCAGGATCTTTTTCATTTAAGTATTCCTGTGAAGTTTTGAGTCCTTCTAAGACTAGGTCTGACATTTGAATCGTTGCATCTTTTACTTGTTGATATGCGGCATCAGGAAATACATTGATGAGATTTTCATCGAGTTCAATTAATTTTTCTTGTGTCTTAATTCGATCTTCACCAGGAATTAGAATTTCTAATAATTTGACCATCCACGATACAAAAGGAATGACAAGAATTAGTGAGGCTAAGTTAAACACAAAATGATTTAGCGCCACTCCCATTTCAGGTGTACCACTTAAGGATTGATTAAGGCTTGTGATAAGGGCTGAGTACGGTACAATAATCAACATTCCAATCAAAGCGCCTAAAATATTATAAATGACATGAAACCAACCAGCACGTTTCGTGGAAGCTGAGCCACCTTTTGAAACTAATACAGCAGTTAGCGTTGTCCCTACATTTGAACCAAAGACAAAAGCTGATGCAACAATCATATCCATTTCACCACTTGCAAAGAGTTTTTGAGTAATTCCGACAGTTGCAGTTGATGAGTTAATCACAACTGTTGCAAGGGTTGATCCAGCCAGCGCAAGCCATCGATGTCCTTGGAGACTTTCCATAAACTGTGTGAATTGGGGATATTCTTGTATGAGTAATAACTTTTCACTCATCATTTCTAATCCTACAAAAAGCACCCCAAACCCAAAGATTACCTTACCAATATGTTGGAATTTTTTACGTTTAGAAAACACAAGCATCATTCCACCTAAAAAGACTAAATAATACCCATATTCTTCAATGTTCAAACCAATCACTAAAGAAGTCATAGTCGTTCCTAAGTTCGCCCCAATTGAGATCCCTATGGCTTGTTCAAGCGACATCATTCCAGCTCTAACTAAACTAATAGAGATAACAGTAGCTGCAGTGCTTGAATGCATAATCGCCGTAATAATTGCCCCCACTAACATAGACATAAAGAGATTATTCGTATATTTTTCGATATAGTAATTAATCTTTGTCCCTGCTAATTCTGTTAATCCCTCTCCGAGAAAATCAACCCCGATCATAAATAATGCAAAACCACCTAAGATGATTCCAATTTCGATACTTGGCTGTGTGAATCCTTGATTAACCATAGAAATCCTCCTTGTCTTCTATATGTTAATTATATCACTTGATGTTTTTCTTGTGGGTTTTACCCTATTTTTTTTAACCATCATTTTCCTAAGAATCCCCTTTCATTAAAATATACTTAAATAAAACTTAAATTTGAGTTTATTTTGTTGACAAGCATTGTATCACTGTGTTACTGTGCTAATACAACAGGAGGTTGTTATGAACAAGACAGTCATTCAAATTAAAAACTTATCAAAACACTATGGAAAATTTAAAGCCCTTGATTGCATTAACATGAATGTTAACCGTGGCGATATTTATGGACTCGTTGGAAAAAACGGTGCCGGTAAAACAACATTATTTAAATCAATTCTAGGTCTTACAAAAATTTCTGAAGGTAAAATTTCAATCTTAAACAGTGAAAAGGAGCATGAACTTTTAAAAGCTCGTAATAACATTGGATTTTTTATAGGACAAAATTTTTATGGTGACATGAACGCAAAACAAAACATTGATTATTATCGTCAATTAAAAGGAATCAAAGACCCTAAAGAGACACAACGCGTCTTGAAAATTGTAGGTTTAGACAACAACAAACACTTATATAAAAACTACTCCATGGGAATGAAACAACGCCTTGGTATTGCGAGCGCAATTCTAGGCTTTCCAGAAATACTCATTTTAGATGAACCTATCAATGGCTTAGACCCCCAAGGGATAAAAGAAATTAGAGACCTTATTAAACACCTAAATAAGGATTATGATATGACGATTATTCTTTCATCTCATATCTTAAGTGAGTTGGATCTGGTGGCTGATCGATTTGGATTTGTGGATCATGGAGTCCTGATTAAAGAAGTTGATAAAATTGATTTCAACCAAAAAGATCACATCATTGTAGAAACTAACATGGAAAAAGAGCTTTTAAATATTTTAAATAGACATGATATTAGAGCTAACCTTCAAAATGATTCAACACTTATGATCCAAGATGAAAAAATGAATATGAATCAACTCATGCATTTAATCGTCCATGAAAACATTGAAATAAATGGCATTTACACTGATAAAACTTCCCTTGAAGATTTATATTTCAAGTTAACACAAAAAGGAGAACATCATGCTTAATTACATTCACGCAGACATTAAAAGAATATTGACACAAAAGAAATTTATCAAATTTGGCCTGATACTTCTTTTATTATTTGAAGCTTTAATCTTTTTAATGAATACGCATAACTTCACTTCTTCAAGATATTTAACAATTATTGCGATGTCTCTTGAATTTATGCCACTTGTTATAGGTATTTTTATCTTCTCAATTGTTTATCTTGATGATCTACACTCAAAATCTATTCAAACAGCCATTGGCTTTGGCTTTAAACGCTCACAAGTAATTATTGTTAAATCTTTAAACATAATAATAATCTCAACACTCATCAGCGTTCTAATATTTGGTGCGATGATACTAACAGGATATATCTACAGACTAAATTTAACAGCGCAACATTTAATGACAATCTTTAAAATGTTAAGTTTTGCCAATTTAAAAATTTTCCTTTTTAGTAGCCTTGCAAGCCTTGTGGTATACGGTGTACAAAAAATATCGTCTTCCATAACTGTTTTTATTCTTTTAGTAACACAAACCCTTTATCTCTTTTCATCAATGCTTTTAAATCAAAACTTTATCATTGATACACTTGGCAACATTTCTAAGTATTTACCTTCCGAACTTTTAAGCTCACTGAATCAGTCTGTTTTAACAGGCATTAAATTACAAACCTATGTGATTCCTGGAATCTTATTATATTTTGCACTTTCCTTCATTGGATCAACACTATTATTTAGACACAAAGAATTGGAGTTTTAATTATGAAAAAATTTATTTTATTAGGCTTTCTAAGCATTTTTGCAATTTTTGGTATCATTCAAGCTAAAGACTATTATAATGACCGTTACGTGGTAGACGATGTTTATTACGTAAAAGTTTCAGACAACATTGATATGAATCTAGAAGATTTAAAAGATAAATCAGGAAAAGTTGTTGACACAGGAAAAGACTATTCCTTTATCGGTTACAACGATCAAGGCGAACAAAAAATCATTGAATTTAGTATGAGTACCGATGATCCTAAAGATCTTTTACACCCTGGTGTTTATTTAAGAGTCGATCACAGTAAGTCACTTGTTCTTTCATATCATGTGATTGATGAGAACTATGTACCAGACTCAGTTGTCTCAAAATTAAATTAATCAACTACAGCTCGATAAAGCCTTTCTAACTTAAGCTTTTTATATTTTTAAAGAATGAAGTTTACTTTTCAAACTAATTTATAAACAACACAAACGCTGATGGTTTAATACTTTTTTGTAAATCTTAAGCGTTTTTATTAAATATAGGAAAGAACGACAATAAGTTTTGTTCTCATTTTCTTAATCTTCTAGAAGAGATACATCGTAAGCGTCAAATAATCGACGTTAGTCACTTAAATGAAAATAACGCAGAGTATAATTAAATACTTTGCGTTATTTTTTGGAGTTACTGTAAAGTTCTTTAGGTAGTGTTTCACTATGTGGTAGAAGTGTTTTTAAATTTAACATTGTTTGTTCGGTTTCTGACATTGTCTTGAAGACATATGTGAGATAGTCTTCTACTTTTAAATCGTTGTCTTTTGCGCTTTGAACGATACTATATATTATCGCACTACTTTTTGCACCTGTTGTTGTGTTTGAAAATAACCAATTTTTCCTCCCAATAACGAAAGGTTTGATGGCACGTTCTGCGATATTATTTGTGAGTTCTAATCTTGGATCTTTTAAGACATTTTTA
>RRZU010644330.1_pt1 | contig 10335 bp, 10 predicted proteins | sample 2165561 | NCBI WGS metagenome assembly RRZU01 (sample SAMN10456909, study PRJNA506462) | wastewater metagenome | isolation source: wastewater sludge | place: USA: Moscow, Idaho | reverse complement strand
CCCGTACCTGGCCGAGCGTTACCGCAACCCGCCCTCGCGTTCGCAGGCATCCGAAGGGGGAGCCGGAGAAGCAGTCGAAACCGCGCGAGCCGACGTCGCCAAACGCGTGACCTGCGACCCGAAAGAAATCGTCTGGACCAGCGGCGCGACCGAATCGAACAACCTGGCGATCAAGGGCGCCGCGCATTTCTACAAGACCCGCGGCAATCACATCGTCACGGTCAAGACCGAGCACAAGGCCGTGCTCGACACCGTGCGCGAGCTTGAGCGCGAAGGCTTCGAAGCAACCTACCTCGGCGTGCAGGAAAACGGCCTGATCGACCTCGAAGCCTTCAAGGCCGCGCTGCGCCCGGACACGATCCTCGTCTCGGTGATGGCCGTGAACAACGAAATCGGCGTGATCCAGGATATCGCGACGATCGGCGAGATCTGCCGCGAAAAAGGCATCATCTTCCACGTCGACGCAGCCCAGGCGACCGGCAAGATCGACATCGACCTCGACAAGCTCAAGGTCGATCTGATGAGCTTCTCCGCGCACAAGACTTACGGCCCGAAAGGCGTCGGCGCGCTGTACATCCGCCGCAAGCCGCGCGTGCGCCTCGAAGCGCAGATGCACGGCGGCGGCCACGAACGCGGTTTCCGCTCCGGCACCCTGCCGGTGCACCAGATCGTCGGCATGGGCGAAGCCTACCGCATCGCCCGCGAGGAAATGGTGACCGAGAACGAGCGCATCCGCGCATTGCGTGACCGACTGCTGGCGGGGCTGATGGACATCGAGGAAGTGCACGTGAATGGCGACATGGAACACCGCGTCGCGCACAACCTGAACATCAGTTTCAATTTCGTCGAAGGCGAATCACTACTGATGGCGCTGAAAGAGCTCGCCGTCTCGAGCGGCTCGGCCTGCACCTCGGCCAGCCTTGAACCGTCGTACGTGCTGCGCGCGCTTGGCCGTTCGGACGAACTCGCGCATTCGTCGATCCGCTTCTCGATCGGCCGCTTCACAACGGTCGAAGACATCGACTTCGCGGTCAAGCTGATCCACGAAAAAATCGGCAAGCTGCGCGAACTCTCGCCGCTGTGGGAAATGTACAAGGACGGCGTCGACATCAACAGCGTGCAGTGGGCTGCGCATTAAAAGCTGTGAACAAGTGAAGTAGTGAACACCCCCGTTCACAGCGGCAAAGCCGCCTCACCTGTTCACTTGTTCACTCGCGACTGAAAGGAGCAAACAAATGGCATACAGCGAAAAGGTCCTCGACCACTACGAACATCCGCGCAACGTCGGCGCGTTCGACAAGGGCGATGAAACCGTCGGCACCGGCATGGTCGGCGCACCGGCCTGTGGCGATGTGATGAAGCTGCAGATCAAGGTCGGCGAAGACGGCTTGATCGAAGATGCGAAGTTCAAAACCTACGGCTGCGGTTCGGCGATCGCCTCGAGTTCGCTTGTGACCGAATGGGTCAAGGGCAAGACGCTCGACGAAGCGCTCGCGATCAAGAACACGCAAATCGCCGAAGAGCTCGCGCTGCCGCCGGTCAAGATCCACTGCTCGATCCTCGCCGAAGACGCAATCAAGGCCGCAGTGGCGGATTACAAAGAAAAACACAAATGAAACCAGCCAGTGGCTACTTGCCACTGGCTACTTGCGAGACTTATAAAATGGCACTGACTCTTTCCGAAAAAGCGGCCAACCACATCCGCAACTTTCTGACCAAGCGCGGCAAGGGCATCGGCGTGCGCCTCGGCGTCAAGACCTCCGGTTGTTCCGGAATGGCCTACAAGCTCGAGTTCGTCGACGAGCTCGCCGAGGGCGATGTCGTCTTCGAGAGCTTTGGGGTCAAGATCATCACCGACGAAAAATCGCTGGCCTACCTCGACGGAACCGAACTCGACTACACGCGCGAAGGCTTGAACGAAGGCTTCAAGTTCAACAACCCGAATGTCTCGGATCAGTGCGGCTGCGGCGAAAGCTTCCATGTCTGAAACCCGTGAGCAGGTGAAAAATTGAATAAATTCAACAACTTTCACCAGCTCTCGCATTGACTTGCTCACTGAAGAAAAATGATCGACTTCACCCAGAACCATTTCGCCCTGTTCGGCCTGCCCGAGCGCTTTGCCCTCGAACTGCGCGAGCTTGAGGCCCGCTATCGCGCCAAGGTCGCCGAGTGTCATCCTGACCGGGTCGCTGCGGGTGACGAAGCCGAACGGCGGCTGGCGCTGCAGGCGTCGACGCAGATCAACGAAGCTTGGCAGACGCTAAAAAGCCCGCTCGCGCGCGGCCGCTATCTGCTGAAACTGCGCGGCGTCGATACTCAGGAACACACGAACACGGCGATGCCGATGGACTTCCTGATGAACCAGATGCAGTGGCGCGAAGCGGTCGAGGAAGCCGAAGCGAACCAGAATCTCGACCGGCTCGAGGAACTGAGCCGCGAACTGCGCGGCGAAATCCATGCGCTCGAAGACCACCTTGGCGCGCTGCTCGATGTCGAGAACGACAATCCGCAGGCCGCGCTGACCGTGCGCAAGCTGCGCTTTCTCGAAAAGCTCGAAGAAGACATCAGCGACGCGATCGAAAAAGTCATGTTTTAACGAGAGGCGTGAAGAGCAAGGCGCACGGGGCAAACCCGATATTGACGCCAAGCTCCACACCTCACACCGTCCACTTCACACCTCACAAGACAAATGGCGCTACTGCAGATCTCCGAACCTGGCCTATTCGCCGCCCCGCACGAACACCGGCTCGCGGTCGGCATCGACCTTGGCACGACCAACTCGCTGGTCGCGACGGTCCGCAGCGGAACGGCCACCGTGCTGCCCGATGCGGAAGGCCACGGCCTGCTACCCTCGGTCGTGCATTACGCGGCCGACGGCGCGATCATGGTCGGTCATGCTGCGCAGGCAATGCAGAACCGCGACCCGGCCAACACGATCGTTTCGGTCAAGCGCTTCATGGGCCGCGGGCTGGCCGACATGGCCGATTTCGCCTCGCCGTATCGTTTCGTCGAAGCGCCGGGAATGTTGCAGATCCGGACCGTCGCCGGGGTGAAAAGCCCGGTTGAAGTCTCGGCCGACATCCTGCGCACGCTGAAGACCCGCGCCGAAGCCTCGCTCGGCGGCGAGCTCGTTGGCGCGGTCATTACGGTGCCGGCCTACTTCGACGACGCCCAGCGCCAGGCCACCAAGGATGCGGCGAAGCTCGCCGGACTGAACGTGCTGCGCCTGTTGAACGAACCGACCGCCGCCGCGATCGCCTACGGGCTCGACAACGGCGCGGAAGGCACCTATGTGATCTACGACCTCGGCGGCGGCACCTTCGACGTGTCGATCCTCGAACTGACCCGCGGCGTTTTCGAGGTCAAGGCAACCAACGGCGATTCGCGTCTCGGCGGCGATGATTTCGATCACCGCCTGTACTGCTGGATTCTGGAAAAAGCCGGCCTGAGCAGCCTGAACGATCGGGATGCGCGGCTGTTGCTGACCCACGCGCGCGAGGCCAAGGAGGCACTGACCGAACACGATTCGACCCGCGTTTCGGCGATCCTTTCCGACGGCCGCGCGGTCGACATCGAAGTGCCCGCGCACTGCTTCCACCAAATGACTTCGCACCTCGTGCAGAAAACGATCATGCCGCTCAGGAAAGCGCTGCGCGACGCGAAACTCGACCCGTCCGACATCAAGGGCGTGGTGCTCGTCGGCGGCGCAACACGGATGCCGCATGTGCGCCGCGCGATCGCCGAATTTTTCGGTCAGGAGCCGCTGACCAACCTCGACCCGGACAAGGTCGTCGCGCTTGGCGCTGCGATGCAAGCCAACGTGCTCGCCGGCAACAAGGGCGACGATGACTGGCTGCTGCTCGACGTGATCCCGCTCTCGCTCGGCCTCGAAACGATGGGCGGACTGGTCGAAAAGGTCGTTCCGCGCAACAGCACAATCCCGACCGCGCGCGCTCAGGAATTCACGACTTTCAAGGACGGCCAGACCGCAATGGCGATCCACGTGCTGCAAGGCGAGCGCGAACTCGTCGCCGACTGTCGCTCGCTCGCCCGCTTCGAGCTGCGCGGCATTCCGCCGATGGTCGCCGGCGCGGCGCGCATCCGCGTCACCTTCCAGATCGATGCGGACGGCCTGCTGTCGGTTTCGGCGCGCGAACAATCGACCGGAATCGAATCGAGCATCGTCGTCAAGCCGAGCTACGGCCTGTCCGATGAAGAAATCAGCCGCATGCTGACCGATTCGATGCAGCATGCACAGGACGACCTTGCCGCGCGCAAGCTCGCCGAAGCGCGAGTCGAAGCGACCAGCCTGAGCCAGGCGACGCAAGCCGCGCTGGCAAGCGACCGCCATCTGCTCAGCACGGACGAGCTTGGCCGCATTGAAGCCGCACTCGCGAGCCTGACCGCGTGCACCGAGCAGAACGACGCCGATGCGATCGTCGCCGCGACGCAGGCGCTGAACGCCGCAACGACCGAATTTGCCGCACGGCGAATGGATTCGGCCGTGCAAAAAGGCCTGTCCGGACATAAACTGACTGAAATCGGTTGAGGAAAAACCATGCCGCAAATCGTCGTCCTGCCCCATGTAACCCTGTGCCCCGCTGGCGCGGTGATTGAAGCTGAAACCGGCGAACTGGTCATCGACGCGCTGCTCGAAAACGGAATCGAGATCGAGCACGCCTGCGAAAAATCCTGCGCGTGCACAACCTGTCATGTGCTGGTGCGCGAAGGCTTCGACAGCCTGAACGAAGCCGACGAACTCGAAGAAGACCAGCTCGACAAGGCCTGGGGACTCGAACCGGTTTCGCGCCTGTCGTGTCAGGCCGTCGTCGGCAGCGAAGACCTGGTGATCGAGCTGCCGAAATACACGATCAACCTCGCACGCGAACATCACTGAAACCAGAGAGTGGGGATCGCAAACGGGGAGTGGGAAAACCATTCTCGGTTCGCCCGCCACAGCCGGAGATAACGACATGAAATGGACCGATTCCCGCCTGATCGCAATCGAGCTGTCCGAATCCCATCCGGATATCGATCCGAAAACCGTGAATTTCGTCGACCTGATGAACTGGGTCGAAGCGCTGCCCGACTTCAACGACGATCCCAAGCACTGCGGCGAAAGAATCCTCGAAGCGATTCAGCAGGCATGGATCGACGAGTCGGAATAAAAGTCATATAAATCAAAGACTTATAAAATTAACCTTGAACGTCGGGTTTGCTGCTCGCAACCCGGCGCCCGTCTGGCCCGACGCCGCGCCGACTTTCCCGCCACTTTCGCCTCCCAGTCTTTCCCAACATTTTCACCTTGCCAGAATGTCGGCGCTTGACTTAATCAATCGATTAATTAAAATAGCCGTATGAACGAAACCAGCAAATCCGCGGACCGAAGCGATGCCACCCGCCGCGTCCTGATCGAGGCGGCAATCGGCGAATTTTCCTGCAACGGTTATCACGCCGCGAGCAATCGCGAAATCGCACGCCGCGCCCAGGTCAACCAGGCGCTGATCAGCTACCACTTCGGCGGCAAGGAAGGCTTGTATCTCGCGGTTTTCCAGACCATTTGCGAACACATCCTGGCCCATATCGGCGCGATCCTGGACGAAATTGAAACGCATCTGGTCATACCGCCGAGCCGGAACGAAATGACGGAGCAAGCGCGCGAGCAATACATCGCGCTGATGCTGAAGTTGATCGAAAAGATGGCGCGACTGTTCGTTTCGCCGGAGATGAAAACGCCGATATCGCTGATCCTGCGCGAGCAGCAGGATCCGACCAAAGCATTCGATATTCTCTACGATGGTTTCATGCGCCGCGCGCTTCGCGCGGCAACCGATGTACTCCAGCGCATCCACCCGGAGGATACGCGCGAACAGGCGTCCCTCAGCGTGGCGACCGCGTTCGGCCAGGTGCTCGTTTTCCGGGCCGCCCGCACCACCCTGCTCCGCCATCTTGAATGGGATGAAATCGGCCCGGCGCAAACCGAAACGATCGTCCAGCGTATAACCGCCAACATCCGCACCCTGCTCGAAAGGAATGACGCATGAACCGAAAGCTGCTGGCCGTATCGATCGTCACCGTCCTGGCGCTGGCCACCGGCGCCTGTCTCATCTGGACAAACCGGACTGAAGCGCCAGCCTCCCTGGTGCTGCAGGGCAATGTCGATATCCGCGAAGTCGATCTTGCTTTCCGCCAGCCTGGCCGCCTCGCCAGCCTCAAGTTCGATGAAGGCGCCACGGTCAAACAAGGACAACTGCTGGCCGAACTCGACGCCCGGCCCTACGAGGAAACGCTGGCGCTGGCCAAGGCCAATCGCGATCAGGCGCAAGCCGATCTGGAAAAGGCCCGTCGCGGCTCCCGCATTCAGGAGATCGCGCGGGCCAATGCCAGCGTCCATCAGGCCAGCGCCGCGGCCGCCGAAGCCGAGCGCAATTTCACCCGCCAAACCTCGCTCGCGACGACCGGCGCAGCCAGCGAACGCACGCTCGACGCCGCGCGCAGCGCCCGCGACCAGGCCCGGGCGGCGCTGGCCGCCGCCGAGCAGGAACTGTCGCTGCGCAAGGAAGGCTTTCGCAAGGAAGACATCGCGGCAGCCGAGGCCCGCTTTGCCGCCGCCAAGGCCCAGCTCGCGCAGGCGAACACCGCGCTCGCCGACACCCGGCTGGTCGCGCCGTCAGACGGCCTGATTTCCGCGCGCGTGCGCGAAGCGGGAAGCATGCTGACGGTCAATTCCCCGGTCTATACCCTGTCGCTGCAAGACCCGATCTACGTCCGTGCCTATGTCAGCCAGCCACAACTGACCCGGGTTCAGCCGGGAAGCCCCGTGACCGTCAAGGCCGATGGAACGAACCAAACATTCAGGGGAACGATCGGCTTCATCTCGCCGAAAGCGGAATTCACGCCGAAATCGGTCGAAACCACCGAATTGCGCACCAGCCTCGTCTACCGACTGCGGATCGTCCTGCGCGGCGCCGAAGCCGCGAAAGCGCTACGCCAGGGAATGCCGGTCACGGTCACACTGGACGAAGGCCCGCGCTCGTGAATCCGGCAACCACGCCCAGCATCCGGCTCGACGGGGTCGTCAAGCGTTTCCCTCGGGTCGTGGCGCTCGACGGCATCAGCGCGAACATCTTCCCCGGACGGCTCACCGGCTTGGTCGGGCCGGACGGCGCAGGCAAAACGACGCTGATGCGGCTGATGACCGGCCTGCTTCAGCCGGATCAGGGAACGATCAGCGTGATGGGGCGCGACACCGTGCGCCAGCAAGGGGAAATCGCCCATCTCGCCGGCTATATGCCGCAACGCTTCGGTCTTTATGAAGACCTGTCGGTGCTCGAAAACCTGCGGCTTTACGCCGAACTGCGTGAATTGCCCGCGCAGCAGCGCAAGGCGACCTTCGACCGCCTGCTCGAATTCACCCAACTTGGCCCGTTCACCGGCCGCCTGGCCGGCAAGCTCTCGGGCGGAATGAAGCAGAAGCTCGGCCTCGCCTGCGCCCTGATGGCCCGCCCGGAGGTCCTGCTTCTCGACGAACCGGGCGTCGGCGTCGATCCAGTCAGTCGGCAGGATTTGTGGCGCATGGTCGGCGAACTGACCCAAGAAGGCATGGCAGTGCTCTGGTCCACTGCCTACCTCGACGAAGCCGAACGCTGCGAATCCATTCTCCTGCTCAACGAAGGCCGGCTCGAATACGCGGGCGAACCCGGCGAGCTGACCCGGCGGCTCGAAGGCCGCAGCTTCCGCATCGCCGAACCTTCCGGCGACCGGCGACGCCTCTTGGCGCAGGCGCTGGATCTGCCATCGATCAGCGACGGCGTGATCCAGGGAAGTTCGCTCCGGCTGGTGCTCCGGGCCGGCGCATCGATCGAACCGGCCCGCGATTTGGCCGCAACCGCCGATGCGCAGATCAAATCCGTCGCGCCGCGCTTCGAGGATGCCTTCGTCGATTTGCTCGGAGGCGGCCCCGGCGGGGTCTCGGTCATCGCCGAGCTGATGCAGCCGGTGCAATCCGAAAACGAAATCGCCGTTTCCTGCACGAACCTGACCCGCCGTTTCGGCGACTTCACGGCCACCGACCGAGTCAGTTTCGAGGTACGCCGGGGCGAAATCTTCGGCCTGCTCGGCCCGAACGGCGCCGGCAAATCGACGACCTTCAAGCTGCTGTGCGGCTTGCTCAAACCCAGCGAGGGCACGGCCCATGTCGTCGGACTGAATCTTGCCAGCGCGGCCAGCGCGGCCAAAAGCCAGCTCGGCTATATGGCGCAGAAATTCTCGTTGTACGGACTGCTTTCCGTTCGCCAGAACCTCGAATTCTCGGCCGGTGTCTACGGCCTCGCCGGCAGCCAGAAACGGCAGCGGATCGATGAAATGATCGAGGTTTTCGAGCTCGACCGCTTCCTCGATGCCGCGCCGGATGATTTGTCGCTCGGTTACCGGCAACGTCTGGCGCTCGCCTGCGCGCTGATGCACCGGCCTTCGGTGCTGTTCCTCGACGAGCCGACCTCGGGCGTCGATCCGATCACGCGCCGGGAATTCTGGACCCATATCAACGGCCTGGCGCGCAAAGGCGTCACGATCATGGTCACCACTCACTTCATGGACGAAGCCGAATATTGCGACCGCGTCGCGCTGATGTATCGCGCGAAGCTGATTGCGCTCGACACGCCGGATGCGCTGAAACGGCAAGTCGCCCGCCATGACGAGCATGAGCCGACGATGGAAGACGCGTTCATCGGCCTGATCGAGCGCGTCGACACCACGAAGGAAGCGCGATGAATCCGTTCTCCCTGCAAAAACCCAGCCTGCGCCGGCTGTTCGCGATTGCGCGCAAGGAAACGCTGCAGATCTTCCGCGACCCGTCCACCCTGCTCGTCGCCTTCGTGCTGCCCGTGGTGATGCTGTTCCTGTTCGCCTACGCCGTTTCCCTCGACACGCGCAACGTGCGCATCGGCATCGTTCTTGAATCCGATACCGAGCCGGCCCGATCGCTGGCAGCAGCGTTCTCCGGAAGCCGCTACTTTGCGGTGACTCCAGCCCGCGACCGGCGCCAGGTCGAAGCCGATCTCATCGCCGGACGCCTGCGCGGCTACATCGTCATCCCGCAGGATTTCCCAAGCCGGCTGCAGCGCGCGAACTCCGACGGTCTGGTGCAGATCATCACCGATGGCGCGCAGCCGAATACCGCCACTTTCGTCGCCAATTACGCGCGAGGCGTTGTCGCCAACTGGAATGCCTCCCGCGCAGCCCCGGCGATCGTTCTGCAACAGCGGTTCTGGTTCAACCCCGAAGTGGAAAGCCGGCGCGCGCTGGTTCCGGGAGCGCTCGCCATCGTCATGACCATCATCGGCACGCTGCTGACGGCGCTGGTCATCGCGCGCGAATGGGAACGCGGAACGATGGAAGGACTGTTCTCGACCCCGGCGACGCCTCTAGAAATCCTCGCCGGCAAGCTTCTGCCCTATTTCGCCCTCGGTCTGCTGGCAACCGCGATCAGCGCCGCGCTGGCCGTATGGGTCTTCGGCGTACCGTTGCGCGGCTCGGTGTTCGCCCTGCTGCTGATCTCGTCGGCATTCCTGATCCCGGCGCTCGGTCAGGGCTTGCTGATCTCGACGATCGCGCGCAACCAGTTCGTCGCCGCGCTGATCGCGCTGCTTACCGGCTACCTGCCCGCATTCATGCTCTCTGGATTCATTTTCGAGATCGGCTCGATGCCGCCCGGGCTGCAGCTCATCACCTATCTCGTTCCGGCGCGTTATTTCAATGCCGCGTTGCAGACCGTTTTCCTGGCAGGAGACGTGTGGCCGCGACTCCTGCCCGCGCTCGGCGCGATGTTGCTGCTCGGCGCGGTCTTTCTTGCCGCCGTCGTGAAGAAAACGCGCAAGCGTCTGGAACCTTGAACCATGCATGCAAAACTCATCCGCCTGCGCGCCCAGATCATCAAGGAATTGCTTTGCATCCTGCGCGACCCCAAAACCCGCCTGGTACTGATCGGGCCGCCGCTCGCCCAATTGTTCATCTTTGCCTTTGCCGTGACGCTGGAAGTCAAGAATATCGAAGTCGCCGTGCTCAACCACGACGCCGGCGGCGCTGCGGTTGAGCTCGTGCAGCAACTTCAGTCCTCCGACCTGATCCAGCGCATCCACGGCGCAAGAAGCGAAGGCGAGATCGCGGGAATGATCGACCGACGACAGGTAATCGCCGGATTCGTCATCCCGGAAACTTTTTCGCGCGATGTCGCGGCGGGCCGCGGCGGCGTTGCCCAGGTCATTCTCGATGGCCGCAAGGCCAACGCGGCCCAGATCACTTTCAGCTATCTGCAAACGATTGCGGCCAACGTCT
>RRZU011511086.1_pt1 | contig 10336 bp, 10 predicted proteins | sample 2165561 | NCBI WGS metagenome assembly RRZU01 (sample SAMN10456909, study PRJNA506462) | wastewater metagenome | isolation source: wastewater sludge | place: USA: Moscow, Idaho | reverse complement strand
AGATCACAACCACCCTCACCTTTCGCTATACACGTTGCGGAAAGGTGAGGGTCATTGTGACCAAACGGACTCCGTGGGGAAGGGCTACAAGCCTACGAGGTGTAGGCGCGCGAAATTGACACAACGGCCCTCACCTTTCAGGGACTCGGAGGTTGTGCGAAAAGAAAAACGCTGATAAATCAATGATGTGCTAATAGCACAGCTAGAGCACAGAGCTTAAGAGTGTTTGAATCGCTTCTTCGACCTGAACGGGGTTCATTCCGGGGCAGTGAATGCGGATGGTGTCTTGATACACCGTGATGCGGACTCGTTTGTTGTTGATGAGATTGGTGGAGTCCTTCAACGGTTTAGAATCGTGCGGCTGGTTCTTGTTGCGAATCCACGGGACAACACCTGACTGTGTCAGAGCCCCGCTGGTAACCAGGCGCAATGCCTCGAGAACTAAGGCAGGATGCTTCTTGTTCAAGTCTTTCGATCGCAGGTCTGCGACGAGGTTACTTCCAAACAGGTGCGGAGCTGAGCGAACAACATCCTTCGCTTCGTGAGAAAGCTCATCGAAAGCACGGACTTTTGTTACGTACGTCCTCGGTCGACCGATCAACTGCGCCACTTCCGCATCTGTTGAGGCGAACGCCTTTTCGAATAGGAGCTTTATCGCGATGAAGACTTCCCAATCGCTGATATGGAGATGCTGAAGATTGTCGGCGATCAGAGTTTTGGCCGCGCTTTCATCGGACATCTGCCGAATGGTTGCACGGATGGTGGATCTGCCAAGCTGTCGGTACGCTCGCCAGCGATGCTCTCCGCACACTAGTTCGAAGAGGTTGTTTTCGACCGGCCTGACCAGGATAGGGCTCGACAGATCGATGTCGGTGACGGATTGAGCTAGCGCAGCGATGTGCTCAGCATTGCTGCTCTGGCGAATCTGAAATGGACTAGGTCGAACCGCCGCCACCGGAATGTCGGCAGTTCGTTCCAGGGCTACTTCGGCGAAGGACGTATCCTGGCTAGTGCGAACAGATTTTGGGCGTGACGGAATGGCCAAAATGGAGAAATGCGAGGTTAGCGCCGCGCGCCGCCAACACAGAATTGAATGATCGGGGCGTCTTCCTCGGTTGCTACGCCTGTTGGTTCGTTCGAAGACATAGCATGGGCTTGTTGGTTATGCATCGGCCGATCTGCACGATATGGCGTTTCGTCAGGATGTCGTTCGTCACAGGCGCCCTGCCCTGTCGCTATCGTAGTGCGTTGCTGTTCAAGCAGGTCTTGAACGGTGCAGATACGCCCATCGATAGAGGCGCCTTCGTGCGTTTGTAGTGAGGTGGCCGCGATATCACCGTGAATGCGCGCTGTTGGCAGGATGATCAGACGGCCGTTGATTACGATGTTGCCCCAGACCTCCCCCGCGACAATTGCGCGGGGGCCCATGATATTGCCGCGTATGCAACCGTTATGCATGAGAACAAGCATCCCATCGGTCATCCCGAAGTGAATATCGCCGGTGACGATCCCTGCGATCTTGATGCCGTGCTGCAAGCGAAGGTTGCCGGCGATTTCTTCTCCAGCGGAGATAATGGATTTGATGTTCTCCGTGCGCACGTCGACAGGCTTCGCCAAAGTGCTGGTGCCGACAGTTGGAACAACGGCGGGGAGCGTGTTGGCGCGAGCGGCCGAGGTCGCGGGAACAGGCGCGGCGACGGATGCGACGGGCATAGAGGTTTGAACTGGATTTTTCTTACGGCTGAAGGGCCACATAGCAAACTCCTTCGTTAGAGAGTGATTCGGATCACGCTACGGTCGGTTACCACGGTCGACGATGCAGCGTCGATGTGAGTGATTTGCTCACCGCTGTCCAGTCGATCGCCGACGCCTAGTCGATTGGTACCACCGCCTTTGCGTTCGATGGTGATGAACCCGGGCTGCATCGCAACCAGTCCAAGCGATTCGGCCGACAAGGTGACGAGCCGTTTGATGCTTGCCTCGGAGTCCGCGTCGGATGTGGGCTTTTCCGCAGCTTCATTTTTTGATGCGGATTTTGCCTCGCGAGTTGCTTTCGGTGCGGTCTTTGCGACGACGGTTTGTTTCGGCGCTTCCTTTTTGGGTTCTGCTTTGACCCGCGGCTCCACAGTAGCTTTGGGTACCTCGGAAGCCTTATTGGGCTCCGCCACCGGTTGTGTGGCTGGCTCCGCCGCAGTTGTGGCAGACGTCGACGTGTTGCCCGGTGCCGCTTTGGGTTGTTGGACAGAGGGCGATGCAGGTGCAACTTGAGGGGATTCGGGAGTTACAGGTGCTGCTTGCTTTTCTGGAGTCGTTGGTACCGTGACTGCGACTTCCGGATGTTTTGCTGAAGCGCTTGGTTGCTGCTGCGAGTCGAGAGACTCAGACGACGGCGCTTTTGGCTCGCTTGCAGGCTCCAGTGGTGTCAGAGAAGGCGCTGATGCATCGACCGTCGGCGCATCGTGAGCGTTCTCCGTTGAAGGAGAGCCCGTCGCGACTGAGGGCGGTTGCAGGGATTCCGGCAGGATCTGTGCCGGCGTAGAAGGCTGGGGTGCGGCGACCTCGGGTATTTGCAGTTGCTCGGCTAACGCAAAGCTGTCTGCAGGTTTCTCGGGAGTACTGTTGCCAAGTAAGGGTATCGCACGTGAGACGTCTGATCTTAAGGTATCTACGGACGTCGGGGAGAAGATGCTGAATACGCCGCCAACGGCAAATAGGGCGACGACAGCAAGGAAGATCACTTTACGGCGGTTGCCCGATTTCGAGGGCGGTAGAACATCGTGATATTCACCGGCGATTATCTGCTCCTCGTTGAAGTCGACAGCGAACGGACCGGTGTTGTCAAAGTGCGATGGGTCGAGAATGGGTTCTTCCTCGATTACCTGCGTGTCGATATCGTTGTGCTCGGGCGATTCCTGCTTCCTGCCAAACATAGAGCCTCCTGGATGAAGGCTCACACGATAAAAAAAAAGCTCCGGATTTGCCCGGAGCTAAATCGCGGTTTTTAAGGGGTCATTTTCCGCCGGTGCTGGCCACGGTGGTGACTGATAGCTTGCCGGTAGCGGGATCTGTCGTTACCACGAAGCCACGTTCTTGAAATCGACGAACCATTTCCGCACGAATGGCTGCCAGGAAGATGCTTTGACTTGTTTCACCATACGTGGTTTCGCCGAGGTAATTCAGCATCTCTGCCTCGTTTTCGTACATGCGGAAGGGCTTCTGTTTCAGATAGCTGTCCGACATGCCATCCCACGGAAGCTTGGTGGGGGGAGCCACCTGGGGAAGGATGATCGAAGGTGGTACCGTTGGAGCGCTTGGAGGTTCGACGGGCGTGGTGCTCGATGGCGTCGCAGGCTGTGCTTGTTCGCCTTCGATAAAAGCAAGCACCTTGGGGTCTTTCAGGGCGCGGTCCCGATCCTTCAGATTTGGCGGAAGTGTCATTCGGGATGGATTGGTTGGTGAGCTCATGATGGGATCCCCGTTGAGAGGTTAAGGATTTCCGTGTAAAGGCCAGCAATTTCAGACTTTGCCTTCTCAGTCGACTCTGAAGTTAGTGAGCCAGTAAGTTCGGTGACTGATCCGCCCTCCCCTACTGCCTTGACGTAACCGCTGCGTGAATGGATTCGTGATGTGGCAAGCAAGAGATTGTATTCGGCGAACTGTTCAAGGTAGGTCTCAATCTCCCTTGCTTCGGAGGCTCCCGCACGTGGATTCGTGGAGATGGCGTTGAAGACGATCAGGACTTTCAGTTCGGGATTGTAGATACGAGCGTTCGATATGACCTCGATGTCGTCCGCAAATGACCATGCGTCGAAATTGGACGGTCGCAGTGGCAAAACAAGGAGTTGAGACACTACGAGTGCGGCTTTGAATTCTGCAGACATCCGGCCCGCAACATCGATGAATACAGAGGGGTATTTTTCCTGAAGGCGAATAACATGTGTGCCGAGGTCAGCGCCGGTTTTCTCGAACGTGAGGACTCCAGGAGCCCGAGAGCGTGAGTCGCGAACGGCAGACCAGCACGAAGCACTCTTTTGTGGGTCGGCATCGACGAGAGCCGTATCGGGGTTTTGGGAGAGGTGCTGCACAAGCAAGTTGGTACAGAGGGTTGATTTGCCCGCACCCCCTTTGGAAGAACCGAACGTTATGATCATAGAGATAGCTCCGAAAACACGTAGAAATGGGACATCATAGGACACAAAGCAAAGCAAAGCTAACGAACGCAAGGTAACGAACAGAAGCGATGGAAGCAAGAATAGCAAAGAAAACAGGAAAAGCAAAGATAACAAAGATAACGTAAAAAAGATAACGAAGATAACAGCAGTATCCGAGATGGCCGAGCAAACATAGCTTGCATAGGAAAGGCGGGAGAGCAAAGGTATCTAGACGAGCATAACAAACATGGCATAATGCCGAAAGGAAAGCGAAGATAACTAATTGTTGTTAGGTGCGTGCCGACAGCAAAGAATGGGTAACGGTGCAAAGATAAAACACTACGTAGAACGGCGATAGTTGGGGAAAGGTATAAGAGCGCAGAAGTTATAGCGCATAGAGCGTCACGTGTACACGTGAGCTGAAATACCGGCGCATGGACCACATAGCGTTGGTTGTAAAGATACGGCCCGTACGTGAGATAACCGTGATACCTGTGCTATGTGATACCGGCAACCAGCTGTAGCGTCGCTACCATAGTTGCGCAACCGAGCGCACTGCACACCAAAGATAACCGACATAACGAAGATAACATGAGCAGCTCTGCAAGACGCGGTATAGCAGATAACGAGGATACCGCTGTGATCAATCATGGTGAAGGAGGTCGTGTGCAGGTCCCAAAATCTGCGAAGGAATTGCTGAAAGTCCTTGTTGAGGCGAATTTGCCTATAACAGACTCGGAAGGCTTCAAGGCAATTGCCGCAATCGAAGGGAAAGCTTTTCCCCTCGCGGTGATAGAAGTCGTCGAAGAGAAGGCGACTGACGAAACCACGGAGTATGTGCAAACAGTATTGACGGCAGTCGCAACCTCGACGCGGGACGCCCTGAATGGCTGGGGGTATACAGCAACGCCCTCTGTACTACTGGAAGTTGCCAAGCGTGAGGCTTCGTCGTTCCGCGAGGCCTTCGAGCAAGCGGTAGCGGGTGACGACTCGTCACGCATGTACTTCGTCGATCTGCTCTCACAGTACGACGCATTGGAGGCTGCAATTCCGACGGCAAGCGCTACGGCAACGGCCCGAACGCGAACAACAAAGCTCGATCAACCCGTTCATGGCCTGAGTGTGTCGCCTGCGGCACAGGCCAAAGTCCAGCGCCAATCGATCGCCGAGGGGGCTGACCGTCCATACGGAGAGTCATACCGCGTATATGCGTCATCTGCCGCCCTATGCGTTTCAGAGTGTTTCACAAAGGCTGATCAAAAGCCCACGGTGATGTTTGAAACCGCAAAGAAGGAGTCGACCTATGACTGGAAAAACAAGCGATGTGTAATGCTCACGCAAGGAGAGGTGCCTTTAGTCCTTGGCGTATTCCTCGGCTACCTACAGAAGGTCGACATCGTTGGTCATGGTAAAAGTCAGGAAAAGTGGATGACCATCGAGGACCAAAAACACCAGCTGTACGTCAAGACCACCTTTCGCGGGGAATCACCTCGCGGAGTGCCTGTTCCCCCGGCGACGGCCGCCCCGGTGATTGCGATGCTATTGAAGCAATTTCGGGCAAATTATCCACATCTTAGCGAAGACGCGTTGCTGCTCATTGTCCGCCGTGTTTCGGACATGTACGCAAACAACTCGAAGGAGAATTGATAGTGGCAGTTGATGTTATGGTTGGCGAGGCCATGTACCGGCGACTGATTGCGTGCAAGAGTGAATTCGGAATGCGCCGCTTCGAACTTGGCATGCTACTCGAGCTCTTTCGAGCCAATCCGTCCATGTGGCAAGGGCGCGCGCTTTCCTTCCCAGCATTCCTGGAGGAAGAACACATCAACAGCAGTGGTGCGTACCAATGGATGAGAATTGCACGAAAGTTGATATTGGAGCTTCGGTTGCCTGATGACACCTTGAGAGCTTTGTCTTCAGCAAGCTTCAGCCTTCTCGATGTGGCGTGTCGAACCATCAACCATGAGAACGTGGACGAAGTCGTCTCCATTGTCTCTACTCTGAATGATCGTGATGCGAGAGTAGCTCTTGACGAGCTTCGACAAGACAACGACTATCCCCCCAACGGTAACGATACCAAGCCGAAAATGCCTACCGAAGTTCGTTCGCTTATCTCCAAGTTTCATCGAATGCCTGATGACTACAGAATTGAATTTCTCAGGACTGTTCGTGGTCAAAATTCAGAACATACTCGGAATCCGCAGCCCTCTGTCACATAGTCGATTGCAAACACAATTAACAGCGCCAACTACTCACCATGGATTCGAAAGTACTCGTAAGGAACCAGCCCCTGCTTGCGAACCAGACACGCGAGTTGCGTGGTCACCTCTTGACCTTCCATTCTCCTTCAAAGGACGAAGAGGGGTACATGCAGGCGGTCGCTCACCTGAGACCGCGGCTGTCCAAAATCCGCCATCGATTCATCATCCGGCTGAACGGGTTGCGGAGCCCAAAATTCAAAGGAAGACTGCCTCAAAATGTCACCATCTTTGACCGGCCGAGCTTGCGTGCCGATGAATACACTTTGCAGGAGAGCGGCCTGGCATTGCGCGTAGGCTGGAACAGCCTGGTCGCGGTAGCAAGCTCTCATACCGCAGACAACCAGTTGTCTCTGACAGAGTCCGTGGCGATTAGAATCATCGGCTTGTTACGTAGCAATGCGGACGTGGGAGAAATCGCCGCGCAAGTCAAGCTGGATCCAGGCATTCAGTTCAACATCGTGCGCTACCTCAACGCAATCGACGTTGGATATGCATATACCGGTGGATTCAAGAACTTCGAGCATTCCATCATGTTCATGGGCTACAAGTTCTTCGCACGCTGGATGTCCACTTACCTTATGTACTCGCGATTGGAATCAGTGGCGCCAGCCATCTACCAGTTGGCCATAACTCGAGGACGGTTGATGGAATCGATGTCGCATCTCGTTGGGCTATCGGCGGTAGATCGCGATTCCTTGTACATCACGGGTGTGTTCAGCCTGCTGGATCGCGCTTTCGGGCAGCCAATTGATCAAATTCTTGCTGGATTCGATCCAAAGGACGTCATTGTTCGTACTTTGCTGGGAGAGGAAACCGCTTATCTACCGTTGCTACGCTACGTAAAGCTCAATGAGGAATCGAGCGAGACCGGTTTGTGGAATCATGTTGAAGCGCAAGGATGGCCGCATCGGGAGATTTCAGATGCGCTCATTGATTCCATAGACTACGCACAGCGTGTGGATCCGAGCGATCGTTGACGTGCAGGGCCAACTGACTGGTGGTGGGGGGCGGGACAATGAGTAGCCGTCTTGAGTGGTCAGGACGCCGTGGTGCTGTCTAGCTTGTCACGCGCGGATCGAATCCGGACTCGATCACGAAAGGGGAGGGGAGTGCTGTTACGCGGGAGGACATGAATAGCCGGTCCTTAGCGCGGGTCATTCCAACGTACATTAGCCGTCGTTCTTCATCGTATACAGTGTTCTTAGGCGACGGTATTACGCCATCTTCCGCTGCTATGATCCACACATTCTCGAATTCGAGTCCTTTGGACCCGTGCATGGTCATGAGAGAGACGCCGTTCTTTTCCGCTTCTTCATCTCCAGGCGCTTTTGGCGTACACAAGGCGTTCGCGCGTTGGGCCAAGCTACCGCTGAGCTTCTTTACGTTCGACGCCAGGCGGTCGAAAAGTTCCTGATCGTCCGGCGATTTGATTCGCTCACTGATCCAACAGGACATCCCCGTAATGGCAAGGTCGTAGTTGCCATTTGCCACTTGCGTCCGCCAGCCCTTTGCGTGCGCGCAGAACTCTTTGACTTTCTTCGCAGCATCGCCCGGAAGCTCTGGGCAGTTCGGTGTCACTCCATCAAGAAGTTTGAAGAGCCTGCCACCGGTGCTTTCAGCGATTACTTCGATCTGGTCGTGCTCAATTCCGGCAAAGCTCAAGGCTTGTTCAACGCCAGCAGGTTCACCGGTCTGGACCGACTTCATGAGTCCGACGAACTGCACATAGGGCGCCCGGGTCCAAATCGACTCGGAAGGAGGGCGTAGATAGCGGATGCGACGAGAGTGGAGAGCCTCCTGAATGCAATCAAGCGTCCGTCGGTTGCGCGCAATTACCGCCCATTTCCCGGCCGGCACCGTGTATTGGAACCAAGGATCGTCCTGCACAGGTTCGACCGCCGACCAGACTTGCTTGACGATCGCTTCGGCTTCGTCATCCCGGGTAGGTTGCTGTAGGCTGAAAACGGCGCCACCTTGCCCACGAGCAGCATTGAGCGCCTTATCGATGCGTTCCGTGTTGTGCGAGATGAGCACACCGGCTGCGTCCAGTATCTCGGAGTGGCTGCGGTAGTTGGTTGCCAACGTGATCAGTTTTGCGTCGGTCGCTGACCGAAAGCGCTCCATGCCGCCATACCCAAGCGCGCGCCGGAAGGAATAAACGGACTGGTCGTCGTCGCCAACAACCGTGACCTTGGTGCCGGCTTTCACGTGCTCCATCACCCAGGCCAGTTGAACTTCATCGGTATCCTGAAACTCATCGACGAGCATGTATTCGACCGGGTACGGCATCAACTCGCCGGCCTGCATCATCGTTACCGACTTCTTGAGCACGTCGTACAGGTCAACGACCTGAGAGCGTTGAAGCATGCGCTCGTACGCCTGATACAGTTCGCTGTCTTGCTCGAGCATGACGGCGGTACTCGCCTTCACGTGCTCGATGAGTTGAGCCGCTTCTTCATGGGTGCCTTCCCAAGAGCAAGCGGCCATCGCTCGTTGGACGAAGAGAAACTGTTCAGCGGGAGTTGCCACCTTTCCGACCGCGTTGTAGTGACGGAGTTGGCGAATGGCGAGAGAGTGGAAGGTGCCCACGCGTGTGCGGCGCTGCACCGTCTCCGAATCCATGTCCTGTAACAGACGGTGCTTCAGCTCCTGTGCGGCATCCCTGGTGAAGGTGACCGCGCAAACCCGAGACTTCGAGTTTGTGCGCAACAACTCACCAATCTTGATGACGATGACGCGAGTCTTGCCGGACCCGGGGCAGGCGACCACAAGGCAGTGATCCTGGCAGTCGACTGCCGCCTGCTGGTCCTCGTTCAAATGCATGCTATGCCGCTTGCGCGATCGCTTCCGGGGCCTCGACTGCGTCGGCTGTGACAGGCGATGATGTTGTCTGCGTCGGCGCGGAGGCATCGGCAACTCCGGATGCGTCCGCCACATCACTTGTTTCGGCGGATGCCTGACCCGCTTGCTTGGCGTTGGCTTCATCAAGACGGGTGCGAAGGCCGATCGTGACCTTCCGAATCACGCTTGGAACGACCCGCATGTGCTGCTTGATCTCGAGCTCGCGCTTAGAATGCTCGCGTTCCGTGATTTCGCCGTACAGCATCAGTGTGTTGATATTCTTGAACAGTTCATCCGCGGCCTCGAGCAAACGAACGTACTTGGTCTGCATCGGCGATACGATCACGGCTTCGTGATCCTCGGGCCGGTTGTAGCTGGCCATCTTCGTGATGTTGGCGTCGGCAAGAATGACTTTCGTTGCCTCTGTCTTGCGCTCGATGGTCTTGGTAATCTCGGTGATCCGATCGTAGATCATTTGTTCTGCTGCCGAGATATGTTCTTCGCCCAGCAGGATCCGGCCACGAACCGAAATGAAGAAGGCATTACGGCCCATCTGGTCGAAATTGCGGCGGAACATGTGATTGACTTTGGGGCTGCCAAACGTCGGGTTCAAGGAAAGTGTGGCGCCTTGGATCTTCTCAAGCCATTCGGCTTTTGTTGCCTGATTGATTTCCATTGTTAATCTCCGTTTTGAAATGAAGTAACTGAACTATCATAATACGAATTCCGTTCGTGAAATTCGCGTGGCTAAATCCGCCGAAAACGGAGCGAAATGGCAGAAGCCTCGATACGCGTGAGCGACTTTCGCGTCGCCAGCAAAAATGTCGTTCGAGGTATTGACAGCGAAAACGGGAATCGGCAAAGTGGCACCATCCTCTACATGAAGAGGGTTTAGTAGCTGGAACTCACATCATTTCGAGCCGTAAAGAAACGCGCTACGACGGTAGCCGGTTCATTTTTCCCCAAGATGACTTAAAGCGTCGGGTCTGCCCCATCGTGAGTGCAGACCCGCGAAATACTCACTTCGAGCCTTCTGACCAGGTCACCTGTTCGGGTTACGTGGCCATAAGGTTCTTTTCTGGT
>RRZU013491290.1_pt1 | contig 10337 bp, 10 predicted proteins | sample 2165561 | NCBI WGS metagenome assembly RRZU01 (sample SAMN10456909, study PRJNA506462) | wastewater metagenome | isolation source: wastewater sludge | place: USA: Moscow, Idaho | reverse complement strand
TTCAAGTACGTCAACGGAGGGATCTTCGGCGAGACGATCGACCTGCCACCCCTGGGCAAGGACTTCCGCTCCGCCATCCTCGACGCCTGCGCCGTCGACTGGTCCGGCATCAGCCCCGCCATCTTCGGCTCCATGTTCCAGTCCGTGCGCGACGCCGAGACGCGACGAGCCCTCGGCGAGCACTACACCTCCGAGCAGAACATCCTCAAGACGCTCAACCCACTGTTCCTGGACGAGCTACGAGACGACCTTGCCGCTGCCCTTGCCCGAGACACCACCCAGAAGAAGGTCAACTCACTCAACAAGCTCTGGGACCGGCTCGGCGCCATCCGGTTCATGGACCCCGCCTGCGGCTGCGGCAACTTCATCATCGTCGCCTACCGCGAACTCCGGGCTATCGAACTGCAGGTCATGGAAGCCCTCTACGACCTGCGCGACAAGCACCAGCTCTCACTCGACGCCAAGGCCGACCTCAAGGTGACCCTCGACCACTTCTACGGCATCGAGATCGACGAGTGGCCCGCACGGATCGCCGAGACCGCGATGTTCATGATGGACCGCCAGTGCGATCTCAAGTTGCAGGAGCGCTTCGGGCGGGCCCCCGAGCGACTCCCGATCCAACGTGAAGCGAAGATCGTCGTCGGCAACGCACTGCGGACCCCATGGGACGACGTCCTGCCGGCAGGCGACCATGTCGTCGTGGCTGGCAACCCACCCTTCTCCGGCCGTCACACCAGGAGCAAGGAACAAGCAGCCGATCTGGCGTCTTCTTGGCGGGTGAAGAACGCTGGCCATCTGGACTATGTGACAGCGTGGCATGCTCTGGCAAGCCGCTACCTGGCGGGCACCGACGGCGTTTTCGCTTTTGTCTCTACCAATTCGGTGACGCAGGGCGAGCCGGTCGCCCTTATGTTCCCAACGCTCATTGCTGAGGGCTGGCGGCTCAAGTTCGCTCACCGCACGTTTGCCTGGACGTCCGAGGCAACGGGCAAGGCGACGGTGCATTGCGTGATACTTGGCTTTACGCAAGACCCAGCTTGCAAGCCTCGACTTTTCTCCTACAAGACGCCCCTGTCTAGTCCCGTCGAGGTCGCGGTCACTGGCTCCCTCAATCCATATCTGGTCGAAGGTCCGACCGTCTTCGTGCGCAAGCGAGCCGGTTCGCCCCTTGCGCCCGACTTGCCGCCAATGGAGTACGGATCGATGCCGAACGACGGCGGGCACCTGCTCTTCGACGCCGCGGACGCTGAGGACGCCCGCAGGGACCCGGTGGTCGCGAAGTACCTTCGACGCTATGTTGGTGCCAGCGAGCTGATCCATGGGGGCGAAAGGTGGTGTCTGTGGCTCACGCGCATGGATCCAGAGGACCTCAAACGATCAACCTTGCTGAGATCTCGGGTTGGAGCGGTCAGGGCGACGCGTCTGCAGAGCAAAAACCCGGACACAGTGGAGAGAGCTGCGACCCCGCACCTCTTCTGGTTTATCAATCAGCCCGAGACCGACTACTTGTGCGTTCCACAGGTCTTCTCGGAACATCGCCCCTGGGTGACCGCCGCTCGGCTTGGCCCGGAGGTCATCGCTAACAACCGCGTGTACACGTGCTCCGACCCGGACGGCTTCGCCTTCGCTGTTATCAGCAGCGCCATGTTCCTCGCGTGGCAACAAACAGTCGGCGGGAGGCTGGAATCCAGGTACAACTTCTCCGGCACCATCGTTTGGAACAACCTGCCGTTGCCGCCGATCGACAGGGTGGCACGAGCGGAACTCATCGCGGCCGGACGCGCCATCCTCAAGGCGCGCGACCTATTTCCAGGTCATTCGCTTGCCGACCTCTACGAACCGGGCCGACTGCCTCGCGAGTTGGCCGCCGCCCACGAGAGACTGGACCACGTCGCCGACGGGCTATACGGACTGCAGGGCACCGAGCGAAGCGATACGGAGAGGCAGAAGGTCCTCTTCGCTGAATACGCGAAGTTGTCTTCATCCCCATCAACAGTCAAGGCTGGAATCAGGCGTGGTCGACAGTCGTAACGGGCTGCCTGTCCGAGTGGTCGAGCTGGCAACCACGATGTTCGCGCGGGACACGGGCTTCAGCGGCCCAGACATACACCGGCTCTTCGCGGAGTACACCGACGGACTCGGGGAATACGCAGGCTGGGGCGGTGGAGCGGAGTCACGCTGGCAGATCTTCCAGCGTGGACTCAGGCTGCTCACGCGCGATCAGCAGGTCCGCTTCCTCCTCGAGCTTTGCGAGTACGACGGCAACATCAAACATGGTCGCCCCTCCGATAACGACATCGCAAGACTGCGTACGCTACTCCTGGGCCAGAGCGCGCCGGGCTCTGACGTGGCTGCCGCACGTCTCGCAACCTTGGAGGACTGGAAGTTCGTGCAGGATGCTTGGCGCCACGCCCTCGACAAGATCCACTCAGACCCAGAGGGCGCCATCACGGCCACACGGACTCTATTGGAGAGCACCTGTAAGCACATCTGCGACGAACGCGGGGTTGCCTACGAGAGTGCGTGGGACCTGAGCCGTCTCTACAAGGCGGCATCCGGAGCCATGAACTTGGCGCCTGATCAGCACACTGAGCAGGTCTTCAAGCAGATCCTCTCCGGTGTCTCAACGGTTGTCACCGGTCTTGGTGCCATGCGCAACAGCCTGAGCGACGCACACGGCCGAGGGAAGAATGCGGTCCGCCCGGCGCCTCGCCACGCCAAACTTGCCGTCAACGCCGGCTTCGCCATCGCAGGCTTTCTCATCGATACCCACGTAGAGCGTCCCGCCAAGCAGTCGGGCAAGGGTCCAGGCCTTGCCCAGCCAGCGGATCAATAACACAGGGGCACCGACACTCCCGAGATGCATAACGTCGGCTAATTCTTAGAATCGGGGGTCGTTCTTACAAGATTGAGTGCATCTCGACAATCTCGACAGCCCTGTTAGAAGTTGGTGGCCATGTTGGTGAAGCGGCTTAAGTGGCCCTGGAAGGCGACCACGATGGTGTCGGTCGGGCCGTTACGGTGTTTGGCCACGATCAGGTCGGCTTCGCCGGCCCGAGGCGACTCGCGTTCGTAAGCCTCCTCGCGGTGCAGCAGGATCACCATGTCGGCATCCTGCTCGATCGAGCCACTTTCGCGCAGGTCGGACATCTGCGGGCGCTTGTCGGTGCGCTGCTCCGGACCACGGTTCAGCTGCGAGATCGCGATCACCGGGACCTCGAGCTCCTTGGCCAGCAGCTTCAGCGCCCGAGAGAACTCCGCGACCTCCTGCTGGCGGGACTCGACCCGCTTGCCGCTCGACATCAGCTGGAGGTAGTCGATGACCACGAGCTTGAGGTTGTTGCGCTGCTTCAGCCGGCGGCACTTCGCCCGGATCTGCATCAGCGACATGTTCGGCGAGTCGTCGATGAACAGCGGGGCGTCGGAGAGCCGGCCCATCGTCACGGCGAGGCGCTGCCAGTCCTCGTCGCGCATCGTGCCCTTGCGCATGTGCTGCAGTTGCACGCCCGCCTCGGCCGACAGCAGACGCATGGTGATCTCGGTGCGGGACATTTCCAGCGAGAAGACCACCGCGGCCATGTCGTGCTTGATCGCAGCGCACCGGGCGATGTCGAGCCCGAGCGTGGAGTTGTGTGTCGGGATCATCGAGCGGCCGGCGAGGTACAGATGCGAAGGGTTCGCGACCTCGATGCACCGGACCGGCACCGACGCCACCGGGCGGACGCTCTCGACCTTCCACACCGTGTAGTCCATGCCCGCCGCGGCCCCCGGCGCCGGCGCCCGCTCGACCACCACGAGGATCTGGGCGGCCAGCACCTCCGCGAGCACCGCGGTCGTGACGATGCGCAGGTCGCCGAAGAAGGCCACCTGCCACTGGTGCTCGGCGTCCGCGACGATCGAGGTCCCGTCGGAGAAGCACAGCTCGTAGCACGGCCGCCCCGTCATCACCTCCGTCGCAGCGACGACCTCGGTCGGCATACCGTCGTCGGCATACACGAGCTGACCGACGGTGACCTCGCCCATGGTGGTCCAGCCGGACGGGGTGGGGATCGGGGTGTCGAGGGCGAGGGCCTTCCCCATCGCGGGGCGGGCGGCGAGAACGATCATCTGCCCGGCGTGCAGGCCGTTGGTCAGCGCGTCGAGGTCGGTGAAGCCGGTCGGCACGCCGGTCATCTGCCCGGACTTGCCGGAGGCGACCTCGATCTCGTCCATCGTCGGCTCGAGCAGCTCGCTCAGCCGCAGGTAGTCGTCGCCGCTGCGGGTGTCGACGACGCCGTAGACCTCGGCCTGCGCGGCGTTGACGATGTCCTCGACGGCGCCGCCCTGGGCGTACCCCATCTGGACGATCCGGGTGCCCGCCTCGACAAGCCGGCGCAGCACCGCGCGCTCGGCGACGATCTGGGCGTAGTAGCCGGCGTTCGCCGCGGTGGGGACGGCGGCGATGAGCTGGTGGAGGTACGCCTGGCCGCCGATGCGGGGCAGCTGGCCGCGCTTGGTCAGCTCGTCGGCGACGGTGATGGCGTCGGCCGGCTCGCCGCGCCCGTACAGCTCGAGGACCGCGTCATAGATGAGCTCGTGCGCGGGCCGGTAGAAGTCCTGGCTGCGGGTGACCTCGAGGCAGTCGGCGATGGCGTCCTTGGACAGCAGCATCCCGCCGAGGACGGACTGCTCGGCATGGATGTCCTGCGGGGGAAGCCGGTCCTCGGGGGGCGCGTCGGAGGGGAACAGCTCTTGCACGGTCATGCTGTAGCACCCCTTATCTCCGGCCGCCGGTCGTCCTGCGGTGCACTGCCGTGGGCCTGGTGGCCCACGGGAGAACCACATCACCGCGGTCTGACAACCCGGCTGGCTCACCCTAGGTACCTCGGCTCGCCCCCCACAATCCACCCCTGTGGATAACCTGTGTATGCCGGTGTGCAACACGCCCGACGGGGCTGTGGACAACGTGTCGATATCGTGTGCGCGGAGAAATCTCACACCCGGGGGTTCTGTGCTCAGCGACCTGCTCGAACGGGGTGTGCACAGCTGTGGAGAAGAAAAAGTTCGCGGCGTGTCGGGGGATCGGCAGCAGATGTCCCACACCAGTCCTCACGACCTGTGATTCGGGGCTCGTGGTGGGGGCCGGCTGGGCGCGACGTACCCTCGATGTCATGTGTCGCAGCATCAAGCCCCTGAACAACCTCGACCCGCCCGTCACCCATAACGAGGTGCACGCGGCCGCGCTGCAGTACGTCCGCAAGGTCGCGGGCACCCGGGCGCCGTCGCGGGCGAACGCCGAGGCCTTCGACCGGGCCGTCCACGAGATCGCGCACGCCACCGAGCACCTGCTGGCCTCGCTGTCGACCACTGCGGAGCCGCGGACCCGGGAGGAGCTGGCCGCCGTGGCGCGGGCCCGGTTCGAGGCCCGCGGGCGTCGATAGCTCCGACGTCGCTCTGGACGGTCGTTGCCGCCGCGGCCTGTTGTGGCCGATGGTCACCGGTTGATCTCCCGGATCTTCAGCGTCCCGTCGCGTCGCTCGAGGATCCACAGCATCCCGGGGGCGGTGTCTTCCTCGGCCGACCGGGTGACCTTCCCGCTGGCGTCGATGAGCTGGATCGCCGCTCGGACCAGGTCTCCCTGGACGGATATGCCTTGGTCGACACCGGGATCGGCGCGCACTCGTTCCAGCGTGATCTGCCCGCCAACGACGCGGAGCTTCTGCTTCGCGATGGCGTCGATGTCAGCAGCGATCAGCGCGCACGACTCGCATTCGGGCAGCGACAGCGCTGTCAGCGGCCGGGAGTCGTGCGTGACGAGCGCGTCGTTCCACGCCGCGTAGAACTTCTTGCCGGTCTCGACCGCCTCGGCCTGGAGGGCGGCCTGGGGGTCGAGGGTTGCCGTCGCGATGGCCGCGGAGGTGGTCGAGGTGGCCGTTGGGGTCGCAGATGTCGTGAAGGTCTGCGGCGGCGCGGCAGTCGTCGCCGGAATGGCGCTCGGCGTCGCGGACCCGCCGCACCCCGCGACCGCCACGGCCAGGAGCGCGACCGCTCCAGCGACCTGTCGGGCGGTCATGAGATCGACTTGATCTTGAGTCGGCCGCCGCTGCGGGCGAGGACCCACAGCCGGCCGACCGTCTTCTCCACCGCGTATGACGTGACCACGGTCCCCCTGCTGGAGAGGATCTGGACGGGGGCGCGCACCGACGTTCCCTGAACGCCGATGCCGGACTCCGCGCCCGGTAGCGCCTTGAGGTTCTCCAGCGTGATGAGTCCGCCACGCGCGGTCTGGTTCTTCGTCCTGAGCTGGTCAATGTCCTCGACGTATGTCGCGCATCCCCCGCACTGCGGCAGTGACATGGCGCGGAGCTCGGAACTGTCCCTGCTGTCGATCGCCCGGTTCCATGCGTCGTAGTACGCCTTGACCGCTTCGACGGCCTCGGCCTGGAGGGCGGCTTGGGGGTCGAGGGTTGTCGTCGCGCTGGCCGCGGAGGTGGTCGAGGTGGCCGTTGGGGCCGCCAAGGTCGTGACCGTCTGCGGCGCGGCGGTCGTCGTCGTTGTACCGCTCGGCGTCGCGGACCCGCCGCACCCCACGACCGCCACGGCCATCAGCACCGCGAGGCCCATGGTCCACGTGGAACGGCATACCTGGGCGGCATACCGACGAGGGCTGGTGAGCTGGACCGCCTCCCGCATGCCGGCCCCCTGGGAAGTCGCGTCAGTGGTTGACGAGGACGGCGCGGGCGGTGCGCGCGTTGAGCTGAACGGTGTCGGTGAAGACGATGGGCGCGAGAGTGATCGTCCCGAAGCCCTGGAGGGTGAAGGTGACGTCCCAGCGCAGGGTGGCGGTGATCGACTTCGTGCCCGGCTGGCGGTAGACGGCGACCACGTAGTACCCGTTGTTGCCGGTCTCGTTCGGGACGATGCTGGGCGTGAACGGGTGGCCGCTGCCGGCCCCCGTCAGTCCGTCGCCGAACGTCCAGCTGTATGACGGCACCGCCTTGATCTGCCCGGGCACCGGAGCGGTGATGGGCAAGGTGGTGGTGCGCTGTTCGGCGGCGCTGAAGATTGTCGGGATGTTGACGAGGGTCTGCCCGCCGGGGGGTTGGACGGAGATGCTCGGGTGGCCGACGTGGCGCTCGATCTCTTGGCGTGCGGCGGTCTGGACTTCCGCCAAGGTGACGGTGCGCCCGTAGTACCGGCACGCAGTCAGGCCTCGTTCCCAAGGGCCCGAGGAGCCAAGCGGGCGGCGCAGGACAATCACTCGTAAGGAGGCGAGGCGATCTCCGCTGGCGTCCAGACGGACAGGACAACTGATGGCCCTCATGCAGAGGGCTTCATACGGGCTTCCAGCCGTGTTGACGTCACAAGCGGCGATCTCGAGGTACTCATATCGATCACGTTGGACCCCGGCAAGCGCAGACTCACCGCGGAACTCGTGGGAGCGGGGGTCGAACGTCCACTTCAGGAAGCCCGGGCAAGTGCTGGCGATGCCACCGTTGCCCCACCCGCCCCCGGTGCACTTCGCCGCAGAAGCTGTGCCCGAGACAGCACCAGATACAGCGAGAGCGACAACTAGAATAAGTCGCAATAATCGCGTGCCCCTCACGATATCGTCTTCACCACCAACCGCCCTCCGCTACGAGCGAGAACCCATATCCGGTTTTCTACTTTGTCCTCAGGGTATGAGTTGACCAAAACACCTTTGCTTGAATAGATCTTGACGGGCGCCCGGGTTGAGTCTCCCTGGACCAGAATTCCAGAGTCTTCTCCCGGAAGACCTGTCACGTTCTCCAGAACAATGGCGCCGCCTCGGGCGGTCTGATTCTTCGCTTTGAGCTCATCTATGTCGGAGATGTCTGACGTGCAGCCCTCACACTGGGGCAGCGACATCGCCTTCAGCTCCTTGCTGTCCCTGCTGACAACCGCGCGGTTCCACGCCTCGTAGTACTTCTTCACCGCCTCCACGGCCTCGGCCTGGAGCGCTGCTTGGGCATCACGGGTGGTCGTCGTACTCGACGGCGTGGCACTTGTCGTCGTCGACGACGTCGTCACGGCGGGCCAGGAGGAACTAGCGCTTGGCGATGGCGAACCCGTGCACCCGGCCAACGCGCCCGCGACGACAGCGAGCGCACCGACAACGCGCCGGCCTAGGCGAGTACCCACGGCATACCTCCCGTCCCCTGGGGTTCCGCGGCCCACACTAGACCGGCGCCCCCCGCTGCGGCGACCCCAACGGTTCGCCCTGTGGATAACCGAGGGACTGCGGCTCATCGCACCTGGTCGCGGATCTTCAGGACGCCCTCGCTCCGCTCGAGAATCCACAGCATGTTTGGCACGCGATCAACGGCGAACGATCGGACCAGCTTGCCGTCTGCTCCGAAGATCTCCACTGGCCCTCGAACTACCTCGCCCCGCACGGCGATGGCTCTGTCGGACCCCTTCGATGCCGTCAGTTTGCCGAGGGTCACCTGCCCGCCCCGGACCGTCTGATTCTGCTTCTTCAGATCATCGATGTTGCCGATGTCGCTCATGCAGAGAACGCATTGAGGGAGAACCAACGCCCGCATGGCGCGACTGTCCCTGCTGACAATCGCCGCGTTCCACGCATCGTAGAACTTCTTGACCGCCTCCACGGCCTCGGCCTGAAGCGCCGCCTGCGCGTCGGTGGTGGTCGTCGTGTTCGACGGCGTGACGAGCACCGACGAGGGTGTCGCGGTCGAAGCCGCCGCCTGCCGTGAGGTTTGGGATGGCGTGACGGAGGAGACTCCGGAACAGCTCGCCAAGAACGCGCCAACCGCGACCGCGCCCACCAACCAACGCCGGCCCGGCCGCCTGGCCCGAGGCCGCGACATCGCGCCCGTGCCAACCCCGTTCACGAGATGTCCTTGATGACCAGTCGACCCCCGGTTCGGGCGAGTACCCACACCCGATTGACCACCGTGTTCTCCGGGTACGACGTCACCAGCGCCCCCTTGCCGGAGAGGATCTTGACCGGGGCCCGGGTCGAGTCGCCCTGCACCAGAATCCCGGAGTCCTCGCCGGGAAGCCCGATCAGGTGGTCCAGCGTGATCAGGCCGCCGCGCGCCGTCTGGTTCTTCGCCTTGAGCTCATCGATATCTGAGATGTCTGACGCACAACCCGCGCACTGCGGCAGCGAGCGCGCGCGCAGCTCGGCGCTGCTTCGCGAGATGACGGCGCGGTTCCAGGCCGCGTAGTACTGCTTGACGGCCTCGACCGCCTCAGCCTGTAGCGCCGCCTGTGCGTCGATGGTGGTCGACGACGGCGACGGTATGCCGGTCGACGAGTCGACACCCGAAGGCGTCGAGACCGTCCGCAAAGGGGTCGGCGGCGGGGCCACCGACGGGGCGCTCGAACACGCAGCCAAGAGCGCGCCCACTGCAACAAAGCCCACCAACCAACGGTGGCCCGGCCGCTTGGCCCGAAGCCCCGACGCAGCGCTCGCAGCAACCCGGCTCACGAGATCCCCTTGACCTTCAGCCGGCCCCCACTTCGGGCCACCACCCACAGCCGGTTGATCGCCGTGTCCTGCGGGTACGTCTTGACAAGGGTCCCGTTGCTCGAGAACACCTGCGCGGCAGCCCGCGTCGCGTCACCCTCGACCGGGATCCCCGCGTCCACGCCGGGCAGTCCCCGCAGGTTTGTCAGCGTGATGAGGCCGCCACGCACGGTTTGGTTCTTCGCCTTGAACGCCGCGAGGTCGGCGAGATCCATCGCGCACGCTTCGCAGCCGGGCAGCGACATCGCCCGAACCTCCGAGCCGTCCCGCGAGGCGAGCGCGCGGTTCCAGGCCGCGTAGTACTGCTTCACGGCCTCCACGGCCTCGGCCTGAAGCGCCGCCTGCGCGTCGGTGATGGTCGACGACGGCGACGGTATGCCGGTCGACGACTCGACACCCGAAGGCGTCGAAGCCAGAGATGTCCTCGACGCGCCGGACGGCGCAGGCGTCGGAGCCGCAGCACAGCCGGCGAGCCCAACAGCCCCCAAGACGACCACACCGACGGGTCGCCGGATTCTGCGAGTGCCCACGGCATACCTCCGTTCCCCTGAGGTCCTCGCGAGCCAGCGTAGAAGCGCAGCCGCATGACGGCGACCGCGAGAGCGCCCTCCTGTGGATAACCCGCCCGGAGTACCCTCACCACCGTGACCAGCGTGACCCCCGGAACGGCGCCCGGGCAGCCGGACACCGCGCTCGTGGAGCGCATCCGGCATACCCTCGCCGCGCTCGGCGACCCACCGCGCGCGGCGGGCCAGCAGGCGCCCGTGCAGTCGACGATGCCCTACCCCGGCGTAACCATGGGCGACCTGCGTCGCGCCGTCCGGCCCGTGCTGCGCCCGCG
>RRZU011559926.1_pt1 | contig 10338 bp, 10 predicted proteins | sample 2165561 | NCBI WGS metagenome assembly RRZU01 (sample SAMN10456909, study PRJNA506462) | wastewater metagenome | isolation source: wastewater sludge | place: USA: Moscow, Idaho | reverse complement strand
GTATTGGGCGCGTCAGAAGCATCGTTGATGATGATGATTTCATACGGCGCGTCTTGAACACAGGCGTCCAAAATGCTTTGCACAGCCGTATAAATGTATTTACCTGCATTGAAGTAAGGAATGACAATGGACAACAGCACAACCAATCTCCGTAATGTTTAATTAACGCCCGCCACGCTTGAGCAAACCCAAGCCAAAGTGTAAATTCGCCTCTAAAAATCCCGCTTTAGAACCACAATCAAAGCGTTTACCTGAGAAGGGCACGCCTAAAATCGTTTCGGTTTTGAGCAATTCGCTGATGCCATCGGTCAATTGAATTTCACCGCCCGCGCCACGTTGCGTGGTTTCGAGCAACTGCATGATTTTACCATTGAGGATGTAACGCCCAACCACAGTCCAGTTCGATGGCGCGTCCTCGCGTTTGGGTTTCTCGACAATCCCTGCCAACTCAATCGGAATTTGATGCTCGTTCTTCGGCGCGACCACGCCGTATTGCGAAACCTCGTCCCACGAGACTTGCTCCAAAGCAATCACACTACTGCCTGTGCGCTCGTGGACTTCGTTCATTTGTTGTAACGCGCCTTTTTGGTAACCGTCAATCAAATCATCGGGCAAAAGCACCGCGAAGTATTCATCGGGATGCACCAATGGAGAGCCGCAATGCACCGCGTGACCCAAGCCCAAAGGCTCGGCTTGGCGAATATAAATGCAGTTGACATGCGAGGGAATGATGTTGCGCACGATTTCGAGTGCTTCGGTTTTGTTCTTTTCTTCTAACTCATTTTCGAGTTCAGGACTGCGGTCAAAATAGTTGGCAATCGCTTGTTTGGAACGTCCCGTGATGAAAATCAAGGTCTCGCAACCTGCCTCCACCGCTTCGCGCACTGCGTAATCAATCACGGGTCTGTCGACCACGGTGAGCATTTCTTTGGGTACGGATTTGGTCGCAGGCAAAAAGCGCGTGCCCATGCCAGCAACGGGGAATATGGCTTTACGAAGTGGTTTCATGATGCGTCCCTTTTAAACTTTAGAATAATTTTTCCGAGATTTTACCGTGCTCCAAACGAATCGCGGTGTTGCACACGCGCTCAATCATCCCCATGTCGTGTGATGCGAGCACCATGATGGATGAGCGATTGAGCAAATCATTCATACGCGCCGTGGCTTTCTCAGCAAAGGCTGAGTCGCCGACCGAAAGCCATTCATCCATCAAAATAATATCCGCATTGGTGCTGGTCGACACGGCAAAGCCCAAGCGCATCGACATCCCCGAAGAATACGTGCGCATCGGCATATACAGGTAATCGCCCAAGTCGGTGAATTCGGCGATGTCTTTGATTTTCTCTTCAACCTCGGATTTGCTCATGCCCATAAGGATGCCGCGAATCAGAATGTTTTCGTAACCGCTGGCTTCACCATCCATACCCAAGCCAATATCGAGCAAACTCGCGACCTTGCCTTCAACATCTAAGTGTCCTGAAGTCGGCGTGTACGCGCCAGCCAATACCCGCAGTAAGGTTGATTTGCCCGAGCCATTGTGCCCGACCAAACCGAGTCGGTCACCAGGTTTTAAATCCAAGTCAATCTCATCGAGTGCGCGTACCACGACGTGCTTCTTGGCATCCTCAGCAATGCGCCCACCTGTGGCTGCCTGAATAATCTGCTTTTTCAGTGAGCGATTGGACGTGTTGTAAATTGGGAATTCGACGCAAAGGTCGTGTGCTTTAATGTGTGCTGTCATTTTTTCCTCTTACAACCAATACGCCACGCGGGTTTTAAAGCGCGCTTGCGCCCACAAAGCCACCAATGTGCAAATCACCGCAGTAGAAAGCATCCACACCCAAGAAGTCATTGTGACATCATGCCCCGTCAACGGCGCACGGACAATTTCGAGTGCGTGAAAAAACGGATTATTGCCCGTCACATAGTGTTTGTCCACGGGCAATAGATGCGGTTGCCAAAAAATCGGCGTGAGGAAATAGACAATTTGCATGACGCTTTGAATAATCGGCGGAATATCGCGAAAGCGCGCGCACAGATACGCAATCGGAACCGACAGCATCAATAAAGTATAACTGAGTAAAATAAAGCCCAAAACAAACTGCCCGACCAAAGGCTTCCAAGCGAAATCCAAATAAATCCAGCAAGCAATAAAAATCACAAAGTTATGCGCTAAAAAAATCAAGTTGCGTGCCCACAGACGCAAAATATACACAGGCAAAGGCAAATTGATTTGTCGGATATAGCCTTCAAATTGTGAGAATCCTGTGCAGGCATCGTTGATTTGGGTGGAGATAAACACCCACATAATCGTTCCCGCCGCAAAAAACGGTAGGAAACTCGGCACATCGACATGGAAAATTTGCGTCCACAGAAAACCCAAGGCGACAATCATCACTGCCGTGCTCATGGTGATCCAAAACGGACCCAAGACCGAGCGGCGATAGCGTTGGCGAATATCAAACCACGCCAACAACCACCATTGGTTGGTGGATTTTAAACTTTTGATAAAATCAGACATAGTGACTCAAAAAAGGGGGCGAACAATAAAACCGACATTTTACGCCATAATCCACCCACACAGCGTAAAAATCAGTGTGTCTCAGACAATTGAGTCATCGTCTTGTGTAATAACAATGTGCCCGTCCGCGCCACCAATATCCAACGCCGTCATTGCGAGCGACGTTGTATCAGCGAAGCAATCCATGCAGCATCACCACGGCGCACACCGATGGATTACCACGCCTCGAAAATCATTCGAGGCTCGCAATGACGTATGCCCATTTGCATCTCCGTCATTCACCCCTCGTCATTGCGAGCGACGTTTTATGTAGAAACGATAAACCTGTTTTCAGCGAAGCAATCCATACGGCATCACCACAGTGCACACGATGGATTGCCACGCCTCGATAAAATCATTCGAGGCTCGCAATGACATATGCTCGTCTAAATCATCACCGTCCGCACCCCGTCATTGCGAACGACTCCACATCAGCGAAGCAATCCATACCTTGAACCCACTTCGACTGTTGGTCATGCGCCATTCATCTGCCGCAAGCATGGCATTGATTGAATCAACGCAAGCACGATAAAATACCACGCTCATCAAAGCCGTTTACAATGGCATGAAATTCAATCAAACACTGTCTATGAATACATCCAAAAACACCCCTCCCAATTTTTACGTCATCGGCGATGTACAAGGCTGTTCAGACGCACTTGCGCGCTTGCTTGCACAGATTCCTGCGGAGGCCGATGTGTGGTTTTGCGGTGACTTGGTCAATCGCGGTCCTGATAACTTGGGCGTGTTGCGCCAAGTGCGCGATTTGGGCGCGCGGGCGCGGGTGGTGTTGGGCAACCATGATATTCATCTGCTGGGCGTGGCTGCGGGCGTGCGTGAAGCAGGGCGATTGGACAGTATCGCCGATATTCTCAATTGCCCCGAGCGCGACGCGTGGCTCGATTGGTTGCGCCAATGGCCGTTGGCGCATTATGAACACGGCGTGTTGATGGTACATGCGGGTGTATTGCCTCAATGGTCGTTGACGCAGGTGTTGAATTATTCAAAAGAAGCGCAACAGGTTTTGTTTGCCGACGACTATGCCGAGCAACTCAAAACCCTGTTTGGCAGTTCGCCCAACCGCTGGAAAAACACGCTTCGTGGAGCAGAGCGCATCCGCGCCATCATCAACGCGTTGACACGCATTCGAGTGTGTGATGCGCAAGGTGCGATGGATTTTCAATTCAAAGGTGAATTGCCGAATGTGCCAGAGGGTTTGATGCCGTGGTTTCGAGTGCCTGCGCGCAAAACGCTCAATCAGCCAATCATCTATGGTCACTGGTCGGCTTTGGGTTTGCACTACGAAAACAACACAGTGTGTTTGGATACGGGTTGTGTCTGGGGTCTGGAGCTCACTGCTTATCATTATCCAAGTGGCGAAACCATCAGTGTGCCAGCGACGCTTTAACTGCGGTGTTCGCGCTCCAATGCCTGCACTTGTTTTTCCAACGCCTCTAATTTTTCGCGCGTGCGTGCCAACACAGCGACCTGCACCTCGTACTCCTCGCGTGTCACCACATCAAGTTTTTGTAGCGCAGCGATGAGGAAGGTTTTAGCATTCGCGCCCAAATCTTGTAGTGGGCTGTTGTGTGTCCACGATTCTACGGTGGTCTCGATGGTGGATTTCCAGTCGTTGGTATTCATAATCATCTCCAGTTGAATGCGCCATTATCGCATTTTTGTACGGCTTGGCGCGCAGGCTTTTGATGGTCAACGAGGCTTGTTCATTGTTTAAAGTTGCTTTTTTAAACACGACAAACCCTCCGTGATGGAGGGTTTGTGCTCAATAGATAAACTATCAAGTAAAGATTTTGAAGTCAATACTTACTTATTGGTGTAGGCAGATTCTTCGTGATTGATGATGTCCACACCTTGCAATTCATCGTCTTTAGCCAAACGGATACCCATCACGAGATCAATCAATTTGATGATGATAAATGTACCGACAGCCGCATAAACGATGGTGGCAACCACACCTACAGTTTGAATTTGAACTTGTTCGAAGACATTTTCTTTACCTGAGCCTGTTGAGAACGCGAATGCACCCGTCAAAATCGCACCGACAATCCCTGCCACGCCGTGACATGCAAACACATCCAAAACGTCGTCCACCTTAAAGAAGCGTTTGCTTTGTACGGCCCAAAAACTGGCAGTTGCACCCAAAACCCCAATCACAATCGCATACGCTGGGCTGACAAAACCTGCGGCTGGCGTGATGGCGACCAAGCCAACCACCGCACCTGTCGCTGCACCGACCGCACTCATGGCGTGGCCTGTGGCTTTTTCCCAAAAAATCCAAGTCATTAAGGCGACTGCCGTGGCCACTTGCGTGGTCAACATCGCCAAGCCTGCATTGCCATCCGCGCTCAATGCGCTACCTGCGTTAAAGCCGAACCAACCGAACCACAGCAAACCCGCACCCAAAAGCACGAAGGGGATATTGTGTGGAATGGCACCGTTTTTGGTGGTGTGTAAGCGAGGGCCGAGCAATTTGGCAGCGACCAAAGCGGATACGCCTGCGTTGATATGAACCACTGTGCCACCCGCAAAGTCCAATGCGCCATCCGCAAACAACCAGCCAGAGGCATCCCACACCCAGTGTGCCACAGGCGCGTACACCAGTACGCTCCACAGGGCAATAAAGACGATGTATGCACCGAACTTCATGCGGTCGACCAAAGCACCACTGATCAATGCGGCCGCGATAATCGCAAAGGTGGCTTGGAACATCACGAACACATATTTGGGGATCAGATGCGCCGCATTAAAAGTTGTGGCAGTCGAATCCTTATCGATGCCTGCAAGCATGACGTTTTGAAAACTACCGAAATACGCACCCATTGGCTCATCACCAAAAGCAATGGAGTAACCCGCCACCACCCACACGATGGTAATCACACCAATGGCGGTGAAAGACATCATCATGGTGTTGAGCACGCTTTTGCTGCGCGACAAACCGCCGTAAAAAAAAGCCAGCGCGGGTGTCATCAACAACACCAAAGCCGAGCAAATTAAAACAAAAGCGGTGTCTGCAAAATCCACAGCAGCAACCACTTCGGGTGCTGCAGGAGCTGCTTCGGGGGCGGTTTGCGCCGATGCAACGCCTGTGGCAAGCATGAGTAGTAAGGGCAGTAATTTACGTTTCATATCATTCTCCTGTGGAACTGTTTGTGAATAAGTGAGGATTTAGACAACTTGAGTTGATTCAAATTTCAGCGCGACTTCGGCTGAAAAATGAAACATTTGGGTGGTGTAAAAGCCTCTGATTCATTAAAAAATGAGAACGCTCAAAAAATGGATAATCGAGCAGACTGGATGCAGTTTGAGTGAAAAAATCGCATTTGTAAAGCAAGTGAACAGTGGCAGACTCGGTTGTAACCACCTGATTTATTGGGGTTTTGCAACCGAATGGTGCAATTTGTGCGGATGGATTTAAGAAAGCGCACTACGATGGTGCGAGCATGACGGTCAGAATTACATTCCTTACAGACTGCGTTTTTTTGGTGCAAGGTTAATTTTTTTGTGCGCGGCGGACAAAATGTCTGTTTTTTTGCATAAACCGTGCACACAGGTATTGCGGCGATTTTTGTGTGTGGCACAACTGCGTGGTGGATGGCGAGCACCTACGATGTTGGGCAAAGAGTGGTGCAATCTTGTGGCAAGTACAATTTTTTGCTGGGTTGCGCATGTGCTTATTATTTTTATGCGGTCAATGCAAAACGCACGCCCCACAAATGTTCGCCACGTGTTTGATATTTTCGTTCAAATGGGGTGATGGCTTGAATGTTCGTGAGTTCACCCCAAAATTCTGGGGTCTGGTGAGTCAGTTGTGTGGTCGCTGCGGCGAACTCTTGTATGTAGATGTCCCAGTTGCTGCGCACTTCAAGCGTGCCGCCTAAACGCAACAGGGTTGGGAACACCGCGTGCCCGTGCCAGCGTTTGTGCAGCTGACCGATTTTTGGGTAGGGGTTGGGGTAGAGGATGTAGTGTTTGCGGAGGATTTGACCGTGTTCTGCTAAATATGCCGCCAGCAGTCGCCAAAAATCCACCACGTCTGCGCGCAGCCACAATAAATTTTCAGGGACAGGCGCATGCCACCACGTTTTTTGGGTCTGAATGCGCACTTGCGATTGATCCACCCCGACCACGAAACAATCGGGATGCGCCTGTGCAATGTGCAGGGTGGATTCCCCCACCCCACAACCCGAATCGAGTATCAGCGGTGGAAAACCGCGTTTCGCCCATTGGTCAGTCAATTCATCAAAGGCAAGTTGGTTGTGCAAAGCGATCGGTTTTTGGAACGGATGTCGGGCGTGTCGGGCGACGATTTTGCTCAAATCGGCATGGATGCTGGATTGCTCAGTGTGGATGCTGCTGGGTGCAGTCGTTAGGTTGATTGGGTCTGTTGTGTTCATGACGTGATTATTTCACAAACAATCCGCTGTCGGTAGGTCATTTTCAGGATAAAATACGGTGTTATTAAAACGCTTAGAGTCCATCATGGTTGGAATTTTATTATTGACGCACGCTCCGCTTGGCGCAGCCTTTTTGGCCACGCTGACCCATGTGTACAAAAGCAAGCCGATTGCCGTTGAAGTGATGGATGTACTCGCCGATCAAGACACCGAACAAGTGCAGGCACTGGCGCGCGACACCATCCGCGCTTTAGACAGTGGCGCGGGCGTATTGGTGTTCACCGATATTTGTGGCGCGACTCCTGCCAATTGCGCGGTGCGCCTGATAGAAGCAGGTGAGCCCGTGGCTTTGGTGTATGGTGTGAATTTACCTGCGTTGTTGCGTGCGATGTGTTATCGCAATTTATCTTTGTCTGAGTTGACGGCCAAAGTGGTCGAAGGCGGTCAGCGCGGTGTCTTTGTTTATCAAACCGAACAGGGCAATATTTGCCCAAGCTGTTAAATTTTTTAAGATTGAAGGAATTCCCATGGTTCAAAGCGATACTACCATTATCAATAAACTCGGTTTACATGCGCGTGCATCGGGGGTATTGACCCAAACCGTCACGCCATTTAAAAGTGATGTATGGATTATTCGCAACGGTCGCCGTGTCAACGCCAAATCCATTATGGGCGTGATGATGCTCGCGGCGGGCATCGGCTCAACCCTCACCATCGAAGCGGACGGCGAGGACGAACAAGCCGCATTGGACGCGGTGCTGGCGGTGATTGCTGATAAGTTTGGCGAAGGCGAATAAGCATGACGTTTAGCATTCATGGCATCGGCGTCAGCGACAAGGTGGCGATTGGTCGCGCCCATTTGCTCTCGCACGTCAGCCTTGAGGCTCAGCATTATTTGATTAAAAGTGAACAAGTCGCCGATGAGTTGGCACGATTTTCCGATGCCTTGCAGTCGGTGCAAGGCGAGTTCACGCATTTACAGTCAAATTTAGACAAGGACGCGCCCGTCGAGATGAGCGCGATGCTGGCGGTGCACAGCATGATTGCACGCGATGAATTGATTGCACAAGCGGCACTGGATTTAATTACGGAAAAACGCTACAACGCCGAATGGGCACTCTCGGAACAAGTCAACGAGTTGATTGCCCAGTTTGATGCGTTTGAGGACGAGTACCTGCGCGAACGCAAGCACGATGTGATGCAGGTCGGTACGCGCATCATGCGCGCGTTGCGCCAAAACAATCAATTGGTTTGTGAGTTACCGCAGGCATTTGACTCGGACATGATTTTGGTCGCGCATGACATTGCGCCTGCGGACATGTTGCAGTTCAAAGGTCGCTCACTCGCGGGCTTTATCACCGATACAGGTGGACCGAACAGCCACACGGCGATTGTCGCGCGTGGTTTGGGTCTGCCCGCAGTGGTATCCACAGGACAAGCGCGCAGCATCATTCGCGCCAATGAAATGGTGATTGTCGATGGGGTCAACGGTGTGGTGCTGGTCAATCCTGACGAACTCATCCTCTCGCATTATCGCCAAGTACAACAAGCGCAGATTGAAGAAGAGCAACGCTTGGCCGAGTTGATTGGGCGCGATACGCGCACGCTTGATGGCGTGGCAATTCAGTTGATGGCGAACATCGAGTCGCCGAGCGATATTGCCCGCCTGCACACCATTGGCGCGGACGGCGTGGGCTTATTTCGCTCGGAATATTTATTTATGAACCGCAAAGACTCTCCCGACGAGTCGGAACAATTTAATTTTTATAAAGCCGCCGTGGTGGCGATGAATGGCAAACCTGTGACCATTCGCACCTTGGACATTGGTGCGGACAAAGAACTCTCGACCGATGATTACGAAACTTCAGTCAACCCTGCTTTGGGATTGCGGGCTGTGCGCTACTGTTTGGCAAACCCCAATATGTTCATCACGCAAATTCGAGCCATTTTACGTGCCTCACATTATGGTTCGGCGAAACTGCTCATCCCAATGATTAGCGGTGTCGAACAATTGCAGCAAACTTTGCATTTGATTGAGCAAGCGCGTGTGCAATTACGCGCCGAAAACATACCGTTTGATGCGCAGATGCCGATTGGAATCATGGTTGAGATTCCTTCTGCGGCACTGATACTCAATGCTTTGTTACCATTGATTGACTTCGTCTCAATCGGTACGAATGATTTGACCCAATACACCCTTGCCGTGGATCGTGGCGATTCGGACGTGGCGCATTTGTATGAGGAGTTGCACCCTGCGGTGTTGCAACTCATCGTATTCACCATTCGCGCGACGCAATTGGCGCATAAGTCGGTGTCGATTTGCGGTGAAATGGCGGGCAATGCCAAGCTCACGCGTCTGTTTCTCGCGATGGGGTTGAGCGAATTTTCAATGCAGCAAACGCAGATTTTGCCCGTTAAAGCGCGGATTTTAGAGGCCTCAATTGAGCAATCGCAAGAGGCGTTGAACCGCGTATTGCAGTCCTTTGATATTGCCAGTATTAAAAAACACATTCGCGAACTCAATGCGCAGGAAATGGATGCGCCGATCACAATCAGCGCGACAGTTCATTAAAATAAAGCCCGCAACACAACCAATCACATTTGAATTTGAAAGACCCGCATGAGCACAGCAAGCCCAATTGACCATAACCCCGAACACGCTGAAGCATCCAATTTCATCCGCCAAAAAATTGATGCCGACATCGCCACAGGCAAATACGCCCATCGCATGGATGCGCAAGGTAAACCGTTGCCAAGTGTGGTCACACGTTTTCCACCTGAGCCGAACGGCTACCTGCACATAGGTCACGCAAAAAGTATTTGCTTGAATTTTGGCACGGCGCACAGTTACGGCGGGCGTTGCCACTTGCGTTTTGACGACACCAACCCTGAGAAAGAATCCACCGAATACGTCAATTCGATTAAAGACATGGTGCGTTGGCTCGGTTTTGACTGGGTTGATACCGATGGCGCGGAGCACTTATATTACGCTTCGGACTATTTTGAGCAGTTGTACCAATTTGCTGAAAAATTGATTGAAGCAGGTCATGCGTATATTGATTCGCAAGACGCCGACAGCATTCGCGCACAGCGTGGGCAATTGCACGAAGTGGGCACTAACTCGCCGTATCGTGACCGACCCGTGAGTGAGTCATTGGATTTATTCCGTCGTATGCGTGCGGGCGAATTCCCTGAAGGCGCGCATGTCTTGCGTGCAAAAATTGACATGGGCTCCAGTTTCATCGTGATGCGCGACCCCGTGATTTACCGCATTCGCTACGCCCATCACCACCGCACGGGCGATGCGTGGTGCGTGTATCCATTGTACGATTTCACCCACTGTATTTCGGACGCGATTGAGCG
>RRZU010912114.1_pt1 | contig 10339 bp, 15 predicted proteins | sample 2165561 | NCBI WGS metagenome assembly RRZU01 (sample SAMN10456909, study PRJNA506462) | wastewater metagenome | isolation source: wastewater sludge | place: USA: Moscow, Idaho | reverse complement strand
TGCTCAAGCTGCCGAGCAGCTACCTAAGCCGTTCGCTGGCAATCTAGACTGGCAAGCTGTCGCCGAAGAAGTTATGAAAGACTACTTAAGCCATGACAACCATTACTTTTTGCCATTTAAACCGGACAACCGTTAATGATGATAGCCGCTTGAAAGAGCGGTTTTTTTTGCGGTAAAGATTAGGTAGAGAAACAAGAGAAAACCGTAAACTGTGGTTTGATTAACTACCTAACCAGCGACAACCGCGCTCGCTTTGATATCTAGCTACCCTGCAAACCCCTATAATGGACTCATACCAGGCAGCAATGCTTACCTTCACTCAAACACACTGGAGTATTGATGATGTCAACTATCGAAGCAACCCAAGCCGCTCAAGCCTTAATCCCAACGTCAAAAATCGTTTTTGAGGTATTTACCCTGGGCATGACCAAAACCCAAACTTTCACGCTCGCTGAGTTGAATATCACCCAGGCGATGATTGACGGTGATGGCTTTGATTTAGGTGTGACCATTGAAGATGACTTATTTAATTGGGCGTATGACAATGTTGACCATCGCTTTAGCTTAATGAAGCCATTGAACGAAGCGACAAGAAACACCCAAGTTAAATTTGAGCTGCTTATTAATGGTAAGCCAGGGAACCCAAAATTTTATGAGCTAGGTGAAATTGTTGATACTCAGATGCCAATCAAAAATGCAAGATTAAAAGCTATTGTCGAAAACTTGATTGAAGATGCGCTGGTGAATTACCGCAATGACAATATGTTCTATGAATGGCGTCTTGCCAGCTAATGCTTAACGTCAACTTTCGACTGTAAGGATAACCGATGAACCCAATGATTAGCCGACTAACCCTAGCTTCAAACATTGACTTTTTTGCGTCGGTGTTTGACCATGCCAATACAGCAACTTTTGGTTTAACTGACATGGACGTTAACCAAACGCTGATGAATGACAACACTTTCGACCTAGAAGAAAGAATAGAGGAGGTGTTACATGTTTGGGCGCATGACCAAACCCAAACCGTCGTTAAACTTTCAAGTCCACTTCATTTAGCAAACCGTGAGACGACGGTTGATTATATTTTGATGTTTAACGACCAAGTGGCATGTCAAAAGACATTTAAGCTTGGTGAGCTACTGAAAACTGATGATTATCCGATTGTTTCAGCGAAGCGTCAGCTCGGTATTAATTTAAAACTCAGTGCTGATTGTGCGTCTTTTTACCAAAATTGTGTGAAATACCGCTGGCAACTTGCCAGCTAACCGGCTAAACCTCACCTGACCCACACCGTCTATCAGGCGGTGTTTTTTTTGACTGCAAAGCAGCTGGCGCGATTTTTTGGGGTAGGCAAAACAATCTAATAAATGGAAAACAGTAAGCAATCTGATTTAACGTGAATGGCCATGTTAAGCTTTCCCAATACATGCAATTCGATAACTATAAACCCTTAGAATATAGGTAGTACAGCACGTTAGTTAACGATGATTCATTTAATGATATGAGGATTAATAATGACCACGCTTTCGGAAATTTTAAAACAATCACCCAATGTTGGTCTTAGCATTGAATTTTGTCATGACCTAATAGAGGACGATGAATGCAACCAAGATGGCAAGATTAGCGAACACTTGGCTATGTTTTTCTATGGATATGAGGTGCCAAACACAGATACCCTGCTTTATTATGATGTCAAAGCAGTTGTCAGATATGATAAAAGCAATGACACCCTATTAAGTGCTAAATTATTTGACGGTTCTAGCCTTGATTTACCTATTAGATTACCTGCGTCCAACCTTTCTGATTTCACAATTTGCGATGCCAATGAAAGCCTTGAGGTTGATATGAATGATGACGAAGCTGAACTCAAGTCAATGTTTGGTGAGCAACATGCGATTGTGGCATGGGTCAGCCAAGTCAAGCATAAAATTACCGAGCTTGCCAAAGACGTGCAAAAGCTCAACGCCATACCACGAATGGCTTATTAACTAAGGTTTAGATTAACGACAAATGGTAATCATTTGTCGTCTTATCCGGTGAAAATTTTGCTGTAGCCGGATGCCAACACGGACAAAACCATAAATAAAGGAAAACCGTAAACAGTGCGCTGTATAAGCGTCAAGCGCGTAGCCACCACGCTCAAACCGCTATTTTACAAGGCTCTAAGCCCCTATAATGAACCCATACCAAGCAGCAATGCTTACCTTCACTCAGACAAACTGGAGTATTCGTATGGCAAACTTCTCACTACACATCACCAATGAAACAGATGATAGCGATGTCATAGATTTCAAAAATCACGCCCAATTACAAGAGTTGCTTAAAAGCCGAGGCGATAAGATAAATGAATTTCACAGCTTTTTAATCAATGATAAAAAAGTGATTTACTGCGAGCCTTATCAACGCAGAGCGTTTCTTGAAACCGTTGGCAGTGTTGTTGAAGCTCTAGAGCAATAATTCAATCATCCTCTCTAAAATTAAGCAGCTCAAGTTTAAAAATCCTTGTTCAAAATGGCAAGGTTTTTTATTTAATAGGTACCCATAATTTAAAAAAAAGAAAAAAGTAAAGAGGGTGTTTCATCAAGCCCCAAGCGGCTTGCCGCTATGCCCAAATTGATTTTGAGGGGCGTGGGTGATTGCTAAAATAGGCATATCAAAAGCCAATAAGTTTAATCAACCTAGGAGAACCCTTATGCAACTTATTAAAACTTTAATGAACGCCATGATTGAAGCCGGACTGACCAAACCTGAAACTGCAACAGGTTTTGAGTACCTAACAAGCATTTATGATGACTTAGACAATGCCACCTTCAATGTCACTTATCGTAGTCCACGTAAGATTTTTTTCACTCATGTGCCAAGCCAGTTAGTGTATTTTTTCGAGAAAACGGTGTTTGAAAATGGTACTGAAATTTTTAGCCTTTATCTAAAAGATGAAAAGCAGGATGTGCTAATCACTAATTCTTACCGTCTTGATGATATGTCAAAAAATAAAAACCTTATCGCAGGTTATAACCGCATCGTGGGCATGGTGCGTAGCTATGACGAATTGGTGCGCCGCTGTGAAGCAGGGCAACAGGAGTTTTATATGCTCGTTGGTGGCTGTATGCGCTCAAGCAAAAACATTGTCATGACTGGCAAGGATGAATTTTCAATCCTAAATGAGATTGACGGTGAATATCAAGACGTGACCAAGGAAACCTTAGAGACCGAAACCAATATCATGACGGCTATTAATGAAGAACGCTTTTTTGCCTATGATGGTCAAGATATTGACCCCACTATCATTAGCCAAGCGTAAGTCTACCTGTCCCCTAGCTAGGTTCAAAGGTTAGGGGGCTTGTTTAATTAATTGTGAGGGATATTGTTATGGCCAGTGAAAAGCAAACAAATCAAGTTGCTTATGTCCTAGCAGAGGCTAACGGAATCAAGTTTTACCCAAAGGTTGATTATGATGAGCATGATGCTTGTTTGGTACGATGCAATCAGTGCATGAGTTTAGGCTATGCGTGGTATGGCGATGAAATATGCCCTGTATGCGGTTACGATGGGGCATTAATGGATTTAGAAGAAGCACAGGCGTAAAGTTTATATTGAATCACCCTTGCCGCTGGCAGGGGATTTTTTTGGCATCAAGCCAGCCAAATTGCCATTTAAAAGAAAACAGTAAGACATGCCAAACATTAAGCCGATGACGGCCAACTAGCTCATGCACAATTAGACTATGCGCTCGATTAAGCAATTATAATTGAGCCATCCCAAGCAGTAATGCTTACTTTCACTCAAACACACTGGAGTATTTTTATGTCAGCTTTTGCAGAGCTTTTTAAAAAAGCAGATAATTTTACGGTGACAGACATTCATGTCACGCGCAAAACCCATCACCACGGCATCGTCAATCAAGAGGGAACGGGTTATAAAGAGCTTGTTTTAAGCCGTGAAGTATCAATCAACTTGACTGACAATCGAGGAATGGTTGTCAACCTCAATGCAGAATTTTTTGAGAGCTGTGATAACTTAAACTTTGGTTTGGTTAATCGCTACAACCACGATTTTTCTAATGGCAATGGGGATGTTCGCCTTCGTCTTTCAAGCCATTGCGATACCCCAATGTGGCTCATACTGACAGAAAGCGATTTTGAAGATGATGATGTTACTCAATACTTAATGAGTTCAGAAACTTTAAAACCTGACTTTGCGATGATATTCGCCAGTAACTTGCTAGATGACCTTATAAAGAATGAAAGTGAGTACACGCAGATTAAAAATGCGTTTCATGCAAGCTTCCGCTAATCGCTCAAGTGCCATAATAGTGGGTTAATGATGACCCACTTTTACAAGGCCTATTCACTTTTGAGTTTCTATAAGGAATAAAAATGTTAAAAAATGAAGTGAAAGTTGCCACTAAGAATGCAGCACAAAGTTTTCAAATTTTAAAACTGGCAAATCTAAGTGTCGATTAAATTCGAGTTAAGTTTGCGTCGGCGCAAACTTTTGTGTCAATTAAATAATCACTAAAAGAAAATAGTAAATAAAAAATACATAATCACCGTATGCTGGTTATTAGCTGTGGGTGGTGATTAAGAGTAGGGGAGGAACAAAATACTAGGCAATGGGTTGGGTTAGTAATCAGTTTTTAAAAAACGTGGGCAAGACAAGTATTATTAGCCAAAAAAAGCTTATCATCCTAGCTTGTCTAGAATACCCTTGTCTTAACGTAAACCATGCGAAAATGTAGGGCATGAAAAAAATACCCATGCCAAGTAAAAAAGATACCCGGCGATATGACGCATCATTTACAAATTGTCGGTTAGGTAAATTGGCAATATTTCTGCGATTATTCCATCGAGCAGTGCGTGTGGTGTATGAAATACCGCTGCCAGGAATGCCGATGGTTGAACGTACACCACGGCGGCTAATATTGGTTGTTAAACCGCGTTTGCCAACTGACAAACTGGTGCCTCTTGTACTAACGTTAACTCGAACGCCAGGCGCAATTTTGATGCTTTTTCTAAATCTTAGTCCCATATTAGCCTCTATTTACAAATGCTTTCGCAAGGTATGCCATCACCATCGCCATCAATCTGTTTATTGCCGCAAGCCAATGCTTGTTTAGCTTGACCACATGAACTAAAACTGCCGCAGGTAGCATTTTTATATTGATTGCACACTGCTGTTGAAGGTTCGCTTGGCACAATGACTGGTGTTGTTGGAGAAGTACCGCTATCACCGCAGTTACCAGTTCTGATGCCTTTGCGCCAATCCCACGGCGCGATCGGGCAGCTATCCTGCCACAAACCCACTTTAGCACCTCTCGCCAAAACTTCGGCATTTGAATAGGTTAATTGGTCCGATTGAGTTTGCTCACTTTGATACTGCTTATAATGCCAAGCCATGCCTTTTTTGACTTGCTCGAGATTACAATCTTTTGAGTTTACCAAAACCTTGCCTACCAGTCGGTCATATTGGTCTTTTTTGATCCACTCAATCGTCACATTGCCGGAGCTGACACAAGTTTCAAGAGACGACTTACTGGTATTGCCATAAGGCTGATCACTTTCAGGCGCATCAATCCCCATAAGTCTCACACGCTCACTTTGCCCATCGACAGGTATGACTTCTAGGGTATCGCCATCAATAACGCGAACGTTTTGAGCCTGAATTGTTTTTAACGAGGGGGGAGGTATCACTTACCGGGGACTCAACAACTGGCTGCGTATCAGTTGAGCCAGTTGTTGTATTATTTTTAGGGTAATTATTTTTCACATAAACGGATGGCAGTTCACCAAACCCATCCGTGTTACAACCACTTAACATTAGCATTGCTGGTAAAAACAGAGCAAATCTTTTCATGATTCTTACTCAGTTGTTTCTTTTGATTAAATCATAAATACCATTCAACTAAAAGTAAAGTTAAACGCTACACGCATTAAATACTTTATTAGGCGCATTGCCTAACATTGTGTAATCAAGTTCAGCCCAATCACTTTTGCTAATCTACTAAAAGATTTTCCGTTTGGGTAATTGCCGCTTTTTTTACAGGATCGGTAGCAGCTTGATCACGACATGCTTTTTCGCTTGGGCAACTAAATGACAGTTTATTATCAACATACCAGCCTTGCTCAAAAAACGTATTGTCATTGATCCAAGTGCCTAATTTAGAGCGTTTATCGCTTGCAAACGCGGCTTTAGGAACCGTTAGTTGCCCAAACCCCCAAGCCTTACCTTTAATGACATGGCCTTCATACACTATACCGTTAGCTCTTTGTGCTTTACCAATACCAGTCTGTTCATTATTTGCAAAATCTCCTTCATACCAACTACCATCGGGAAGAACTATCTTACCCTTACCGCTTATAACACCATCATCAAAATCGCCAGTATAAACATACTGATTTGGCACTATTTGCTTACCCTTACCTGATACAGTATCGTTTTCCCAATAGCCTTCATATCGAATACCGTTACTCCATTCACCGACCCCATAGCCATGCTTTTTACCTTCCTTCCATTCCCCATCATAAACAAGGCCTGTTCTCTTTGAGGTATATTTACCCTTGGATTGCTCATTATTTACCCATTGACCTTCGTATTTATCACCATACCAGGGGCTTTGCTCACCCCAGGTATAAACCCCATACCCTGATTTTTGACCAGCTACAAATTCTCCAACATAGGTATCGGTGTAATACTCATTGTCTTTGCCCCAAGTAAACTTGCCTCGATATCGCTCGCCACAGGGAACAAAATCACCCTCAAAGCGATTACCGTCGGTAAACTCTATCACGCCTTTACCAAGGATTACCCCATCGTTAAATTCGCCCTCATAACGCTTGGTCTCATTAGGGACCTGTGCGTCCCATTCAATAATACCTTTTCCGACAATTTTACCTTTCTCAAATGTGCCTTGATAATGGTTATAGGCATTGCCATCTTTGTCATACCACTGAGCAACCCCTTTACCGGTTGCATAACCATCGCGACATTGCCCTTGCCAAACCACGGTTTGATCGGTTTTTAGCTCGGCGTTATAAACAGCACATTGATTATTCGTGCTTTTATGATAGCCAGTAGCGTCGGCAGCCCATAAAGAGGTGGGCATCACACAAAATAGAGCAAAGCCAGCACTTACTTTTAACAATAATTTAAATGATTTTATGGAGGTTCGGCTCATAAGCGATGGTATTGCTATAAAAATTTAATTGGTGATAGCGTAATAGTCAAATTTTGTAAGGCTATAAAAGTCATCTATTATCTTATCTGAAAACAAATGTTATAACTAGCGATAAATTAGCCCACCTCCTATTGGCCAAGTATGTCTTGGCAGCCTGACTATCATCTACCTAAAAAGAAAACAGTAGAGTGGTAGGAAATGAGTCGAATACGAGCGTCAACTGTAACGACATCATTCGTTTTCTTTGGGCAAACTCACTACACTTGAGTTAAGCAGGTAAGGCGAACGCTACTGCTGCACTGACTGTTTTTAAGTGATTTTTACCATAAGGAATTTATGATGCCACAATCAATCAACAATGACGATTTAACCGCCCTCAAAAAGTCATGGCTAGACGACCCATGTTGGGATATTGAGGATAGCGAAGGCTTTGAAGCTCACAAGGCAGAATTGCTGGCATGGCGTAAAAACCATGAGGCTCGATACCAGTTAGAACAAAATATAATCCAAGCTCAAGGTAAAGTGAGTAGCATTGAGCAAGCTCTCAAAGAAGCCAACAAATTGCCAACAATGGCTTTACACGAGACGATGCAAATTAACAAGTCTCTTAGCGTCACTCGGGTTAATGATGGGTTTATTTACACCACGATCACTCGAGAAGAATTTGATACAAACTCACAAGATGCTAATGGTAACCGTGTATATCAATTAGCTTTAGCTAATAGCTCAGTTTTTGTGCCTTTTGGCGTAAAAGACTTAAATTTCCAACTATCAAAAGTCGCCACCCAAGAGGCACTTTTAAAAGCCGAAGATATGCTTGAAACTTATCTTATGCAGCTTGAGCAATTACCACAGGATTTTTAATAAAAATCCATTATCATAAGAGTTTTAAGGTTCGCGAAATGGCTTATTTATTAATGATATAGATTTTGCCATTTTTCTATATATATTACTAACAACATGTATAGAATTTCCAAAATTCTATACATGTTAATGTGAGCGCGCCTAATTTTGTATCTATCAGAATGAAATTTTTAGTAAATGAAATAAACTATTCTTTGGGATAATCATAAAGCAGTGAAGAATGATAGTGAATAATACTGATATTATATCTGTTAAAGAAACTCGAACTGATTGGGGTGATTTTCCTCCAGTTATCAGCAATGGAAAAATTGGTGAATTAAAAAATGAACCTGAATATCAAGAGGCAAAAAGTGGGGATTTTAATCAGTCTATGGCATTGGTTGAAAAACTGCTGAAAGATGAAACCATTGATAGAATTAAAACTTTGATAGGTGATGAAAAACCTATCATACTACCTGTTTTATCTGAGGAGCTGACTGGCAAAAATCGCATTCCACAAGCAACTGCTTATGCTCTAGCAGTCAGTTTAGAATTAGAAGTTGATACTAATATATATCAAGATAATACTGCTAAACGTACTGGTACAGGTATTTATCACCGCTATATTGCACCACCTGAATTTAAAGGAGAGGTTAAAAGCGGACAATCCTATTTAATCGTTGATGATACTTTGTCAGTTGGTGGCACGATTGCAACCTTAAAGGGATATATTGAAAATCTAGGCGGTAAAGTTATCGGCGCAACTGTTATGACTGCCTTTGATTACAGTGTAAATATTACTATCAAGCAAAATATGCTACAATCTATTAAAGAAAAACAAGGTTTAGATGAATATTGGCATAAAGAATTTGGTTATCACTTGGATAAGCTTACCCAGCAAGAGGCTGGGCATCTTAAAAAACCAACACTAGAGCAGATTCAGGCGCGTGTTCAAGAAGCTAGACAAGCTTTGAAGCAGAATTAGGAAAATCATTATGAAACAACAACCGAAAATCATCGTACCGAACAATAACCAATACACTCGTCATCTCAAATTGACCGAAGAACAGGAACGTGAGTTGATAGCTTATAATAAAGCAGGCGCGGAGTTTTTCAAAAAAGCATTTCAACATCGAGCCAAAAAAACCAGTCAAGTTGTTAAATAGTTGTCTATAATTGCATTTCATTAGTGCTGTTTAGTCAAACCGTCTCATTTACTGCATCTTTAAAAAGCCACCTATTTGGTGGTTTTTTTGTTTTTTGCGGCTATTAAGTCATTTAGGTATCAGTATGATAGGTAATTGCTCAGTATGATAATTAATTGCTCAGTATGATAGTTAATTAGTTCAAATTCCTGGCAAACATCGCCCGGAAAATTAACGATAATTGATTCAAAAGAAAACAGTAAAATGGTGGGGGAATAAGCGCAAAGCCGCTTGTAGCCTCGCTCAAACTGCTGGGTTGGCAAGCTAATACCCCCTTATAATGGACTCATACCAAGCAGCAATGCTTACTTTCACTCAAACACACTGGAGTCCCAATATGAACCCAATTAATGAAACTGCACAAAAAGCTGTCAATATCGTAACTGACATCCTATCGCTGACACCGGATATCAGCAAAGACCATAATGAAGGTACAGTGACCGCCTCCTGGCGTAACTTTGGTTATGGCATTACCGCAACAGCTGTGACAGAACGTATTGACGGTATTGACCATGTGAATGTAAGTGAACGCCTTGAATTTTGGGTTGACGTCGATGGCGTTGATGACAACAGCTTTGACGGCGTTGAGGCTGAAATGGAACGCCGTTACCAACGTTTTGTGGAAATTTTTGCTGGCATGATGCCTTGGGTTGAGAATGTGGAATCGCCTGTGGTATAACTGGCAAACCTAGCCAGCCCCCAAGCTGGGGCTGGGTAGGGTCAATTCACTAAACGCCATCTTATAAACAATCGACCAAAGATAAATTTAGACAAAAGAAAACAGTAAATAGGGTAGGCATCAAGGTCCATGCCGGTTCCCAACGCGCCTAATATAATCGCCCTATCAGTCTATCACGCCTATAATCAATTTATACCTAATCGATATTCACCTTAATTTTTTATCACCCTTACCGTAAAACCACCGATTTTAGGCGATGGATATCAGGCAACCGAGTAATCACAAATATGCTACTGCTTAAAACAACGTGACAATCAATGACGTGCCATGCTGTTTGTATCTTGAAACCGTAAACATAACTTGCCACACTAATCTCATGAAAACACTCAAGCTACGCATACGAGATAAACACACAAACCAATTAAACCGGCTAAGCAG
>RRZU011874820.1_pt1 | contig 10342 bp, 3 predicted proteins | sample 2165561 | NCBI WGS metagenome assembly RRZU01 (sample SAMN10456909, study PRJNA506462) | wastewater metagenome | isolation source: wastewater sludge | place: USA: Moscow, Idaho | reverse complement strand
TGCCGCGCTGTTATCGGTGATTGCCTTGGAGATTGCAACCGATCCGCGATCGACGCCCTGACCGGTGCCGCTTCCCCTGTTGGACTGGGAGACGGTCTGTGTGTACGTCTTTCCGGCCACGGTTGCTTCGTTACCGTAGGTAGTGCCCGCGGCATCCATTCCACCGCTAGCAGTGCAGGTGGTGTAGCTGATGACGTACTGGTATTCCTTGCTCCAGCCCTTAACGGATGTGCCATCCGGAAGGTTGAGCGTGGGCTCGTCAATGTTAAACGTCAGGTTGTTGCCATCGGCAGCGGCGGTGGTGGAATCCGTCAAGTCAACGGTGGCCAAGCCGCCGCCGTTGATCTGGTCCACTGCCTGAACCTTCAGGCCCAGCCGGCCCTTCACGTTCTCGCCAGTGCCACACACAGTCTGTGTGTCACTGAGCTTGTCCGTCACCTTGAGCGCTGCATGAATCTGGTCAGGTTCGGTCAGCTTTTCACCCGGTACCGTGATCTTCCAGTTCATGGTTGTCTGTGGCAGGTACTCCACGCCATCCAATGTGACGGCGGTGGTGTTGATTGCTCCAGTCTTCGTATCTGTTCGCCCAGGAACCTCTGCGGTGCTGCCGTCAATTGTTCCGTCCACGTTCGCTTCATTCGTGAAGGCAGTTCCACCCGCGGGAAGCCCGTCAGTGGTTGAGCACGTCTGGTACGTGATTCGGTAAACGTAGTTCTTGGACTTAAAAGCAAAATCAGTATCAGCAATATCGAACGTCGCCGAGAAGCTCTTGCCATCTGCCGCCGGGGTTACCGTGGGCGTGAGCTTACCCGTTGTAAGAGTCTGGATCTTCTGATCGGTAGGGCCGTAGCGCTCATCGATCTTCAATCCCTTGACGATGTAAGCGCCGTTATCATCCTTGCAGAGTGCATGGTCACCGGAGAGAGTATCCGAGAAGGTGAAGCTGTTCTTTCCGAAAAGCTTGTCACCGCTCACGTCCACGGTCCACTGGATCACGCCATTGCGGTTGGTGCCGCCGAGCACCGAACCAGACTTCTTCACGGAGTCTGTGAAATCCCAGTCCTGCGTTACACCAATAACGCCCGAGCTCTCACCGAGTACATCTACGTACGCCTCATTGGTGTACTCGGTACCCTTATCGTCAATCTCGCCAGAGGCTGTGCACGTGTTGTACGTGATCTGGTAGGTGGTCTTGGCATCCCAGCCACCTTCGGGCTGAGTGAGCACGAAGGTGAAATCGTAAGGAGAAGTGACGTCCGTTGACGTTGTGCCGATCGAGGTCACGTCCGTCTTGACATCGCCACGAACCGCAACGATCTTTAGGCCACTCGGATCGCACAACTTGTGGTTGGCGCTGAGATCCTCCATGACGTTGACAACGTCGTGGCCATCAAGCCTGCTGCCCGGGAGATTGATCGTCCAGCCCATGGACCACTTGTTGGAGTTCATGGCCCCGGTCTTGGACAACTTATCGGTCACAGGAAGGCCGTCATCGATTCCGCCCGTACCGGGCAGATCAACCTTGACGGTCTCGCCGTTCAGGTTGAACTCAACGTTTTCTTCGGAGGTTGCCGCCTTAGCGGTCACCTCGAGTTCAAAGGTTCCCTTGACCTCTTCTTTGCCCGTCACGGTGTCCGAGAGCGTGCACGTCATGATCCCGTTAGTAGGAGAATTGGTCAGGCACGATCCCCAGACCGTTGTTCCATCAGAGCCAAGAAGGTCAAAAGGCACATTCCCCTTGAACCCAAGCTCCGCCGGGAGCGTCACCGTGAACTGATCGCCGGGCTGCGGGTTTGCGTTAGTAGCGTCCCACGTTCCCTTGAACGTCATCGTATCGCCAACAGTGGCTTGGCCGCCATCCTCGCTTGACAGTGCGGCTGTGACCTTAATATTCGGGTTATTCTCCGCCGCAAAGCTAGCGGACGGCATCGCCACGATGGACCCAAAGACGAGGCACATCACTCCGCTCAATATGGCGAGTATTCGTACTTTCTCACCAGTTAGGCGCGGAGAATACCCCTCCCCCACTCTATTCAACATAGACTCCCCCAAAATAAATTCTGTAAGCCCCGCCAAGTGGTTTGGCACGGGCACCTTTCGGTTAAGACAGCACACCAATCCCGAAGTTTTGACAGATTTTTCCGTGGAAAGTGGCTGAACACCATGCAAAACCGTAGCTCAGGCAATATTGCCATTCGGCCATAGCGGCGTTTTCCCACCCCAAATACCACCCATGGACGATCCCGTGTCTCAAAAGGTGGACGGCGAGAGTTGGGTGGCTCAGCTAATCGGAACTACGTCCGGCCCGGTCACTATCCGTCGATAGCCGAGGGGTCAGGAGTCCGAGAGCTTGGCCGCGTATCAGGGCGTCATTCCTGCTGGAAACATGTAGTTTGCGATAGATGCTTCGCAGGTGGAACTTGAGAGTGTTGATGGAAATGTAGAGCGCATCAGCCGTTTCATCGAGTGACCACCCATTGGCCAGCTCCACGAGAGAGCGGAGTTCTGCCCGGCTGAGCGCCTCGTATTGCAGGCACCTCAGGCTTTCGGGAACCGCGCACACCCATTCGTAAAAGTCCCTCGCTCCTTTATCGCTCGCATACTCGGCAAACTCGAGCAACGGCGCGTAGGGAACCCACGCCAGCACGCTGTACTTCTCTGTGAGCCGCATTCTTCGCTCGGCTTCAAGAAGGGTGTCAAGGGCAAGATCGCGATTGCCCAACAGCCACAGTGCGATAGCCACCTGAAGATGACGATCCAGCTGAAGTCCCGGAACAAGGTCATCAGCGCCGGTGGCACCAAGTTCATCCACAGCGCGGCGCGCATCTCCTTGGAACAGATAGATTCGCGCCAGAGAAATGTTCTTGCCAATACTTCCGTCAGGCACCGTATCAAGCCGCGCCTTGGCTGCCTTGAGATCACCTGTGACAGTGAACAAGTCCGCCGTATACAGATCAAGCTGACGTGAAAACGCGTTGGACGTTTCGTTCCTCAGTGGCCAATACCGCACGCGGTGCTGAAGGAGGCGCATAGCGTGAATTTCCCCGTTCAGCCGCCTGTCCACGTCCGTTTCCGCAACAACGAGGAGCGGATACGCCAAGGCCCGAACCTTGGATTTCATGACCTCGTCCGGAACGGGCTGAAGTTCCACCTCCGGGGGCCATCCTGTGGCTGAAAGCGTGCCCGCGAGCGTTTCAACCAACACGGTAATGTCCGCAATCTCTAGCGGTTCTCCGTTCGAGCGGTCCAGCCAGCTCTTTTCGAGAGCGCGGCAAGCCTCGTAGTTACGCCGGGCTTCAGCCAGATCACCAAGGCAGTAGTTCACTAGAGAAAGCCCGCGATATGCCCGTACTTTGAGGGGTAGAGAATCTGCCTTTTCCGCTAACCGCAAGCTGCCAAGATAATTGCGCTCAGCGAAGGGAAAGTCCCCCGCGGCACTGGCAGAAAACCCGATGAGGGCGCGAATCAGCGCACCGGCCTCGCACCGTTCGCGATCGCCGCAATCGCCCGATCCGTTCAGGCGCCGATCCAGATCCACGGCAATCTGATAGGCCTCCGCCGTGTGCCCCAATAAATTCTCCGAGGTCATGAGAGAACATCCAACGTAGAGCACGGAATCGGCATCGCTTTCTTCAAGCAACCGCCGCATCGTTACCTGCCGATTCTTCATCCGTTTCCATCTCAGCTCCGGCCCGATCACCGGGTCCTCTTGATCCGCAAACAGCCGTAGGGCATCCAATGCCACATATTCGCTAGTTCGATTCGCCGCCACTATGCTTACAGCGCGGCGAGCCGCTCTTATATCGGTCAAGAGGGCGATGAACTTTTGACGTGCCAACTGTTCAGCAACATCAAAATCGCCGAGTTCGAGCAATACCTTGAGCGCTAGCACCGGATCACGATTCTCAATATCCGATGCGTACACCTGACGCACCCGCGTGTACTCTGATGCGGAAAAGGCCTCACGCCCGCAATCTTGTATCACCCGGAGAATGCCACGATGGCACGCGTATCGATCGCCATCATGCATGGAGACCTTCACGATAAGGCCAAGATCCTCCAGCAATTCGCACAACTCTTGAACAGTGCTACGCGAAGCGTCCCAGCTTTCGGCAATCCTACTCAACGCATCCACGCTGATTCCCTCGCACAACGCCACCGCGTGCAGTACGCACTCGGCACCTTCCGCGCACGCAACCTGCACGTACTGGGCAACCAACGTGGCCAGCTGGCGTGCTGGATCATCGGGGTTTGTGCACGCGGCCTGAATGGGCAGGGGCCATCCGGCCACGGAATCCGCGAACGCGGTGATCGGCACGTTGGATGGAACGTTGTAGAGCGCGGCCAGCTCCACAACATCGTCCGGTGCCATCGCAAGATCCTCCGCCGTCACAACGTACGTTGAGTACCGGGCCGTTACCATCGGACCCGCGAGCGTAGCAAAGCGCCGTCCGCTCACCGTCACGTGGAGGTGGGGCGAGGTACCCAGCAGTTGCGCTACCTCCAGATCGAGGGAAGCGCACGTTGCGTGTTCGTAGTTATCAATAACGACGACGACGTCCTCTTCCAATGCCTCCACGTACCCCAGAATCTGCTCTCGTACATCTGACATATGGAACGCTTCAAGCCCAAGAGCCGTGGCAAAGAGCCTCCAAAACTCGTCCGGAGAAACGCGGCTATTCCCCAGAAGAAGCCACGAGGTGGGGATATTCAAGCTTTCGTATTGCTTTCCCCACTGCGATAACACCGTGCTCTTGCCGTATCCGGCCGGAGCAAACACGAGAGTAAGTGGGACTAGGCCGTCGTGAAAGAGCCGCGGCCGATCGATCGCCCGAAATCTCACAAGAGGACGATGAAAGAGGCTCAGATGGCTGACAAGCACACCCTGATCAGCCTCCATGGCATCACCCTCATCTCACAGCGGCAAAGACGGTCCCCGTATGCAGGATATAGGGACCTAACAGATATTGCTACCGAGATACGTTGTTTCCAATCCCTGCCGCCTTACCTACTTTCTTGGCTTTGAGAGGATGCTGCGTGATGAGGCCAAGCATCTGGGCCCTCTGCAAGGCTTCGGCACGGTTCGATGCGTTGAGCTTACGATAGATACTCCGCAGGTGGAACTTCAGCGTATTGATGGAGATAAATAGCTCGTTAGCCGTATCTTCGAGCGATTCACCATCCGATAGTGCCTGAAGAGATCGCAACTCCGCGCGGCTGAGCTGACCATACTGGTGGCATCGAAGGTTGTCCGGAAGTGCAACAACCTTGCAATACAGGGATTCATCGCCTTGATCACGCATGTGCTCGGCAAGCTCAAGCAAGGAGGTAAAGGGAACCCACGCCAATATGTTGTAGCCAGCTCGCAGCTCCATCTGCCGCACGGCCTCTGTAGCCATTCTGACCGCCTGATCATTGAGCCCCAGCTGCCACAACGCGATGGCAGATTGGAGGGCCTGATCCACCTGTTGTCTGGCAATCAATGCCTCAGAGGCGCCGGCTTCGAGCTCATCTAGCACCTTCCTGGGCTCACCTTGGAAGAGATACACGCGTGCCATTGCCGTGCTCTTGCCGATGCTGTTCTTGGCCATACGGCCAATGATCGTTCGAGCGGATTCTAGATCACCCGTCGCGGACATGAGATTGACGGCATATCTGGACAGCAGCTGGGCATAGGCGTTTGTTGAAGAATCCTGCATTGGCCAATGCCTCATGCGTTGCAAAAGAAGCTTGAGCGCATGATTGCCTCCGTTGAGGCGGCGATCTCCTTCGGCTTCCGCAAGAATGACCAATGGATATGTCACAGTCCACACGTCAGCCTTGAGCAACTCGACGGGCACCGGTTGGGTCTCAATATCTTGTTGCCAACCATCAAGAGCGGTGTAGAGCATCAACGTTTCAGCGATGTACATATCGGAGAGATCGAGGGATCTACCCTCTGGATGCACATTCCACAGATCTTCAAGGGCATGCAGCTGGTCAAGATAGTCTTGAGCCTCGCGCATTTCACCCTCACAGTACTTGACCAGCACGAGGCCGCGAAGCGCCCGTATATGCATGTGTGGGTTTCCGGCGCGCCGTGCCAGGTGCAACGCCTGAAGGTTGTTCTCCGCGGCAAGGGAGAAATCGCCGCAGCCGGTTGCGGAATAGCCTATGAGCGTTCGCAGCAGGGCAGCCATCACCCGTTGGCCGGGAATGTCATCATCCCCGATACTATTGAGCCGGCGGTCCAGATCGCGGGCCAAGCGATGAGCTTCGGCAAGGTTGCCGAGCATCGTTTCGGAAGCCATAAGCGAGCATTCCGCGAAGATCACCGAAACTGGATCCGAATCTTGAAGCAGGCCTCGCATGGATTCGCTGCGAGCAGTCATTCGCTCCCGCTTAGTATCCACTCCGAGAGCGGGATCATCTTGATCGGCAAAGAACCGGAGACCATCTAGGGCGGCATGACCAAGGGTCCTTTCGCTAGCAACGGAGTCAAGAGCCGTGCGAATCCCTGTCGTATCCACAACCAGCTCAACGAATCTCCGCCGTGCCACCTGTTCCGCCCGATCGATATCATCGATCCTCAAGTACGTTTCGAGGCACACCAACGGCGCGTGCTCTTCAATATCCGAAGCAAAAGCACCAAAGAGACGCTCCTGCTCTGTTGCAGCAAAGAAATACTTAGCCTTTCTGACCACAACCTGCTTGAGTCCCCGATGGCACGAATACCGTGGCCGATCATTCGAGGGCACCGCCAAGAGCAGCCCTTGATCTTCAAGCGCATCACACACTTCGCGAACCCCGCCAGCTATCTGGCGAACATCCGCTGAAGATCCCTCAGCGTAGGAGCACTCGATCTGGGCCAGAGCATCCACGCTGATCTCGGGGCATAGAGCAATCTCATAGAGGATCCTCTTCCCCACTCCTTCGCCGGCCCATCGCAGGTACTCCGCCACGATTCCGGCGAACTGATCTGAGGGCCTCAAAGCGCCGCTGCAGGCCACCTGTATGGGGAATGGCCATCCCTTAACGGTTTCTGCAAAGTATTCGATTTCTACCCCAGAATGCCGTGCGTAGAGCCGAGCGAGCTCTATCGATTCCTCCGGCGTGAACGCGAGTTCCCCTGACGTCAAGACGTTGGCCGAGTATTGGCTCGTAACCACTGGACTCATCATGGCGGAGAGCCTGCGCCCACTCACAATCAGATCCACCAACGGAGAACAATCGAGAAGCTGAACGAGATCAAGATCCAAGGATTGCCCCGTTGCATACTCAAAATTGTCAATGACAATAACGAGACTCTCAGTTAACTGCGAAAGATACGACGAAATAGCGTCCCGCGCCCGCAGCCCATCACATCCTTCTGGGAGCTGAATATCCAAGGCTCGCGCGAGAATGCCCCAGAACTCCGCTCCCGAGATATACCTACCTTCAAGGATAAGCCAAGCTGCTCGCTTCGATTCCCGGTTCCACTGAGCGCCCCATTGGGCAAGAAGCACGCTCTTTCCATACCCGGAAGGCGCCTGAAGGATAGTGAGGGGAGCCCGCTCCTCTTGGCACAAACGAGGCCGCTCGATCGTCCGAAACCGTATGATGGGACTCCGGAAACGGCCGGAATCTCGATTATCGTTGCCCGTCTGAGAACCATCGGAGCGCGACGCATCCACATCCCCCATGCTCTAACCTCATTCCACACAACGGCCCGGCCCGCACGGGATCTCCTCCGCACGGACCTACTCACCGCAGTTTCATTAGAACTACAAACCTTCGGGACCACTCAGGTAAACCTGATGATCTCTTTTACGCTACTAGCCTTCTCTGACGTTTACGTGGATCTCATCGGTTTATCAAGGATGCCACCCCGAAAACCACCCCCAAAAACCCCTAGTCTTCTCGCCATTTGGGACGCTACCCGCCCACGTTCCCACCCCTAGTGTTCGATCTCGTACCTCTTCAGGCTCTTGCGTGCCTTCTTCGTACCCTCGTTCTGTAGGGCCAACAGCGTTGCGTAGATTCCCCCGGTGTGCGCGAGTTCTGATGGGGTGCCCACTTCATCTATGCGCCCATCCTTCAGCGTGATGATCCGATCCACGGTGGCAATGGTGGAGAGCCGATGCGCGATGATCAAGCTAGTGCGATCCTCCATGAGTGATTCGAGCCCGGCCTGAACCTGGCGCTCCGAACGCGTATCCAATGCAGACGTGGCCTCATCCAGTACCAAGATCTGCGCATCCTTGAGGATCGCCCGAGCCACCGAGATCCGCTGCTTCTGCCCACCCGAGAGCTTGAGCCCACGCTCCCCGATCAGGGTGTCATAGCCCAAATGGAATCCCTCAATGAACCGATGGGCGTTCGCTCGCTTGGCTGCCTCTACAATCTCTTCCTCACTGGCGTCCGGCCTAGCGTAAGAGATGTTCTCCCGAATAGTTCCCGAAAACAGCGCGGCATCCTGAAACACCACTCCAATGTTGGCCCGCAGATCGCCCACCGACATCTGGGAAATGTCCTGCCCGAACACGCGGATCATTCCCGAGCGCGCCGAATACAGTCCCATCAGCAACGAGGTCAGAGTTGTCTTGCCCCCGCCGGATTCCCCCACGAAGGCCACACGCTCACCCCGATTGACCGTGAAGCTCACGTCCGAAAGCACGTCCGGATCCACACCGTATCCAAAGGTCACATGCTCGAATGAGACAGCAACGTCATGTTCTTCTCCGAAGAAGCCAGATTCCCCACTCGTTCTGGACCCCACACTAGGCGAGGATGCGTGCGAAGTCGGGACTTCGTCGTCGTCCGAAACAAACTCGAGCAACTCAGGCGGCATCACGGAATCCGCGAGCGCCGGGCGGCGCGCCGGCATGAGCGCCATCACATCGAAGTAATCCTTGGAGCCCGCGATCGCGTGCTGGGCGGTGTCCACGATGTAGCTCATGGACTGGATCGGTTGGCGGGCAAGCGCGATCAGCTGAATGAGCAGCACCATATCGCCCACGCTGAAGTTACCGCGCGCCGTATTCACGAAGATGATCGCGTAGATGCCGAAGAAGATGAGGGACATGAAGGCACGGCGGATGAAATCCATCCAGTGCCAGTGCCGGGATTGATCGCGGGTATCCTCCACCGTGCTGGCGTAGCGGCGGCCGAAGATTGTCAGTTCGCGCAGCTCCTGGACAAATGATTTGACCACGCGGATCTGGCCCACCACTTCGGTGACGCGGCCGCCGGCGAGATCGATCTGCTCGTTCTTTTGACCCTCGAGGCGTTGCCAGCGCTTGGAGGTGAGCGCCGTGAGCCACAGATACACCGGGAAGACGATCGCCAGGAGGAGGGCGAGCCACGGAGAATAGATCGCCGAGATAATGAGGACGGCCACCACGGTCATGAGCGTGGTGAAGAAGCTGTTGGCGAAGGACTTCGCGAAGTTGATGACTTCCGCAATCGAGCGGTTCAGGCGTGAGGTGATCGTGCCCGTCAGCTCTGAATCGAAGTAGCTCTGTGGGAGCGTGAGGAGCTTTTCGTAGTAGCGCACAGAGAGGATAGCGCGCATCTTCTGGCTCATGACATCGCCGTAGTAGCCGCCGATCGAGGAGGTGATGGTGGAGAGCACATCCACGAGGAAGAAGGCGCCGGCCAGCCACAGAACCGTCGTGATGGCGGCCGAGCTGGACGTGGTGCCGGTTGCGGCTGAAACCGCCGTGTCCGTTGCCCGGCCGATAATGAATGGAACCACGATGTTGGCCGCCGTCACGAACACCGAGGCCACCACGATCATGATGTAGTACGGTGTGAGCCTCTTCGTGAAGGCGATGATCCTGCCCAGCTGCTTCATGCGGTCCTTCCCTCGGTGCTTCGCGGCGATTGTGCCAAGCAAGTTTACTCGCACATGCAGGTACGCGCCGCGTGGGAAATCACCAGAAATTCCGGAATAGTTTGAGGTGGCCATCAGGGGAACGGGGAGGCCGCACAACTGGAAGAAATCTAGGTAGCCGAGACGGCAACTCTCTACTAAACTGATTTTAGGCTCTATAAAACTTCTAATATGGCAATTAGCCATTGTTAAGGACTAGAGAAGAGATGGATCTCGCGCAAAAGCTCGGAATGTACATACGTCAGCAGCGCGTTGGCCGGAGTTTGACACAGGACGATTTGGCCTTTGCGGCTTCAGTCTCAATCGATACGGTTCGCAAACTCGAAAAAGGCACGGGGACACCCAAGATCTCCAGTCTGCTCTCGGTACTCGATGTGCTGGGAGCCAGCGAAGACCTCGTAGAATCCATCAATCCGTTGAATAAACAGATTCCGCTGAACTCGCTGCGGGAGCTTGATCGCAGGCGAGTCCGACGTAGGAAGGGGGACC
>RRZU011288633.1_pt1 | contig 10342 bp, 12 predicted proteins | sample 2165561 | NCBI WGS metagenome assembly RRZU01 (sample SAMN10456909, study PRJNA506462) | wastewater metagenome | isolation source: wastewater sludge | place: USA: Moscow, Idaho | reverse complement strand
CCACCCGCAGCTTGAGGGTCCATCCCCCGAGCCACGTGATCGACAACTCCCAGCCCTTCGTGATGTCCCTGTCCTCCTTGAGGAACTCCACGAGCTCCACCCACGCTGCGAAGTTCATCGGGAGGTTGCCTCCGCCTGCCCCGTGTAGCCTGCCCTGGTTCCTGTCAGGCCTCTCCCGTGGCCCCACGATGGGAGTGGCGTCCAGTGTCTCCTTGAGCTCTACCCTGCGCCTCCTCATTGCTGGGCCTCCTCCATTGCGAGATACTGCTTCACGGCCAGACGGACTGTCTGTGCCACTGTCCTCTCGTTGGCATCGGCGTGAGCCTGTATCCGAGCGTGGAGCTCCTCGTCCATACGGACCACGACGGCAGAGGTCTTCACAGTGGACCCGGTCCTGCGATGAGGGCATGGTGTCGGTCAGTGTGCTCACGACACCTGTGTTCCACCACCCGCTTGTCGTCCCGGATCATCCAGATGGAGTTGGATGCCGTGTTCGTGCATCCGTGGATGGGGCAGAAGAGGATCTCCGGCTCGGGAGGTACGCCCTTTCCGTTGCGGCGCATCTCATCGATCTTGCCGGGTGAGGGACCCTGGAACCCCCTTCGGTCCGGGTACTTCTCCTTGTGCGTCTTGCGCTTGCTCACTGCTCTCCTCCATCCAGGCGCATCATGCACCCGTTCAACATCTGGCTGGGCATCAGGAGGTTCCTGACGACGAGGGATGCGAGGTGCTCCTTGGAAACACCGATGCCTCCGCCGGGGATTCTGTGGGGAGGCGTCTCGTCAGGCAGCCCCTTGAGGATGCGGTTACTCATGGGGGTGTCCTCGATCCACCCAGGCTCGTAGCCGTAGACCAAGAGCCTCCTCCACCGTTGCTGGCTGACCGCCAACTCACGAGCGGCGCACCGGATGGCCATGGACAGAGCGGCCTTGCTCGCACAGTACGGCGCTGAGGAGGACCGGGCCACCTGAGCACTGTTCGAACTGATGGCTACGAACTGACCCTGCCAGTGAGACGGAAGGTCGCTCTTCTTGAGCAGGTTCATCCACGATTCCAGCAGGCAGATTGGGCCGATGGCGTTCACGAGCATGTGAGAGTACATGCGTGCCGTCACCACCCCCTCCGCCTCAGAGAGATGGGCCTGCTTGTTCACCCCTGCCGTACACACGACGTGAGTGAAGGGGCCGATGGTCCTGAGGGTGTTCACGACATCACCCATCGGACGAGTGACGTCCAGGTAGTGCTCGTGGAACCCGTCTCGCTGAACGCCAGCGGTCACCACACGGATGCACTGGCGCTCCGCTTCGGCTGCCACCGCAGACCCGAGACTGCCCTGGGCCGCACCAACGACCAGGAGTCGCATCGTCATGACGCCCTCACTCTCTGGGACACGCTGATGGCGTCCATGATGTCACGGGTCCAGTGCATGAACCGCTTGTCGTCATCCCCGGTGTCTTCTGGGAACCACTTGTGCGGCTTCCGCCCCGGCGCACCGACCTCCCGGTCGTACCTGCCCAGCGTGACGATGATCTCGCCGGCGACGAACACCGGGTTGCGCCCGAGGACATTGGGGCGGCTCACCTCCTGCATGATGACGCAGAACCACGGGGTGATGTCAAGACCTCCACGGCCACATCGATGCCGACGATGACCCACCCGCCCACGATGATGGTCTCGAGGACCGACCGGATCACTTGAGGACCTTCAGCGCATCGGTCCGGACACGGTCGCCGGAGTTGGGTCTGGATGACTTGACGTCGTCCCACCGTACCCTCGTGTAGTCACGGTGGGTGTGACCCGTGGGTTCGATGACGACACCTTCCCGCCCGTGGTCGGTGAGGACTGGCCCCACGTACTTCACTCTGGTCCCGACCGGGACTCTTGGCTTGCCCATTGGTTTCTCCTAGCTTGGCTGTTTACTTAGCGTGCCGTGCGTCCATACGCACGTAAGGGGCACTGTAGCACACCGGGCGTCTAGAGAGTCAGTTGCCAGTAAGGTTGACTCGAGGCTTGAGGTACAACCCGTTCGGGAGGGTGCGGTCGGTCCAGTAGGAGAACAGGCCGTAGGAGTTCCGGTACTCAGCGGCTGCGACAGACCCACTGACCACGAGGTCCTGGCACATGGCCCGATACTCTCTCTCGTCCGGAAGCTTGAAGCTGGCATGTACGACTGACCACTGGTAGATGCCGGTCAGGTGCTGATGGAGGGGCGCCGTACCCCCGAGCACGCACATGGCTTCGATGCGCCAAGGCACCCCTGGGAGTTGTAGGAACTCGAACCGCACGTCGAACTCACCGCTGGCGTCCTGACGCACCATCCTGTCCCGAGGCACGGAGTTGAAGTGCTCGTCCGGATTGAACCGGCTCACGAACTGCTCGAGGTCTTCCTCGTGCCGGAACACCACGGCCATCTCATCGATCTGGATACCAGCCATCCAGTCCAAGTCCAGCCTGGACTGCACCTTTGACCACTCACGCTTGAGAGACCTCACGATCAAATGCTTCATGGACTTGCTCATTTCTTTCTCCTTACTGCTATGTGATTGAAGTATGGATCCCTGGGAAACCAACGGAGGCCCGAGCGGGGCTGCCCCGTGCTCCTGCTGCCCGGCTGAGGCAGCCCGCACCGAGCGCAGCGCCTGAGACCGGGCCAGACGTAGCACCCTCGGTAACGGTGGTCCTCGGGCGCACAGAAGGCCATCAGTCCCCCTTCGGAAGATGCTTGTTCGGTGTGAGCTCTGCACGCTCCGCCTGGGCCGTGAAGAAGTCTGCCACTGGCCGTAGCATCTTCTCCCACTCTCCACGGGCTTCAACGGCACCGAGAGCCTCTAACACTTCGATGGCGCTCTGAACTGTCCCGGCGTATGCGTAGAAAGCCGTTGCCGCAAACATATCGTCATGGCGGATGACCACGCAGTCTGCGAGAGGGCGTGGAAGCGAAGGGACGCTGAGGTCGGCTTCCTCGTACCACGCATCGAACTCCTTGCGCTTGAACACCACGTACTTTCCCTCAGTGTCTGGCACTAGTCATCCTCCGGGTCGATGACCCACATATCGGTTACGTAGATTGCCCTGCGTGATTGGATGCCGTACTTGATGCCACGCACCAGCACGAGGTCCTTGTTCATCCTGATACTGAAGGCTGCCTGCTTGAACTTTCGATAGTTCCACCTGTTGACCGTGACCACCAGAAGGTCTGTGTCGTCCTCGCCCATGAACACAACCCACTCTTGGAGCTCTGGGCTCTTGACCGTCTTGGGGTCCAAGTGTTCCCCGGTGCGGGAGTGATGCAGCTCGAACAGGTCCTTGAGGTTGCGCTCCCGGATAACTCCGAGCCACACGCATTCAGTGTTGTGCTTGGCCCGGTCGTAAGGTACGTCGATGGAACGATGGGTGGGCACCGGCAGGTTGCCGAGCTCCCCATCCTCAAGCATCCTCCGGACTTCTGACAGCTTGTCCCGCAACAGGTTGAGGTCGAACGGGTCCGGGTCATCAATGAACTCTTGGATGGACTCTATGGTCTTGGGACCTATGCCCTTGACGGACAGAACGTCATCCCACCCCGAGAGCTCACCTAGCTCATCCCGCTTGTCCAGAATGGCCATAGCGGTCTTCTCACCGATGCCGGATATCTGGACCAATCCTGCCCGGATGAACTTCTTGCCCCGCTTGCCCTTGCCGATGGACCAGCTAACCTCGCTCTTGTTCATGTGCGGTGGCTTGATGTCGATGCCACGCTTGGAAGCATCACGGAGCAACTGCTGAAGCCGGTCCTTCCCCTTCTTGTCCGTGGGGCACTTCCTGAGTGCAGCAGTGAAGAACTCCACAGGGTAGTGAACCTTCATCCACATCGTCCAGTAGGCAAGCATCCCGTAGCTGACGCAGTGTGCAGCGTTGAAGGCGTAGGCACCGGCGGTAGCCAGCATTGAGAAGACCTTGTCAGCGTCTGCCGCCTCCATGCCTTCTTCCGCAGCACCAGTGATGAACTTGGCCCGCATGGTGTTGAACTCTTGCTCGCCACGCTTCTTGGAGATGATCTTCCTAATGCGGGCAGCCTCTTCCCACGTGAACTTACCTAGCTCACGAACTACCTGAAGGATCTGCTCCTGGTACACGACCTGCCCGTGCGTATGCTCGGTGATGCGGTCGACGATGGGGTGGTAGCTGACCGGCGTCTTTCGCCCATGCTTGGCGTCGATGTACTCGGCAGTTGCTCCGGAGTGCAGAGGCCCTGGACGAGCCAGTGCATTGATGTCGCATATCTCCATGAAGTTGTCAGGGATGACGCCGCTGTTGACGCTTCGCATAGCACGTCCATCGAACTGGAACACCCCCACTACGTCGCCATCTTTGAAGCCCTGGATGGTTGGCTCGTCATCCAGCGGCAGTGCGTACAACTCCTCGAGCGTCATGCCGATGGCCTCAAGGGCAATGCGGACCATGCCCATTGTCTTGAGGCCCAGCACGTCAAGCTTCATGACGTTGAGGTACTCGGCGTCATACTTGTCAAGACTGATGACCTGCATGGGGTTGCCGTCCTCATCCACCTTCACCATGCCAGTGTCCCTGTCCACCTTGGAGTAGACAGCACACACGTTGGTCAGTGGATCGTTAGCAACCACCAGACCCGCTGCGTGGACGGAGAGGTTGCGGAGGTTGCCTTCCAGCTTCGTAGCCATCATGAGTTCCGGGTAGGCATCCACGATGCGCCGGGCCTCATCGAACTGCTCCACCGTATCTTCGATGGTTGCATTGGCACGAAGGTCCCCACTGCTGCGCTCAATCAGGAGGTCCTTCAGCTTGTCCACTTCCCACGGTGGAATGTTGTGGACACTAGCCACGTCGTCCAGGGAGTTCTTGCCCTTGAACATCGTGAAGGTTCCGATGTTACCTACTCGGTCAGACCCGTACTTAGCGACAAGGTACTGACGTACTTCGTCCCGTCGCTCGTCATCGAAGTCCAGGTCAATATCGGGGAGGTCATGACGGTTGGCGTCAATGAACCGATCGAAGAGTAGAGTAGGAAATAGCAGAGGGTCGATCTCTGTGATGCGAAGTAGATAACACACAAGCGACGCAGCAGCGGATCCTCGAGCGGGACCCACCGGGATGCCAGAATCCTTTGCGAATCTCGTAGCGTCAGCAACAATGAGAAAGTAATCGACAAAGCCCTTCTCCTCGATGGGATCCATCTCACGCTTGACCCGTGCCTTGTAGCGATCGATGTCCTCCTTCAAATGGATGCCCCGATACTTCCAACCATCAGCCACCCACCTACGGAACAGACTGACGGGGTCACTGAAGCCACGAGGCAGGGGGTAGCGCAGGACGTCCATCTTGGGGAGGCGTACCTGACAACGCTGAGCGATCTCCTGTGCGTTGAAGATGGCTTGGCTCGCCTGATTGCGGGTGAGTCCGGTGGCAATGAGGCGCTCGAAGACGACCCGGTCGGTGATGTTGCCCTTCGCCTTCTTCGCCTGACGTTTGGATCCCTCAGGCATGGTGAGCTTGACGTCGTAGCTCCAACCCTTAGCCTTGTCCTCTTCGGTCAGCTTCCTCTTCTTGCCACCACCACGGATAGAGTGCAGGATGCGTTGCATCTCACTCTCGTCCTCACCCGTGTAGTGGACGTCCAGGGTAGCCACCAGGGGGATGCCAAGCTTCTCGCTAATCTCCGCAATGCCCTTGTTGATATTGCAGGTCTTGGGCAGGTCAGGGAAGGCTTGGACTTCTAGGTAGTAGGCGTCCCCCAGGACACGCTGGTTCCTCTGAGCCACCTTCATTCCGAGCTCCAAGCTGGCGTCAGATGGATCTACGTTCTTGCCTCCGATGAGACTTGTGGCTAGCAGGCTCCCCGCACAGCCGCTCAGGACAATGAGTCCCTCAGCGTGCTCCCTCAGCATGGACCCAGACACGGTTGGCTCGTAGTAGTACCCCTCGTCCCACCCACGACTCACCAGACGCAGGAGGTTGCGGTAGCCCTCGTCGTTCTCTGCCAGTACGGTCAGATGGTTCTTGCGTTGGCCCCGGTGCTCCTCGTCCACTGGCCCGGTGTAGAGCTCGCATCCGAAGATGGGGTGGATGCCCGTCTTGTCCGCCGCCTGCTCGAACCGTACGTGGCTGGACACGTTTCCGTGCTCGGTCACCGCCATCGACGCCATGCCCAACTCAGCCGCCCTCTCGGCGTGCTCCTCCGGAGTGCCGTACCCGTCCAGCGTGCTGAACGTAGTGTGATGGTGGAGGCTTGCGAACCTCATGTCTCCCTTGGTGCGGGAGCCATCTTCTGAGAGGGCTTTGGGGTCGTGGTTACCCATTATTCCATCGGCTCGTAGTGGCCCACGATGTTGCTACCTTCAGGGATATCTGGAAATCTTGAGCAGAAACCACCCATCAATGCCTCGTGTTGATAAGCCCACTCAGCGTGCATCTCTTCGTAAGTGGGCAAGTCGTAATCCCCAGGATCAGGTTTCGTAGGGGGAAGATCGTTGTTGGTGGGTTCTGACAGCTCGAGATCTTCAGGGCGAAGATAGGGGTTCATGTGCCTCCCTCTCGAGGTACTGGCGGACTGCCAATCTCACGGTCTGAGCCACTGTGCGCTCATTGGCTTCAGCGTGAGCCACAATCCTTCCGTGAAGTTCGGCATCCATCCGAACCACTACTGCGGAAGTCTTCTGCTCAGGCACCGTCCCTCCCGTCGATGTTTCCTTCTGCGATGCACCGGATGGTGAACACGGCGTAGTTGATGGCGTCCAGAGCATCGTCGCAGGCTGCGTCACTGCTGCCGAGACTGAGCGCCTTCCATGCCCGCTTGGCCTTGCGTGCGAGATTGAGGCCCTGCCCCAATGATCCGAAGTCCCGCCACGTACCTCCGTAGTGAACCTCTCGGTCACTGTAGGTCTTGAGAGCGCACAACAACACACCGAGGTGATCCAGGTTGTCCTTCGTTGGTTCAATCCCGAACTGATCGAGGAGTGTGAGAATGTGTGGTTCAGGGTCCGGATCAAGCTCCTTGATGACCCTCATCCAACCCCGAAGCATCTCGTTTATTCCTTCCATGCTGCCAGCCTTTCGTCAATGATGGATAGTGCCTCCGCATAGCTGCGGAAGGAGGGGGTGCGGTGGACAGCGGCATTCCAACGGGTCTGCCTCAGGAGTGGATTGAGCCCGAGCTCGTACGCCCTGTCCCACTTGTCAGGGAGGTCCTCGATGCAAGCCACCACCCTACCACGGTCGATACGTACGAGGAGTTCGTCGTACTTGTCCTCGTCGTAGATCATGTAGTCCCACAGGAAGTTGTTCCTGAGAAGGAAGTCCTGCGTGTCCGGGTCAATGTTGTCCAGCCGGTTGTACGGACGGGTCGTACAGATCCAGATCTGGATGCCACGGTGACGAAGCTGGTGGGTGAACTCCGGAGCACCTGGGAACACAGGAAGTGTCCTCTTCATGCCGCCCTGCCGGAAGGCCAGCTTCATCGCACGGTACTGCTCCTTGGAGACGCCCATGAACGTGGCGAGGTCTGTGCTGCCGTCGTAGTTCACAGATGGATGCTTGAGCCACGGCTTGTCGTAGAAGTAGTTGGCGGCGAACTTCAGAAGATGCCCGTGGTAGTCCCCGAGCGTGCCGTCAATGTCCAGCGCCACCACGGGCGCCACCGGCTCCGTGCATCGGCTACAGAGCACGCACGGCCTCCCGTGCCACACGGTAGGCGTCATGCACGAGCACGCCCTTACGCCCCTCGCCCATCCGTCCTATGCGAACCACGCCCTCCTGCTTCCAGCACTCGCAGGTGGTGGCGATAGGCTTCCGAAGCGGGAAGGGGCTGGTTCCAGGAGGAACCCTCGAGCTCGTGCCGTACTCGGCGCTGCTGAGCCCGTTGATCTTGCTGGCTCGATAGTACGCATGGTCGTCCGTACCGTCGTACCAGATGGTGTTGTCCTCGAGGTGATCGTGGTGCCCGTTGAGCACGTTGATGAGGACGTGGGTGAACCGGCACGGTCCGAACCGTGTAGCCATGGACCTGCACACGGACGGAAGTGGGGCAGAACTCAGGACGAGGTCGAAGTCCTTGAGCACGTTGACCATGCCCTCGGTCGTGACGGTGGTGTCGTTGATGGCAGGATGGAACACTTCCCACAGGTAGGCGTAGATCTCCTGCATGAACCATGCGTCCTGAACCTTGCCGTCCTCCACGCCATCCCAACTCACGAAGGGGACGGGGGTGTCGCCGTACACCTTGGTCTGATACTTGGGTCCTTCTCCCTCCTTGTGGAACGTGACCCGCACGTCCGGACGGGACAGGGTGAGGCCCGGGATGGCCTCGTGTATGAACTGAGCGCCCCCGATCATGCTCTTGCGCTTCGGGCTGATGATCACAAGGTCGTGACCCTCTTGGACGACGGCGTGCGCTGCCAGAAGGCCAGCGGGTCCACACCCCAACACTGCGACTTTGCTCATTACTTGTCCAACTCCTTGAGTAGCTCGTGCAACACTGGCTCGATGATGATCTGACTCTTGTCCTTGCTGATCATCTTGGACTTGCTCAGGAAGCCCAAGACTTCATTCACCTCGTCCCGCAGCATGTGGGCCATCTCCTCGAGGTCCTGGCTACGGAAGGAGCCCTTACGGTCAAGCAGGAACTCGAGGACCTCTTCATGCTCCTTGAGCCACTTCTTGACCTTCGCCTTGTTCTTGAAGGCGATTTCGTTGTTTCGGGCCACCCGCCTGCTCACCCGCAGGTATCCGAAGTTATCGTAACTGTAGAGGCGGTGAAGGAGCGCCGAGGCATCGTTGACGTGCGCCTTCGTGACCTTGAGCACCTCCCCGTCTTCCGTGCTGAAGGTGCGTGCAGCCAGCGCCACGCTCAGGCGTGCGATCTTCTCACGAACGTTGGTGCGCTGGATGAGCGGTGGGTTGCCAATGTAGATCTTGCCCAGCTTCTCAGCCAGACGGTAGACCTGACGGTAGGCGTCCGGGTCCCACCGCACCTGATCGGCCGTACGACTCCATGCCCACAGGAGAAGGTCGTGGCACACGTCGCTCGTGAACACGTGAGGTACGGTCGGCCGATCCGGACTGTTGATGATGCTGCTGTCCACGTCCTCGGCGCTAACGCTCATTGCGATATCAAAGCGGGCGATGTCCTCGGGGTTGCCGATCACCCCTTCGATGATGTCAATGCCGTCCCTACGCTTCTCGTCGATGAAGCCAGAGGGCCTTGCGTTACTGATCCAGACCAGACGGCATCGTGCGTTGGTCTGCTGCGTCTCAATCTTGGTGATCTGTGCAATACCACGAGAGCGCACGTCACTCAGTTGGGCAATGAGCTCCTTGCTCAGACCACTAGCCTCATCCAGCACGCACAGCCGCCGATCATTGAGGGTGATCTCTCCCCAGTTCACAACACGACTGTCTCCTACCTCTTTGACGCCACCGACCAGTCCTGCGAAGGTAGCGCCCTCGCAACCGATGACGTGTCCCAGCCCGTAGTGCTCGCTGAGGCGGATGGCAGACTCGCTCTTGCCGGTACGAGTGTCCCCCACTACCAACAACTCAATCCACCCACGGCTGATGATCTTGTCATCCAGCGGGAAGTGGAGGACGCTATGCCACGCAAGATCCATCGCCATGTGCATACGCTCACGGCCCACAATCTTCGTGACGTTGATGCTGAGGTCCTTGGCGATGTCCCAGCACCTATCCAGAGGCGACTGCCCGGACCGGGGCTGGAACACTTCCAACTTCTTCTTGAGCTCCGGGCTCATCTTGAAGTTGTCCAGGCTAGTAGTGGACTCTTGCAAGTCCCAGGCGAAGAACTCGTTGCGCTGCGTGCGAGGGTTGGGGGTCGTGGTCCCGGTGATGAGGGCGGGCGTGTTGGTCTTCGTGTCGTGCCTACCCACCCCGTACACCCGGCGCTGAGTGTAGTCGGTATCCTCGTGACCCCGACGGTCCACACTACCCATCACGTAGATCTCTTCTACGGTCTGCTGCTCGATGGGAATGTGCTGAAGCCGGTTGCACCGCTGCGCCCCGATGTAGTCCCTCAGGACGTCCAGGACAACAGAGCTCTTGGCGTCAATGAACTGCGCCAGTACCTCTACGTTGTCCGGCTCGATGGTGGTGGTGTGCTCGCCCTCCCACTCGATCGCCATAGGACACACCTTGCACTTCGGCCCTGCGTCCATCGTGCAAAGCATTGACGCCCGGCGAGGCACGCTGTAGGTAGGATTCTTCTTGCCCGTGATGGTGACAGACATCTCCAACGGCTTCCCGTTGGTCTTGCTGTCCATAGAGCCGATGACCTTGACGTTGGCGGGCTGGACGTCCGCACGGTCCCGGCTCTCCT
>RRZU012367337.1_pt1 | contig 10344 bp, 8 predicted proteins | sample 2165561 | NCBI WGS metagenome assembly RRZU01 (sample SAMN10456909, study PRJNA506462) | wastewater metagenome | isolation source: wastewater sludge | place: USA: Moscow, Idaho | reverse complement strand
TATAATTTTTTCAAATATTCAATTTCTTCTGGTGTTAATGGTCTATAATCACCCGATTGTAAGTTACCTAAACTTAATTCTCCTACTTTTACTCTTTTAAGTGATGTTACAACATATCCTAATGTCTCTAACATTTTTCTTATTTGTCTATTTCTTCCTTCATAAATAGCTATTCTTATTTCTGATTTATCAATTTTTTTTACTTTTGCTGGCATAGTTTTTTTACCTTCAACTACTACTCCATACGATAATGCCTCTATATCTTTATCTTCTATTTCTCTACTTAATTTAGCAATATAGCTCTTATACAACTTTTTTCTAGGATGCATTACATGGTTATAAATATCTCCATCATTACTAACTATTATTAGTCCTTCAGTCATAAAATCTAGTCTTCCATATGTAAATAATCTTTTTTTAGTTTTAATTAAATCAATAGCTAATCTTCTTCCAAATTTGTCTTCATTTGAACAAAGTACTCTTTTAGGCTTATTTAGCATATAATACTCATAATCAGTGTTCCATTTTATTTTTTCTCCATCAACTCTAACTGTATCTTCAGGTGTTACTACCATTCCTACCGTTGCTTCTTTTTTATTTACAGTAACTCTTCCTTCTTCTATTAGTTCATCTGCTTTTCTTCTTGAACAAAATCCAGACTCTGCTATAAATTTATTTAATCTCATTTAATTTCCTCTATTCTATAATACTTTCTTGCGTATCATCTTTTATTTTTGATTCTAATACATAATTCGAAAACTCTTCAAATCCAGGTAATTCTTCTTTATTTTTAACATTTAAGTAACTATAAAATTCTTCTGTTACTTCATACTCATTTGGTGTTCCTATTCCTTTTCGTTTTCCTGTTATGTGAATCAATTTTTTTTCCAATAAATTTGTAATAGCTTTCTCTGCACTTACTCCTCTTATATTTTCAACTTCAGTTTTAGTTATTGGTCCTTTATATGCTATTATAGATAATGTTTCCATTGATGATCTTGTCATTTTTTTTATTTTCAAATCTGGTGTGAAAAAGTTTTTTATATCTTCACCATACAACGGATTCGTCACTAATGAAACATACCCATTTTCTACTTTTAAATTGATTCCACTTTCAATTCTCATTTGTTTTAAATTATCTAATATCTCTATTACTTTTTGGTCATCTAACTTAAAAAAAATAGCTAAATCTGTAATTGATATTCTGTCTTTAGATAATAGTAAAATTGCCTCTATTCTATTTTCTAGATTCATAAGTTACTCTCCACTTATTAAAATTAATTTTGATTCATTTGATCATTAGAATCTATTAATATATCTCTGTATTTATCAAATTCTTCAAGTATTTTTGAAATACCATTTATTACTGCATAAATAGGATCTTCACAAACTGTAATTTTCAATCCTAATATAGCTTCTATTTTTCTCTTTATTTCTTTTATTTTTGCTCCACCACCAGATAAATAAATTCCTGTTTCATATATATCTGCTGCAACTTCTGGTTCTGTTTCTTCTAGTGTCATTTTTATTGCCTCTACTATTTGATTTACATGTTTAGAAATAGATCTTTCTACTTCTTCAACTGATAATCTCACACTTTTAGGTAACCCTGTCCCTACTTCTCTTCCTTTAATTTCAAATGTTTCATTTTCATTTTTTGAACTAATCGATTTAATTTTTAAATCTTCTGCCGTTCTCTCTCCTATATGTATATTCTTCTTTTCTCTTACAAATTCTATAATATCTTCATTAAATTTATCACCAGCTATTTTAATTGATTTAGACAAAGAAGATCCTCCAGATACAATCGATGCTATTTCTGTCGTTCCACCACCTATATCTACTATTAGATGTCCTTTTGGTTGAAACATATCTATGCCTACCCCAACTGCTGCTGCAACTGGTTCAGATACTAAATACACTTCTTTTGCTCCAGCATCTTTAACTACATCTAAAACTGCTCTACTTTCTACTTGTGTTACTCCACTAGGTACACAAATCACTACTCTAGCACTATTAAATTTATCTTTTTTTATTCTATTTAAAAAATCTGTTAGCATTTTTTCTGTTATTTCATAATCTGAAATGACACCATTTTTAAGTGGTCTAACTATTTTAGTATGACATGCTGTTCTTCCAACAACTTCTCTTGCTGCTTCACCAACATTAAATATTGTTTCTGTTTTTGTATTAATTGCTACATATGTTGGTTCATCTATCATTATTCCTTCACCTTTTAAATAAATAACAGTGTTTGCTGTTCCTAAATCTATTCCTACATCTCTCATTGATTTTGGTCCCATTTTTGTGAAATTTTTAAATAAATTCGAAAAATTATATTTTTTCATGTTTTCCTCCATATAAAATTTTTTTTAGCAAATAATTGCTATTCTTCTAAAAGGCCTTTATCCTTCAATTGTTCATGTATCCTTGATGCTCTATTAAATCCTACTTTTAATTTTCTTTGTAATAACGATATCGATGATCTTCCTTCTTCCTCTATAACTCTTAATGCTTCTTCTAAAAGAGGATCTTCATTATCTTTTTCTGGTTCTAATGTCTCTACTAAAATTTCTTCTTTATATTCAACTTTTCTGTTTTCTTTTAGTGCTGTCGTTAATTTTATTACTTCATCATCTGATATATATGCTCCTTGAATTCTTTCTAATTTTGAGGATCCATTTTCAAGTAACAGCATATCTCCCTGTCCTAGTAATTTTTCTGCTCCCATCGAATCTAATATTATTCTTGAATCTATCTGTGATCTTAATGCGAATGATATTCTACTAGGTAAATTTGCTTTAATCATTCCTGTTATTACATCTGTTGATGGCCTTTGTGTTGCAACTACTAAATGTATTCCTATCGCACGTGCTTTTTGTGCTATTCTAGCAATTGATTCTTCTACCGAACCTGCAGCAACCATCATCAAGTCAGCTAACTCATCTATTATAACAACTATGTAAGGTATCTTCTCTATATTTCCTAATTGGTTATAACTTTCTATATTTCTAACACCTTTTTCCATAAGCATTTTATATCTATTTTCCATTTCGTTAACTGCCCATTTAAGTGCTACTGCAGCTTGTTTAGGATCTATTATAACAGGAACTAACAAATGAGGTATTCCATTATATGGCATTAATTCTACCATTTTAGGATCCACCATTATGAATCTGACTTCTTTTTCTGATTTTTTTGTTATAAGAGTTGATATTAACGTATTAACCGCAACACTTTTACCTGATCCTGTTTGTCCTGCTATTAACAAATGTGGCATTTTAGCAATATCTACTATTTTATCTTTTCCTACAATATCTTTTCCTAATATTATGTTTAATGCCCCTTTATCTAATTCTTCATTCCTTATTATATTAGAAAAATGTACCGGTTCTTTAATCTTATTTGGAGTTTCAATTCCAATTGTATTTTTACCTGGAATAGGTGCCTCTATTCTAATACTCTCTGCTGCTAAGCTCATTGCTATATCATCAGATAACGAAGTTACTTTACTAACTTTAATACCTTTTGGTATAGTTAATTCATATCTTGTTATAGTTGGTCCTCGTCTATAATCAACAACTTTTGCTTCTATTCCAAACTCTTTTAATACTGATTCAAGATGTGAAACATTATTTTTTATATATTTCTCTATTTCTTCTCGTTTTGAAGAATCCATTGTTTTTTGAATAAATATTTGATCAATTGATGACTTCAAATTTTCGTCATAATCATAATTATCTATTACAAGTTCATTAATATCTTTATTTAATGTCTCTTCAATCATATTTTCTACTGTTATATTATTTTCTTCCTGTTTTTCAATATTTTCATCAAATTCATCAGTTTGTATTGCATCTTCGTATATTTCATTATCTAATGATTCATGTTCATCTTGGTTATTATTTATATCTTCTTTTTTGATAGTATATAATTTTTCTGTAATTTGATTAGCATGCTCATTTTCTGTTTTAACTTCATAATCATTAATATTAACTGTGTCGTATTCTTCTACAACATCAGGCTTTTCTATTTTTGATAAATTATCTTCTTCTACAATTTTTTTAATTTCATCATCACTTTTTAATTTAGCATATTTATCAATCCACTCTTTTTTCTTTTGTTCCAATTCTTCTTGTGAATATGTTCTTGGTTTTTGAAATTTATTTTCTTTCGGTTTTTTTGCAATTTCAAATCCCAATTTATTTTTTCGTGATTCAATGACTTTAATTTTTAATTCTTCTTTTCTTTTATTTTTTTGATAAATATATTCTTCTCTTTCAGCTATTTTTTTTGCTTTTAAAACTTTTACAGTTCTTTTATAATCATCACTTTTATAATATTTTAATAATGCGATTGATAACTCATATGTTAATCCTATAAACTCTTTTAATAGTATTATTATTGAAATTACAATTAGAATTATTAATGATATTTTATATTCGTTTGAATATACGATATTGTAAAATGGCATAGAAAATAACCCACCAAATATGCCGCCACTCTTTCCATTAAATGAGTATTCTAATATTTTTCTTGAAACATCAATAAATTTACCTGGAATAGGATTTTTTATATCAATAGATATTATATACATCGAGGTAAATATAAAGATACATATATACGCACATACCTTTGATGTATGGAATTTCAGTTTGATATCACTTGTTAGATATGTGAATAAGCCTATTATAATTAAAGATATCGATATAAAAAATGACATTTTTCCGAAAAGAAGTATATATATATTTAAAAATATTTGTATTAATTTATTTATATTTTTTACATTTTCTAATTGAAAATGCTGTCTATTGAACATTAAAATAGTTATTAATATACCTAAAATAAATAACAATACTCCAAAACCTTTTTTGTTCACTTATTTTAATTCCTCCTAAATTATTTTACGAGATTGTTCTTTTTACAAAATATTTTATCATAATAAGCACTTTTTTACAATTGTTTACTGTGTTATTTTATAATATTTAATAAATAAAAAAGAAAGCATTTTAGCTTTCTTTAATTTTTTTATTTTTTTGAACTATTTAATACATAATGTCCCATTTTATCACGTTTTGTTTCTAAATATTTTTTATTTTCTTCATTTGGTTCTATTTCATGTTCTAATCTTTTACAAACTTTTACTCCATATTTTTCTAAATCAAGTATTTTTTTGGGATTATTTGTCATAACAGATACCGATTTTATATTAAAATCTTTTATTATTTGTGCTGCAACAGAAAAATCTCTCATATCATCTTCAAATCCTAACACATGATTTGCTTCAACTGTATCATATCCTTCATCTTGTAAATTGTATGCTTTTAATTTGTTATAAAGTCCAATTCCTCTTCCTTCTTGTCTCAAATAAATGAGAAGTCCTTCTCCATTAGCTTCTATTTCCTCTAACGATTTCTGTAATTGTTCACCACAATCACATCTCTTAGATCCGAATATGTCTCCAGTCAAACATTCAGAATGTAATCTGACTAATACATTTTCTTTATTTTGTATATCTCCTTTATAAAGTGCAACATATTCTTTTTTCTCTATTTTATCTGTATATGCAGTTATTTTGAAATCTCCAAATTTAGTTGGTAATTTAGCTTCAACTTCCTTATTTACTAAATGTTCAGTTGTTTTTCTATATTCTATTAAATCATCTAATGTTATCATTTTTAAACCATTTTGTTTAGCAAATATAATTAAATCATCTCTCCTTGCCATTTCACCGTCTTCTTTTATTATTTCTATTATTACTGCAACAGGATCAAATCCACACATTCTTGCTAAATCAACACCCGCTTCAGTGTGTCCTTTTCTATCTAATACTCCATTTTTTTTAGCTACTAATGGAAATAAATGTCCTGGTTTATTAAAATCTGATGCTATTTTATTTTTATCTAATATATCTTTTATTGTTCTATATCTGTCACCAACTGATATTCCTGTCGTTGTCCCTTCTTTAGAATCAACTGATACAGTAAATGCTGTCTTATGTGGATCTGTATTTGTACTAACCATAGGATAAAATTCTAACTCTGTTGCTCTTTCTTCAGTTATCGGTACACACATCAGGCCTCTTGCTTCTTTTATCATAAAATTTAACACTTCTGTTGTTACTGTTTGTGCGGGTATTATAAGATCTCCTTCATTTTCTCTACTTTCATCATCTACTACTATTATCGGTTTACCTTTTTTCAAGTCATCTAATGCACTTGATATACTATCAAATTTTATATCCATATTATACACCTCTTAACTCTTATTTGACTGATTCAAATTCTATTCCTACATTATTTCCATATGCATTTATTTTTACATTATTTAATTCGATGCATTCTGACAATTCATTTGTTGAAAAGCCACTAATAAATGGTATTCCATTAGAATCTCCTAATATTTTATTTGATATAAATATTTCTCCTGCATCTACTAAGTTTTCTTTAAAAAATGAACTTATTATCCCATTTCCACCTTCTACTAAAATAGAATCAATTCCCAATTCTCCAATTTTTGTTATAACTTTTTTCATATTAAATTTTTTATTTTTATCACATTTCAAAAAAATAAATTTAACATTAAAATTTGTTTCTAATTTTTCTATTTTAATATTTTTTATATTCTCTACATCTGTAATAACGATTGTTTTTTTATCAATATTATTTTTCACAACATTATAATTTTCATTTATCAACAAATCTCTATCTATTATTATTCTATAAGGATTTCTTTTGTTTTTTAATTGTGTTAATAACGAAGGATTATCACTATATAGTGTATTTCCACCAATTAATATCCCAGAAAATTCATTTCTATATTGTTGTACTTTTTCTCTTGCTATCTCATTTGTTATCCATTTTGAATTTCCATTATATGTTGCAATCTTACCATCTATTGTTATTCCTACTTTAATAAAAATATATGGTATTTTTGTAAGTATGTATTTCATAAAGACTCTATTTATTTCATCACATTCATCTTTAAGAATTTCTGTTTCTACCTCAATTCCATTTTTTTTTAGAATTTCAATGCCCTTCCCTGCAACTAATGGATTTGGATCATTACTTCCAATAACAACTCTTCTAATCTTTTTTTCTACTATTTTTAGTGAGCAAGGTGGTGTTTTACCATAATGTGAGCATGGTTCTAATGTAACATATATAGTCGCTCCAGTTACATCATTATGTTTTTTTTCTGCATCTAAAAATGCATTTACTTCCGCATGATGTGACCCATATTTTTTATGATATCCTTCACCAATAATTTTACCATCTTTAACTATAACTGCTCCAACCAATGGATTTGGATTTACTTTTCCAACTCCTCTTTTTGCTATTATTATTGCTCGTTTCATATATTTTGTGTCATGAGTTGTTAATAGCATAATTAAAATCCATACTTTGTAATAGATTGTTTTGTTATTTTAGAGTTTACTTTATTAGTATTTTTATCTTCTTTTAATTTTGATACCATCAATTTTTCCATGTATTTTGCTAACATATCTGTTTCAATATTTACATTGTCTCCTGTTGATTTTTTACCTAACGTTATATATTCTAATGTATGAGGTATTAATGACATTTCAAAATAATTATCACCTACTGAAATAACTGTTAAACTTGCTCCATACACTGTTATTCTTCCTTTTTCGATTATATACTTTGTATATACTTTAGGTATTTTTATTCTAAATATTTTAGCTATTCCAACGCTATTTATTGACTCAATTATCCCTTCACAATCAACATCGCCATAAACTAAATGTCCACCTAAAAAATCTGTAAGTCTAAGAGATTTTTCTAAATTTACTATTTCTCCTACTTTAGATTTTTTAAATGTCGAACGTTCAATTGTTTCATTCATAATATCTGCTTCAAAATAATTTTTAGAAAAACTTGTAACCGTTAAGCAAACACCATTTGTCGCTATACTGTCTCCCATTTTAATATTTTCTAAAATTTCTTTTGCTTTTATTCTTATTTTTTTGCCTGTTTTACTTCCATTTATTGCTATTATTTCACCTTTTTCTTGAATAAGACCTGTAAAAATAAAAATCACTTCCTTTAAATATTATGACTATCCTATAGCTTTTATTAAGTTTATCATTTCGATTGCGCCCATTCCAGCTTCAAATCCTTTATTTCCCGCTTTTGTTCCAGCTCTTTCAATCGCTTCTTCTATGCTATTCACTGTTAACACTCCAAAGATTACTGGCATATCTTGATCCATTCCTACGTGTGCAACTCCTTTCGATACTTCTGCACAAACATAATCAAAATGAGGCGTTGCTCCTCTTATAACTGCACCTAATGTTATTATTGCATCATATTTTTTTGTTTTAGCCATTTTTTGTGCTATTAATGGTATTTCAAATGCACCTGGAACCCAAGCTAAATCTATATTTTTTTCATCTACACCATGTCTTACTAACGCATCTTTAGCTCCTTCAATTAATTTTGATGTGATAAATTCATTAAATCTTCCTCCGATAATCCCTACTCTAACTTCATTACCTTTAAAATTTCCTTCTAATACTCTCACAAAAATCATCTCCTCGACTATTTAAATTTATAAAATATAAACTAAAATAAAAACCCTAATCAACAAAATTAGGGCTTTCTAAATATAAATACTAAATATTTCGTCTTGTTTTATTTTTATTAGTATAATAATATTTAAGTGTATTTATCAATTAAACTTTTTTCATCCAGACTATACTGTCGGTACTGGAATTTAACCAGTTCATGTAATCACAATAATTACTCGCGGACTTTACCGCCGATCGGGAATTTCACCCTGCCCAAAAGTTTATATTTTATTTTCAATTTAATTATATACCTCTTTTTTACTATTGTCAATATCAACTTTTACTTGATTTTTAACACTATATATAATACTATCATATTAGAAATAAACTATTGAAAGGAATTTTTTTATGAAAACATTTGAACAAAAATTTACAGACTATGCTAAATTAGTCGTCAATACTGGATTAAATATTCAAAAATCTCAAAATTTAATAATAAATGCACCTATTATGGCACATGATTTTGTTGTTGAAATAGTTAGGCACGCTTACGAGGCTGGAGTAAAAGAAATTTTTTATCGTTGGAACTCTGAACAGTTAGACCTTATCCGATATGAAAATGCTGATGAATCAGTTTTTAATACATTTCCTGAATGGGTTGCTAAAGGATATGAAGAAGTTGCTAGAGATAATACAGCCGTTCTTACTATATATGCCTCTAATCCTGAATTACTTAAAGATGTAGATCCTAATAGAATTAAAAACGATACAAAAACAAGATCTTTAGCATTTAAATCGTATCGTGATTTTGTTACTAATGGTGGATGTAACTGGTGTATTGTTTCTATTCCTACTAAAGGATGGGCAAATAGTATATTTAAATCAGATGATACTGAAAATAATATAAACAAGTTATGGGATTTGATTTTTAAAATGAATAGAGTTGATCAAGATGATCCTATAAAAGCTTGGAAAGAGCATGTTAATAATTTAGATAAATATCAAGATTTTTTAAATTATCATAAATTTAAAAATTTACATTATAAATCTGATAAAACTAATCTTACTGTTAATCTACACCATGATCACATTTGGTTATCAGCAGAAGAAAAAACGGCTTCTGGTATAAAATTTATCGCAAATATGCCTACAGAAGAAGTATTCACATTACCACATAAATATGGTGTTAATGGTGTCCTTTATTCCACATTACCATTACAGTATGCAGGTAATACTATAGATGGTATGCATTTTACATTTGAAAATGGAAAAATTGTAGATTTTGGGGCTGAAACTGGGTACGAATTACTGAAAGATTTAATTGATTCTGATGAAGGATCTAAATATTTAGGTGAGGTAGCTATAGTTTCTACTGATTCTCCTATTTATAAGTCAAATATTACATTTATTAACACATTATATGATGAAAATGCAAGCTGTCATTTTGCTATAGGATCCGCATATCCTAATACTATAAAGAATGGCGAAAATTTTTCAAGTGATGAAAAAGAAAAATATGGTGTTAATGATAGTATCGTTCACGTTGATTTTATGGTTGGAGATGAAAAACTTTCAATAATTGGTGAAAAAAATGACGGTACGTTAATCAAATTTTTTGTAAATGGAAAATGGAATATTTAATTTATAAACTTATCTTATAAATTTAAAAGAGCCAAATGAACTGCACCCAAAAACTTGGACACAAGATTGGAGGTGCAGTTTTTTTATGAGTAAACTAACAAGAGAAAATAAAATTGAAATATATGAAAGAAGATTAAAAGGTGAAACTATTTCTTCATTATCAAAAAATTTTA
>RRZU010442532.1_pt1 | contig 10344 bp, 10 predicted proteins | sample 2165561 | NCBI WGS metagenome assembly RRZU01 (sample SAMN10456909, study PRJNA506462) | wastewater metagenome | isolation source: wastewater sludge | place: USA: Moscow, Idaho | reverse complement strand
CGTGCCATTTTATTTATGGGGCGAGCCATGCTAACCAATCCCATTGGGCTTGCCATTACCGCCATTGCCCTTGCTGCCTATCTTATCTACCGCAACTGGACACCCATTAAGGCATTTTTTAGTGACTTATGGACAAGCATTAAGGAAAAGACCGCCCCCATTGTGGCGTTTTTTCATGGCTTGGTAAGTGGTCTGTCTGCCAGTCTTGCCCCATTAAAGCCTATCTTTGTTGGCATTGTAGACGGCATTGTATCAGCATGGCAGGGTTTAACGTCAGGTATTAGCCAAGCCATAGGAGCGGTAGGCGATTGGATTGGGGCAAAATTTACCGACATTCAAACAGTGGTGTTGGGATTTATTGATGGCTTGATTGGCATATGGCAAGGCGTGATGTCGGTATTTGCTCCACTACTGGCTTTATTTGCTCCAATGTTTGGTAGTGCCTTTAATGGGGTCATCAGTGCTTTTAGTGGACTATGGCAAGCCATTTCGTCTTTTGTTTCACCGATGATTGCCAGTTTGCAAAGTTTCTTTAGCTTTACTGTATCAGGGTCGCAAACCACAGGGCAAGCCCTAGGCACATGGATTGGTGGCAGAATTGTCGCCTTAGTTGGTATTGTTGGCGGTGCCATGAGTGCCATACGGGGTGTTTTTAGTGGCGGTATTACTGGACTTATTTCGGTCATTACCAGCTTTAACCCTGTGGGGCTGTTTGCTAGGGCTTTTGCAGGTGTGGCAGGGTTTTTTGCGGGGCTTGCTGGTCGCTTTGCAGGGTTTGGGCGTGGTATCGTTCAAGGTTTGATTAATGGTATCAGTAGTATGATTGGTGCTGCCAAAGCAAAAATTGCTCAACTGTCTAGCCTTGCTATTGGCGCTGCCAAATCTACGCTGGGCATTAACTCGCCTAGCCGTGTATTTAGAAAGATTGGCGTTGGTGTGGCTCATGGCTTAACACTTGGCGTAGGTCAAGGCAATATGCGGGTAAGCCAAGCAAGTGGTAAATTGGCACAATCGCTGATTAAGTCCTTTGTCCCACGGACTGTCCCCATGAATGTAAATCAAGTCAAACCACAAACAAACCCACAGATAAATAAACCACTGATACAGCTACCAGTGATGTCTTTAGCACCCAAAGCGGACGCTGCCAACAAAAGCGAATTTAAATTCGCATTTACCCCACTTGAGCGTACCTTTAGTGAAGTTAATCACAACAATCATGCACAAAGCCAAACCATTAACGTGCATTTTAATCCTGTTATCCATGCTGACAACGCCCAACAAGGGCAAATACAGCAAGGCTTACAAATGAGTTTAAGGGAGTTTGAACAGATGTTAAGACGTGTTCAAGAAGACCAAAGGAGACGTGCTTATGTTTAAAGCCAGTGCCAAAGCCATTTTTGACAAAATTGTGGAAACGGGCAGACAAAGTCGCATGGGACAAACAGGCGATTTTGCCTTGCTTGGTGATATTGCGTTTGACTTGCTACACGCCCCAAAAACACTCAATGAAAAACATCAAGCCGTCTATGCCGAGCATCAAGTGCTATCAGGCAAACCTGTACTACAAGCAATGGGGCTAGACCTTATAGAGATGACGCTAACCATTGGTCTAAATCATCAGTTGGGTGATGTACAGGCTCGTTATCAAGCCTTGATTGGGGCTAAAAAAGGTTTAAAACCCCTTGCTTTGGTACTTGGCAAAGACTTTGTTGGTCATTTTGTGATTACCGAGATTAGCAGTCAGACGTTAGTCAGTGATAATCAAGGCGTGGCATTGGCTCGTGATGTTAATATTACTTTAAAAGAGTTTGCAGGCGAGATTAATCAAACTGCGTTGGGTGAGGCGGTGCAGCGAGGAGCAAATAGTCCTTTATCAGCGATACTACCTACAGGATCAGCTTTAAAATTTGGATCTAGCTCTAGACAAATGGTTGGTGCCATGGTGTCAGCGTATCGCAGGGGTAGGCAGATGATTGGTATTTTAAGGGATAACGTACAAATGATGAAGCAAAATCCCTTAAATGCCATTACTCATCTACCTGAAATGATAGAAGGGCTGGGCATAACATCAGGCGAGATACACAAAATCACAGCAAAAGTACCCGAGTTGGCAAGATTTGGCATTCGCTTTGAAGAGCTTAGTTTATTTGCAGACGGACTAAGTCGTATGGCTGGACAATTTGATTTGGTTGTGCGTGCCAGTGGTAATGTTACCGCTACCAACGCCAATGCTTGGATAAATGTCAGCAGTCAAGCCCTAGAAACTGTTTATGAGATTAGCGAAAATGCCTTGCCACTTAGCACAACCTTAACCGCTTGGATTGCCTTACGTACTGACTTAGAAAGTAGCTTGGGAGATAGCCATGAGCGATAGCATGATACCACACACCATCAGGGCGGGTGAACGTTGGGACAGTTTGGCATATCGTTATTATGGCGATGTGTTTTTGATGACTCATTTGGTTAATGTCAACCCACAGCTTGCCTTTGCCGAAAGTCTGCCACAGGGTGAAACCATATTTATCCCCGTGATTAAAAGCCAAACCAATCTCAGTGATGATTTACCGCCTTGGTTAAGGGGGCAAAATGCTGATACCTGACTTTGAGCTGTTTTATGAAAAAACCAAGATTACCCAAGATGTTAAGCCTTACTTATTGGATTTGACTTATAGCGACAATTTGGCAGGTCAATCAGACGAGCTTAGCGTAACATTTGAAGATAGGGATTTTAAATGGATCAATGGTTGGTTTCCCACGCAAGGTGATGAGCTTTCTTTATTGCTGGGTTATCAGGGTATGGGGCTGGTCAATTTGGGGGCGTTTGAAATTGATGAGATTGAGTTTAGCTATGGCAGTGGCGGTTCTGTGGTGTCCATTAAGGCATTAAGCACAGGACTTAGTAAAGCCAGTCGCACATTGACACCCAAAGCCTATGAAAAAACCACGTTGGCAAATATCGTACGCATGGTGGCAAATAAGCTAAAGCTGTCTGTAACGGGTGAAATACGCCACATTGAGCTTGAGCGAGTTACCCAGTATCAAGAACGTGATGTGGAGTTTTTGACCCGACTTGCCAGCGAATATCATCACAGTTTTAAGATTGTGGATAAAACTTTGGTCTTTACAACTATAGATAGCTTAAAGGAGCAAGAAGCTGTGGCGGTACTGGATTTAAGCCAAACTCTATCCATACGTTTAAAAGACCGTATCAAAGACACCGCCAAAAGCGTGGAAGTGACAGGTTTTAACCCCAAAAGTAAAAAAGCCATTAAAGCAAAAAAGGACAGCACCAATAAACGCAAAAGCAAAACCACAAAGGCTACCAAGACCACAAGCAAGGCGAATAAAGAACCTAAACGCACCGACACCCTAAAAGTCATCACACGGGGCGAAAGCCAAGCCCAAATTGATGCCAAGGCCACATCAGCAGTCAATGCTCAAGACGATGAACAGCAGTCAGGTAGCATTACTTTGGTAGGCAATCCTAAACTTGTGGCAGGTAATACGCTAATGTTACAAGGTTTTGGGGTGTTTAGCGGTAAGTATTTGATTAAGTCAGCTCGTCATACATTAGGTCGTATGGGCTATCTGACGGATATTGAGATTAGAATGCTAACCTTTATTGCTGATAACGCCATTACGGAGCAATCCCTATGATACCAGCTACTCATGATTTTACCGCCACATTTCAGCAGGGACTAATCAGCCAAATAGACCCAGCAACACATCATGCCAAAGTAATTTTACCTGCTCTTGATGATTTTGAGACGGCTTGGCTGCCTGTCTTGACAGCATTTAGTGGCGGTAATAAGTTTTATGCCATGCCTGACATTGATGAGCTGGTAGCGGTGATTTTGGACGCTCGGGGCGAATATGGTTATATCTTGGGAGCAATTTATAACGACATAGACACCACGCCCGCCAGCAGTCCTGATATGTATATCAAGCAGTTTAAAAATGGCACGCAGATAAGCCATGATCGTAGCAGTGGTAATGTGTTGGTAAAAACATCAGGCACGGTTACGGTGCAGGCGAGTCATGTGGTAATTGTGGGCGATAGTATTACACTAAATGGAGCAACAACCATTAACGGCACAGCCAACATCAAAGGCACTTTGACAACTACGGGCGATATTATAGGGGCAGGCAAGAGCCTATCTAAGCATACCCACAGAGGCGACAGTGGCGGTCAAACGTCTACTCCACAGTAAGCTGATAAAAATGGTTTAAAAGACACTCATATGGCGGTGTCATATCATCACTTTCATTTATCAGTAAGGATTGGCAAGGCTTTTATGGTACTTTTGGTAGAACATACTCATTGGCAAATTGCCCCAACGGGCGTAGATCGTGTGCAAGGTGAAGATGACATTCATCAATGTATTGCTAACATTTTAAGTACTCGTAAGGGTTCTGATGTGTTACGTCCCAGCTTTGGTTCGGCTCATTTTGATTTTATTGATTATCCTTTTGATGTGGCTGTGCCAAACATCATGCGCGAAATTCATGTTGCTTTGCAGGCGTGGGAAAAACGCATTGATGTACAAAAAGTAGATGTATCAGGCACAGCTCCCGAGTTTCATTTTTTAATTTATTGGACAGCGACCGATGATGTGGCACGGCAAATTTATCAAACGGCGGTATAAATGACCCAAATAAAACAGCGAACCGACATCTTAGCAGTTAATGAAGATGTACGAAATATCCTAACAGACACCATTGCTCAATATGAAAAGGCAACAGGCAAGACTTTGCAGCCTGCTCATATTGAGAGACTACTTATCAATATTTATGCTTATCGAGAAACTTTAACTCGTCAAGCTATCAATGAAGCCTTTCGGCAGACTTTTCCGCAGACTGCAACAGGACTTGCCCTTGATTTATGCGGAGAGACCTTAGGTTGTCATCGCCTACAAAATAAACCTGCTCGCACCATTTTACGGTTTAGCGTAACGGGCGATCATGGCTCTATTGTGATTGCTAAAGGTACACAAGTGGCGGTATCTGATGATGTGGTTTTTGTGACCATGCACGATGATGTTATTACACCACTTATTAATTATGTGGATATTGAAGCGTCTTGCACCACGCTTGGAACAGTGGGTAATGGTTGGGACATTGGACGGATAAAGCACTTAAAAAGCATTTTAAACACACCACACAAATTAGAAGTTTACAACACTGATATTTCTAGTGGCGGATTAGCCGAAGAAGAAGATGACGTTTATAGAAAGCGTATTTTAGCTGCCCCTGAAGCCTTTAGCACTTGTGGTTCTGTTGCTGCCTATGAGTATCATGTACGAGCAGTTAGTCAAGCCATCAGCGATGTTAATGTCGTTACACCCAAAGGGGGTTTGGTGCGGATTACAGTTTTAACCAAAGACGGTGCGCCTGATAACCGCTTATTAAATGACATCAAAAATTATGTGAGTGGCGAAACACTGCGTCCCTTGTGTGATACTGTAGAGATTATTCCTGCGGTTAAGCGTGATTATCGCATTGTAGCAACCTTAAAACTTTTGGAAGGCTACCGTGAAGACATTGTTAAAAGCCAAGCTCAAACTGCTTTGCAGACTTTCTTATCGGGCAAAGCTCGCAGATTGGGCGTGGACGTGGTGCCGTCAGCCATCATATCAGCCCTTAGAGTGGACGGTGTATATGACGTAACACTGTCATCACCTGCCAAAATGGTGATTGGTGTCAATGAGTGGGCAAACTGCACTGCCATGACCATCAATATCGATGTGGAGCGTACAGATGGCTGATTTGACTTATACAGACATCATTGCCAACGACCAAAAATATCAAGCACTGGCAGATTTAAGCCTTTCCATAAAGCGTCTGCCAACCGAACGGGTTATGACTACACTGATTGATCTACTGCCTGATGATATTTTACCCATCTTAGCAGAAAAATGGAGTGTTACAGGCAGTGATGGTTTGCTTTTGGCGGACAGCGGACAATCAAAGCGGGGTTTGATACGCCGCTCTGTAGAACTACATAGGCACAAAGGTACAGCGTGGGCAGTGCGTGAAGTGATGAGACAGCTTGGGTTTGGTGAAATCGAAATTGATGAAGGATTGAAGGCTCGTACTTATGAAAATACCGTAGTGCAAGCCATCAATGCCGATGATCGTTGGGCATATTATGCCATCAGGCTAAACAATGCTATTACCAATGAACAAGCACTGGCTATCCGTAAAACCATCACCAGCTTTGTGCCTGCTCGCTGTACTTTGGCAGCCTTAGACTATAAAGCCGTGCCAGTGCGTTATAACAACAAAGTACGTTATGACGGCTCATATAACCACGGATCAACTTGAGAGATATAATTATGGCAAGTCTTAAAGAACTGTCAACTTGGGAATCGGGTATTTATCAAATAGAAGAAAATGACCCTGTACATGGCGGAGCTGATGGCATTACCAACAAACCCATCAAGCAGCTTGCCAACAGAACCCTTTGGCTAAATAACAATAAACTGGGTAAAACTGAAAATGCAGTATCAGCCAGTAAGCTACAAACCGCCCGCACTATCAACGGTGTAGCCTTTGACGGCTCTCAAGACATTACCATTGTCGACAGCACTAAGCTACCCAGCGGAGCCAATGCCGTAAGTGCCAGCAAACTTGCTACAGCTCGTACCATTAACTTTACTGGAGCAGCAACAGGTTCATACAGCTTTGATGGCTCAGAAAATGCCAGTTGCGTATTAACCTTGGCAAATAGTGGCGTGGCGGCAGGTAGTTATGGCAATAATGTGACTGTACCAGTCATCACAGTCAATGAAAAAGGCTTAGTAACTGTTGTATCCAATCATACCATACGCCAAGCCAGTACTACGGCTACAGGCATTGTCCAGCTTGCTGACAGCTTAACCAGCACCGCAACCAACCAAGCCCTAACCGCCGCTCAAGGTAAAGTCTTAAACGACAAAATAGACGATAAAGACAGTCTAAAAACCATTGACTGGGTAGCAGACAAATCATCTAACTACCAAAAAACAGGATTTTATCGTCCACACGGTCAGCAATTAAATGATAAGGTTTTACCAGCTTTAGATATACATATTACTCACCCAACTTATGCAGGCAATGCCTATGCTCGCGGTATTGGATTTGCCTACGGTGGCGGTTTTGGTGTATTTACTACATCTTGGGACAAAGACGGTAATTACATGGGCTTTAAGACTGTACTTACCGAGGACAATGGAGTGATGCTGTCTGGCAACCAAACTATCATGGATACCAAAACCTTTAATGGTGTGACTAATTTTGCTAGTGGTTTACGTCTATCAAGCTCAAGCAAAAATACATGGGCAACTTTAGGTGTCGGTGCAGCAGATGTCTTTTTGCATAATCCTGTATCTAATAGATACTTGCAATTAAAAGATGATAGCAGACTAACTTATAGCGGACAAGAGGTTTATCATCAAGGACGCAAACCCCGTTTTGATGAGATTGATCAAGTCCCAAATCTTATCACAAACCCAACCCGCATTACCGAAGGTGACCTAAATACATACACAGATACAGGCTTTTATTACTATGATGCCAACGTACAGGCTGCCGCCATTGCTAATACACCCAGCAATAGAGCTTTTTCGTTGGAAGTGGTACGTGCAGCAGGCGTAGTACAGTTTTATCGTGAATATCAAAGCTCTAATGTCTATGTGCGTGGACTGTACGGTAGCACATGGTCACCTTGGACGCGCCTTGCCACCGTCAATGATAACGCTCCTACCGCCACAAAGTTACAAACAGCCCGCACTATCAACGGCATAGCCTTTGACGGCTCTCAAGACATTACCATTGTCGACAGCACTAAGCTACCCAGCAATGGTAATGCAACATCAGCGAGCAAACTACAAACCGCTCGCACCCTTAGCTTAACAGGTGATGCCACCGCAAGTCTAACCTTTGATGGTAGTGCTAATGTATCAAATAATTTAACGCTGGCAAGCAGTGGTGTAACCGCAGGTAGTTATAATTCGGTGACTGTTGATGCTAAGGGTCGTGTTACCCGTGGCTTAACACAAACACACGGATTAATCACTGCAACCACCGCCACAGGCACGGCAAATACTGCTACTACCAACACCAATACCTTTTTAAATATCGTGGCATCGGGTGTCGGCACCACATCATCGGTTGGCTCAAGCACACAAATCACGGGCACAAACGGCATTACTGTGTCGTCTGATACCGCAGGTAAACTGATTATCAGTCAAGATATTGCTAATAATTTAACGGATACCAGTGCTGGTAAGTCGTTGTCAGCGGCGCAGGGTAAGGTATTGAATGACAGCAAGCTTGGCAAAACAGAAAAAGCGGTGTCTGCAAGCACTGCCGATACCGCCACAAAGTTACAAACAGCAAGAACAATTAACGGCATAGCCTTTGACGGCACAACAAACATAACTATTGCTGATGATACTAAACTACCCAGTGGAGCTAATGCGGTCAGCGCCACCAAGCTTGTCACAGCTCGCCGTATTGCCCTAGCAGGAGCGGTTACAGGCAACGCCAACTTTGATGGCAGTGCAAATATCACCATTAATACTGCTTTAAAAGCAGTACAAAGAACTGAACGCACAGGCACATTGATCCCCACCAATAATAGCTTTAAAAATTTAACTGTAGATGTTGCTGGTGTGGTGGAGGTATACCCAGATGGGCGTATTGTGCAGTCCTTTAGTTTTGTTGCTCCTGTTAGATACTTTCATCGCCATAGCGCGCAGGCGTTTTATCGCACCACATTGGGGATTGCAGACTTTACGGCAGGGGAAGATAACCCAATACTTGAGATGCCGCTATGGACAGCCATGCCAAACAAAGTAAGTGAAGCACGAGTGCATCTATCTTCTGGACCAGCACATCACGCATATTCTGAGGCCAATGAATGGATTTATGACTGGGACGCTATCTTTAATCAGCAAGCAAACATTAAAGACAAAGCATACTTCTCGTTTAGGCGCTGGACGGGCGGATCAGATGAGCCAGTGACATTTAATATTGTAGTGGAGGGCTACTGATGACTTATTTGGTGCATGATTTAAAAAATGGGGCATTTGAGCTGATTGACGAAGTATTTATAGAGCTTTACGACATCAGCGCAGACGACTTATACAAGCTAAGCGATGATGACTACAAACAATACCAAAGACAACACAATCATTTAACTACCTTTGAAAATGGTGAGTTTGTCTATCGTGACATCGAAATAGACATGGCAGAGCTTAAAGCCAAGACACAAGAACAGATTTGGGAACTCATCAAACAAAAACGCCATGACAATACCCGTGGTGGTACATTCATCAAGTCCGTGGGTAAATGGTTTCACACTGACGACAGCAGTCGCACTCAGTACCTTGCCTTGCAACTGTTGCCACAGCTACCAAGTGATTTAGCGTGGAAGTGTATTGATAATCAGTTTGTACCAATGACCAAAGAGCTGTTGACTGAAATTGCCATGACAATTCTAGCCGAAGAACAAGCAGACTTTGCCAATGCTGAAAAACACAGAATGCTAATGCTACAAAGTGATGATCCGCTTAACTATGACTATAGTACAGGTTGGAGTGCCACTTATGACAGTCAAACAACACAACCAAGGGGGAGTAAATGATGAATAACATTTATTTAGCGTGCTATCACGGCAGAGCCGACAAATGGCTACATCGCTTGCTTGATAATACGACTAAGTTTTTTACAAGGGGTAAATATAGCCACTGTGAGCTTGCAATACACTTGGGCAACGGGAAATACGAATGCTACTCATCAAGCTACCGTGATGGCGGGGTGCGTGTCAAAGTGATGACATTAGACCTCAAAAAATGGGACTTGATTGCTGTTGACAACATCAGTGAAAGTGAGCTACGTCGTTATTTTACAGCAACCAAAGGCAGTGGTTACGATCTACTCGGGCGTTGGGTATGGTGTTGGGGTTGCGAGAACACCCCGATAAGTATTTTTGTAGTGAGTGGTGCTTTAATGCGATTACGGGTGGGCAGGACGGTTGGCGGTTTAGTCCTGTGGAGTTGGCTTGTGTGGCTATTTCACTAAAATTATAACTTATCAAAAAAAGATAACAAAAGCGACTTCAAGGTCGCTTTTGTTTTGTGTAATACCATTTCAGAGTGTGTAAGAATTTTTGATGTTCATTTATATCAAAATCGGGGTGTATTTATATCTAGTCTGATCACTTTGGCGCGGTATTTGACCACCGCCGTTCCACCAATACCCACATCTTCCACCGTCCAACGCAAAGCTTTGTAACGAGATAGGGGGAGATCTTGTAACACGCCATTAATTGTAGCGCGTACAGGCATACGAACAAAACGG
>RRZU012782029.1_pt1 | contig 10345 bp, 11 predicted proteins | sample 2165561 | NCBI WGS metagenome assembly RRZU01 (sample SAMN10456909, study PRJNA506462) | wastewater metagenome | isolation source: wastewater sludge | place: USA: Moscow, Idaho | reverse complement strand
TGTTTTGATAAAAATAACATATTATTGTTTAATAATAAAGTTAATTTATTTTATTGAAAAATAATGTTTTAATAATTCTAATGCACTCTAGCACAGACATAGCATCATAAGCTATACTTATATTCATGATAACTAAAACTTTCTTATGCTCGTTATCTATTCACTATTTACGAGGGAGAGATTTTTATGTCCATGATGCACATATTTGTAATTACATTGCACCCTGAATCCGAACAGTTAAAAAAAACGATGTCGCAATTCCCTAAATACGCACAATATTTTACCATCATCCAAGCAATATATGGAGATAGGGTTTATGCAAAGGAATACTTCGAATATATTTTGAAAAGCAATAAATCCCTCTTGATTACTCCAGCTCAAGTCGGCACGGCTCTTTCTCACATTCGTGCTCTTAAGTCATTTTTGGCGACAAAAGAGCAAATAGCCCTTATTCTTGAAGATGATGTCATCGGCAATGACATGTCCATTGAACATATCTGCAACGTAGCCTCAAAGATAGATGGTGAATTCTTTCTACATTGCGGCGGTCAGTACAACTCCAAAATATACGCAGCCCAAAAGGCGGAACTCCCACATGGAGTGTATGAGATTCCTCGTTTTGCCGCAATTGGTCTTACTTGCGCTCAGTGTTATGCCGTAACGCGCAAAGCAGCGGAACAGGTACTCAAAAAGCAGCGAGAAGCCATGCTCCCCGCCGACCTTTGGTATTATTTCTTTAAAGATTCAAATATAAATATTTACTTTACCGGAGCTATATGGCATATTGATCTTTACAAAACGTCTATCAAACACAGCTCAACTGAATTGGAAACCAAGTTGGTAACCCAACTCCCTGTAATCGGGATTTCGCAATCTTCTATTGTTAAGTTATTATATAAGCTCACGTGGAAGCCTATCGAAAAAGTAGTTTGCGAAATGCAACGTTTTATTATTCGCATACGAGCCTACTCGGTAAGCTGCAAGAGAGTTTATGAATACAAGTTGGAGGCTGTGCCGGGAACAATCGGCCTTGTAAAAGAAATGGAAAAATACTTAATTGTAGCTGATTCAGGATCCGAAGCAGAATAAATATTCATATAATAAGCCGCTTTTTAAAATTTACTTACGTTATTAGTATATTATTAATTTTTACAGACACAAAATAGGATGAAGTTCCATCCCATAATCTTTCTCCATATCCACCCCAATATCGCATCAGGAGGTTCGCTATGATTCGTTGTCTTGTTACCGGCGGAGCCGGTTATGTGGGGAGCCATCTTTGTAAGGCTCTTGCTAAAGAGGGATTTGAACCTGTGGTCTTTGATGACCTTTACCGGGGGCACCGTGAGTTTGTAAAGTGGGGGCCTTTGGTAGAGGGGAAGTTGGCTGATGCGCGGCTGCTTGATGAGGTTTTTCAAAAGTACCGGCCGGAGGCTGTGTTTCATTTTGCCGGGCTTACTTATGTTGGCGAGTCAGTAAAGGACCCTTCGCTCTATTATGTTAATAATTATCTGGGAACTCTCTCTTTGCTTGAGGCGATGAGAAGGGGCTCTTGCGGCAAGATTATTTTTTCCAGCACTGCCGCCACTTATGGGGAACCAAAGTACGTTCCCATTGATGAAAAGCACACGCAAAGCCCGATAAATCCCTACGGGAACAGTAAGCTTTTTATTGAGAAAACTTTAGACGATTACGAAAAAGCCTATGGCTTTAAGTTCGCCGCCCTGCGCTATTTTAACGCTTCGGGCGCTGATCCTGACGGCGAGATCGGCGAGCTTCACGACCCGGAGACACACCTTATACCATTGGTAGTGATGGCAGCGATGGGAGAGCGTGCGGATATTAAGATCTTCGGCACCGACTATTCCACCGACGACGGCACCGCCATCAGGGATTATGTGCATGTCAATGACCTTGCCTCTGCCCATATAAAGGCTTTGAGGCTGCTTGACGATGGTCATGAAAGCATGAAGCTCAACCTTGGCACGGGGTGCGGCAATTCTGTACGGGAGGTAATCAGCGCAGTTGAAGCAGTGTCAGGACGCAAGGTGAAAGTAATTGAAGCCCCGCGCCGCGCCGGAGACCCGCCGCTTTTAGTGGCCGACCCCAAGCTTGCGGAAGAAACGCTGTCTTGGAAGTGCCGCTATCGTGATATTAAAGATATCGTCTCAACGGCATGGAACTGGCATTCAAAAAATAAGTATTTCGGTATATGATACCTGATAATAATCAGCAAAAATACAATCATTTTAGTTTGGTTTATGGCGGATAATTTCAGTAGATTTATGTATTTTTGTTAACGCGCAATTTTACACATTGATAGGTAAAGGAGTGTTGTTAAATGTTTGATGCCAAAGAGTTTCATGACGCCTCGTTCATTGATGATGCAGAGATTTTGAGCACACTTGAAGAGGCTAAATCAATAGCGAAAGACAGCGAAGCAGTCAGAGCCATTTTAGATAAAGCCCGCACTTGCAAAGGGCTTACACACCGTGAAGCAGCTGTGCTGCTGGAGATTACCGACCCCGAGCTGGAAGCGGAGCTGTACTCTCTTGCCAAGGAGATCAAGGAGCGAATTTACGGACGCAGGATCGTGCTTTTTGCCCCTCTTTATGTGGCTAACCATTGTGTAAACGGCTGTGTTTACTGCGGCTTCCACAGCGGCAATACGGCGATGTGCCGTAAAAAACTGACGATGGAAGAGATTGACATGGAAGCAGATGCCATTCTCGCCCTCGGACACAAGAGAATTGCCATGGAAGCCGGAGAAGACCCGGTGAATATTCCTTTGGACTATATTATTGAATGTATGAAGCGCGTGTACGCCTATAAAAATAAACGCGGAGATTCCATCCGCCGCATAAATGTTAATATCGCCGCCACGACAGTGGAAGAGTACAAACGGCTCAAAGCGGCAGACATCGGCACTTTTATCCTTTTCCAGGAAACTTTCCACCGTCCGACTTATGCTAAGATGCATCCAACAGGACCAAAGAGCAATTATGACTGGCACACGACAGCTCTCCATCGTGCACAGCAGGGCGGTATTGACGATGTAGGCACAGGTGTGCTTTACGGGCTTTATGACTATAAGTATGAAGTAACTGCGCAGCTGATGATGGCTGAGCATATGGAAAAAATGTTCGGAGTTGGACCACACACTATCTCTGTCCCGCGCATGAGGGAGGCTGAAGGTGTCAGCTTGGAAAACTTCCCCTATCTGCCGACAGACGAGCAGTTCCTGCGCTTGATTGCCGTTATCAGAGTCGCCACACCGTATACAGGAATGATTCTTTCTACCAGAGAGACAGCGGAAACCAGACGCAAAGCTCTTGATCTTGGTATTTCCCAGGTAAGCGCTGGTTCGTGCACCGGTATTGGCGGCTACCACAAAGAAGTTGGGGCGCAGCCTCAGCCCGACACCGCACAGTTTAAGGTTTCCGACGAGAGGACTCCAGACGAAGTTCTTACCTGGCTTTGTGAAGACGGCTATATTCCCAGCTATTGCACCGCATGCTACAGGCAGGGACGCACCGGAGACAGGTTTATGTCTTTGGCCAAGTCGGGGCAGATTCGCAACATCTGCCAGCCAAACGCCATTCTCACTTTTAAAGAATACCTTCTCGGCTATGGTTCCGACCATTTAAAGGAACTGGGAGAAAAGGTTATCGCCGAGGAAGTCGAGAAGATACCCAGTGACAAGGTGAAGGAGATAACCAAGGAACGCCTCGAGAAGCTTGAACAGGGCGCACAGGATCTCTATTTTTAAATTTCCCGGGCTTTTGTCTGCCGCAGCAGAGAGATAGCACCACTCCCTTCAAATGCCAAGGCAGCCATTGTCTCCAATTTAGTAAGTAAAGTCCGTCCGCAGGTTAGTTTTGTTTGCGGACGGACTTTTTAGCAGTTTACCGCCATTGGCGTAAATATTTAGTTTAAGCAGTATTTACGCCCCCCCCCCCCCTTACCTTATTTACCCTTAACCTAAATTATAATAATTACAAATTAAATATTACCCTTGACATATATTTTTTCAGATGATAAACTCCCAGTCGTAGTTAGCTAAGGCTAACTTAATATAACAGAGGAGTTGATGCGTGATGCCTTTGACATTTTTAACTCCGGGAAAAGAAGGACAAATTCTCAAGGTCAACGGACGGGACGAGACGCGCAGGTTTTTGGAAAGCCTGGGCTTTACCGCTGGCAGTATTGTGACGATGGTACAGGCCGCAGGCGATAATGTAATTATCGGCATCCGCGGCACCAGAGTGGCAATCAGCAAAGGCATGGCCGCAAGAATAGAAATTTAAATTTTGTAAATTTCGGGGTGAGGATATATTGAAGACACTAAGGGATGTGCCGGTAGGCGACAGTGCCATTGTCACCGCTTTGCGTGGCGGAGGTGCGTTGAAGCGCAGGATCATGGATATGGGAATCACAAAGGGCACAGAGGTAAGAGTGCGCAAAGCAGCCCCGTTGGGAGACCCAATTGAGATCACGGTTCGCGGATACGAACTTTCACTGCGCAAAGCAGACGCGGAGACAATCGAAGTGGAGTAAGGCACGCCGATGCAAGTTAACGGCTGTGAAGAGAGTCCTTGCGGCTCATTTTTTTATCACTTTTGGGTTAGCAGGTGCTAACTTGCTGGAGGTTCTGAGATGGGAATAAAAATAGCTTTAATCGGCAACCCAAACTGCGGAAAGACAACAATGTACAACGCTCTTACGGGCAGTACACAATACGTAGGCAACTGGCCCGGCGTGACGGTAGAGAAAAAGGAAGGGCTGATTAAGGGAACAGATAAGTCCCTGCTGGTCGATTTACCCGGCATTTACTCTCTCTCCCCCTACACGCTTGAGGAACGCATTACCAGGGATTATCTGACAGACGATAGCCCCGATGCCATTATTAATATTGTTGATTCGACAAATATCGAGCGTAGTCTCTATTTGACGTCACAGCTTTTGGAGCTGAATATTCCTCTTGTTGTCGCGCTCAATATGAGCGATATTGTTGAAAAAAACGGGGACAGAATCGATAGCTGCAAGCTTTCCGCGCATTTGGGCTGTCCGGTGTTAAAGACCTCTGCGGCTGAAGAAAGAGGGCTTAAAGAACTTGTTGCCTGCACTGCGGAAACTGCCGCTTCTTACAAAAAAAAGCCTTCACCGCTCTCTTTTAGCTGTGATGTTGAGTCCGCGCTAAGCGATATCTCAAATAAGATAGCAGGGCACGCAGGCAGTCATAGTATAAGGTGGACAGCGGTTAATCTTTTCAGCAGAGATCCGGTGCTTAAAGAGCATTTGTCTCTTAGTGCGGATTTGTTGTTTGAAATAGATAAGACCATCACCGCTTGCGAAAGGTCCCTTGACGATGATGCTGAGAGTATTATCGCCAATGAACGCTATCGCTCCATTGACGCCATCGTCACCGACACCGTTAAGAGAGCCTCTGTCACAGGGAGTTCTTCTTCCGACAAGATTGACAGGATTGTTACTAACAGAGCGATGGGGCTGCCAATCTTTTTTATGATTATGTGGGGCGTTTATTATGTATCTATTCAGACTCTGGGTGATATGAGTGTGGGCTGGATGGAGTGGCTGTTCGGAGATTGGCTGATACCTTCTGTCTCGAGCTATCTTGAGAGCGTTGCCGCAGCGCCGTGGCTGCAGTCGTTAATAACAGACGGCATTATTGGCGGAGTAGGCGCTGTGTTAGGTTTCGTCCCGCAGCTGATGATTCTTTTCTTTTTTATCTCTTTTTTGGAAGACTGCGGTTATATGGCGAGGGTCGCCTTTGTTATGGATAGGATTTTCCGTCAGTTCGGGCTTTCAGGCAAATCTTTTATCCCGATGCTGGTGGGGACTGGCTGCTCCGTCCCTGGCATTATGGCCTGCCGCACGATAGAGAATGATTTGGACCGCAAAATGACCATCATACTGACGCCTTTTATCCCTTGCGGCGCAAAGCTGCCGGTATTCGCCCTCTTTGTGGGAACTTTTTTCCCCACGCAGTCATGGGTAGGGCCATCAATGTACATTTTGGGCATCAGTATGGTAATTATCTCCGGCATCATTCTTAAGAAAACGAAGCTTTTCGGCGGAGAACCGGCGCCATTTGTCATGGAGCTTCCCGCGTACAGAATGCCTCGGCTGAAAAACGTCTTGATTCATATGTGGGAAAGGGCGCGCGCCTTCATCATCAAAGCTGGAACAATAATTTTTCTGGCAGCCGGACTTGTATGGTTTTTGCAGGCTTTCAACTGGTCATTACAATTGGTGGAAGCAGAAGAGAGCATTTTGGCAGCAATGGGCAGGTTTATCGCACCGATCTTCATGCCTCTGGGCTTTGGCACTTGGCAGTCCTCTATGGCGGTTATCACAGGGTTTCTGGCTAAAGAAGCAGTGGTCTCCACATACGGAGTTCTCTTCGGACTCGGAGAGGCCACAGAGAGCGACCCCGGGCTGATATCGCACATATCGCAGATGTTTACGCCTGTCAGTGCCTACGCATTTATGGTTTTTACACTTCTGGCTTCACCATGTTTCGCAGCTTTGGGTGCGATAAGAAGTGAGATGGGTTCATGGAAGTGGACAATCTTTGCCATGCTCTGGCAAAGCGGCTTAGCTTATATATTGGCGATGCTTATTTATCAGGTGGGCAGTAGAGTTCTTTAGGATATTTCACTGTTAGGAAAGGGTGACAGCAATGGCAACATTCACAATCGCATCGGTAATATTTATCGCGATGGGCGGCGCACTCGCATGGGTAATTAAACAGAAAGCGGACGGCAAGAGCTCCTGCGGATGCGACGGGACCTGTAAAGGGGGCTGCCCCGGCTGTAAAAACGCGGCTAAAACACCATTAAACAAGTAGATCTTCACACACACATATATCTCCACCCCGCAAAGACTTCCGCTTTGCGGGCGGCTTTATAGAGGTACAAACATTTGTACCGCAAAGCACCCTCCCTCGGCGCCGGGAAGTCCGGGAAAAACTTCTCCGCTGCGCCGTATTCCTCACAAACAACCAGGCTTTGCAGGATTTTCATTCCCCACTCAACCGCAACACGAGGGGCACATCCGCCCCTCACCTCCTCTTTTTTCTAACAGCACACAGTTGAAAGGAGCTTTCAGATGAGCTTTGAAAGATTAATGGCCTTTCATTGCGCACCCGCTCTAGCCGGAATCAAACCGGCCAACCTCTTTACTTGGCACAGAAAGAAAGAGGGAGACGAAAGGGACACGAGAACAAGGATAAGAGATTATGAAAAAAAATTAAAACCTTACGGCATTGATATTGCCACACTATGCGAATGTGCAAACTACGTTCTTGTATTTATTTATAGAAAGGAGATGGTCGAAGCACACCTATCTCTGCCCGAAGCCAAGCGAATACTTGTTGAAAACGGCTATCAAGCGGAGCTTCCTTTAGTGTCAAAGCTCGAAATATTAAAGAGTCGGCTGGTGCAGCAGGTTGGATTTCCACACGAAATCGGCCTTTTTCTGGGTTATCCGACGGAAGATGTGGCCGGATTTATCACACATCAGGGCGCGCAGTGCAAATTATGCGGCAACTGGAAGGTATACGGCGATACCGAAAAAGCTCGTTTAACCTTTCAAAAATATGAGCAGTGCAGGGATATCTTTTGCAGCAAACTTTCAATGGGGAACGATATCACAGAAATTATCGAAAATATTAAAATATCGGCATAGGAAAGGGTGTAGAGTATGGCAAAAACAGCGGTTATCTATTGGAGTGCCACAGGTAATACAGAAAAAATGGCACAGGCGATATTCAGCGGCATTAGCGGAGCCGGTGCTCAGGCGGAATTATTTTCTCTTAGTGAATTCGCAGTTAAAAACATCGATGACTATGAAAAAATAGCTTTCGGCTGTCCCTCTATGGGTGCGGAAGTTCTTGAAGAGGTGGAATTTGAACCCTTTTTCGCCTCTATTGAAAAACAGCTGCCCAACAAAAAAGTGGCCCTTTTCGGCTCTTTTGGCTGGGGAGATGGTGAGTGGATGAGAGATTGGCAAGAGAGAGTTAAAGAGAGCGGCGCACTCCTCTTTGAAGAGGGGCTGATTGTTAACTTGGAGCCTGGCGCAGCTGATATCGCCAATTGCGAAAAATTCGGCAAAAGATTTGCTGAGTCTTAAATGAGAGAACAAGCAAACAGTCTGAAGCTCAACGGGTTTACAGAGATGGTGCTGCTTATTTCCCTTCCTGTTTCTATTTGGGGAAGAAAGTCCGCTCAGAGACAGTATTAAGTGTAGTCCGCTATTATAAGACCCAAAAACGGCTTGCAGAGAATGCGCTGTTTTTCGGGTCTTATTTTATATAGGCCTTTTGCGGTTTGATGCTATGCAAAGATGAAGCAGCAATAACGATTTCGTTTTCAGCTCCGTATTTAACAATTTTTATTTTACCTGTTATCTCAATCCAGGCGCCCTCCTTTTTGGGAAGAGCCCCGCTCCACTCAAACAGAATGCCGACAAGAGCGTCATTACCGCAGCATCCTCCCGGTCCGTAGCGATAGATCAGCTGCGACTTCTTGCCGCGGATTTCCAAAGGCATATACATGCCGGCGATATTTACTGTTTTTCCTTCGTATTCTTTGTTATTAAGGTAGATGTCGTCAATCTGCCCCGCGAACATCTTTTCTTTAATATTGATAGTCTTTTCTGCAGCAAGCAAAGGATGGGCTGTCGGCAGTAATGGAGAAAAAAACAACGCGGCGAGCAAAACAGCAGTGCGCACTGTCATCCCCGTTTCCTAATCACACCAACGCAGAAAAATGCCGTAAACGCAATAAGATTCACCGCAATGATACTGGCTCCGGCCGGAATGGAAAATAAATAGGAAATGACCATGCCGGTAAAGAAACAGATTACAGAGACAATGCCGGAGCAGACAACCACACTTTTAAAGCTGAAGCAGCAGCGCATCGAGGTCAGAGCGGGAAAGACCACCAAGCTCGAAATAAGCATCGTGCCCATTATTCTCATGCCGACAACTATCGTCACTGCGGTAAGGATGGCGATTAATGTATTGTAAAGACCCACCTTTATGCCAGTGGCTTTGGCGAAACTTTCATCAAAGGTGACGGCGAAAACCTTGTTATAGAAGAGAACAAACATTACCAGCACCGCCGCGGATAGCGAAACGCTGAGCCATACATCATAGCTGCTCATCGCCAAAATGCTGCCGAACATATAATTGCAGACATCAACATTGAGACCGCTGGAGAGCGAAGTGGCGATAATACCGGCAGCAAGGGCGGAGCTAGAGATTACTGCGATGGCGGCATCTCCTTTAATGCGGCTGCTCTCACTGATTTTCAGCAGCGCTGTGGCGGCAATAATCATTACCGGCACGGATACCGCAAGCGGTGCGGTATTAAGAGCGATAGCAATGCACAAGGAGCCGAAGCCAACGTGCCCCAAACCATCACCAATCATCGAATAGCGTTTCAATACCAAGCTGACGCCGAGAAGTGCCGCGCAAAGAGAGACCATCATTCCCACGGCAATCGCCCTGACGATAAAGTTGTATGAGAAGATTTCAATGATTATATCTGCCATAATCAATGAACCTCCTTCCCAATTCAGACTCCGTATAGGCCGAAGGAGAGCCGAAGAAAAACTTTTCCTTGCCGATATGGAGAATTTTGCCGGCGTTCTCAAGGGCGAAAGCGATGTCGTGCGAGACCACAATGACAGTCATCGATTCGTCTCTGTTAAGTGACGCCAGCAGCTCCCCCAAATCAGCAGCGATGACGGGATCAAGACCGGCAGCGGGCTCGTCCAGTACCAGCAGTTTCTTGGCAGCGCAAAGCGCGCGCGCCAGCAGCACACGCTGCTGCTGGCCCCCGGAGAGGTCGCGGTATGAACGGCGGCGAAGCTCAGTTATTCCCAGCCTCGCCATGTTTTTCTCCGCCGCAGCACGCTCCGTGCCGGAATAAAAGGGACGCAGCCCCATAGAGGCAAGGCAACCGGAAAGAACCACTTCATCAACACTGGCAGGAAAATCTTTTTGCGCCGGGGTCTGCTGCGGCAAGTAGCCTATTTCATTTTTATCAATGCCGTTAAAAGTCACAGTACCGCCGGAGGGCGATACCAGCCCCAAAAGCGTCTTCACGAGAGTGCTTTTGCCGGAGCCGTTCTCCCCTACTACCGCGATAAAATCACCATAATCTGCTGTGAAGGAAATATCCGAGATGGCGTATCTGCCATCATAGGTAACAAAGAGCGAGTTCACCTCCAAGGCTTTCATTTAAGCCCCTCCCGCAAATTCCGCAAATTTTCCTTCATCAAGGAGATATATGTAGCACCGCTTTCCAGTGCTTCG
>RRZU012320388.1_pt1 | contig 10345 bp, 10 predicted proteins | sample 2165561 | NCBI WGS metagenome assembly RRZU01 (sample SAMN10456909, study PRJNA506462) | wastewater metagenome | isolation source: wastewater sludge | place: USA: Moscow, Idaho | reverse complement strand
TCGCCTTTCTGCGGTGCCGCCACGGTGGCGGCACCGTGTGACCTGGGGTTTTCTTGTTTTGAGGTGAACCGTGACGCTTCCTGACGGCCCGCCGCATCCTCGACCATGAGCGCCTTCAGCTCGGCGTACAAGGTGGCTTCCTCGGTGCGGGTGAGGGGCTTGTGGAGCAGGTTGTCGTCCTGCTCGGCGAGGAGCTGCCCGAGGATGGTGGAGATACCGGAGCGCACCCACACGTTCACGGTCTTCCACCCCAGCGTGCGGATCGCGGCGAGGCGACGGGCGCCGCAGATCAGCATCCCGTCCGGGGTGATCGTGATCGGCTGCAACAACCCATCACGCATGATCGACGCCACGAGCGAGTCGAGATCGCCATAGTCTTCCCGGTGTCGGCGGCCGGCCCAGATCGAATCGACCGCCCGCTCCAACTCGATATGCCCCGGCTCGCTCATGGCCGGCCTCGCATCCTGCCGGGAGCGGCAACTTTGATCGCCGTCTCCAACTCACTGTCTGCGATGAGGTGGCGGAGGGAGTCACCGATCAGGAGCCGCAGCAGCACCCCGCGGCCCGCATTCGTAACCGAAAGGTGCGTGTCGGGGGAACCGAGAATGATGCGCAGTAGCCGATACCAAGACGGTGCGGGGATGTCGAGGAGGGCGCGGGCGTGACGATCCCTCCGCAACGACTCGTAGGCGCCTGCGCGGGAGACGGATTCGGCGAGGCGGGCGGTGATGCACTCGATGCTTGCGCGGGCGAGTTCTGGTTCCCACCCGTTCCAGCACAGAAGGGCGATCGTGTCCTCGACCGCCGATTCAACCCCGGTCGACCCCGACGATTTGCTCGCGCCGCCGCTATCGTCCTCATCGTGGGTGAAGGGGTCGGCGCGGAATGCCGGGTGGTAATCAGTGAGCGGGTTCTCCCGGTCAGAGAACCGTTCAGCGTCGTGGAAACTCGAGTACCTGGGGCGGCGTGCCTGATGCACTGAGCACAGCAGCCCGTTCGCGCGATTCTCTGCGATGCAGGTGATCTGCACCGCGCGGGTAATGACAGCCCAAGGGTCATCTGCCCGGCGGACGGCTGCGGTGCGCATCGCCTCAAACGCCGCAGTCGCCGCCTCCCACGGATCGAGGCCGTGCTTGCGTGCGAGGGCTGCGTATCTCTGGGCGGCGTGCTGCATGAGCGCCGCGGCTTCCGGGTCGCTGCGCCAAGCGCCTGGCCCCTCATCGTTCAGGCGGGTGAGGAGTTCTCGGAGTCGTTCAGAGCTCTCGAAACCTCGCCGCCGATCGCGTGGTCGGTGATTGTGGTGTTGTGGCATGGTGGCACCTCCTGACAGGAAGGTGCGCACCTCATCCCCGTCAGCCTGGCCCGGCGCTTCCCGGAACACGGGCCCTCACCTCAGCCCGATCCCAGACGGCCGCACCCACGACGACGAGCGTTGACGGTCCTGCGGCTCGAACACATCGAACCCCGACGGCTCTTCGGGCGCTGTTCGTTCGGCGCGGCGATCTCGGATGCCACGGACCTCATTGCGGGTCGCACGGTAGGCCTGCCCTAGCGTCCGGTGGGCCCGATGCGCGAGCTCGGCCTGGAAGTTGATGCCACGGCCGGCGATTCGGGCGGTGCTCGACGCGATCAGATCAGTCGGCCGTACCCATGCGATTCCACGCCCCACCCGCGACGCAGGATCAGCAGCAGCAGTGGTGGCGGTGAGTGAGGGGTCGCGGTGCACTGCGAACGCTGACCGCTCGCCCGTGCCTTCTGAAGGTGGTGGTTCTGGGCGGGGGTCGGGTGGGTCGCCGCGGTCTGGCTGCGGGTAGGCGTTCATGGTGTTTCCTCCTTGGTGTCTGTGCCGAACCAGCGGCCCACGGTCGACGGATGCCCGCCCAAGTGCCGGGCAATCTGCTTGTTCGACCACCCCTCCAGCTCACGCAGTTGCGCGGCCTCCGCCCGTCGCTCACTCACCGACACCAACGCATCCGACAGCTGCGGCGCTGGTGCCGCCTCCACTGCGGGCGGGGCACTCTCCTCGATGGCCGGACGAAGCGGCTGAGTCGGCTCGATCACCGTCACCTCAGACCTGCGCTCAGCCGACGTGACAACAGGTTCCATCGCTTGCTTCTCGTCGGGCGTGACGGGTCGGGTGAGGATGACGGTGAGGTGTGTGATTGCGAGCAGCACGAGCGGCGGGATCGCCGCGACCGATGCGGCAAGCACGCTGGGAACGTCGGTGTCTGCGGCGATGATCGCGTGGATCGCGTTCGCCGTCACCGACACCACAGCCCCCGCAGCAAGCAACGTCCAGGGATACCAAGTCGGACGTTGTTGCCCAGCGAGGGCGACGACAGCGACGGTCGCGACGACGATGATGCCGTCCACGATCAACGGCCACGCCCATGCCTGCCCCGCATCGATCCCAGACCGACGCGCCAGATCGGCAAGCGCCGTGAACGACAACCAGAACGCACCGGCCGCGATGAACACAGTGCCCGTGATCGCGGTCACGGCTGCCAACCGGCGACCCCTCGGCTGCGCCGTCTCGATTGGGTTCACGAGAGTGCCCTCCCTGGTGATTCGCGCACGAGACGCCGCTCATTCGCCACGGATTCGACAACTCGGGGCGCGGGGTGGGTGGTGCGGTAAGCGGAGCGGATCGTCGCCATAATCTCCCGCCTTCCCAGGCCCGCGTGCTCTGCCGCGGGGCCGAGGGCTTCAAACGTCGCGTCGGGCGGGGTGTCGGCTTCCGCGAGACGGCACGCGGCCCAGAACAGGCCCCGGTTCCGCTCGCCCTCACCACGCCCCGCAACCCAGCCGGCGAGCACCTGCGCATCTGACCCCCGCCGCTCAGCCCGTGCTACACGGGTGCGGTCGAGCGGGATCGGGGTGCGGGGGCCAAGGGAGTCGCGCAAACGTGCCGCATCCACCGGGGCCGGGTTGTTACCGGCGACGATCAGCCGATACGGGGCCCGCACCCCGCCAGGTCGAAGCACGCGAGAGGGCGGGGCGATGATGTAGCCGCCGTCACCACGGAAATCGACATGCGCGTTCGCTGCCTGCCACGACGACTGCGACCGGTCCGGGGCTACCGGATAGTACGCATGGAGTCCGCCGGAAGGGGTGCGCACGAGCGCCGCCCACCCGGCGGCAAGGCCTTCACTGTGTGCAGCACGGAACGCCGGGAATCCGGTGCCGGTGGAGTGTACGTCAACATCGACAACATCCACACCGGAGAGGGCGCCGGTGGGGATGCCAATGTTCGCTTGCGGCCACCTCAACCACCAAGCATCAACCTGATCGGGGTCCTCGGTTGCGTCGTGGAAGCCGCGGCGCACCAGCGGACGCTTCTCACCCGGCACACACGGAAACACCGGCACCCCGGCAGATACGAACCTTGCCGCAGCCTCCGGGAGCGACAGTCGGCTGATCTCGGAGAACACGTCGATGGCGCCCATCAGAAGCTCCTCGCGGAGGATGCGACCGGACGACGGGGCTCCTCGGTCAACGGATCAGCAGCAGCCTCGGCCATCGGTTCGGTCTGCTTCTTCGCGGCGGGGTCGCGGGTGAGGCCGGGAGGATCACCGTTGCTGATCTGCACCGTCGGAAGCTGATCGAGAATCCCGGCGGCGGTCTTGCGGACTCGTTCGCCGGTGGCTTGGACGACTTCGACCGGGGACTTCTCCGGCACCGTCGCCGCCCACCCCGACACATACGGCACCGTGTAATCACTGGTATCCATGCCATGCGCCGCAGCCACCATCAACGCGACCGAATCCGCCTCCACCTCACCGATTCCGCGATGCCCCGTCGCGTCGGGATTGTCAGGGCCGTGCAGGAGGACGTGGGCGAGTTCGTGTACGAGAGTCTTCACCTGGGCGGCATCGGGCATGTTCTCCCGCACCGCCACCGTCTTCGCACCGAAATCAGTGAGGCCATTGGCGCCGTGGATCATGCCCTCGTGCGGCGCCCGCATCACGGTGAACCCTTGCGCCTCAACCTGAGCGGCGACGCCCTCCCAAAGATCATCGGGTGCTTCACCTTCCAGCAGCCGTGGTGACGGCGGTGTAGGGATCGGATCGCCTGCGGTCTGCGAGACATCCCACACGTAGGCGGGGCGGACACCGACCATGCGGGAGCGCACCGCCTCACCGGGCTTCGGCTTCTCAAACCGCGACATCCTGCGCCACGATTCCGCGACCTTCGGCGTCGCGGACGCGAATCGGCCGGTGACGGGGGCGAGGATCATGTACCCCGACTGGCCTTTCTCGACCTGCCTGCCGAGTCGCTGCCACTGTTTGAATCCCGCCACATACGACGGCACCGGCTCCGACACCCGGCCCGCCTCAAACGCCGCCTGATGCTGCACGAAGATCAACAGCGTGTTGTTGAACGAACGGGCACGAAACCTGGCCGCGAACGTGAGCGCCTGCTTCCAGTCCTCACCCGACACCAATGACTCCACCGCGCCGGTGAGCTGTTCATGCAGCGCATCGAGCTTCGCATCCCGTCCTGCTCGTACTTCCTCGGCTGTTGCCATCGTCGTCCTCCTTCCGCAAGGCTCCGCACACGGCGGGTGACCTCTGCGACCAGAAGGTGCGCGAAAGAACTCAGAGAAGACAATCGAGACGGACGACGGACAGATTGTGAGCGACCATCAGGTGCATCACTGAACCCGACGTGGTCAGCCCAGCTCTACCTCACATGTCGGGAGCCGGGTGATCCAAGCATCGGATCATGGTCATTTCGCCCGGAATCTCGCGCACTTACTCCGGGGCGCGATCCCTTGCGGTACTGAGGCTGATCCTTCGATACTCACTCGGAGAGACACCGACATTACGACGAAACTGGCGTCCAGCGAAATCAGGATCGCCCCAGCCGACTTCTGCAGCGATGACCGCAATCGGAGCGTCGGTGGTTCGCAAGAGTTCGACCATTCGCTGCACTCGGAGCATCGTTAGATATGCGATTGGAGACTTCCCGAATGCTTCAACGAATATCCGCCGGAGCTGTGAGGAGGACAGGTGCGCGGCCTGCGCTAAGTCCGCCAGAGTCCATCGGCGATCAAGCTGTTCACGAAGTCGTTCGGCGGAATCCCGCGCTTCGACGCGTGAAGCGCGGAACTGGCGGCGGCGAGGTGCAGGCGGTACTTCGGCGATCCGTTGAGTTGAGCTCATGCGTTCGTCCGATGTCGTCAGCATCGGCACGACGACATCAAGGACGGCAAACAGACAGGCTTGTGCGCGATAGAAGCGCTCAGGTGTCAGGCCGTCGACGCTCAGCGCTGCGAGTTCGTCAAGCCAAGGCGTAAGTAGACCAGCACGCTCCTCGCCAAGACGCACGATCTTTGCAGGTTCCGCGTAGTAAGCATCCACGAAGTCGCTGGCGTCATGGCGAGTGTGGAACCGTGCAGCGTGTTGCCAGTACACCTGGTCGATCACATAGTCGCGATCCAGATACAACGTCGTCGTCGTGATCCAGCCCTCGGGCTCAGCGCCGCACAGCGTGTTCGCCGCGAGCACGACCACATCACCGACGTTGATGTGGCGACGCCCAAACTCACTGAAGAGTCGGGCGCTACCTGCTCTCACCACAATGATCTTCACACAGTCGAACGCGACAGGATCAAGTGGGGAGTGGTGAGACTGAGTTCGTGCGGCCAGCGGTGAGTACGCGTCTTTGTCGGATGTGCGGGCAGAGCCCATCGTTTGACTTCGAGGTTTCATCTCCTCGAAGCCAAACGGTGGCGCTGATGCCGAAGACAAGGAACTGAGTCTCAATGAGCGTCTAGGTGATGTGTCCTTTCGACTTCGAGCATTCGCCCCGCCCGCAAGGCGACGACAGCCAACACTGGTGGGACGATTCCAGCGATCATGAAGATAGTCGGGATGGGTGCCAGCAGTGAGAGTGGGCCTGCGATGGCGATGGATACAGGCATGAACGCGATCGAGACAAAGAAGTCGAGACTTGCGACTCTGCCAATCATTTCCAGTGGGACGAGCCGTTGCAGCAGAGTTCCCCAAATGACCACACCGGCCCCGGTGGTTGCACCGACGATGAACAGTGCGGCGAGCATCACGACGAGGTTGTTGGCGGCGCCAATCACCACGAGCGGAAGCGTCCCTCCTCCCCAACAGAGGATCATGAACGTCAGATATCGGCGGGGAAGCTTCAAGGACGACACGACCAGTGAACCGGCGGCTCCGCCGATGCCGTATGCAGCTAGGAGGAAGCCGAAGGTGGCTTCGGGCTCCTCGAAACGCTCGCGGGTCAGGAAAGGCAGCAGCACTTCGATCGGGCCCTGGATGATTAGCGCAAGAGATGATCCGAAAATCAGCGTCCACAAGAGCCAACGTGTCCGCGCGACATACTTCACTCCGGTGCGGATATCACTCCACACACTTGTCCGCTCCGCTACCGGAGCAGCCTGTATCGGTTCGTCCTTGTGGCTGAGGAAGAGTGTGATCGCGAACGCGATGGCGTAGGAAACCGCCACAATGATCGCCCCAGCCGCTGGGAAGAACATGCCGACCACGACCCCTCCGAGGGCAGGGCCAAGCCCTTGTCCCATGGATGGGCGGAGGGCGCCTTCGAGCCCATTGGCCGCGAGCAATTGTTCAGGAGGGAGAACTTGGGGCAAGTACGCGCTGTAGGCGGGGTAGAAGAAGGCGCTTCCTGCACCCATGACGAAGGAGGCAGCACCGACGTGCCACAGCTCGATGGACCCCGTCAGAGAGAGGGCTGCAACTCCAGTCATCATCGCCGTGGTAAGCCCCTGCACGGTGATGATGATCGTTCGCTTGGAGAACCGATCCGCGACCACACCGCCGAGGATCGAGAAGAGGAACAACCCCAAGCTCATCCCCGTTGCAACGGCGGAGAGCGCAAGAGGACTGTCATCGAGCGCAAGCACCTGGAAGACCATCACGATGGTCCACATCCCAGTGCCAAACACCTCGATACCGACTGCCGCGAACAGAAGCCGGTAGTCACGAGACTTGAACGGACGCAGAGCGCGCATCCGGTTTGAGGTGGACTCGTTCATGCTGTCACCGCGCTCTCGATTGTGGCGTCGAGGGAGAGGTGGGGCCAATCCGCTGTATCCCGAAGAAGTTGTCGGTCGTGCGTTGACACAATGACCGCAGCTTGCGTGGCTCCCAACGCATCGGTGAGTTCATCGACCAGCGCAATGGAGAGATGATTTGTAGGTTCGTCGAGGAGGAGCACGTGCGGCCGTTGGGCAAGTATCAGCGCCAAATCGAGACGACGTCTCTGTCCCATTGAAAGATCGCCGATTTTCTTGCCCGTCTCCTGCGGTCGCAGAAGACCCAGTTGGGACAAACCCACCGCTTCCGAATCGGACAGCTCTCCCGCGCTGATGAGTGATGCGATGTGAGTTGAGAAAACCTCGCTCGCTCGGCGACCGGGAGGCAACTCGGACTCTTGACGGAGGAAGCCCAGACGGGTGCTCTCTGGACGTCGCACGGCACCGGTATCTGGCAGCAGATCTCCACTCAGCACGTTCAGGAGGGTGGACTTGCCGGCACCGTTGGGTCCGGTCACGACCAAACGCTCACGATGCGAGAGTGAAACGGTCACCGGTCGAGAAAACCGCCCGGTAACGCTGACCCCGTCCGCCCTGAGCAAGATCGCGCCGGTTCGTGTCATCAGCTCGGGGAATCGGAACACTTGCGGTGGCTCTGGAACTGTAATGGCGTGCGCTTGTAGAGCTTCCTGTCGCCGGTGCACGCTCTGGACCAGGCCCCCGGCGCGGGTAGCTCGTCCGTGCTTGTTCGTCCCCTTCTCCGGACGCCACCCCGAAACGAGACGATTCTGTGCACTGCTCAAACTGTCCTGCAACCGTGCATGCTCGGACTGTTGGCGCTCGTACTCCAGCTTCCAGCGTTCGCGTTCGGCAACGCGACCTTCCCGATACCCGGCGTAGCCGTTGCCGTAGATGCGCGGTCGTCCGTCGGGTGTGGGGTCGAGGTCGACAATCGTCTCCGCGATATCGACCAGTAGTGCACGATCGTGACTGACGACGACGACCCCGCCAGTACGCGAGCGAAGCTGTGATGTGAGGAACTCGAGCCCGTCACGGTCGAGGTGGTTGGTGGGCTCATCCAGCAGGAGGAAATCATGGTCTGCTCCGAGAAGACATGCCAGACGTACGCGATACCGTTGCCCCACCGAAAGTGTGGAGAGCTGGCGGGTTGGATCTGTCTCCGCACTGAGAGCTTCAAGCGCTACCTGCACACGCCGTTCCGCATCCCAGGCATCGAGTGCTTCTGCCGCCTCTAGCGCAGTCGCGTATCTGTCTTCCGCGTCACTCTCGCCGCGCTCCAGTGCCGACGCTGCGGCGTCCAGCGCGGCGAGAGCTGTAAGCGGGGCCGCGATAGCTTCTGCAACCACCTGTCCTACGGTTCGGTTCTCCTCGGCATCCATTTCTTGCTCGGCGATACCGACTGTTCCGATCAGTTGGACAGTGCCGCTGTCAGGTGTCAACGCTCCGGTGAGCACGTGGAGGAGCGATGATTTGCCTCGACCGTTCTCGCCAATGATGGCGACGCGAGAGGACGGGGTGATCGCGAGGTCTACCTCATGGAGCACGGGCGTGGTGCCGCGGGTCAGAGAGATGCCTGCGGCTATGAGTTGCGCGCGCTGGCGCGCTGGATAACGGTTGATGAGGGTAAGCATGTGAATCCTTCGAAACAGCGCGCCGAGAGCCCGGAAGCACAAAGCGCACAAAATGACGGCGACCCAGAAAATGGGTCAAAGCGAACGGCCGCCACGAACTCGGAGATACTCAACGAGCGTGGTGGGCCTGCTCAGCCGTCACATGAAGTACAAATGCATGCCTTCATTCTAGCGCACGAGTGCGTGACTCACTGGTTCCGGGCGAAAGGTAACGCGGCAGGGCGCGTCGAGGGTACGACGATCTGCTCTGCAACTGGAAGGGAGCGCTGTCGATCAGCCATGTTCGCGCAGTGCGCCGAGAGGCAAAAGGCCCCGTAGGGCGAGGATTCCCTGCGCGGGCAGGACGCCGTTGCCGAGGGCTGCCAACTGTTGGTTCGGGGTGAGCCCATGGTGTGGATCGGTCACCCAGCCTGGGGGCAGACCCATCAGCCACTCCACAAAGCCGGGAGCTGGCCGTGGGCCGGTTCCTCCAGTGAGGAGCGCTGGTGCTGGGGCAGGCCTGCCGACAATCTGTGCCCAGCGTGCTACGGCGCCGGCGTACTTTCCCCATCGTTGAAGAGTTGCCCGATCAGGTTCCAGAGGCTGTCGGGTTCCTCGGTGCGCGGGTAGCTGGCAGGCCCGTGGAGGGCGAGATCGATAATCTGATGACTTAGCGCGATCGTGCCCCGCCGTGCCTTCACCTGCTGCAAGCTCTCGCCACCGCGGGAGGCATCCGATGCCAGGGGTGTGCGGAATAGTGCGGTGGGCGAGGACGAAGACACGGTATCTGGGGTGAGGCGCGCCGGCATGGGAAGCGGGTAGACCGATCCATTGCGCGTCATACCGGAGGTCGGCCAGGTCTCCCAGCACTGCTCCTGCTGCCCGAAGAGGTCGAGTTGCGGTTTCTCCCAGATGCCACGGCCCGGGTTCCACACTGCGAGGGGTTGCATCGTCGGGGGTTGCGTCTGCGGGGTTGCGTTGCTCATCATCGTCTCCTTCAGGGGTTGCTCGGATCGCGGGCGCGGAGAGCAGCCCACGAACGTTCTCGATCACGACCCATTCGGGTTGCAGCACGTCGATCGCTGTCGCCATATGCGCCCAGAGGCCGGAGCGGGTGCCGGGTTTCAAACCGGCCATCTTCCCGACAGTCGAAACGTCTTGGCAGGGGAATCCTCCGCAGAGGATGTCCACCGGTGGCACCGTGTTCCAGTCGATCAGAGTGATGTCGCCAAGGTTCGGGGCATCTGGCCAGTGGCGGGAGAAGACGCGTGCGACAGGTTCGTTGATCTCGGAGAACCAGACGGTGCGGGCGTTGAAGACTTCCTCAACGGCGAGATCAAGCCCGCCGTAGCCGGAGAACAATGACCCGACACGAAGCGGCGCGGGGAGTGGGGCGTCGGCCACGGGCGAACCTCCTGGAACGGTGATCCCGGAGCCGTACTGCTGCCCCGAGCTGGTCACCAACCAGGTGCTCCGACCGCCCACGGATCAGCGCTCACTCAGGCACCCGATCCGCACGCAGACAGCCGTCGCCAGCGTTCGCCGCTCAACCTTCGCGGTTCGCTCACACGAGTTGTCACGCCTCTTGCAAGCGAGGAGTATCGGATAATCTGGGGTAGGCGTCAACGCGTATCTGATCCGCGTTAGGGAACCGGACAGAGGAGAGAAATGACGGCTGAGC
>RRZU010320785.1_pt1 | contig 10345 bp, 6 predicted proteins | sample 2165561 | NCBI WGS metagenome assembly RRZU01 (sample SAMN10456909, study PRJNA506462) | wastewater metagenome | isolation source: wastewater sludge | place: USA: Moscow, Idaho | reverse complement strand
TCGCCATCATGGGCACGAAGGTGCGTTTCACCACATCCACCGGGCTCAGATTGGCGATACCGGCGACCGTGATGATCACCCCGGCCACCGGCGAGATGGTGCGGCCAATCCCGGCGGCAAACAGGATCGGCACCAGCAGCAGCAGCGGGTTGATGTCGAACTGGCCGGAGACCAGCGGCACGATGGGAATAAAGGCCATCACCGGGGCGTTGCCCGAGCCAGTGATAAATGCGGTCAGCAGGATAAAGAGCGAGAAGACCAGCGACAGCCCGAGCGGATTGAGATCGAACGACTTGGCCAGCTCGATCAGCTGGGTGATGGCGCCGATATTGGTGAGACCGGCGGAGAAAAACTCGGCCGCCAGCATCAGGGTCAGCACGCTGCCAAAGATCATCCCGGTGCCGGTCAGCCACGCCTCGAAGTTGGCGAACGCCTTGTTGAGAGAGCGGTAACGCAGCGCCTCGATAATGATGCAGAGCGTCATGGTGGACATCATGGCCACCGGAATGGTCATCTTGATGGCGCTGACAAACAGCTCGGAGAAACCGAACAGAAAGACGAAGGGGATCACCGGCAGTAGAGCGTAATAACCCGGCGTGTTCTCGTGTTTCGCCTCCAGCTCGTGCAGATACTTGCCCCGTTCGGCGGCTGCATCGTGGCCATCTTTGCGGTCACAGTGGCGCTGCCACATGATGTTGACGAACGGAATGGTCACCAGCAGCGCGATCTGGAACAGCAGCTGATGGTTCACCACGAACGGCATCACCTCGATATTGATCGCCTTGGCACCGATCACCGCATTGATCTGGCCGGGGCCAAACTCCCACGCGGTGGGGATAACGATGGTCGCCACCGCCGTCTTGGCGCTGATCCCGGCGTTGCGCAGCAGCGGATAGAGGGTGCCCATCAACAGCAGGGAGAGCGAGGTTGCCCCGGTGATAAAGACATAGAGAATGGAGACCAGCAGCAGGATGATCGCCAGCAGCAGATAGGGGTTCTTCAGCGCCATGATGGGGCGCGATGTGGCCTTCACCAGCGCCGCCGAGGCGCCAATCTGGTTGAGGTAGGTCGCCACCCCGGCGATCGCCACCAGCGTCAGACCGGTGGAGGCGAGGCGGGAGTTGGTCACCATGGCGAACTTCTCCCACAGGTCGAAGAACCAGAAGCCCTGACTGTTTTCGGCCGGCAGGATCGACGAGATCCCCGCCCACTGGGCATACGCCAGCAGCACCAGACCCGCGGTCAGCAAGGTCGCCTGCGGATTGAACCGCTTGAGCATGGCGTAGGCAACCAGCCCCACCACCACCAGAATCAAGATTGTTGACATAAACATACCCCTGTTACTGCACGATTGCGGCCCAATCACAGCGAAGGATGACTTCTGACGATTGGGATTCGGGAGGGTATCAGTGACAATCTGAAAATAGAATTGGCTGGTGTGATCACCACCGCAATAAACAATATTTCGGCAACTATCTGCTGCGACAAAAATATATCGCTAACACAATCACGGCATGCATGATGCGGGGATGGTCGCACTTATTTATTCGCGACTGTGCGGCGCTTCATAAAATAGAGAATGTGCTCATCATCGCTATTTTCAGCCGGAAAACACAGCTCCTCTCTCCTGCTCCCGCCGCGCCATGCCGCCCCTCTCCAACCAGCCATCAGGGTTGGCAGACAACAGCATCACCTCTCGGCCGACAGCACCATGACGAGCCGTTCCGGCCAGCGGGCAAGATGCGCAACTGACAGCAAAAGAGACTACGTATGAACAAAAATACAGCAATAAACCGTGATTGCTGAATCAGCTTTCAGAGCAAAAATGCAATAACCGGCAAAAAAGTAGCGTGTCCCTCCTCGCGAGGCCACGCACAAAAAACCGGCAAACCGTTGACAATCGGCACGATTGACAAGCGATTAATTAACGAGCAGCTGGTGATCGGCCGGGGCATGGCCGGGACAGAAAAATAGCCAGCCAGATCAAGTGCGTCCCGCCAATATCGCACCAAATAACCGCCAGAGAATATTTCGCCTTATTTTGGTCACTTATAAATAAAGTGATAACTCTAAACAAACTATTATTTGAACAGCCATAAACAGCCCGCCATTTATATCCAGTCATTAACTGGTCAGCGATGGGTTGTTATTATCAAACGGCCTCTCTATACTGCGCGCCCTCTGATATAGAGACCCGATGGAATATAAATAAGCTTCATGGATGAGGCCATTCAATCACACGCAGTTCGCATTAACAGGGCAAATCCATCCATGAACAAGTTCAATAAAGTTGCAATGCTCTCTCTGCTCGGCCTGACCTTCAGCGGTGCCGCTTGCGCCCAGGGCTGGTATGTCGGTCTGGACCTCGCCACCTCCAACATGGATCTCGATGGCGCAGCCCAACAGGCCTATGACGCCAAGATCATCGATGACCAGCTCGATGGCGGCAGCCTGATCGTCGGTTACGACCTCAACCACTGGCTGGCCATCGAAGGGGGCCTGCACGCCCAGCAGATGAGCCAGCTGATGTGGGTCAACGCCCCGGGCCTGACCGGCTTCACCGACACCACCATCGACACCCGCAGCATCAGCCTGGCCGCCAGACTGAGCCAGCCACTGGCCTGGGGTTTCAGCGCCTACGCCAAGCCGGGTATCGCCTACACCAGCACCGAAGTGGAACTCATCGGCAGCGGCGCCATGCTGGGCTACCGCGTTCAGGGCAACCTCAACGAGACCAAAGGCACCCTGCACCCCAATCTGGAAGTGGGTCTGGACTACGCCTTCAACGACCACTTCTCCGCAGGGATCGGTTACGAGCGCCAGTTCAACGCCCTGAGTCTGGGTGACGAGCACTACTCTCTGGATACCTTCAAGCTGGGTCTGCGCTACCACTTCTAAGTCACGCCGCCCCGCTCGTGTGCTGATGCGCAAAGCGCAGATACAAAAGGGCCGCAGGTTGCAATCCTGCGGCCCTTTTTGCTGCCCTTTTTGCCACACGCTGCGCCGTTAGCAGATCTGGTCTTTGCCCAGTTGCTTGGCCTGATAGAGCGCCCGATCGGCACGCACCATCAGGCTCTCCTTCTGCTCATCCTGCTGGTACTCCGCCAGCCCGAAGCTCATGGTCGCAGGGGCATGGGGGCAGATGGACTCGCTCGCCATCAATGCCTGCAGCTTGGTCGCCACCACCATGGCATCCTCACGGTTCGTATTGGGCAACAGCACCATAAACTCGTCGCCACCCCAGCGAGCCAGCAGATCGATCTCGCGGATATGGCTGCGCACCAGCGCCACTATGTTGATCAGGGTCTGATCCCCGGCGTTGTGGCCGTAGCGGTCGTTGATCTGCTTGAAGTTGTCCACATCCATGGCGATCACCGTAAAAGGCAGGTGGAAGCGGCGGGCGCGCTCGCACTCCAACTGCAATGCCCGCTCCAGCCGGTAACGACTGGCGGCACCGGTCAGGGCATCGGTCTCCGCCAACTGACGATTCTCCTCCACCCGCAGTTTCAGCTCCTCGTTGAGCCGCACCAGCTCGGCAGTGCGATCCGCCACCTGCTGCTCCAGCGAGTGGTTGCGCCGCTCCAGCTGCTCCAGCAACAGCTTGCTGGCGTGGATATCGCGGTGGGCGCCGATCATCCGTGCCACAGAGCCATCGGGATTGCGCTCTATGATGCGGCCACAATCCTCAATCCAGAGGTAACTGCCATCCCGACAGCGACAACGATACTCGGCACAATATTCGGAAGCCTGGCCGCTCAGACAGGCATCGAATTTGGCCATCACCCCGGCCAGATCGTCGGGGTGGATCACCCCCTCCCAGGTGAAGACGGTATTACCGAGGGTATGCGGCTCGTAGCCCAGCATCCGGTACCAGCCGGGGTTGCGATAGACGAAACCGGTATTGGCATGCCAATCCCAGATGCCATCGCTGATCACCTCCAGAATGCCATGCACCACGGCTTCGCTGACATCCGAGATCCTGATCGTGTCACTGTCCTGCAGCATAGTGGCCATCCTTATTCTTCTGCCCCGCGCCACTGCGGGGAATCGCCATATTGTCGTGAAGCGCTACCTTGGCATATTGCAAAAAATCTGTCAGCCAGAACCCCACCGCACCACCGTTTCCCCGGTTATCGGCCACTCACGACACAGGCCGAATCAGGGGAGCCATAAGTGTGGTTCAAGTGCGCCCCATTTACCGGATTTAACTCACGATTCAGTCATTTGGGGGATGGGATTATCGGGTGGTGTAAGAGGAGTGACCAAGTGCAGCATATTGTGCCAACCCGCTCCCCTCACCCTAGCCCTCTCCCAAAGGGAGAGGGGATAAAGCGGCACCGGAAATATGATCGCCAGCCACGTAGGTTCGATTAGCGAAGCGTAATCGGACAGCGGTAGCAGCATTGCTCCCTTCTCCCCTTGCGGGAGAAGGGTCGGGGATGAGGGGCAGGAAAAAAGAGAGCACGCGGTAAACGTTGGGCTTCGCTACGCTCAGCCACAACCTACGCAATCGGTAGGTTGGTGCTGAGCCTGCGAAGCCCAACATACGAGATTCAAGATTAGCCTTTCAACACGTAATTGGGACAGAGCCTTATTTAAAACCGGGATGATGCAGATTTCGGTAATGGGTAGGCGCCACCCCATGCAGGCGTTTGAAAGCGGTGGAAAAGTGGTATTCGTTCTTGAAACCACACAGCAGAGCCAACTGCTTCACTGGATCGGTACGGCTAGCCAGCAGTAGGGCAGCCCGCTGCAGTCGCAACCGCTGCAATAGCGCCATAGGTGCCAGGGCAAAGTGCTGCTGACAGAGCCGGTAAAGCTGACGTTCGGAAAGGTGCAATACCCCGGCCATCCGCTCGATATCCCAGCATTCGGTCAGCGCCTCTTTCAGCATCAATTCGAGATTCAGGGCCAGCCGCTCTCCGCGACTCTTCCCCTCTCCCTTTTGCAACAGTCGGCGCAGATAGAAGCCCAGCTGCTCCACCAGCAGAACGCTGAGCTGCGGGTCCTGATGGCGCTCCTGCTCCGCATAGAGGTTCTCGATAGTGCGCAGCAGAGTCGCTTGCTGAGAAGTGCAACCAAGGTGAGATCTGCTGGCAAAAGCATCCCATGGGGAGTCCCTGTGCAGCAGCAGCCACACCAGCTCCCATTCGCCCGCCTCGCGTAACTGATAACAGAGAGGCTCTCCGGCCGGGATCAGTGCCCACTCCCCGGCTGAAAGCCGTTCTCGGCAATCGCCGATCAGCACCTCCCCCTCACCCGCCAACGTGAGCAGAAAACAATGCACATCAGCCAAACGGCGCTCGATCCGGTAATGACTGCGCAGACAGGAGTAACCCGCCAGCCACACTTGCTCCTGCGCTAGGGCCGGCAGCAGGCTGTCACAGCAGATCTGCTCGTGGCAATCAGGGGAGAGTTCGATAATTTCAGCTTTGGCAGTTTCAGACATCATCAGGACGGGCTCAGCCATGTCGTACATTCAAACCCCAGCATAACATGGAGGCTATCAACTCAAAGGAAACAAGCCATGTACATCCACCACGTCGCTATCTGGGCACAGGATCTGGAAGCACTCAAGATATTCTACTGCAAGCTGTTTGGCGGTGAGGCAAATGAACATTATTACAATCCGGCCAAGCAATTCTCTTCCACCTTTATCCGTTTTGAAAGCGGTGCAAGCCTGGAGCTGATGCACACCCCCATACTGTTTCCGGCAGATCCCAGTCTGCCGCACCCACTGCAGGGGCTGGCCCATCTCGCCTTTTCCCTCGGCAGCGTGGATGCGGTAAATAAGATGACCGCCCGCCTCAAGCTATTAAAAGGGATCGACGTACGCCATTTAGATGGCCCACGCTGGACTGGCGACGGTTATTACGAGAGCACTTTTCTCGACCCAGAAGGCAACCGGCTGGAGCTGACCATCTAATGCCTGAATGCTCCCCCTCACCCTGCCCTCTCCCAAAGGGAGAGGGGATAATGCAGTATCGGATGTAGAAAAATAATTAGATAACAACAATCCCTCTTTACCGCCCCTCAATCAATCACTCCCCCAACCTCTCCGCCAATCCGGAATAACGCTCGGTCTTTTTCCGTACCGCTTGTGCCAGCAGCGCGCGATCGCCGTAGAGATCGAGCCGGGCCTTGGCGCGGGTGATGCCGGTATAGACCAGCTCGCGGGTCAGCAAGGGGCTGGAGCTGTCGGGCAGCACCAGCACGGTATGGGCAAATTCCGACCCCTGGGATTTGTGGATGGTCATGGCGTAGACCGTCTCATGGGGTGGCAGGCGGCTCGGCAACAGGGCACGCAGGGTGCCATCCGGCTGCTCAAACCATAGCTTGAGCCGCCCACTTTCATCGGGCAGGCAGAGCCCCATATCGCCGTTATAGAGGCCGACCCCATGGTCGTTGCGCACCACCATCACCGGGCGACCGGCATACCAGTCGCCATCGCGGGCAATCAGCCCGGCCCGAGACAAGGCCAGTTCAAGCCGCTCGTTTAACCCCTGCACCCCGAACGGGCCGTCGCGCAGGGCGCAGAGGATCTGGAAGCTGTTGAATGCCTTGAATACGGCGGCGGGCGCTTCCCCCGCGCGGGCCGCCTTCAGATAGCTGCCGTAACCGGCGACCCCTTGGGCAATCAGGGCGTCGTAGGCCTCCCCCGCCCAGGGGTGCAGGCTGATATCGGCGAATCCTGCGCCCCAGACTGATTCCACCGCCGTGGCATAGCCGCTGTTGCAGGCGCGCGCCAGCTGGCCGATGCCCGAGTGCTGATCAAAGCGCCAGCTCTTGGCCAGCAAACAGAGGCTGTCGCGCACCGGTGCCCCCGCGGGCGAGCCCTGCAAGCGGTAGCCGGTCTGGCGGGAGAGCCACTCCGCCTGCGCCGGGCTGATGCCCTGTTCGATAAAACTGCAGATATCGCCGCGCACGGCCCCCGCCTCCACCGAGGCGCGCTGATCCTTGTCGCCGAGCAGGCTCAGGCGGGCGTGGCTGGGCAGCGCATCGAGCAGGCGCGCCATCATCGGCAAATCGACCATGGAGGCCTCATCCACCACCAGCAAGTCGAGGTGCAGCGGGTTGCCCGCGTGGTGGCGGAACTGGCTTCGCCCCGGAATGACCCCGAGCAGCCGGTGCAGGGTGCCCGCCTCGGTGGGGATCGCCTCGACCCATTCGGGGGGCAGATCGAGGGCCTGCAGGGCAGAACCGATACTCTCGGTGAGGCGCGCCGCCGCCTTGCCGGTGGGGGCCACCAGCCGGATCGCTGGCGCCTTGCCCGCTTGCAGGCCGGTCTCCACCAGAATGGCGAGCAGTTTGGCGACCGTGGTGGTCTTGCCGGTACCGGGGCCACCGGAGATCACCGCAAAGGGGCGCGCCGCCGCGGTGGCTGCCGCCAGCTTCTGGCCGTTGCAGCAGAGCGCCTCGGGCACCAGCGTATCCAGCTTGCTCAAGTCGCTCGCCGCCTGAGCGCTGGCCAGCTGCGCCTCGATGGCGGGCCAATCCACCTCGTTTGGGAACACCAGATCCAAATACTTCTCGATAAAGTGGCGGGCCGAAAAGTCTGGGGCGAGGCGGGCTTTGAGCAGCGCCCCGAACACCAGGCCGTAGTCGCGAGCAAACAGCCGCGACAGGGCGGGGGCTATCTCCGGCCATTCGGCACGTTCACTCAGGGCGCGCAGATGGCGGGCCACCCCCAGTTCAAAATCGTGGTAGCGGGTAAGGTAGAGCCGCCCGTGCCACAGCCGCAGCGGCCAGCGCGGGGCGAGCCCCTCATCCTGCTCGGTACCAACGAGCGGGCTTGCCGCAAACAGAGCTGGCCAGCGGGCAGGATCCGCCAGATCCCCCAGCAGATCCCGGCTCTGCTGGGGATCCAGCCCGAACGGGCGCAAGGATCCTGCTGCCAACATCTCCAACGGCAGACAGACATGGCCGCGCCCCAGCTCGAAGCAGGTGAGCGCCGCCCCCAGCACCAGTTCGGGGCTGCCGCCCAGATCGGCCACCAGCCTGGCAAATTGCAGATCCAGCTGGCGGATGCGCCCCGTCAGCGCCAGTGTTTTCAACCGTTCAACCATCATTGCGCTGGTTGCGCTGCTGATCATGGTGCCGCTCATGCCTCTACCTCGTTTAATTCTGTTGATGACACACCGCCAGAGCGATCACCATTTCTAAACAACTCATCCAGCCCCAGCACCAGTTCACGGCTCGGACGGGTATGGAAAATGCCCCCCTGCGGCATGCCGCGCAGGAACAGATAGAAAACGCCGCCAAAGTGCTGCTCGAAGTCGTAACCCGGCAGGCGCAGGGTGAGCAACCGGTGCAGCGCCAGGGAGTAGAGCTGGTATTGCAGGTCGTAGCGGTGCTCGGCCATCGCCCGCGCCAGCGCCGGACGGCTGTAATCGGCGGGGCTCATGCCGAGGTGGTTCGATTTGTAGTCGAGCAGATACCAGCGCCCCTGCCACTCGAACACCAAGTCGATAAAGCCCTTGAGCATCCCCTGCACTGTGGCGAAGCCGAGCGGCTTGTTGCCTCGCGACAGCGGGTCATGCTGCTGGCAGAGCGCGGTCAGCGCCGGTGCCGTCACCCGCCCCATGGGCAGGAAGAACTCCAGCTCCACCTGTTTGTGCTCGGGGGCCAGATCCCGCAGCCGCACCGGCTCGCCAAAGCCTGTTTCAAGGGGCGTATCGAGCACCGCCTCCACCTGCTGTTGCAGCACCGGGGCCCAGCTCTCGTCGAAGCCATCTTGCAGCAACAAGCTGGCGATATGCTCTGCCAGCGGCTCGCCACCAGCGCTCTGAAAATCGATGGTCTCGAACAGGCTATGCAGCAAGGTGCCGGGGCGCGCCCCCTTCGGGAAAGTGAAGATGGAGGGCTGGGGCGCCTCTTCCGGTTGTTCCGCCGCCAGAACGGCCGCCTCGGTCACGACCTCGTCATCAAAGCCGGGATTGGCCAAGACCCCCTTGCTGTGACCGTGACCCTGCGCCGCCAGCCCGGAGTAGGAGCTGATCCACCAGTCCCGCTCAAGGATGCCGGTAAAGTGGCGCACCTGCGGCTCGCCCAGCAGCTCCTCCTCTGGTGGCAGCGGGGCCGGACGGGTGAGCGAGGGCTCACCGACCGCCACCCCGGGCAGCGCCTGCGACAGCTCGGTGAGGGCGGTCGCCAAGGTTTCGGCATCCCCCTCTTCGCCCTTTTGCAGCAGGTAGCCGATGGCGGTGTGGTGGAGCTCAGTCTTCTCCGACTTGCCATTGCCCGAGCGCACCGGCGCCAGCCCGAGCCAGGTGGCGTAGACGCCCCGGGTCAGCGCCACATAGAGCAGTCGCAGATCTTCGGCAAGGCGCTCGCGGTCGGCCTCCGCCAGGGAGCCCTCGGCGCCGGTCAGATCGAGAATGGTTCGATTGCCCGCCTCGTCCGCCTCGTGATAGAGCGGGGTCTCGGCAGTTCTGTGGCTACAGATAAAGGGCAGGAACACCAGCGGGTACTCCAGCCCCTTGGATTTGTGGATGGTGACGATCTGCACCAATTTGCGCTCGGATTCGAGCCGCAGTACCTGCTCCGCATCCTGGCCGCCCGGGCGGCTCACCGCCTCCCCCAGCCAGCGCAGCAGGGCATATTCCCCATCCAGCTCGCTGCTCACCTGTTGCAGCAGCTCGCCAAGATGGAGGAAGTTGGTCAGCCGCCGCTCGCCATAGGGGCTCGCCAAAAGCGAAGAGGCGAGATTGCGCCGGTGCAGCAGGGCCCGCAGCATGGCCAGCACGCCGCGGCGATGCCAGATCTTGCGGTACTCCATAAACTCCTGCACCGCGCTCTCCCACGCCCGCTCGTCGCTGGCCAGCCCATCGAGCGCCTTGGCATCGAGATCAAACAGGCCGGTGGCGAGCGCCGCCCTGAGGCTCCGCTCTTCGCTCGGGTTCTGGCAGGCGTGCAAAATTAGCAGGATTTCCCGCGCCTCCACCTGCTCCAGCACGCTCTCGCGGTTCGACAGATAGACGGAGGCGATGGCGAGCCGCGCCAGCTCCTGCTGCACCAGCTTGCCCTCGGCGCCGGTGCGCACCAGCACGGCGATATCCCCGGCCTTCACCGCCTTGTCACCGATCAATGCCTTGCCCTCGCGGGCCAGGGTCAGCAGGCGGTGGATCTCGGCGGCGGTGGCGCGGGCCATCTTGCTCTGGTAATCCCCCCGATTGAAGGTGGGCTGGCCGCTCAGCTGCCAGCAGTGCAGCACGGGGGCGGCTTCGCCATCCAGCTGCAGCGCCTTGCTCTTGCCCTGCGCCTCCACCGGCAGGAAGGGGATATCCGCCTCGTAGATAAAGGGATCCTTGGCCCGCTCGAACAGGCCGTTGACCGCCCCCACCAG
>RRZU012838048.1_pt1 | contig 10347 bp, 12 predicted proteins | sample 2165561 | NCBI WGS metagenome assembly RRZU01 (sample SAMN10456909, study PRJNA506462) | wastewater metagenome | isolation source: wastewater sludge | place: USA: Moscow, Idaho | reverse complement strand
CGAGAAAGAAAAGAAAGGTCACGAAAATCATGAAGGTAATTTGCAACTTCAGTAGTCGATAAAGCGTTTTTTCCACATTTCCGCCCGAAGTTAAACCACTTAATGCGTAAAATAAAGGAACATCAATTAAAAGTGAAGCAACGCGCCATTCTGTTGGAACGTAAAACTGTCCCGACCAAAAAACGGTATGGATAAAAATAATGGCAAGTGTGGCAAAACCCTTTGCAAAATCGATGTAGAGGTCTCTTTTCATACAGTTTATTTGAAAATCAAAAGTAGGAAAAAGATGGAAGATCGAAGATGGAAGACGGAAGTTTTTTATCAGGCTTCTGTTTTTTGTCTGAGGTTTGAAAAGGAGCGAAAACTTTTAGCCCTGATTGAACGGCGTGTTTGAGCTCTTTTTTCGGCGGCGGCTTCGCCGCCGCCGAAAAAAAGCGAGTAGTGAAAGCAGGTTCCCGGCTCCTAATTTTTAGTTTGAGGGTTTGATACTGAGAGCATTTGGGAGAAATTGGGAGTAATTTTGTAAAACTTCCAGCATCCAACATCCATCTTCCAACAAAAATTTGTGGATAACTATTTGTATTTCAGAAAAATTTCTTACTTTTGCACCTCGAATTAACTAACAAAATTTATAGACAATGTTTGCAATTGTAGAAATAGCAGGGCTTCAATACAAAGTTGAGCAAGACCAAAAGTTGTTTGTAAACCGTTTGAAAGGAGACAAAGGAGCGAAAGTTTCTTTCGACAAAGTTCTTCTTACTGTGAACGGTACTACATCAATCGGCGCCCCGGCTGTAAACGGTATCACTGTAGATGCTGAAATCCTTGACCACGTGAAAGCGGATAAAGTAATCGTCTTCAAAAAGAAAAGAAGAAAAGGTTACGAAAAGAAAAACGGTCACCGTCAATCTTTAACTCAAATTCAAATCACCGGAATCACCGGATTTGACGGAGCTAAAAAAACGGCGAAAAAAGAAACCGCTAAAGCTGAATCTACTGAAGCAAAAACGGTAAAAGCAGAACCTAAAGCTGAAAAAGCGGCTGCTCCAAAAGCTGAAAAGACAGAGGAGAAAAAAGCTTCTTCAAAAGGTGATGCTGCAACGGTAAACTTCAGCGAAGAACACGAATTGAACTATCTTCTTCAAAAACACGGTATGTCTGAATCTGCAGACAACAGAAAAGTTCTTGTAGAACTTGGTAAAGAGTTGAAAGAAAAAACTGAAAAGAGAGTTTTAGCAACGGAAGATTTCGATGCTTACATCAAGGAAAATATTGAAAAATTAACTCCAAAAAAATAATTCCAAGAAATGGCACACAAAAAGGGAGTTGGTAGCTCCAAAAACGGTAGAGAATCGCACTCTAAAAGATTAGGTGTTAAGATTTTCGGTGGACAGGAAGCAATCGCGGGAAACATCATCGTGAGACAAAGAGGAACTCAACACCACCCAGGTGAAAACGTGGGAATGGGTAAAGACCACACTTTGCACGCGCTTGTTGACGGTAAAGTAGTTTTCAGAAAGAAAGCAAATAACAGATCTTTTGTATCTATCGAACCAAACGCATAATTGATTGCGTTTCATAAAATTAATCCTGATTGCATTTCCAGTCAGGATTTTTCATTTATTTTACTTTCCGAAAAAAAAATATGAATCTAAAATCTACACTTTTACCTATCATTCTTTCATTAGTAGTGCTGCTTGGTTGTTCGAGAGATCAAAATGAAACTCCCGCAAACAATTGCGGAATCGTGAACAATGTTAGTTTCCAATCGTTTGCGACAAATGTATCTTTAAATTTTGGGGCCGGAACCAATGCCAATTCATTTAGGATTGAATATGGGTTATCTGGCTTTTTGGCGGGAACAGGAAAATCGGTCACTACTTCAAACACAAAGCTATACGATTTCTCTTATTCAAAATGTCACCGATCCGCCAAGTTCGCAGATTTTTACTACTTCAAATACTTCCATCGCCATTTCAAACATGTATTGTAATTGGAAAGGATTTTATGTGAAAGCAAATTGCGCGAACGGAAACAGTGGAGATTGGGCAGGTCCTTTTATATTCTAAGCAACTACATTTAATAATTTTCCCAATCTTTCGGTTGGGATTTTTTTGTACTCCTAAAAATTAATTTTCTATTCACCTTTATTTCATATTGAAATCCTAACTTTGAAAAAACTAAAATGGAAAAACGAAAAATCCCGATTGTAGTTCTTTCAGACATTCATCTTGGAACTTACGGTTGTCATGCAACAGAATTGGTGGCTTACCTGAAAAGCATCAATCCAAAAATATTGATTCTTAATGGCGACATTATCGATGGTTGGGCTTTTTCCAAAAAGTATTTTCCCAATTCCCACATGGCGGTTTTGAGCGAGTTTTTTAAGATGATGAAAAACGGCACCGAAATCATCTATATCACAGGAAATCACGATGAATTTTTGAGAAAATATTCAGATTTAACCATGGGAAATCTTTTTCTCACCGATAAATATTTGGTAGAAATCGACGGAAAGAAAACCTGGTTTTTCCACGGAGATATTTTCGACAATACCACGAAAGGCGGAGCAAAAATTATCGCAAAAATTGGCGGAATTGGTTATGATTGGCTGATTTTGGTGAATCGTGCGATCAATTTTGTTCTGGAAAGTTTTGGACAGAGAAAACTTTCACTTTCGAAAAAAATTAAAAATTCGGTGAAAAATGCAGTAAAATTTATCGCCGATTTTGAAGAAAAAGCCATTGAACTCGCCATTGAAAATCATTATGATTACGTCGTTTGCGGACATATTCATCAACCTGCAGATAGAATCGTGACCAAGGAAAAAGGTTCCGTACATTACCTGAATTCGGGAGATTGGATTGAAAATCTTTCTTATTTAGAATACGATAAAGGAACATGGCAACTCCTTTTCTTCGATGAATCCAAATTTGAAAAACCTATTATCGAAACCAACGATGTTTCAGTAAATGTGGAAGAATTAATTCATCCTCACGTTTTTGCCGCTTTCGTTGGCAACAAAATGACAGAAAGCATTTAGGTCTTTTTTACTTGGTTCTTTTTGCTCGTTTCTTGGCTATTTGTTCAAAAAAGCATCCCAACCTTGAGCATTCAGCGATACCAATTCATTGCTTCCCCTTGCAACCAAAAAATTTCCTTGTTCTAAATCTACAGCGTGACCAATGATGGTAAAATCGGGATGATTTCTAATTTTATCAAAATCGTTGTGAGAAATCGTGAAAAGTAATTCATAATCCTCACCACCGTTTAAAGCGCACATCACTGGATTTAAATTCAGCTCTTCCGCGGTGGAAATTGTCAAAGAATCCATTGGGATTTTATCTTCGTAAATTCTGAAACCCACTTTGCTTTGGTCGGATAAATGCAAAATTTCAGATGACAAACCATCGGAAACATCAATCATCGAAGTTGGTTGAATGTTGAGTTCCGCTAAAGTTTTTTTGATGTCGGTTCTTGCTTCGGGTTTTAATTGTCTTTCCAAAATATAGTCGTAACCTTCCATTTCGGGCTGCATATTTGGATTGGCAAGAAATACGGAATGTTCCCGTTCCAAAATTTGCAAACCAAGATAAGCACCGCCTAAATCTCCCGTCACCACTAGTAAATCGTTTGGTTTTGCGCCGCTCCTTTTTACTAAATTTTCACAGTTCTCAAGTCCAATTGCAGTAATACTCATCACCAAACCTGAAGTAGAACTCGTTGTGTCACCGCCAACCAAATCAACTTTGTAATGTTTGCACGCCAAAGCAATTCCCTCATAAATTTCCTCCAAAGCTTCCACAGGAAATCTGTTAGAAATCGCCAGTGAAACCAAAATCTGTGTCGGCGTGGCATTCATTGCGGCAATATCACTTACATTCACCACAACCGCTTTATAACCCAAATGTTTTAGCGGAACATATCCCAAATTAAAGTGAACTCCTTCTGCCAAAACATCGGTGGTAACAACTACTTTTTTATTTTCGGGATTGATAATTGCAGCATCATCACCAATGGAAACTTCCGTAGACTCATTACTAAAACTAAAGTTTCCGGTGAGGTGTTTAATCAGTCCAAATTCGCCATAAGCAGAAATTGGGGTAAGTTGTGGGTTTTTATCTTCGAGGATGGACATAAGTTATGAATGATGGTTGATAATGGATGAATGATGCTACAAACCAAATTTATTCTTCAGAATTTTCTTCCTTATTTTTTCGCCAGGTGAAGGTATTTCTTTTGTGAAAAGGCTCTACGTTTTCAGGTTTGAAAGGTAGCTTTCGTAAATCCTCTTTAGTCAAAATTTTTATACTTTCCGAGCTGAATTCCTGCATTACTTCCAAAATGTCATCGGGTGGAGTAGTCGTTTTTCTAAGCATCATATCAATCCAAACTCCGGTTGCTTCCGCAGTTGCCATGTGCGTTCCATCAGGAAGATAAAATTTGTGGATGAACTGATAAATACTCGCATCTTCTGACATTCCCGCAATTTCTAATGAAACAAAAACCGTCTGGTCTGCATAAATTTCCTTGAAAAAAGAATACCTCTCATGCAAAATAACCGGACCAATTCCCCATCTAGAAAGTTCTTTAAGTCCCATTTTATGGGTGTTCATAAAAGCCATTCTCGTTTGTGCACAATATTCCACATACGCTGAATTTGCAAGATGTTTGTTGGCATCGATGTCGCTCCAACGAACATCGAATTTATAGTGATAATCTGACATATTATTTTAATGAATAAGTAAAAATGAAAAATTAATAATTGTGATGCGCAAAATTAACTATAATTAATGGGGTAGAAAAATCGTATTTTTGCAAAAAGCTTTGTTAGCGCTTTAAGCGCTAAAAACGCTGATCAATATGAAAAAGAAAATCATTATCATCGGCGGTGGAGCGGCAGGTTTTTTCTGTGCTGCAAATCTTGACGAATCAAAATTTGAGGTGACTATCCTCGAACAAAATTCTGATGTTTTACAAAAGGTGAAAATTTCCGGCGGTGGAAGATGCAATGTTACTCACGCTTGTTTCGACCCTCGAGAATTGGTGAATTTTTATCCGCGCGGAAATAAGGAATTGTTGAGTGTTTTCCACAAATTTCAGCCGGGAGACACGATGGATTGGTTTGAACAGAGAAATGTACCGCTAAAGATTGAAAACGACAACCGCATTTTTCCTGAAAGTAATTCTTCGCAAACCATTATCAATACTTTAGTTGAAGAGGTTTCTAATAAAAACTTTGAGGTTAAAACTAAATCGGTCGTTTTAGAAATTGGAAAGATTGAAAATCAATATTTGGTGAAAACCAATTCCGAAGAGTTTCTTGCTGATTACATCATCTACACCACAGGAAGTTCGCCGAAATCTTTAAAACTTATCCAAAATCTAGGACATAAAATTATCGATCCTGTTCCATCACTTTTCACTTTTAATATTAAAAATGAAACGCTGAAAGATTTGCCTGGAACAAGCTTTAACAATGCCGAAATTTCCATACCGAAATTGAAAACGGATGAATCGGGACCGATGCTGATTACACATTGGGGACTTTCCGGACCTGCAATTTTGAAGATTTCCGCTTGGAAAGCGGTAGAATTGGCTGAGTTGAAATATCAGTTTGAAGTCCTTGTCAATTTTTTAGGGATCGACGTAGAATCGGCTGAAGAAATCTTCAAAAAATTTAGGCAAGGAAATCCGAAAAAAAGCATCGGAAGTTCAAAAATTTTCGATATTACTTCAAGATTTTGGCACCGAATTCTTTGGCTTTCAAAAGTGGACTTAGAGAAAAATATCTCCAATATTTCAGCAAAAGAACTGCAGAAAATACTTGAAAACTTATGTCAAAACGTAATGAAAGTTTCAGGAAAATCCACTTACAAAGACGAATTTGTAACAGCGGGCGGAGTTGATTTAAAGGAGATTAACTTTAAAAATATGTCTTCCAAAATTTTGGAAAATTTTTATGTTGCAGGTGAAGTTCTAAATATCGACGCAGTTACAGGCGGTTTTAATTTTCAGGCATGTTGGAGTGAAGCGTGGCTAATTGCGCAGGATTTGAACTTGAAAGAAATTTAGCGGTATAAATTCAGTGCGTAAACATTATTTTATTAAATTTGACAAATTATCTTTTTGAAATGAAAAAATTCTTTTCCATATTCATTATGCTTTTGGTTCTCACCGCAACTTCTTGTCAGGTTCGTGTAGTAAGCCAAGTGAAACCCTTGCAGAAAAATTCAATCGAGCTGTATCAAAAATACACGATTCAAACCAATGACGCCAAAGAAGTGAAAATGGAGGTGCTGAAACAGGACGACGAAAAAATCTACGGCAAAACGAAAAACGGCGAAGAAGTGGTCATCAACAAAAGCGACATCCGCGAAGTGAAAAAATTAGACTTGCTTTCAACGATTGCAATTGGTGTTGCTGCGATTGCTGCGGTAATTTTCGTGCCGATTTAGTCTTCAAAAAAGAACAGATATAAAAAGAATCACCATTTCAAGTGATTCTTTTTTTTGGATTATTTAAAAATCCGCCCCACAATATTTCCAATTTCTACGAAATCTGCGGCATTTCCGATGTCTCTTGTGTGTTTTCTGTAGTCGCCTTCTTCTACACGATTTGGGAAAATGAGCAAGTAATTTCTGTTTTTGAAATTTTCATTCAGATAATCAGGAACACGCTGCATTTCAGGAAGATAGGAGGTCATTTCTCGTGTTGCCATAAATAAAATGAATGCATCGTTTTCTTTCATTTTATCGAAAATCTTTTTCATTTCCGACCAATCGTTGAAAATGATTACGGTTGCATCAATATTGACTTTCTTCCTGATGTTTTCAATAACTTTAATAGTATCTTCAGTTCCGTAAAACTCTACTTTTGAACCCGAATTTCGTGCAATATTCCAAACTTTTAGCAAAGAGTGGAAAAATCCTGACTCCAAATGTGCATCGTGCGGAAAAACCACTACATATTTTTGAATCGTAGAAACAGGTTGAGCAGAATGATAAACCAAGACATTCGCAGAAGGATTGCTCAAATAACCGCTATACAGATTATATACAAAACTCGGCGAAAATCCCTTTTCAGAATCCACACCAATCATCAAATCGGTGATGGCATATTCTTTAATTTCATTGTTCACACCGTTGATTACATCTGCATCGTAACGGGTTAAAGGCGTAATTTTGACATCTGCAGCTGCACCAATACTTTGCGAGGAGTGTAACAATTTTTCTGCGTTTTTCTTCGAGGATTCATTTTTTTCCTCATTGATGATATTTAAAACGTAGAGATTTTCTTTATTGCTTTTTGATTTTAAAAGTAATGCAAGATTCGTCATCGGGTCAACTGTATTCAAATGATTTACAGCGAGTAAGATGTTTTCGTCATCGGGATTTGTTTCGGTAATGGTGTTTTCGTTTTCTGCTTTGACCAATTTTTTAGCATTCTTTTGGGTGACAAAAGAGGAAACGGTACAGGAAACCAAAATCAGCAAAATACTTCCGTTCAAAACACTTTCATCCAACAAACGGATTGGTTCTCCGGAATCTGTTTCACCAATAATAATATTGTAACCCACCATCACGATTGCCAAAGTTGCTGCAGCATGCGCTGCACTCAAACCGAAAATAACGCCGCCTTGCTCTTTTGTCAAACGGAACGTTTTCTGTGTTGCAACCGCCGCAAAATATTTTGTAAAAACGGCGATAACCGTCATTAATACTGCGATTTCAATGGTTTTAATGTCTTTAAAGAAAACTTTAAAATCGATAATCATTCCTACACTGATTAAGAAGAAAGGGATGAAAATCGCGTTTCCTACAAACTCCACCCGATTCATCAAAGCGGAAGTGTGGGGAATCAATCTGTTCAAAGCAAGTCCTGCAAAGAAAGCTCCGATAATTGCTTCTACTCCTGCAATTTCTGCGAGAAGTGCCGCCAAATAAATCATCACCAAAACAAAAATATATTGCGAAATATTATCGCTCACTTTTTTGAAAAACCACCTTCCCAAAATCGGAAATCCAAACAAAACAATGATGGAAAAAATCACCATCGAAACGGAAATTTTCGTCCAAAATGCTGCATTAACCTCACCTTGAGTTACCCCAACGCAAATCGCCAAAACCAATAACGCAAGAATATCCGTAATCATCGTTCCACCAACGGTAATGTTTACAGGAAGCGATTTCGAGATTCCCAATTTGCTCACAATTGGATAGGAAATTAATGTATGTGAGGAAAAAATACTCGCAAAAACAATGGAAGTCAACTAAGGAAAATCGAACAGGAAATGTGAGGTCATCACGCCCATCACAAAGGGAATCGCAAACGTGTAAAATCCGAAACCGATGCTTTTCCACTTGTTTTTCTTGAATTCTGCGAGGTCGATTTCCAAACCTGCCAAAAACATAATGTATAGCAAACCGGTCGTTCCCGTAACCACGATACTGCTGTCTCTCGCCAAAATATTAAATCCGTTCGGACCAATAATCGCACCTGCAATAATCAATCCCAAAAGATGCGGAACCTTAATTTTATTAAGTAAAATCGGGGCAAAAAGGATGATAATCAATACCACAAGAAACTTCAAAACGGGGTCTTCGAGCGGTAATGAGAGATTTGCAAGACTTAGAATGGTCAGCATAAATTAGTTTTTAGATTTGTCTAAATCAACAGAAAAACTTGAAACACAGTTGTTGTCACCAATTAATTCGCGGGTTCCTTTTATTTTTGTGTCTTGAATGTCGTTCAAAACAATATTGATTTCAGTTTTTTTAGCTGCGGCGGAATCGCTTTTAAATGTAAGGCGCATTTCAGAACCGTTGTAAGTTCCGTTGTAAATTCTGATGTTTCCTGCTTTATTGGTCACTTTTGCGGAAACTACAGAACCGTTTTCAGAGAATTCCCAAGTATCGTTTCTAATGTCACCAATCTTATTTTCAGGACAGTTGGATTCTGTGCAGATGATTTTTCCGTTCCATTTTCCTAAAATATTTGGTGGAAGAATTACATATTCAACCGAATCTTTTTTAGAATACAGACTGTCGCGCATTTTGATAAGATTCTGATATTCGTTTTCTTTCAAGGCGAATTTCTTTTCTTTTTGTGAAAGTTTTTGTTCCCGTTCGGTAAGTTCCGCATTCTTTTTATTAAAGTCGCAGGAATTAAAAACGAATAAACTTAATGCAAAAAATATAAGAAACGGATATTTCATAATGTTGGAATTTTCTGATTGAATTTGGAATTTTTTAAAAATAATAAAAAAAGTCAAGACTGAAAAATCTTGACTTTATTATTTTGATAAGTTTTTGCGGCCATTTTTTCTAAAGAATTATTCCTTCATCTTCGCAATCACATCAATTCCGCCTTTTGTTTTGTCGCCAATTTTGCAGATTATTTCCGTGTCTAAAGGAAGAAAAACATCCATCCTCGAACCGAATTTGATGAAACCAAATTCGTGTCCTGCTTTAGCTTGATCGCCTTCTTTGCAATAGAAAACAATTCGTCGTGCCACATAACCCGCAATTTGACGGAACACCACTTTATGGTTGGTCAAACTTTCCACAGCAACCGTTGTCCTTTCGTTTTCAGTAGAGGATTTTTCGTGCCATGCAACCAAATATTTCCCCGGATGATATTTCTTGTAAATCACTTTTCCGGAAACAGGGAAGCGACAAATATGAACATTTAAAGGTGACATAAAGATAGAAACCTGAATCGCTTTTTCTTTTAGAAATTCGTCTTCATCTACTTCTTTAATCATTACCACTTTCCCGTCAACGGGTGCGATCACATTTTCACGGTGGTCCTGAATATCACGGTTTGGAACTCGGAAAAACCAAAAAATCAAGCCGTAAATAATAAGCAACGGAATGATGATTAAAAGCGACCAATTTTGAAGAAAATGAACGGAAAGGAAAGCTACAACAGCAAAAATAATACTTGCAACAATGATGGTTCCTTTGGATTCTTTATGTAGTTTCATGAAATTTTTAAATAAATTTTTCTAAAATAAAGTACAAATATACAACAGGAGCTACGATAATAAAACTGTCTAAACGATCGAGAATTCCACCGTGACCGGGAATAATGTTTCCTGAATCTTTTACACCGAAAGTTCTCTTCAGCTGACTTTCCACCAAATCACCAAGCGGAGCGAACACGGAAACTAAAAATCCTACAACCATCCAATTTCCACGCAAATCGGGATGAAATTTTTCAACGAAAAAAGAAAGGATTAAAGTTAAAATCACGCCGCCTGCAAAACCTTCCCAAGTTTTCTTAGGTGAAATTTTTGGTGCCATTTTATGTTTCCCGAAAAATCTTCCGGTTAAATAAGCAAAT
>RRZU010645029.1_pt1 | contig 10347 bp, 9 predicted proteins | sample 2165561 | NCBI WGS metagenome assembly RRZU01 (sample SAMN10456909, study PRJNA506462) | wastewater metagenome | isolation source: wastewater sludge | place: USA: Moscow, Idaho | reverse complement strand
TTCCAGGGATGAGCTCCTGGCTCAGGTTTGGGGTTATGAGAGCAATGTGGAGACTCGGGTGACCGATGATACCATCAAACGTTTAAGAAAAAAATTAAGACAGGTGGACTCTGATGTACAAATTGAAACGGTTTGGGGCTATGGCTTCAAGTTGGCTAAAAAAGCTTAATCCCTTCCAAAAAAGGAGGGCCAAGACCTTAAAGGGGACCTTGTTTGTCCAGCCTCTGGCGATTATTTTCCTAGCCTTGGGACTGATTTTGCTGATTTTCAATCTTAGTCTTCGTACCTTTATCAATGATGAGGTCAACACAGCTGTCCAGCACCGCTACGATCAGCTGGATCGTCTTTATTTAGGCCAGTCCGCAGATGACAGCGAGAATGATAGTATCTTCTCAACAACCTATGTCATAGTCGATGAGTCTTTCAATACCCTATACATTTCAGCCAGTCAGGACAATCTTTCTGCCTCTGACATTTCCAATCAAGTGGTCACCTATTTTATGGAGCATGATGAAGATTGGAACCTCCTCGGAAGTTCAGAAACGGAAGGAGACTTAGACATCGAAGAGTCTGAATCCGATAGCAATCCCATCTTTATCGAACTCAATTCCAGCACCTATGCTGTCAAACTCCAGGAATACGAAGGGTACCTCCAAGATTATTATGTTCGTCAGGATCAAGAACGGGACCAAACATACTATATCCTTGTGTTTGCCAATACTAGTCCCATTCAGGGCTTTTCTCGTTTGGTCAACGGGGTCTTAGCTGGACTAGCCCTGATTATCGGGATCTTGGCTAGTGGTCTGATCTTCTTGACCTCCCGCAAACTGGATGCAGCCTTTTCTAGTTTGAAGACCTATATCTCGAAGGTTGGCCGCCGCGAGCAGGATTTGCAGCTGGATGTCTTCCCCTATGAGGAGTTCAACCAGGTCGGTCAGTCCGTAGAGACCATGAACCGCATGATCGATGCCAATCAACATAGTCAGAAAATCTTCTTCCAAAATGCCTCCCACGAATTACGGACCCCCCTCATGTCCATTCAGGGCTATGCAGAGGGAATACGGGAAGGGGTGGTTCCAGATACCAAGGCAGCAGCAGCCATCATCCAAACAGAGAGTGGTAAGATGAAGGATCTGGTGGATGACATTTTGACCCTGGCCCGCGTAGAGGATTTTAAACAGGCCCTGGAGTTGGAAGACTTATCCATTTCTGACCTGCTCTATGACGTCAGCTGGCGCCTCAAAAGCAAGGCAGACTCAGCTGGTCTCACCTTTGTCCATGATTTCAAGGTCACGGATGACCAGGTTTTGGGAGATGAAGCCCTTCTAGAGCGAGCCATAACCAATATTCTCAACAATGCCCTCCGCTATGCCAGGACCAGAATCGTCCTCAGCATCCAAGAGGCTGAAAATGGCTTGGAGATTGACCTGAGCAATGATGGCGAAGCCATTGACCCTGATGATGTGGGCCATATCTTTGAACGCTTTTATAAAGGAAAGAATGGCAATTTTGGCATTGGCCTTGCCATGACCAAGGAAATCATTGAGCGGCACGGGGGCAAGATTTCAGTCCAGTCAGACCAGACGGCCACCACCTTTCAGATTTTTCTTCCCCTTGCTCCAAAATGAGGCAAAATGGAGAGAGTGATTTGCCACGTTTTTGCCACATTTTTGCACCAAAATAACCGAGAAGTTCCTCTCCGTTTTTTATATACTAGGTTCATAAAGAAAAATAAATAAAGGAGTTCTTCAAATGGAAGTAACAAGCAAAATGAAAAAAATTATCATCGGTGGTGTTGCCGGTTCAGCCCTCTTAATCGCAGGTGGCATCTATGCCTACCAACATACAGGATACTCTCTGACAGCAGCCGAAGCCCAGGAAATTGCCTACCAAAATGCAGGTGTTAGCCAGTCGGATGTGACCTATAACCGTGTTGAAAAGGATCGGGAAGACGGAACAGCCACCTATGATGTGGACTTTACAACCGCAGAAGGGGAATACAGCTACACCATTGATGCCAGCACTGGTTCCATCATGGACCGGGACCACGAAAGCTATGTAAGCAGTTCTCAATCGTCCAGCCAAACAGCATCAAGCGCCTCCTCTAACTCATCTTCTAGTTCAGCAGCTTCTTCCAGTTCCTCAACCGCGGCCAGCAGCACGGTAACTTACAAGGTTTCTGACAGTCAAGCCAAGGAAATCGCCTTGAAGGATGCTGGTTTGGCAGAATCAGCGGTCTCTAACCTGATTGTGACTTTGGACACTGACGATGGCCAAGTACACTATGATGTTGATTTCGATGATTTGGCCACCAATTTGGACTATGACTACCAAATCAATGCGGATACGGGTGCCATTATGGAAAAATCCAGCGAGTCCATCCAGAACTAAACATTTAAAACCAATCGCCCAGCTCCCCCCCTGGTGCGATTTTTTTACTGGTTATAAGGAAAAACTATCAGATCTGATAAAGTTTATATAATTGCCAAGCCTTTGTATTTCTGATAAGATTGGAAAAGAACTCAAAGGAGATAGCATGTCCAATAATTTATTAGTTTTACAGTCTGATTTTGGGCTGGTAGATGGAGCAGTGTCAGCCATGATTGGAGTTGCCTTGCAGGAGTCTGCCGACCTGGTTGTCCATCATCTGACCCACGATATCACACCCTACAATATCTTTGAAGGGTCCTACCGCCTCTTTCAAACAGTCGAATATTGGCCTGAGGGAACCACCTTCGTCTCAGTTGTCGATCCTGGTGTGGGTTCCAAACGCCGTAGCGTTGTAGCCTTGACTGAAAAGAACCAGTATATCGTCACTCCTGACAATGGAACCCTGTCCTTTATCAAGCAACACGTTGGTATCAAGGCTGTTCGTGAGATTTCAGAAGTCGCCAACCGCAGGGCCAATACGGAGCATTCCTACACCTTCCATGGACGCGATGTCTATGCCTACACGGGAGCTAAGCTGGCTTCTGGCCATATACCCTTTGAGGAAGTAGGCCCCCTGCTCAAGGTGGAAGATATTGTTGAAATTCCAACTGTGGCAACGGAAGTAGGTTCTGATTTTGTCAAGGGAGCCATCGATATTTTGGATGTTCGCTTCGGCTCTCTGTGGACCTCCATTACACGCGAGGAATTTTATAGTTTGCAGCCAGCATTTGGTGACCGATTTGAAGTGACCATTTTTAACAATGATATGTTGGTCTACCAAAATCAAGTGACCTATGGCAAGTCCTTTGCGGATGTCCGCATTGGTCAGCCCCTCATCTACATCAACTCTCTTTACCGGGTGGGTGTAGCTATCAACCAAGGTTCCTTTGCCAAGGCTTACAATGTCGGTGTCGGACAGAACTGGCACATTGAAATCAAAAAAATCGCCAGCTAAGGCATCACTATTTAGGAGAAAAACATGAAAAATAATTCAATCAAAACAGTTGTCGCTATCGGTGTCGGATCCGCCCTCTTTGCAGTTATTGGTTTGTTGATTAGTATTCCTACCTTTATTCCCAATACCTATATCCAATTACAGTATGCCGTTCAATCCCTTTTGGCCCTGATTTTTGGTCCAATCGCTGGTTTCTTTGTTGGTTTTATCGGTCATACCTTTATTGATACACTAAGAGGAGGCTCTCCTTGGTGGTCTTGGATTATTGCTTCAGGTGTCTTTGGTTTGGTGATCGGTCTCTTCAAATCCCGCATCCGTATCCAGAAAGGCGTCTTTACTAGCAAGGACATTCTTGCTTTCAATGGTATTCAAGTATTGGCCAATATCCTTTCATGGGGTGTCGTTGCACCAGTACTGGATCTCTTGATTTACCAGCAGCCTGTTGACTTGGTATTTGTTCAGGGCTTGATTGCAGGTATTTCTAATGCCGTGACAGTAGCCATCGGAGGCACTATTCTCCTAGCCGTTTATGCGAAAACTCAGGTTAGACAAAATAGCTTGACAAAAGAATAAGAGAAGGAGGGCTGTGATGTAGGATCATGGCCCTTTCTTTTCCAGCAGTATTCAAGACCTAGAAAATAGGATATAATAGAATCATGAATGAAAAAATAATCGAATGGATCGATTTTACCTTTAAGTACAAGGCCCAACAGGAGCCAACCTTGAAAGGGATTAACCTGACCATCTACAAGGGGGAAAAAGTGCTGATTATTGGCCCCTCTGGTTCTGGCAAATCAACACTTGGCCATGCAATCAATGGCATCATACCCTCTATCCATGACGGAGACAGTCAGGGTCAGTTCTTGATTAAGGGCCGGTCGGCCTTTGACATGTCCATCTATGAGACCTCTCTCTTGGTTAGTACAGTCTTACAGGATACGGATGGCCAGTTTATCGGTCTCTCAGTGGCAGAAGACTTAGCCTTTGCCCTTGAAAATGATATGGTAGCCCTGCCTGAAATGCAGGCCAGGGTTCAGGATTGGGCTGGGCGCTTGGACTTGATGGACCTTTTGAACCACCGGCCTCAGGACCTCTCAGGCGGTCAGAAGCAAAGGGTCAGTCTGGGCGGTGTTCTGATTGATGAGAGTCCCATTCTCCTCTTTGATGAACCCTTGGCCAATCTTGACCCCAAATCTGGTCAGGATACCATCGATCTCATTGACCGCCTGCATGCGGAAGAAGGGGTCACTACCATCATCATCGAGCATCGCCTGGAGGATGTCCTCTATCGGTCTGTCGATCGGGTTGTTCTAATCAACGATGGAACCATTCTCTACAATGGAAGCCCAGATCAGCTCCTGGCTTCCAGCCTCTTACTGGAAAATGGGATTCGGGAACCCCTATATTTGACGACCCTGCGACTCTTAGGTCTGGACCTGAAGAAATTGCCCCAGCTAGCCAAACTCGAAGAGCTTTCTCTCCCAGCCCTTTCCCTTCCTCAACTCCCATCTTTTCAGGAAGAGAAGGAAGTAAGTTCAAAGGAGCCGCTCTTGGAGGTCCAATCGTTAACCTTTTCCTATCCCAATAAAAAAGTCCTCAAGGACTTGAATTTCACCATTCATCAAGGGGAACGCATGGCCATTGTCGGGAAAAATGGGGCTGGCAAGTCTACTCTGGCCAAGGCTCTCTGCAACTTTGTGTCAGTGGAAGGAGACCTGATTTGGAAGGGCGAATCCATCCTTTCCGATTCGGTCAAGGAGCGATCGGAACGGATCGGCTATGTCTTGCAGAATCCCAACCAGATGATTAGCCAGACCATGATTTTTGACGAAGTCGCCCTGGGCTTGAAAATGCGAGGAGTGCCAGAAGAGGAGATTCAAAAGAGGGTCCAGCAGGTCCTCCAGGTCTGTGGCCTTGCGGCCTTCCGAAATTGGCCCATCTCTGCCCTATCTTATGGCCAGAAAAAACGGGTGACCATCGCCTCTATTTTGGTCCTCAATCCCGATATTATCCTCCTTGATGAGCCCACAGCTGGTCAGGATTACCGGCATTATACCGAAATGATGGAGTTTTTAAATGAACTCAACCAACAGGGGCACACCATTGTCATGATTACCCATGACATGCAGCTGATGTTGGATTATACGGACAGGGCCCTTGTTTTGGTGGATGGACAAATCATTGCGGATGCGCATCCAGCTCAGATTTTGACCAATCCAGCTATATTAGAGCAGGCCAACCTCAAGGAGACCAGTATCTTTAAACTAGCCCAAGAATTGCAACTGGATCCCCTGGCCTTGACCCAATTCTATATGGAGGGAGGTAGAACCCATGAAGGATAAACAAATCATCGGCTACCGCCCTGGTAGCGGCATCATGTACCAACTTTCAGCGGTTAGTAAGCTCCTCTTCTTCCTATTGGTTTCCATCTCAGCCATGGCGACCTATGATACCAGGATGATAGTGGCGATTGCCCTTTTCTCCCTCCTGCTCTTTCGCCTGTCCCATATCCGGATCAAGGATATTGCCTTTGTCCTGATTTTCACCCTTATCTTTGCCAGTCTCAATGCCAGCCTAGTCTACCTCTTTTCTCCAAAATATGGGGTGGAGCTTTATGGGGCAGAAACGGTTTTGATAGGCGGTTTGGGCTCCTATTCCTTTACAGCCCAGCAAGGATTTTACCTCTTAAACCTACTCTTAAAATACCTCTGTACGGTTCCGCTGGCAGTCATCTTCCTCATGACCACCCATCCCAGCCAATTTGCCTCCAGTCTCAACCAGATAGGGGTCTCCTATAAGATTGCCTATGCCGTTAGCTTGACCATGCGCTATATTCCAGACATCCAGGAGGAGTACCATACCATCCGAATGTCCCAGGAAGCCAGAGGGTTAGAGCTATCTAAAAAGGGGAAATTGATGGACCGTATCAAAGGAAACTTGGCCCTGATTATCCCCCTCATCTTTGGCTCCTTGGAGCGAATTGATACGATTTCGACAGCCATGGAATTACGGCGCTTTGGAAAAAATAAAAAGAGGACCTGGTATATGTACAGTCCCTTGACAAAAATGGATTGGCTGGTCATTGCCCTAGCCCTCCTCGTCTTCTTGCTGACGCTGGCCCTCTTCTGGCTCAACCAAGGCCGGTTTTACAATCCCTGGAAATAAAAAAAATCTGAGGCTTGGTGAAGTTCACTGGGTCTCAGATTTTTCTAACTATTTGACAGTAGTTTGTTCGGCCTATTTGACTGGACCAGCAGATGATTTGTTGGTCCAGTCAGCTTTAAGAAGATTTTCCCATCGGACCAAAAAGAAGCCATTCCAGACAGGATGGTTCATCAAGGCGAAAGAGCTTAAGGTTGGGCAAACACTAATTAGTGGCACTTCAGGCTCACAATTTAAACTTTTTTAGAATGGTGCTGAGCGTTTCCTGTTCCTCGGTTGATAGGATGGAGAAAATCTGACCAATATTTTCATAGTGTTCTGGGAGAATCTTCTCGATGGTTTGACGGCCCAGGGGGGTCAGACCAATAAGAAAGGAGCGTTTGTCCTTTTCATCAGCCACCTTAAAGATATAACCATCCCGAATCATATTGCGAATGACCACGGTCATATTGCCAGAAGTGCTGAGCAATTTGTCAATCAGATCTTGAATCCGTAAGTTTCCCTTGTTGTAGAGAGCTTCCATAACCCCAAACTGCGCAACAGTCAAATTGTGTTTCTTAATCGTTTGGATTTCTTGACGGCCGATGGCATTTGAGGCGCGCCGAAAGACCACTAAACTATGTAGGGCTGTTTCATTATTTTTGAGTGCATCTTCAATCTTCTTATCCATAGAAATATTTTAGCAAGAAAGGAGAAAATATTCAAATATCATCCTAAAAATTTGTCAGAATTTTTACTAGATTTTTTCGTGCATTTCTAGCATTATAGACCGACTTGTAGTATAATGGAGCTGTTATGGCAAATTCTAGACAAAGAACAAGGAAAAGGCATCGCGGACAGGCAGGTCCAATCAGCATAGGGAAACAGCTCTTGATTGGTTTTTTTGTTTTGTTCACGGTCCTTACTTTTTCAGCCCTTTATGTGCTGGAAGCAGCGACCAAGCCTTTTTCGACCATAGAAAACCATGCCATTGAAGTGGCCAAAGACTATGCTGGAGTCACTGAGGTTTCTCAGGTGACCCAATTCAATGGGAAGGTAAGCTACTATACTGTTTACGGGAAAAATGAGACTGGTCAAGAGGTCTATGTTCTCATTCCTGAAAGTTCTTCAGAGATTTTTGTCTACCAGGTGTCAGAAGGGATTTCTCAGGCAGATGCTGAGAGACGGGCCCAGGAAAACGGGGCCACTACGATTGAAAAAACGGTCTTTGGCTATCAGGATGGCCATGCTATCTGGGAAGTCAAGGCGGGCCTGAGCTACTACCTCATCGATTTTAAAACAGGTGAGCTGATTAAGAAGGAGGGGCTATGATGAAGCTATCAAATCGCGTATTGGAAATGGAAGAAAGTGTGACCTTAGCGGCTAGCGCAAGGGCAGCGGCCTTGAAGGCTGAAGGTCGTGATATCCTGTCACTGACGCTGGGTGAGCCAGACTTTGTTACACCTGAGAACATTCAAAAGGCGGCTATTGCTGCCATCCAAGATGGAAAGGCTAGTTTTTACACGGCGGCTTCAGGACTTCCAGCTCTCAAAGACGCTATTTCCAGCTATATGGAAACCTTTTATGGTTATGCGGTTCCCCGCAATCAGGTAGTAGTCGCAACAGGGGCTAAATTTATCCTCTATGCAGCCTTTGCAACCCTGCTCAATCCTGGTGATGAAGTCATCATCCCAACGCCATGCTGGGTTTCCTATGTGGATCAGGTGAAGATGGTCGATGCGGTACCCGTCACCTTCCAGACCACTGAAGCCAATGATTTCAAGGCTACTGTTGAACAGCTTGAAGCTGCTCGGACTGAAAAGACTAAGTTGATCTTGCTCAATTCGCCTTCTAATCCAACGGGGATGATATACAGTCGGGAAGAATTAGAAGCTATCGGGGCCTGGGCCTTGGAGCATGATATCCTGATTTTGGCAGATGATATCTATGGCCGTCTGGTCTACAATGGCCATGAATTTACAGCCATTTCCAGTCTTTCAGATGCCCTCCGCAAGCAAACCATCGTGGTCAATGGGGTTTCCAAAACCTATGCTATGACGGGCTGGCGGGTTGGCTTTGCAGTGGCGGAGCCAGAGATTATTGCAGGTATGGCCAAGATTATCAGCCAAACCACCTCCAATCTGACAGCCGTTTCCCAATATGCAGCCATTGAGGCTCTGACTGGTGATCAATCATCAATTGAAACCATGCGCCAGGCTTTTGAGGAACGCCTCAACACTATTTATCCGCTCCTAGCGGAAGTTCCAGGTTTTGAAGTCATCAAACCCCAAGGAGCCTTCTACCTTTTCCCAAATGTCAAGAAGGCCATGGAAATGAAGGGCTTCACTGATGTCACAGACTTTACAAATGCCCTCCTGGAGGAAGCAGAAGTGGCCTTGGTGACAGGGGCTGGCTTTGGTGCCCCAGAAAATATCCGCCTCAGTTATGCCAGTGATATGGAAACCCTCAAAGAAGCTGTCCGTCGGATAAAAGCTTACATGGAAGCTTAAACCATCTAATTAGATTTTCAAAAGAAAAGAGAAAAGAAGTTCATGTCTAAAGATTTAGTTACGATTTTTGATGTTCCTAAGCATGTAGGTGAGGAAATCACCATCGGTGCCTGGGTGGCCAACAAGTCTGGGAAAGGTAAGATTGCTTTCCTTCAATTGCGAGACGGCACTGCCTTTTTCCAGGCCGTAGCCTTCAAGCCAAACTTCATCGAAAAATTCGGTGAAGAAGAAGGTGCAGCCAAGTTTGATACCATCAAACGCTTGAGCCAGGAAACCTCAGTCTATGTGACCGGTATTGTCAAAGAAGACGAGCGCTCCAAATTTGGCTATGAGTTGGATGTGACTGATTTGGAAGTTATCGGCGAGTCAGTTGATTACCCCATCACGCCAAAAGAGCACGGTACAGACTTCCTCATGGATAACCGTCATCTCTGGCTTCGTTCCCGCAAGCAGGTGGCTATCCAGCAGGTCCGTAATGCTATTATCTATGCTACTTATGACTTCTTTGACAAGAATGGCTTTATCAAGTTTGACAGCCCTATTCTGTCAGGAAATGCAGCGGAAGATTCAACAGAGCTTTTTGAAACAGATTACTTCGGTCAACCTGCTTTCTTGAGCCAGTCTGGTCAACTTTATCTTGAAGCTGGAGCTATGGCTCTGGGTCGTGTCTTTGACTTTGGTCCAGTATTTCGTGCTGAAAAATCCAAAACCCGCCGTCACTTGACCGAGTTTTGGATGATGGATGCAGAGTATTCCTTCTTGTCCCATGAAGAGTCCCTTGACTTGCAAGAAGCCTATGTCAAAGCCTTGATTCAAGGGGTTATTGACCGTGCACCTCAGGCTCTTGAAACGCTGGAACGTGATGTAGATGCTCTAAAACGCTACATTGCTGAACCTTTCAAGCGAGTAAGCTATGATGATGCCATCAGCCTCTTGCAGGAGCACGAAGCCGATGAAGATACGGATTATGAACATCTGGAGCATGGGGATGACTTTGGTTCACCACATGAAACCTGGATTTCCAACTACTTTGGTGTTCCGACCTTTGTGGTCAACTACCCTGCCAGCTTTAAGGCCTTCTATATGAAACCAGTTCCTGGCAACCCAGAGCGCGTGCTTTGTGCAGACCTCTTGGCGCCAGAAGGCTATGGTGAAATTATTGGTGGTTCTATGCGTGAGGATGATTACGATGCCCTTGTTGCCAAGATGGACGAGCTTGGCATGGATAAATCAGAGTACGATTTTTACCTAGATCTTCGCAAGTACGGTTCAGTTCCACACGGCGGTTTTGGGATTGGAATTGAGCGGATG
>RRZU010500292.1_pt1 | contig 10347 bp, 6 predicted proteins | sample 2165561 | NCBI WGS metagenome assembly RRZU01 (sample SAMN10456909, study PRJNA506462) | wastewater metagenome | isolation source: wastewater sludge | place: USA: Moscow, Idaho | reverse complement strand
TCAAATTTCCAAAAAAGTCTAGCAGCTGAGTATTGGTATAGAACACAAGCCATTTACCGCTTTTATCAAATTGTACGGGATGATGTTCAGCAGCGGTATGTGATCCACTTTTATCTGAGCTTTAACCGATCACTCTATGCTGATCCATTATTTTATTGCAGTGTCATAGAGCGTTGCTGGGCCCAGGTCACGAATTATATGGGTACCTGCAGTTGCCTTAGTCTGACAGATCAAAATAGTGTGGTTGATGCTGAACAGATGTTTCGGATTGATCGAATTATTCAAGAAGACGTCCAATGTCCGCTGAGTGCATTAAATAGCATGCCAGAGAATCAAACAGGGCAGTTTGGGCTTCCGAATAGAATCTGCATTTACCCTAAAGGATTTAAATGGTTTGATGGAGCACCTGTACGGCGCTGAAAATTTATATGAGTGTCCTGCACTTGCTTGACGCTCTAGATTGCGCAGATTATCCTTCTCATCAATTCTGTTTGCAAACGTCGAGCACCCAGATTTCTAGCCGAGCGCATTTCCAATATTAAGGCCTCTAGCTCAGCATTGATTTTAGTATTTGGAGATTTTAATGGGCGTTTACTCTGACTACTTAATCCATCAATACCTTGCTCAGAATATCGTTTCCACCACTTGCGTAATGTTGGTCTAGAAATGCCACATCTCCGACAAACTAGGCCAGCATCATTGATCTCTTCAAATAATTTAACCCATACGAGTCTTTGTTGAATTTCTCTGTTCATAGACACCAATTATATTGAAATGATGTCTATGAATCACACAGCTTATTTTAGGTCTTTAACGTAACCTGTACGGTAGCTTGTACAAAAATATCTAAAATTTGGGTTTAGACAAGCCCTTACCCAAATTTAACTCAAAGTCCGTCTTATAGATGTTTCATAATTTCATCTAAACTATTCTCAGTATCTTTTAACATTTTAATGCTCGCTTTAAGTGTGGAATTATTACTATCAATATTTTTGATATTACTAAAAGTACTCAAAATTCGCCCCATCTCGCTTTTTGTATCTAAATATCCCTGTAGCCTTAATCTCTCGATGTTTGCTCTTGAGAAATCCAAAAGCTTCGCAGCTGAAAGATCTAACTTTTCATTAGGTCTAATTTCAATAATATTAACCTGAGGATAATCGTACCGATGCCAAAGTGACCCATGATCCAAATGAGAAACAATAATGTGTGTGCATCCAGCTTCGATTAAAGGAGTAATTGGAGTATTACCTTGTGACTTTAAGGCCCCTCCTAATCCTCCATCTACGAATCTATTTCCTTGCCCATCTTTTTGAGGCAAAAAAATAAGAGGCAATGCAGCCGATGCAAGAATATAACTCTTCTGTTTATCTTGAGTTAAATCTTGAATTTTGTAGAATTCAGAAAATTGATTATCCACCCCTAAAAACTCTGCTTTAAGAAAACTCACAGTTGCAGCTAATGTTTCCTTCAATCTATCAATTGCTTTCTCATAATCTTTAATTTTATAAGTCGATATATAAAAAGGGATAGAATGATTCAAATTTTCTAAATTTAGAAATTCCTCCATCATTTCAAACAAAGGTTCCTGCTTACAAATGCCTTCTAAATCTTTAATATCTAGCCGTTCAAAAGCAAGTGCTAATAGCGTTGCTGGGATTCCTACAGGCGTAGCAAGTCTTAAACCTGAAGCTAGTAAAAGGCTAATATAGGTTGATATATTAATATTCTTTTTTAAACCAAAAAAATCAGATACAGACTCTTTTCCTTTAAATTGTATTGGTTGCACTTCGGGAAGTTTATCCCAAAGTTGTTCAAGATGAGCCAACCCTAATCTTTGATCTTTAGCTGATAATAATACTGCTCCATTTAAAGCGCCAATGCTCGCACCAGATAACATATCAATTCGGATATTTAGTTCTTGTAAGGCTTTAATAACACCAACATGATAAGCCCCTTTTGCCCCCCCGCCAGAGAGCACCAACCCTAATTTAGCCATTTTTTCTCACCTTAAAAAACTCATTAATCATGTTATCAGCAACCGTATTAATATCTGCAACATGAAAAGGTAAGTGATTGACCTCAGGTCTTTTTATTTCTTTTTCATCTAAAACATCCCATTGGGTTGCTAAAAAAGTATTTGGTACAATTGTGGGTTTAGCTAAACTCCAGTCTCCCATATATTCTAAAAGTTCATGCTGATTTTGACTTTGTTTTTCACAATGGATCCAATCTTCACGTAAAAAAATCTGATCTCCACTTTTCGTTACAAACTCTTTTTTTAATAAAGTCACTAATCTATTCCTCAACCTTTTTAGATAATCACCCTTATTAGGAAGATTTACAATTTTTGAAAAGCTTCCCCAAAATAAATTATCTAATGAAATATAAGATTTCGCTATTATAGAATAATTGTTTAGATCACCAGCTTCCCATGATGAAAACACTAAATCCAATTGTGCGTTAGCAGCATCTGCTGTTTTTATTATTTGAATATCCTGCATCAACTCCTGTGTATGTTGGCTAAGAATCCCCACCTGATCTCGAATATCAATGACAACATCTGTAACTTTTGCTAAATGTTGTTGAGTTTTACTTAAAGAGCTTGAAATGTGTGAAATAGCAACAGAATGTTCATACATATTGTGAGATAAAGAGTTTAACCACCCTTCACATGCACGCAAACCTGTAAGCACATGATCATTTAAATGTGCTTGTCGTAAATACGCTTTCCCTGAAACAGCATCAAAAAATCGGTTACTGTGTGATGAGCGTTTCTTAATCACACTTTGCAAATCTTGAGAAATATTAATACCATTCACAAAATCGACAATCAATTTTTCATTTAAGAATTTAAATTCAGAAGATTGATCTTGTATTAACAAGTTTTCAAATGAACTCATAATATTCCTCCAGCAAGTAATACAGGTAAATTCTTCTTGACTGTATTAATTTCAATTTGAATAGATTTGTTCCTATTATCTATATCTTTCATAATGTCTTTACGTTTTTTCTTTTGCTCATATGGCAGTTGTTCAGCATCAAATGCAGATTGCAATTCATTAATTAACTCTTCAATTTGTAAATTGATATAAAATAAATCTTCCTCTAGTTTTGTATTAAATTTCTGGAAGCACTGTTCTAAATGAGATTGAAGAGGTTTAACCAACTCTGCAGAAAGTTGCTTATCTAATTGTTGATAAATTTTTTCTATTTTTAACTCTAGGTAAGCAGTTTTCTCTTCTTCATATCCCCAATCATTTTCATAGTTTAATTTATTTCTAAAAAAACCACCTAGCCATCTTCTAGCCCCAGCAAATGTTGATGTAGCCTCTACTCGTCTAGTCTCAATTTTTTCATCAGATAAATCTAAAAAACTAAGATTCATGGATGTTTTTGTTTTTTCAAAATCAATTTCTAAAGGTGAAAGCTCGATTTCAATTCCAGATTTACCAAATTCTCGACTAATTTGTGAGACATTTTCAATGACATCACTATTTATTTCGCTAATGAGTGAATTGAAATTTACTAAAATAGGATTCAATACATCATTCAAAGATTTTTTATATCCCATTTCTAGAATTTGTATTTTTTTATCAATTTTCAAACTTAGTTTTTCCATCTCAGGTTTTTTAAGCTTAATATTATCATTCTCCGTAGTATTAGAAGCTTTCCTAAGATCTTCTAAATCTGCACTAATTTGGCTTTTATCTTTCGAGTAATTTTCATTTAAGAGTACGGCATTAAAAAATTTACTTACTCTACCCTTACCAACCTTATCACCATATTCCTCTTCTTTTTCTTGTAGAAAAAATTTAACTGTTTCATTTATTTCAGATTTAATAATAATAGAACTATTTTCCTTAATTTTATTAAACTTCAAATCAATCTCATTTAAAGACTTTTTTGCAGTACTACTCACCTCTTTAATTGATCTTTTCGACTGTTCTTTAAGAATAGTCTTATCTTTATCTAATTTAATTAAAGATTCTTTGATTTTTTTTAGTTCACCTTCAGTCATTTGATATTCTTTATTAAAATATCCATGTACACTAAAATAATTAGAGATATTTAAAAAAATATTGTCCACATCTCTTAAAGCTGACTGCATTGCAATCTTAGGCGCATTTTTATAACTCTCTCGAATTACCATTTCCAAAGGAGTTGCTATTTGGCTTTCAAATGCTAAAGTCTGACTATCTTCTATTATTTCATTAATTTCAGAGGCTTCCCAGAAGCGCTTAGCCTTCGTACCATAGGTTTTTTTTGCAAAGTCTTTAACCCATTCCAATTCATCAAAACTTGGTTTTTGTTGATGCATGTTAATGTAATTTTGAAGCCTTGTTGATAAAAAAGCATCCTGAGCTGAAATACAATAAATATTGTTATGATGGACCTTATCTTTTAATAAATCGTTACACACAATATTTTTTGTAGTCTCTTGATCATCCCCATTTGCATTTTTTTGATCAAATTTATTAACTAATGCAAACAAGCGATCTTTTTCAATTTTTGGTAATTTTTCTAACTCTTCGCGTATATCTGCATCAGCCTGAGATTTAAGTTGTGTATAGTCCATTATAACCATTACGGCAGAACTTCTTTTCAACTGCTGCTCAAAAATATTTCTTAATTCAGGTATATTTGCCTCATTTGGCCCTGGGGTATCTAATAAAACGAGATTACCTAACTGATCTTCTTGCTTAGCTAATTCAGTAAATTCAATATCGATCCTTGGTAAAGAATTAATTTCTTTGTAAGCAGCAAAAGGGAATCCTAATTCAGGGTAGCTATCAGTAATAATTCTAGATAAACGAACTAGATCATTTAAGTTTGCCAAGAAGCTAAAAATTGCTTCCTCGCCTTTATATTGTTTTTTAAATTTATAACCTTGTTGTATATTTTGGATTAGTTCGACAATCTCTTTATAACTTTTTACTCTCTCATCTGTTTGAAATTTAGATAGTGTAATTTTTTTAAGGTTTGCAATATATTTATTAATGTCCTTTACATCACAAGTAAGAATCGGTTCTTTTTGATCTTTTTTATGTGCTATGAGTGTAGGTAACGCAGTCATAGGACGGTTTCTATTTGGTAAAACCTCTCGACCAACAATCGCATTAATAGTTGTAGACTTACCTGCTTTCATCGTACCAACAACAGCTAATACAACTTCGAAATTTTCGAGTTTTGTATATTCCCCTTGTAATACATTTTTCATTTCAGGTACTGTCTTGTTATCAAATACACGAGGCTTCTCGGCATTATGCTGTGGGACTAAATCATTCTGCTCTAAATTTAGTAATAATTGCTGTTGATTAAATAAAACCTTTTGAAGTTGCTTTTTTAAGCCAACCAATAAATTTTCATTTGATATCTTTTGATTCATAAGATCACCCTAATAGACCACATTCCAATTTTTTAAAATATTATTAAGTTAATAAAATTAAATATTTTATATCATTTGATATTTATACCTAAGCAATCTTTACTACAGGATAAAATGGCTTACCCCATGTTTTATCATGAGAATGATTTAACATCACTTTCAACATTTCAGGAATTAATGTCGCTAGAATATTGCAGGCATCTTTAAGTTGAGCACGATTCACTGTACTATTAAAAGTTGCTCCGCCATGAATAATTTGATTACGTAAAGTATATAGATGATTAAAAACAGCAATGAGTATTTCCGGAGTATCTTTTTGGCTTAAAGCACTTAATGCCTTTTTCTTGTTTCGTTCAAAACTTTCGACCCAAATCTGTTCTGTGATTAAACCATTGTGATAATCCCAAAAAGGCTGAAAGGTAAATTTATTATTTAACAAAATACGGATGCTACCTGAGAAGGTATTCCAAACTGAATAATAAATTTTCTGTTCTTTATCTAAATAACAAATCCGATAGATAAATTGTACAAATGCCCCCTTATCCGCACTGCGTAAATCTGCACCTAAATCTTTCGCATAAACAGCATTAAAACCAATCCACAGAAAAATAAACTGTGAATCAAAGTCCTGTTCTTGTTTGGCCTGTTCTGCTCGCTGTAACCAGCTTAATGAACGATGGATACGTAAACGAAAATCTTCATTAAAGTGTTCACGGTTTTGTTTAAAGGTTTGTTGGATATCTGAAGGCATGTTTGTTTCTCAAAGCAAAATGAAAGTGAAAATAGGTTGCTTACCCTACAGTAAACAACCACAATCTATTGAATTAAATACTTAATTGAATGATACGATTGTTATTGGTCTGCTGGCGATGAACATCATCCAAACTCTGCGCTGTACATATTTCAATTTCATTTGGTGAAAGTACTTTAGCAAATACCTTATGACCTTGCACATTACCAGATAATCGTAAATTTTGTTCAAACACACCTTTATCACCACGCTTAACTTGATTTTCAAGCGCTGCGCTAGATGAAGTTGTATAACCCATAACCAACACGCCATTGAGTGGCTTACCGAGTTCCGCCCACTCCTGATAAGTCTGTCCACGATGAATTGCCACTTGCAAAGTATCTCGTCTAAATGCACCAATAAAGTATTGGAATGGACTATCGGTATTATCCTCCGCAGCATGGTTGACAACTTTTAGTGTTTCCCCTGGACACAAACGTAACAACCCCAACGCCACACCTGTTTTTGCTGTTGGTGCATAAGCATTTTTAGGATCAGCATCTAAAGGTAAATGAATTTCCAGATCAGGTAATTCTTCAAAAATCTCTGCTAAATCTGCCAATAACAATTGATGTAAGGCTTTAGATTTCTCATCATCCAAACGTCCTAACAGGCCTAATACCATCCGTGATCGACTTGAGTTTCCAGCTAAAAGAATATGAATCAGCTCAGGTAACTTTTGATGCTGCTGTTTAAAGGCAACATTCATGGCAATAAAGAAGTCTTTTAAACCCTGACGAATACGATTTTCCAAAAACTTAATCAGTTCATCCTGTTTAATTGCGATCTCACAGTCTACAGTTTGCCCATCTTTATTAATCAGTTTAAACGTTTCTGTTCCTTTAGAATCAAGATCAATTTTTCCAGCTTCCCATAATGGTCTTAGTTTAGACATCATTAGCGTGGTATTGGTATAAGCAGCCTGTGTTTGTGCGATGAGTAGTTCTGAACCTGCAAAAACTTCTGCATCCAATGGCTTAGTAAATGCAATTTTCTTTTTATTACACTCGCTGCTATTCGCTTGAAATACCAGATATGCTAAGTTTTCTAGTAAGTTTTCACCACCCAAAAATTGGTCACCTGATGAACCAAAATGTTCAATGACATGATCCCATCCCTCATCATGTTCGTCGTCATTTGGATTACGATAGAAACCATAGTCAAAATCGGTTGTGCCACCACCAAAATCAAATACGGCATAGGAAACACCACCATCATCAGGTTCAATTTCCAAACGCTCTAATGCCGCAGCAGCAAAAGCAGCAGGTTCAGAAGCCAGTTCTTCCACACTAAACTCATTAAAGCGTTCATCATAAATCAATGATTCAGGCAAACTACGTTGTAGACCTCGACGAAATGCTGCCAATATTCGGGCTTTCACCTCATTGGAATATTTCACAGGGAATGTTAAGTAATAATTGAGGAATATACCTCTTTCTCGCCAGTTAATGGTCATTCCCAAAAACCACGCATAAACTTCGATTGGGTCAAGTTGTGGGTAGTCTTTACCGATTTGAATTGGTTGACCTTTGACTGGGTTATATTCAGTTAAAGGTTGTAGTTGATATTCATACTCTTGTTGGTCACGTAAACGAACTTTTGCCGTTTGCTCATTTCGCAATGCCCATTGTTTTAAGCGAGCAAAAATACTACTCACCACTTTGGTATTACTATTATTGTTGCGTAATGCGGCTCTTGCCTCATGTGAACAATGGATATTATCCCAATCAACCAATGGACGGTAACTTTCGCTTTGCCATTCATTCAAAAAGTTTTGTAAATCTAAAAATTCTAAAACAGTCGGGTTTTCATATTGTTGGTCAGTAATGGCATCTTTGGCAAAATCTTTTTCCTGCATCCCAATACGCAATAATTCATCTTTGCCATTTTTACGAATGGCAACAACTGTACTACTTGTACCAAAATCAATTGCGACATTAGCTTCCCGAATATCCAAAACAGGGTTACGATCACGGCAGAATTGTTTGGATTGAACTTTTGTATATTTACCCTGTAAAGCTTTAGGAACAAAAAATTCCCACATACCTTGTTCAACATCAGTAAATTTTAGAGCATCAATTTTTGGTAAGCGTGTGCTGATATAGTCAATATTTTGCCAGACTGCAATTGGATCAACTTGTGGTTTATAGTCATATTTCTTTTTAGATATCTTTTCTAATACAACTAAATTTTCATAAAATTCTTTGAGTTCTTCATTTACATAAGTCGTTAGAAATTTCCTCAACTGTTCTAATTCTGATGGAATAGCAAATGGATTTTTTAACCAATATTCTTTATTATTTACAAATGTTTGGTAAATATCATGACTAAACTTAGAATCAGCAATACATTGATCTATCTCTGTTTGGAGCACAGTAATAAAATGCGGACGGATTTTCCATTTTTTCTCAGAAAAAGCTTTTAGTGCTATAAGCGTTGTTGGTTTTTGTTTAAAAAATGAATTTACAGCTAAAACTCTTGCATCGCTCCATGAATCATTACGTTTATTAGATTCATTACTTTCATCCAAATACAATACCTTATTATCTTGAGTTAACCAAAAGTGGTAATCTAACAATCTAAGACGTTGCCCTCGTTTTAATGGAAATTCCTTTGTCTGTGTAATCTTCCATAATTCAGCATCTAAAGGCACACGCCAATCACTTAACCCACCTAATTTTAAAGGTGCTAAATCTTGGTTAGCTTGCTCCTGATGACAATAATAATATTTTTTATTACTTGGATTCCCCTGCCATAACAACCCTGTTTCTCTATCAAAGATCATTTCCCCATCATTAATCCACCAATAACGATATTTCTCAAAATAAGCTACTGCTGCCTCGGTGGCTTGTTTCAACGTTTTCGCATCTTCTACCTTATCATTTTCAAGTGCGATTGCTTCTGCTGTAGCAAGCAGCTTTTGATGTTTTAAAGTTGGTACAAAAGTTTCAAAACTTTGACTCATTTATGTTCCCCGATTTAACTATTTCTCAATTTTGATGTTTGGTTGGGACAGGTTATGTCCCTATGACAATTTAATTTGCTGTAAATTATTACCACCCGTTACTTGTATTTCGTCCAGATCACTTGCTGAACACAATTCAATCTCACTTGGAGCGAGAATACGAGCGAAAACTTTTTGCCCTGCGGTGTTGCCAGCAAAACGGATACGCTGATCAAATAGACCTGTTGCTCCCCGTTTCATTCCCTCATCCGTTAGGGCTTGAGCCAAAGAGCTATAAAGTAATAGGAAAATCCCATCTTCACTCACAGCACCAATCTGCTGCCATTGATGGTACGCATCGCCACGTTTTATCATGACTTCAAATACCCCACGTTTTTGACGACCAACATAAAACTGGAATGGACTATTTGCATCATCATTTGTTTTGGCATAGTTAATGACTTTTAAACCCTCTCCTGGGCAAAGACGTAATAATCCCAATGCCACGCCTGTTTTTGCAGTAATGACATCATGATGTTTAAGGTCGGCATCTAGTGGATAATGAATTTTAAATTCAGGAATATCCTGACCAAAAATTGTGCTTAGATTTAATAATGTGGTTTGAGTTTGATCTTTTTTCTCAATACCCACTAATAATTCTTTCACCAATTTGGAACGACTGGCATTTCCTGCTAGCAAAATATGAATAACTTTAGGTAAAGCTTGATGCTGTGTTGTAAATGCCTGTTTTAGCTCTACAAAGAAATTAACGAAGCCTTGATAGATACGGCATTTTAGATAAGATAACAATTCATCTTGTTTGACCGTAAATTGACAATTTACAACCTCATTTTGTCGGTTGAGCAACTTAATGTCCAAAGCCCCTGCAAAACCATCCGTAAATTGACCTTTTTCTAAAAATGGACGTAATGCTGCCATCAGTAAAGACGTATTGGTATAAGCCATTTGACTATCATCAATAAGTTGTTCATGACCTATAAATTTTTCGGCATCTAGGGGTTTGGTAAAACTTACTTTTTGTTTACGACAAATTTCCTGATTATATTTAAAGACGATATAAGCAAGATTCTCCAGTAAGTTTTCACCGCCTAAAAATTTGTCACCCGATGCACCAAAGTGTTCAATTACATGATCGTATAAGTCTTCTTCCTGCTCATTCGGTTCTCGATAAATACCATAATCAAAATCGGTTGTACCCCCACC
>RRZU011336542.1_pt1 | contig 10348 bp, 9 predicted proteins | sample 2165561 | NCBI WGS metagenome assembly RRZU01 (sample SAMN10456909, study PRJNA506462) | wastewater metagenome | isolation source: wastewater sludge | place: USA: Moscow, Idaho | reverse complement strand
GAGCAGCCGCAGCAACAGCGCTTGCTGCAAGCACAAATGACAGCGCTGCAATTGGTGAATGCGGTGAAAGACAGCAAGCATCTGCAAAAAAATATGCAGCATTTCCTGCAACAGCCCGACACGGCGGCACACGCTTACTACACCCGCTTGCGCCAATATTTGTTTCAGCTTTTATGGCTGTTCCGTCAAGCCAGCCAGCCGGTGGCAGCGGAGTATGGCGATTGCGCCCAATATACCGAAGCCTTAAGCCGCCAAGTGGAAACCCTGAATAATGGTTTTCGCGATGATGTGATGGCGCAACTGCGCGAGCAGCAAATCGACGGCTGGCAAACCAGCTCGCTCATGAATGACATCAACTATGCCTACCGCATCGGCTTAAGCCTGCTGGAAGTATTGCCTTCCGCCTGCGAGTATCGGGCGATGTTGAAGGGGCAGGAACCGGTGCTAAAGCCAGATGAGGATTGATATAACAAAGAAACTAAATAATCCCACGGCGTTGGCTCGCCTTAGCTCAAACAGAACGATTACTCGGGTGTTACAGCAGCGAATAAATCAGTTCCGTCTTGTATGATTGATTTATTTTCGTTGCTATAGTATTTAATTGATTTTAAATGAAATAAATGCAATCAGCAAAAAGGCTGCCTGAAATGGTTTCAGGCAGCCTTTTTAACAGCATTACGGATTGTATCTGAATCTGCGGTGGTATGCTTAATGCAATTCGCCGCTGGCGCGTTTGGCTTTAAAGTCTTTGGTTTCTTTAATAATCACGCCGGAGAGCAGCAGCAAGGCAATCAGGTTGGGGATGGCCATCAAGCCGTTGAAGGTGTCGGCGGCAGACCATACCAAGTCCAAGCTAGCCACGGTGCCCAGCATCACGGTGCCCACATAGACCAAGCGGTAAATCAAGGTGGCGCCGTCGCCGAATACATAGGCGGCACATTTTTCACCGTAGTAGCTCCAGCCCAGAATGGTGGAGTAGGCAAAGAAAATCAGGCCGATGGACACCACCCAGCCGCCGGGGCCAGGCAAGAGCTGATTAAAGGTGCTGGTGGTCAGCGCGGCGCCGGTAAGTTCCGGTTTCACAAAATGGCCGGTGCTGATTAAGCCCATCACCAATACAATGCCGGTAATCGAGCACACCACAATGGTGTCCAAAAAGGTGCCGGTCATAGACACCAGCGCTTGGCGCACGGGATGGTCGGTTTTGGCGGCAGCCGCGGCAATCGGCGCCGAGCCCATACCGGCCTCGTTGGAGAAGACACCACGCGCCACACCGTAGCGAATCACGGCACCGATGGCACCACCGGCCACGGCTTGGCCGGTAAAGGCATCGCTGAAAATCAGGCCAACCGCATCGCCGAGCAAATGGGCATTGTAGATAATGATGGCCAAGCCGCCCAATACATAGAATACCGCCATAATCGGCACAATGATGGAAGAGGCTTTGGCAATACTTTTAATGCCGCCCAATACCACAATGCCGGTGAACACGGTGAGCACCACGCCGGTAATCCAGCCGTCAATGCCGAAGCTGGTGTGTACGGCTTGCGCTACTGAGTTGGATTGCACTGAGCTGCCAATACCAAAAGAAGCCACGGTACCGAAAAAGGCGAAAGCATAAGCCATCCATTTCCAGTTTTTACCCAAGCCACGCTCGATGTAGTACATCGGGCCGCCCGACATTTGGCCTTTGCTGTTCACTACACGGTATTTCACCGCCAACACGCCTTCGCCGTATTTGGTGGCCATGCCGAAAATGGCGGTAATCCACATCCAAAACACGGCGCCGGGGCCACCCAACACCACCGCAGTGGCCACACCGGCAATATTACCGGTACCGATGGTGGCCGACAGTGCGGTCATCAAGGCGCCAAAATGGGAAATATCGCCTTCGTGGTCGCTGCCGTCGGCTTTTTTCTTGTGCGGCATAAAAGCCTGTTTCAAGGCATAGGGCAGCAGGGTGAATTGCAGCCCCAACAGGCGCACGGTGAGATAAACGCCGGTGCCCACCAACAGCACCAACATATACGGACCCCAGACCAGATTGCCTAGGGTATCGAACAAGGATTTTATGCCTTCCATACCGTCTCCTAATGATAATGTGCGCACTTCGATTTGCGGGGTGAAATAGGACAAAGCCCGCTACGGTGGCTTTAAAATTGTTTTAATTAAGCGTTTTTACAGCCATGTAACCCAATCGATCAATAATTCGCTTTGGGTGCATTGGGCAAAAGCGCCCTTATTCAAGCACAAGCGTTAATAAACTGCAAGGTTTTGTTAATTTTTATATAAATAAGATGGGCTGCCTGAAGGTATATCTTATTGTATTGTTATTCTATTTTTTATATGTATATCTAAGGCTATAAATTTTTAAATGCCGATGGCATGTTGGTAAGCAAGAAATGCACGGCCACTGCAATTCCTGTGTGTGCTGAAATTGACCACTTTGGCGACAGGCTTAAATATGATGAAATTGAATTGTTGTTGCAGCTGAATGTTGGCAATCGCTAAATAAAAAATCACGGCCTTATTAAAATGATTTGTGCTTTTAAATTAAATTTAATAAATTGAATATTAAGAATAAATTTAATCTATATTGAAATAGATGACCACCAGTATCAATAAAAGCAACTTGCAAAAATAGCCGTTTTGTTGTAATATGGTTGCGCTTAATCAAGCAATCTTTCCGCAGTCATTCTTGGCCGTTAGGCCGCAAAACTTTCCTTTATTACGCACGACAATTTAAACCGCTTTAGCGTTGGCTAAACCAAACGGCGCTCTATTGCGCAGTCAATATGATTACGTCATTTTGGCGGATAAGTTGCGCCAACGTTTTCTCAATACGAGGAGGCTATATGAATCCCTTAATGCAAAAAATGCTCGAATCCGGATTTGAGCAACACGATGATATGCTGATTAAATATCTGAACGACAATGAACTGTATAGTTTTAAAGTTCACGATGTAGCGAAATATCGGCGTGACAACGACCCCCGTATTGTTGGGTTGTATATGCTGCGCCGTGATAATGGTGAAATGTCATTTGCCCAAATCGATGCCGATTTAGACCCCTTCAACCGCGAGCTGCGTTTAACCGAACATGACTAATACCAATACCCTGCCCAATCACATCAACTTGGATGCATTACAGCAAGCCGCCAGCTGGATACAACGTGCCGATGGCCTGATTATTGCCGCGGGTGCCGGTATGGGGGTGGATTCCGGCTTGCCGGACTTTCGCGGCAAGGAAGGTTTCTGGCGCGCTTATCCTGCCTTAGCGCAGCTGAATATTGATTTTGAAGACATCGCCAATTCAGAACTGTTTTTCAACAACCCCGAGCTTGCGTGGGGCTTTTATGGCCACCGCTGGCGCCTATACCAACAAGCCCAGCCTCATAATGGCTTTCAAATACTGAAAAAATGGCTCAGCCGTAAAAAAGAAGGCGGCTGGGTGTACACCAGTAATGTAGACGGCCAATTTCAGGCAGCCGGTTTTGATGCCCAGAAAATCGTGGAATGCCATGGCTCGCTATTTCAATTGCAATGCAGCACCCCTTGCCACCAAAGCACATGGACGGCAGCGGGTTTTCAGCCCCAAGTGGATATGGCGCAATGCCGCTTAAGCAATGCGCTGCCGCAGTGTCCGCATTGCGGCGAAACCGCCCGCCCCAATATCCTGCTGTTTAATGATCATAGCTGGGTGAATAAGGCTGAAGAAGCCACGCGCCAATTTGAATCATGGCTGCCATGGCTGCAAAAACCGGTGGTGATTGAATTGGGCGCGGGCACCCACGTGCCTTCTATCCGCAACCTGAGCGCCCGATTGGCGCAACACCACCATTGTCCGCTTATCCGCATTAACCCCGACGATTGCACCACCCCGTATCCACAATCGATAGGGCTGCAAGGCGGTGCTTTAAGTGTGTTAACCGCCATAGACGCATTGTTATAAACCTTACCAAAGGAGTGTTTACATGAAGCCATTGAATCAACAAGCCATTGAAGCGCACCAATACTGCATCCGCAACCAAACCTCGTTAGCAGAGCCGCAAAAATGCGGTTGTTTCCGCTGTGAACGAATCTTTTCTTCCACGGAGCTGACAGATGAGGATTTTATGCAAGAATCCGATGGTTCTTATACTGCTTGGTGTCCGTATTGCGGGATAGACAGCATTATCGGTGAAGCCGAAGGATATGAGATTACGCCGGAATTGCTGGCGGAAATGAAAAAGCAATGGTTTTAACAGCACTGGTGCTGGTGTATAGAAAAAGCCAAGAAAAAACGCAAGCCTTTTAAATTCAATGGCTTGCGTTTGTATTTTGGTGGCGAATCAGGGATTCGAACCCCGGACACAAGGATTATGATTCCTCTGCTCTAACCGACTGAGCTAATTCGCCGTTTGGTGAAGACGGAACTATACTGAAAGGTGTTTTTGGTGTCAAATTATTTTTTGCATATGGCAGCGGTTGGGTATTTTGATGCTTGTTTTTAAGATTAATTTAATGGCGGTTATAGCTTGTGACACAAATCGCCGCGGGCAAAGCCTTGCCAATCTACGTCAATATTTTTGCCAAATGCCATCACTTTAAATAGCTCCCCCATTTCGTGCTGGGCCAGCAGCATTTGGCAGGCTGCCGCGGCTTGGATATAGGCGTTGTCGGTGGGCTCGGCCACGGCAGCCAGTTGTTCGGTAATGCCCAAATTCAGTAAAAAATGCGCTTGGGTGGTGTAGCCAATCAAATCCAGGCCGTTGCGCACACCGGCGTCGGCAATGGCGGTGAAGTTGACATGCGCGGTGATGTCGGTGAGGCCGGGGTGGAAAAACACATCGTGCACGCTGTGGTGCCGGTAATGGCCGATTAGGGTGCCTTGGTGGCGCTGCGGGTGGTAATACTGGGCAGCATCAAAGCCGTAATCAATCATGATGATGGCGCCGCGGGCAAGTTTGTGCGCCAAGGTGGTGATAAAGGCCTGCTGCTGCGGGTGCAGCTCCGAGGTGTAGCCCGGCGGCAATTGCGCTGCCCACGGTGCAGCCATGGCCAGTAAGGCCGGATCGGCCAACGGGCGTGCCGCCCATTCAAATTGCGATGCTTGCTGCACCACGCCCATTTCTTCTATGCCGTTTGCCTGCCAGCGAACCACGCTCACAGGCATGGCGTCCAGCACTTCATTGCCGATAATCACGCCGTCCAGTGTTTCAGGCAGCCTATCCAGATGCACCACTTTGTGGGCGGATGCGGGCGCGTGTTCTGCCAAATATTGGCGTTGGCGAGCGGCCAGCTCGGCCGACAATTCAATAATGCAGTATTGCTTTAGCTCTGTGCTGTCCAGCGATTGCAGCAAGGTGGCGGCCAAGGCACCGTTACCTGCGCCGAATTCATATACCACGCCGGCGGTTTGCGGCAGCAGGGCGTTGATTTGCACGGCCAAGGTTTGGCCGAATAAGGGGCTTAAGGTGGGGGCGGTAACAAAGTCCCCCGCAGCGCCGAATTTGGTGCCGCCGCCGCTGTAATAGCCGTATTGCGGCGCATACAGTGCCAAATCCATAAAGCGTGAAAACGGCAGCCAGCCGTGGTTGCGGCTGATTTCGGCCTCAATCAGGCGGCACAGTGCTTGGCTGCTGGCCAGTGCATCGGCATTGGGTGCGGGAAGATGGGTGGACATGGTGCTTCAGTTTGGAAAATGGAGGAAACGGGCGCTCATTATAGCCGTATTGATGCGTGCGCGCGTGCCACTGCTTTATTGGCTATCAAAATGACGTTGTCAATATAAATGAATAATGGCAATGGCTTATTTTTGCCAACTTGGCGATTTGGCCATTAAGCCGTTGTCGTTTCGCTGAATTTTCTGTGTAAAAGCCGAAATAATGCTTTGGGTTTTCGTTGACCAAGGTCGCGGTTTTGCCTATAGTGTGCGCATGTGGGGTAAAGTGTGGCGAAGTGTTGAATTTTTCCGCCAAAAAGGAGAAAAGCGGTGTTTGGTGGCGCATACGAATTAAGCATAGACAGCAAGGGGCGTTTGGCGATTCCGGCCAAATTCCGCGAGCTGCTGGCGCGCCATTACAGCCCGTTTTTGGTGGGTACGCTGGAAAAGCGCAGCCACCTGTTGCTGTACCCCGAAGCGCAATGGCGCATGGTGGAAAGCCAGCTGCTGGGTTTACCGGTGGCGGGCAACAAGGTATTGCAGGCTTACCAAAACCTGTTGCTGCACAATGCCGATACCATGGAGTTGGACGGGGTGGGGCGGATTTTATTGCCCGCCAATTTGCGCCGCTTGGTGGAGTTTGACAAAGAAGTGTATGTGGTGGGGCGCTCGAACCGCTTGGAAGTGTGGGGCAGGGCGCGTTGGGAAGAGCAGAACAACGCCGCTTTGGATATGGACGAAGACATGCTGGCCGCCGAGCTTGGCAAAACACAGTTGCAGCTATGAATGAAAACCAAACGCCGCACCGGCACATTACCGTATTGCTGCACGAGGCCGTGGCCGGGTTGAATATCCGCCCTGACGGCGTGTATGTGGACGGCACTTTTGGCCGCGGCGGCCATTCGCGCTGGATTTTAGCGCAATTGGGTGGGGCAGGGCGCTTGGTGGTGTTTGATAAAGACCCGGCAGCAATTGCCGCTGCCGAAGCGCTGGCGGCCACCGATGCGCGGGTAAGCGTGGTGCACAATGGCTTTGCCACCTTACAGGCAGCCTTGAACGAGCGTGGCATACATCATATTGATGGCGCCTTGTTTGATTTGGGCATTTCCTCTCCGCAGATTGATGAAGCGGCACGCGGTTTCAGCTTTCGTTTTGATGCACCGCTGGACATGCGCATGGACACCACACGCGGCATCTCCGCCGCACAGTGGCTGGCGGTGGCTGCAGAGCAAGACTTACACGAGGTGATTAAAAATTATGGTGAAGAGCGGTTTAGTCGCCCGATTGCGCGCGCCATTGTTGCGGCACGCGAAATTGAGCCAATTGCCACAACCGGCCAGCTGGCGCGCCTCGTGGCACAAGTCGTCCGTACTCGCGAGCGCGGGCAAGACCCGGCCACGCGCACCTTCCAGGCCATTCGCATCTACATTAACCGTGAACTGGAAGAAGTAGCAGCGGTGCTGCCGCAAGCGGTGGCCATGTTGCATCCGGGCGGGCGCTTGGCGGTGATTGCGTTTCATTCTTTAGAAGACCGCATTGTGAAGCAGTTTATGAACCAACACAGCAAGCCCGCGCCCTTGCCGCGCTGGGCGGCCATAAAAGAAGCCGATCGCGAATTGCCGCCGCTGCGGCTGGTGGGCAAGGCGCAAAAGCCGGGTAATGACGAAGTGAGCGCCAATCCCCGTGCCCGTTCGGCAGTGTTGCGGGTGGCCGAGCGCACAGCGGGGTTGTTTGCACATGAATAAGCTGAACGTGGTGTTATTGCTGTTGGCATTGGCTTCAGGCATGGCGGTGATTACCGTACAAGACCAATCGCGCGAACATTTTATTGCGCTCACCAATGCGCAAAAACAGCAAACGCAATTAAACGATGATTTCAGCCGTTTGAAGCTGGAGCAGGCCAAGCTGGCCAACCACACGCTGATTCAGCAAGCGGCAGTGCAGCAGCAATTACAGCCGCCCACGTTGGCCGATACCCGCATGATTGAAATCAAGTCGCAAACACATTGAATGTATTGGCAGCAGGTGTTTTCAGGCAGCCTAAAAGCAATTGAGACTGCATTTACATTGAAAACAAAATAATAAAAACCAGGTGTTGTGATGATGGATTGAGGCTGCCTGAAAATTGCCGCCATCCGCAAAGCCGCCAAGCAAACACAAAAATAAAAGAAGCAAACAGGTAACAACATGTTAATCAAAAACGACTACAAGCCGCAGATGCTGCCCAAGCAGCCCAAGCACAACAAACCGGTGACCACCAATGGCCGCATCGTGTTGGTGTTGGCCGGGCTGAGTGTGGCGTTTATGGCCTTGGTGGGTCGTGGTGTGTATCTGCAAACCGAACAACAGGCGTTTTTGAAAAAAGAAGGCGACCAGCGCTTTGTGCGCACCCTGCCGCTCACCGCCACCCGCGGCACCATCACCGATCGCAACGGTGCCGCCCTGGCCATCAGCGCCCCCGCCGATTCGCTTTATGCCGTGCCTTCGGGCATGGATGAGCTGCCCACACCGCAGCAACTGGCGCAATTGTCGGCCTTGATTGATGTGCCGGAGGCAACCCTTACCGAACGCCTGAACCGTAAAAACAGGGATTTTGTGTATCTGAAGCGCCAATTGCCACCGGAAATCAGCCAACAAGTGGCCGCTTTGAACATCAAAGGCTTGGCTTTCCAGCATGAAAGCAAGCGCCATTATCCTATGGGCAATTTGTTTGCCCATGTGATCGGCTTTACCAATATCGACGGCAAAGGCCAAGAAGGCTTGGAGCTGGCACGCGAAAGCAGCCTGCACGGACAAGACGGCGCTAAAGTGGTGCTGCGCGACAACAAAGGCAATATTGTTGATGGCTTGGATTCGCCGCGCAATAAAGCGCCGGAAGACGGCCAAAATATGGTGTTATCGCTGGATCAGCGCATCCAGTCGATTGCTTATGAAGAGCTGAACAAAGCACTGGTTCACCATCAGGCCAAGGCGGGCAGCGCGGTGGTGTTGAACGCCAAAACCGGCGAAATTTTGGCGCTGGTGAACGCGCCCAGTTACGACCCCAACAACCCGGGTGTGGCCGACAGCGACAGCCGCCGCAACCGCGCGGTCACCGATATGATTGAGCCGGGCAGCGCCATGAAACCTTTTCCGGTGGCCAAAGCATTGGACGCAGGCAAAATCAACGCCAACAGCTGGTTTAACACCAACCCCTACCAAATCAGTGGCGCCACGGTGCGTGACACCCATAATTACGGCTCGCTGGATGTGCGCGGCATTTTGCAAAAATCGTCGAATGTGGGCACCAGCCGCCTGTCGGCCATGTTTAAGCCCGAAGAAATGTACGACTACTATAAAGCCGTGGGTTTTGGCCGCCGCCTGCATTCGGGTTTCCCGGGTGAAAGCGCCGGTTTGGTGCGTGATTGGAAAACCTGGCGGCCGATTGAGCAGGCTACGATGTCGTTTGGCTACGGCTTGCAAATGAGCTTGTTGCAATTGGCGCGCGGCTACACCGTGTTCACCAACGACGGCGAATTGCTGCCGGTGAGCTTTTTGAAGCAAGATTTGCCGCCGCAAGGCCAGCCGATTCTGAAGCCGCAAACCGCCAAAAGCATCCGCCATATGATGGTGGCGGTTACCGAAAAAGGCGGTACCGGCACCGCCGGTGCGGTAGACGGCTTTGATGTGGCCGCCAAAACCGGCACCGCCCGCAAGCTGGTGAACGGCCCATACGCTGACAACAAAGACATGGCCACCTTTATCGGCTTTGCCCCGGCGGATGATCCGCGGGTGATTGTGGCGGTGAATGTAGACGAGCCCACTGCCAACGGCTATTACGGCGGCACCGTGGCCGGGCCGGTGTTTAAAAACATCATGGCCGGCAGCCTGAATGTGTTGGGGGTAATGCCCACCAAGCCGCTGAAAACAACAACGGCAACGGCGGCGCCTTAAACCTCGTTTTGTGTTGCTTGTTATGCACCATACCGAATGCTGCCTGAAACCGGAATTTTTCGGTTTCAGGCAGCCTCTTTAAGATAGGCAAGCCGCCGTATATCAAAACAAGTCTCATTTGGTTTTAAGAAAGCAAATACCATGTTTCCCTTATCGCAAACATTGGCCGATTACCCCCTAACGCCCGCTATGGCCGCCGCCGTACACGGGCGTGTTTTGCAGGTGGACAGCCGCAGCGTTAAGCCCGGCGATGTGTTCGTGGCCTGCCAAGGCGAATACACCGACGGGCGCAACTACATTGCGGCAGCCATCGACAACGGGGCTGCCTTTGTGTTTTGGGACGACGACGGCCATTTTGCCTGGCAGCCGCAATGGGCGGTGCCCAATGCGGGCGTGGCCGATTTGCGCACCCGTGCCGGATTGGTGGCGGCGGCCTGTTATCAGCATCCGGGTGCCGATATGGCGCTGTGGGGCATCACCGGCACCAACGGCAAAACCTCCATCAGCCAATGGCTGGCGCAGGCTGCCGATTTACTGGGGCAAAAATGCGCCATCATGGGCACCGTGGGCAACGGCTATTGGCAGCAATTGCAGCAAAGCACCCACACCACGCCCGATGCGGTGTCGGTGCAAGGCTGGCTCAAACGCTTTGCCCACGACGGCGCGCGAGCGGTGGCGATGGAAGTGTCCAGCCACGGCCTAGATCAGCACCGTGTGGTGGGCGTGCCGTTTCGCAGCGCCGTGTTCACCAACCTCACCCGCGACCATCTGG
>RRZU011068465.1_pt1 | contig 10348 bp, 10 predicted proteins | sample 2165561 | NCBI WGS metagenome assembly RRZU01 (sample SAMN10456909, study PRJNA506462) | wastewater metagenome | isolation source: wastewater sludge | place: USA: Moscow, Idaho | reverse complement strand
GGGTTTTGTTGTTGGCATGGCTGACGTTGTTCCCGCTCATCGGGCCCTTGCCGGTCAGTTCGCAGACGCGCGACATGGTCTTATCCTCGTTTTACGTTCGCGGGACGGCGAGGTCCCAATGTGAAAGGGCGCCGCAGCACCCGAAGGTGTCAGCGCCCGGAAATTCGGTTCGGGGGTAGTTACCGGCCCGCGCGAGGAACGTCAACCCCTGTTGGGCCGGAACCCGATGTCTGATCGCGAAATGCCTGACCAAGCCCCGCCATCGCCGCCCACCACGGGAAGGGGCCAAAGCTGATGCGCGCCACACCCAGCCCCGCCAGTTCGTCAATCGAGGGCGCTGCGGGCGATTTCATAATGTTCACCGGCAAGGGCGATTGACGGCAAACCGCCGCGATCAGATCCGGATCGACCAGCCCCGGCACGAAGAAGCCATTCGCCCCCGCCTGCGCATAAATGCCTGCACGGTCAATGGCTTGATCCATCAGACCCGGATGCGCATCGGTCGGGTTTTGCAGGAAAAGATCGGTGCGGGCATTGATGAACAGCGCCGTCCGCGCGCGAATCGCGGCGATCAGCGCGGCCTGCTCGGCCGCGGGCCGGATGCCGCCAGCGGGCGGGATGCCGTCTTCCAGATTGATCCCAACCACGCCCAGATCGGCCAGCCGGGCGGCATTTTCGGCCACGCCCGCCGGGGTGTCGGCATATCCGGCCTCAAAATCCACGGTCAGGGGCAGGTCGGAGACGGCGCGAATCCGTTCCACCACTGTCAGCAGCAGATCGAAGGGCACCGCCTGCCCGTCGTCATACCCCAACGCCCCCGCAACCGACAGGCTGCCCGTCGCCAGCGCCACCGCGCCCGCTTCGGCCACCGCACGGGCGGAACCAGCGTCCCAGATATTGAACAGGATCAGTGGGTTGCCCGGCTGATGAAGCAAAGAAAAGCTCATGCGGCACCTGCGTATTTGCGTTCAACAGCGATCAGCTTTTCCTTGCGCCACAGCCCCCCGGCATAGCCGGTCAGCGTCCCATCCGCCCCGATCACCCGATGACAGGGAATCACGATGGCGATGCCGTTGGTGGCATTGGCACGCGCCACGGCACGCGTCGCGGTGGGCTGGCCGATGGCATCCGCCACCTGCGCATAGCTGCGCGTCCGCCCGGCCGGGATCTGGCAAAGCGCGTCCCAGACACGGCGCTGGAAGGGCGTGCCATGGGGTGCCAGCGGCAGATCGAATCGGGCACGCTCGCCCGCGAAATAGGCGCCCAGCTGGTCGGCGGTGGCGCGCGTCACCTCGGACTGGCCAAGGCCAACCTTGCCGCCCGCATCTTTCGAGACCTTGGCCAGCTGCGGCTTCAGCGCCTTGCGGTCCGTAAATTCCAGCAGATGCAGCGCCGAATCATCAGCGACCGCGATCATCCCGCCAAGCGGCGTGTCGATCCAATCGGCCACCAGCCCATTCGCCCCGCGCATCGCGGCTGGCGGGTGGCCAAACAGCTTCGCGAAAGCCTGACGAAAGCCGCTGGCCGAATCGAAGCCCGCATCCAGCTGCGCCTCGATCACGGCGCCACCGGTGGCGACGCGGTGCGCACCCTCGCGCAGACGGATTTCGCGCGCCATTTGCAGGAAGGTCACGCCGAAATGCCGCCGAAAAGCGCGGCGGATGGTCGAGGGGTCAAAGCCCATCTCCTCGACATCGGTTTCGGTCCAGCGGCGGCCGGGATCCGCCTCTATCGCGGCGCGCAGGGCGGTGACGGCGGCGTCGCCTTCGGCGGTGGCGCCAACGGGGTAGCAGCGTTTGCAGGGGCGGAAGCCTGCGGCCTCGGCCTCCTCGGGGCGGGCGAACCAGCGGCAGTTTTCCGGGCGCGGCTTGCGGGCCGGGCAGGTCAGGCGGCAAAAAATCCCGGTCGAGGTCACGCCCACATAGGCACGGCCTTCAAAAGCCGGATCGCGCGCAGACAGCGCATCATACAGAATCGCATCATCGGGCAGGTCGAACATGGTCGGCTCCTTTGTCATCTGCCCCTACTCCTACAAAACCAATCTGGGTGCTGCGGCGCGAAAACGGGCGTTTATTTCCGACCTGGCGCCTTCACATTCTGGATAGGCCCGGTCCCTGCGAAAGAAAAGCACTGTGCCGCACCCGCCTGCCCGCCTATCGTCCGCGCCATGCGCATCCTGACGATCCTTTTGCTGCTTCTGCCCCTGCTGCCCGGCACCGTCCGGGCCGAATCGGCCACGCAATTGCTGATGATCCGGCAGGACGGCTGCATCTATTGCCGCCAATGGGAGGCCGAGGTCGCCCCCGCCTACGCCACCAGCCCGCAAGGCCGCGCCGCGCCCCTACGGCGCATCGACATCAACGGCCCCTACCCGGACGGGCTGGCGCTGGATCGGCAACCTTACGTTACCCCCACCTTCATCCTGATCCGCAACGGTCAGGAAATGGGCCGGATCGAGGGCTATCCCGGCCAAAAGAATTTCTGGCGCTTTCTGGACCGGATCATGGCGGCGGACGCGCCCCAGCCTGCAGGCTAGTATTTCATTCCGCGCCACCTTCGGCTAACACGCTGGCGTAACTTTCAGACAGGTTCCGCCATGCACGACATCCGCGCCATCCGCGAAAACCCGGCCGCTTTCGACGCCGCACTTGCCCGCCGGGGCGATGCGCCGATCTCGGGTCGGGTGCTGTCGCTGGACGAAACCCGCCGCGCCCGCATCAAATCCGCCGAGGACGCGCAGGCCGAACAGAACCGCGCCAGCAAGCTGGTGGGTGCGGCCAAAGCCGCAGGTGACGAGGCCGAATTTGAACGCCTGCGCGCCTTGGTGGCCGAAACCAAGGCCCAGGTCGCCGCCCAACAGGCCGAAGCCGCCGAGCTGGACCGCCAGCTGCGCGACCTGCTGATGACCATCCCGAACCTGCCGCTGGATTCTGTCCCGGACGGCGCGGATGAAACCGACAACGTGGAAATCCACCGCTGGGGCACCCCGCGCAGCTTCGATTTCACCCCGGTCGAACATTTCGAGATCGCAGGCGCCAAGCCCGGCTTTGATTTCGCCACCGCCGCCAAGCTGTCGGGCGCGCGTTTCGTCGTGCTGCAAGGCGGTATCGCCCGCATTCACCGGGCCTTGGCGCAATACATGATCGACATGCATGTCGATCAGCACGGCCTGACCGAAACATGGGCCCCGGTTCTGGTCCTGTCCGAGATGATGGAAGGCACCGGCCAACTGCCGAAATTCGGCGAGGACAGCTATCAGACCCGCGAAGGCTGGTGGCTGATCCCCACGTCCGAGGTCACGCTGACCAACACCGTCAACGGTGATGTGGTGGACGCCGCCAGCCTGCCCCGCCGCATGGTCGCGCACAGCCAGTGCTTCCGGTCCGAAGCGGGCAGCGCCGGGCGCGATACCGCCGGGATGCTGCGCCAGCACCAGTTCGAGAAGGTCGAGATGGTGTCGATCACCGCGCCCGAGGACGGCTTGGCCGAACACGCCCGCATGACCCGTCAGGCCGAGGCGATTCTGGAAGGTCTGGGCCTGCCTTACCGCACCATGGCGCTGTCCACCGGCGATATGGGTTTCAGCGCCCGGATCACCCATGATCTGGAAGTCTGGCTGCCTGGCCAGAACACCTATCGCGAGATCTCGTCCGTCAGCTATTGCGGGGATTTTCAGGCGCGCCGCATGAATGCGCGCTTCAAGCCCGCAGACGGCGGCAAGCCGGAATTCGTCCATACCCTGAACGGATCCGGGCTGGCCGTGGGCCGCACGCTGATCGCGGTGCTGGAAAATGGCCAGCAGGCCGACGGCTCGGTCGTGTTGCCTGCCGTGCTGCACCCCTATCTGGGCGGGCGCACGACGCTGCAGACCGACGGCACGCTGGCCTGACAAGCGGCCGCGCCCCTGTGGGCGCGGCAAGCGGGCAACAGCATAAAATTAATCGGTGATTGTCGCCCCCACCGCGCAACCTGCGGCGGTCTGACGCGTTTCACGACATGCAACGCGCAGCGACCCTTGTGATGTGCCTTCTGACCCTGGCTTTCGTGGCCAGTGGCATGAAATTCGCGCTTGCCCCCCAGCCCGATGCCCTGCTGCCGCATCAATTCGCGGCGCTTTACGGCGACCTCGACCCCGATGGACTGGCCGAGATCTATTTGCGCCCTCAGCATCCCGCCATGTGGATCATGCTGTGCATCCTGTGGGTGACGCTGCTGGCGTTTGCCCTGCGCGAGGCATGGCCGCACAAGACCCGCCCCGATCTGGAACTGACCGATCTGCTGCTGCTGATTGCGGCGCTGGCGGCGGGAACGGTCTGGCCCTGGGTCGCGGTGGGGGCGCCACTGGTCGGATTCCTGCTGTGTGTGCTGATGCTGCTGGCGCTGATCGCAGCCGGGCGGCGCACCGATTCCGATGGGCGGCTGGCGCGCGACCCGACGCTGGGGATGTTCGCGGGCTGGGCCACGGTGCTGACCTTCGCGGCCTTCGCATCCTTCCTGTCGGATGCGATGCCGGTCCCTGTCGAACTGGCGACGCTGGCCGGTGCCATTCTGTCTTGCAGCGCCGCAATCGCCATTCAGCTGCGGCTGCCGAACAACTCGACCTATACGGTGACGGTGATGTTCGCCCTGCTGGCCACCGCCGCCACCATGATCGAATCGAACCCGCCCATCGCGGTCATCGCCGTCCTGTCGATGGCGGCGCTGACCTTCCTTCTGGTGCGAGTAACGACCTAGGTCCCCTTCGGCTTCTGCCGGTTCTTGTGCTTGGACAGCGCGCCCGACTGGCTGATCTTGTTCGCCTTCGCGCGGTAAGGGTTCGCAGTCCCCTGATCGCGGAAGAAGATGCGGATCGGTGTGCCCGGCATGTCGAAATCCTGCCGCAGCCCGTTGATCAGATAGCGGTGATAGCTTTCCGGGATCTTGTCGGTATGCGTGGCCTTCACGACAAAGGCCGGCGGGCGCGTTTTCACCTGCGTCATGTAGCGCAGCCGGATCCGGCGGCCACCGGGGGCGGGCGGCGGATGCGCCTCGGTCATGGCCTCCAGCCAGCGGTTCAGTTTCGAGGTCGAGACCCGCGCGTTCCACACCTTATAGGCCTGCATGATCGCATTGTGCAGACGGTCCAGCCCCTTGCCGGTCTTCGCGGACACGGTGACCAGCGGCGCGCCTTTCAGCTGCGGCAGCAGGCGTTCAAACGACTCGCGCAGCTCTTTCAGCTTGTCGGCCTTGTCTTCTTCAAGGTCCCACTTGTTGGCGGCCAGAACCACGGCGCGGCCTTCGGTTTCCGCCAAGTCAGCGATGCGCAGATCCTGTTGTTCAAACGGGATCGCCACGTCCAGCAGCACCACGACCACCTCGGCAAAGCGCACGTCGCGCAGACCGTCCGCGACCGACAGCTTTTCCAGCTTATCGACCACCCGGCCCCGCTTGCGCATCCCCGCCGTGTCGAAGATCCGCATGGGCGTGCCCATGAAATCCGTCCGAACCGAGATCGCGTCGCGGGTAATCCCGGCCTCGGGGCCGGTCAACAGCCGGTCCTCGCCCAGGATCTTGTTGATCAGGGTCGATTTCCCGGCATTCGGGCGCCCGATGACCGCCAGCTGCAAGGGCTTCGCCTCGGTCGGCATCCAGTCGGGAACGTAATCCTCGAATTCGGCATCCTCGGGCAGATCGACATCGACGGCGGGTTCAAACACCGCATTCTGCGCCGTCAGTTCGACCGCCAAGGGCTTCAGGGCGTGGTAAATATCCTCCATCCCTTCGCCATGCTCGGCCGAAATCCGCAGCGGCTCGCCCAGACCAAGGCCGTAGGCCTCCATCGCGCCCGCCTCGCCCGCACGGCCTTCGGCCTTGTTGGCGGCCAGGATCACATGCTTGGCCCGCTTGCGCAGGATCTCGGCGAAATATTCATCCGCCGCCGTCACACCGACGCGGGCGTCAATGACGAACAGGACCACATCGGCCTCATCGACCGCACGTTCGGTCAGACGGCGCATCCGGCCCTGAAGGCTGTCATCTTCGGCCAGTTCCAGACCGGCCGAATCGACCACGATGAAACGCAGGTCGCCCAGACGGCCCTGCCCTTCACGCAGATCGCGCGTGACCCCCGGCTGGTCGTCGACAAGCGCCAGCTTGCGCCCGACGAGCCGGTTGAAAAGGGTCGATTTGCCGACATTCGGTCGGCCCACAATGGCGAGGGTAAAGCTCATCTGAACGCATGCAAGTTGCCGTCACGACCCGTGACGTAAAGGGTGCCACCCGCGACGACCGGCGCAGAGGCCGCGCCGCCGGGGATTTCGGCATGACCGACCAGATTGCCAGAGGCAGGGTCGAAGCTGCGCAGTATCCCGTCCGAGGAGGACACGAACAGCCGCCCCCCCGCCAGAACCGGCCCGTATTGGGCATAGATGCGGTCCTGTTTCTTCACTTTCTTGTCGACAAAATACGGCAGATCACGCGCCCAGACCAGACCGCCGGTGGCCGCGTCCAGCCGGACCAGCTGGTTCTGATCGTTGACCGCGAAGACCGCGTTGCCCACCGGCAGCACCGGCGAAACCGCGCCCTCACGCGCCGACCAGATCTGCTGCCCGGTGGTGCGATCCAGTGCCGCAATCCGCCCGGCCGAGGTGCCGGCATAGACCATGTTGCCGGCGATCACCGGCTCGCCCGTCATGTCGCGAATATAGGCCGCGGCGCGGCCAACGCGGGAACCGGCGACCTGACCCGACCAGTTCTCGACCCCGGTCTGGGTATCGACGGCCAGCACCTGCCCGGACGAGAAGGGGAAGACGACCAGATTGCCCTCGACCGCAGGGGCGGCCACGCCGGTCACGGCGGTCGGCTGCTGGATCCCCGAGGTCTGCCATTGCAGCTTGCCATCGCTGGCCCGGACGGCATAGCCGTTGGCGCCGCGATCAGTGACATAGACCACGCCATTGCTGACCGTCGGCGCACCACCGATGGGCGCACCAACGCGCTGGCGCCACAGCACCGCGCCGCGTTGAACATCCAGCGCGACCAGCTCGCCATAGCCGGTGGTGACGAAGACGCGGCCGCCCTCGTAGGCGATACCGCCGCCCGTGGCGCCTGCATTCCGCTCGCCCGGCGGGGTCAGGTCGACCGACCAGGCGCGACTGCCCGCCAGCGAGACGGCGGTGATGGTCGCCCGGCTGTCCAATGCGAAGATGCGGCCGCCGGCCACAACCGGATCGGCGCTGATACGGTGACGGCGATCCGCCGCCTGCCCGATCGGCACCGAGAAGATGCGCTGCGTGCCGGCGCCCATGGCGACATGGCCGCTGTTATGGGCGGCATTGGCGGCGCGATGGGTCCATTCCGCATTGGCCCGTGCGCCGGGCAGCGACAATTGGGCCCCACCGGCCGCAGGCTGTTCCACCGCCGGTCCGTCGGGCGAGGTCACGGCGCGCGGATCGAAACGCGGACCCGGCAGGATCACGTCACGTTCGGCGCAACCCGCCACGGCAAGCGCCGCCAGCAGGGCAAAGCGCGCGGGCGTCAGGGCAAGTTTCGACGTCATGGCTGGCCTCATGTCATTCAGCGGGGGCAGGTGCGGGTTCGGCACCGGGTGCCGCAGCGGCGTTCGCCGCCGCCGGGGTTGCGGCCGTCGGGGCACCCGGCTCGGCGCCCAGCGTAATCATCATCTCGGTCAGGCGGGTGTTGAGGGCCTGGCTGACGCCATCCTCGGCCATGATCTCGCGGATCAGGTTCAGCGCATCCTGGTCACGCCCGGCAGCGATCAGCGCCACCGCCTTCTGTTCCAGCGCCAGCAGCCGGAAGGGCGCGCCGGGCTTGGACAGTTCCGCCAGGGCGGCGTCGCGGGCGGCGGGGTCCATGGTCTCGCCCATCGCCAGCACCACCTTCAGCCGGGCCAGATCGCGCAGCGCCGGGTCCTGCGCCGCGGTCACGGCACTTTCCAGATGGGTGCCCGCGGTGGCGCTGTCCTGCGCATCCAGCGCCGCACCCGCCGTCAACAGCTCGCCCAAGGCGCCGCGGTCGGGATTGCCAACCGGTTGCAATGCCGCCAGCGCCGCCACCGGATCATCCGATTTCTGCGCCGCCAGCACGGCATCGCCCCAGGATTCCGCCTCGGCCTGATTGCGGGTATTGGCATATTCGCGCCAGGCCGCACCGCCCACGATCACCACAATGACCAGCACCCCGATCCAGCCATAGCGCCGCATCAGCAGGTAAAGCCGGTCGCGCCGGACCTCGTCGGTCACTTCGTCGATGAAACTGTCGGTATCGTGGCTCATGTGGTTCCGCCTTGTTCTCGCTGCCTCTTATAGCCCAGACACGGCAGGGAACAAGCCGCAGCCCGGATCACGTCGCTGGCACCCCCGTGACGGCACGGCCGCCCGCGCCCTTGACGCTGCCCGCAGAACCGCTTTCCAATGCGCCATTGCCGTAAAGGAGCCCGCAGATGAGCAGCCAGCCCGCCCTCGACGCCGACCAGATCGCCGCCCTGTTCACGCGCGACGGCGACTATCTTGCCGCCCGCTGGGGCCGCCCGGTGGCGCCGGTGATCTTCGGCCTGGCGGACGAGAGCCTGGATATTTTTCGCGGCGCGCTGAAGGCGGCCTATGCCCATGCCGGTCATCCCATCGTCGAAACCGACCCCGAGATCGGCGCGAATCTGATGATGTTCTTCTGCCGCGAATGGGACGAGCTGGCCGAGATCCCCGACTTCGACCAGCTGACCGGCCAGCCCGATCTGATCGCCCGGCTGAAGCAGCAGCATGCCGATTATTACCAGATCTTCCGCTTCGATCCCGATGGCAGCATCCGCGCCTGCCTTGTCTTTGTGCGCATGGGCGGCGCGCTTGCCGACGCCCATCCCGCGCAACTGGCCGAAACGCTGGCCATGCGCACGATGCTGACCTTCGCGCAGCAGGTCACCGCCACCGCGCCCTTGGCCCAGGTTATCCGCGCCGCCTATGATCCGGTGATGCCCGCCGTCGCCCACGACCAAAGCCACGCACTGCGCTTGGCCGCCCGTGTCGCCGCCGCTAACTGATAGCTATCGCAGGATTGCACCGACACCGCCCGAGCGCTGGCGATCCGGCTGAAAAATCTTGCCGGGCACCATGACCCCGAACCATCACGGACGGTTGCCGGGCACGCCTGCGTAGCGCGGATCAGTCAGGCTCCAGCCGGTCGCGCAAGGCGCGCAGCACCGGCAGCGCGGCCCGGACCCGTTCCGCGCCGATGTCGCGGACGACATCACTCATCGCCGGCAGGATGGCCGCCAGCGCCGCGTCACGCGCTGCGCGGCCGGTGGGGCTGATCGACACGAATTTGCGCCGCGCATCATCCCAGTCGGGCCGGATATGGACATGCCCCGCCCATTCCAGCCGGGCCAGCGTATTGCTCATCGCGCCACGGGTCAGGTGGAAGGCTTCGGCCAGCTGGGCGGGCGTGCGTTCTTCCGAGATATGGGCCAGCAGGTTCAGCACCGAGAAATGCGAAATCTGCATCCCGCCCGGCAGCGTCCGGCCGATCATCGCCCGCGCCAGCTGTTCAACGACCAGCACCTCGGCAAAGAGGCTGGCCGCGACGGATGCGCGGTTCGGGTCGTCCGGAGGGGGCGGCAGTTCGGTCACGGGCCCTCGAAAGGCTGATCGGCATGAATGGCGGGAATACGGGACCGTGCCTTGTCGACCTCGTTCAAGTCAAGCGAAACGATCAGAATACCCGGATCTTCCCCAGCGTCACCAAGCACTTCGCCCCAGGGCGATACCGCAAGGCTGTGCCCGAAGCTGCGCCGGGGCCGGGGATGCGCCGCATGGTCTGCCGCGTGCAGACCGCATTGCGCTGGCGCCAGCACGAAACAGCCGGTCTCAATCGCGCGGGCGCGCAGCAGGACGTGCCAATGGGCGGCGCCGGTGGTGTCGTTAAAAGCGGCGGGCACGGTCAGGATCCGCGCGCCGGCCTGCGCCAAAGCTCGAAAAAGTTGCGGGAAACGCAGATCATAGCAGACGCTCAGCCCAATCGGCACGGGTCCCTGCACTAGAACCGCCTTTGCCCCCGGACGATAGGCCTTCGATTCGGCGTAAGCTTCGGTCTCGGAGATGGTGACGTCGAACATGTGGATCTTGTCATAACGCGCCGCGATTGCCCCATCCGGGGCGATCAGAGAGCTGCGATTGACCAAGCGCGGCTCGGCCGGGTCGTCAACTTTCAACGCCAGCGATCCGATCAGCAGCCAGACCCCCAGTTCCGCCGCCTGCATGCGCAGCGCTTTCAGCGTGGGATCATCAGCTTCGCGACAGATCACCTTGTCGCGCCAATCGCGATCAGCCGAGATCAGGTTGGTGCATTCCGGCGTCGC
>RRZU010450026.1_pt1 | contig 10348 bp, 10 predicted proteins | sample 2165561 | NCBI WGS metagenome assembly RRZU01 (sample SAMN10456909, study PRJNA506462) | wastewater metagenome | isolation source: wastewater sludge | place: USA: Moscow, Idaho | reverse complement strand
TGAGCGCTACACTTCTGGTTGCGGCATGCCAAAGCACCCCACATCAGTACAATGGTGTGACAGGTTATGAAATCGAAAATAAAACAACAACTTCCGCAACACTGGCCTATACATTGGCGGCACGTGGCAACAGTGATGTGGATGAGAAAAAGCTACAGCAAGCCTGTAAACAGGTGCTAGGGATGGAAAAAACCTACAAAATTTCGATACTTAGCTCCAATGAAATTATGAACCCAACCAAACAGGAACAATATGGGGTGCAACTTGGCAACAGCCGTGCAACTTTCGGCCTATCCAACTCACCTGATTTAAACAACAGTGAGGGCTATGCAACACGTCAGGCACTGGAAACACGCCCAACCACACTTCAAGTCGTCCGTTACACATGCACTTAAAAAATAAAAGTCAAATACCGTATGTGATACGGTATTTCTTTCAAATTTAGGGAAAACACAGCGTGAATTTTTCTCAGCTTTATATGCAAAATAAAAAAATATCCCAACCCAATCAAAGCTACATTGAGCTTGATTGCTATTTGATGCAATACCAAGTATTTAATTTAAAAAACTGTTTTATCTTATACCAACAAACATCTCCAAATATAGCTGAGAACGAGTTACTGCAATTGACACAGATCGAAGCTGAGCGCCTATCTCAGCACTATACTCAAAGCCCCCACCAATTCATCCTTATACACAGTGGGAAAAATATCCGTCGAAGAATGAACTGGCATGCTCATATTTTTATCGTGAACAATCGCCACCATAAATCCTTAATTTACCAAATGTTAGCAATTAAGAATTTTGGTTTAATCTTTATTGAGACGTTAAAAAAACGCTGTGGCTACAACGTTTTATAAAAACTCACATTTCTAAATTCTCGGGCTTCATCTAAGTCAGGCCAAGTCGTTGCACTACGTTCATCAATTTTCATATATTGAGGGTGACTAAAGTTTTTAACTCGGCTATCGGCAACCCAAACTTCAGGTGCGAACTTAAGAAACTCATCTAAGAAGAAACGATTGCATTGGTCATACAGGACGTCCGCAGCGAGCAATACATCCACTTGCTCGGCTTTATATAAATCATCCAAATATTCAAGTTCAACATCATTCAACAAAGCATTTTCACGACATGACGCAAGACTTACTGGATCAATATCACAACAGATCACACGTTTCGCACCTGCCATTTTTGCAGCAATTGCAACTACGCCCGAACCTGCACCAAAATCCAAGACCACTTTATCTTTAACATGATGTGGCTCAGCGAGTAACCACTGTGCCATCGCTAAACCAGATGCCCAACAGAAAATCCAATACGGTGTCTCATTCCAAATACGACGAATCACCTCATCATCCAAACGATCCGTTGGAAAAACTGGTGGAATCAACCATAACGATATAGGTGTTTCAGGAAGCTGCTGTGCTAGTAGATCCGTATTAGGGATGACTTCATGTAATGCTTGAAGTAAATGTTCAGGGGCTTTCGCAAATTGAAATGTACAACTCATATATCTTTAATTCTAAAAAACCCCTCTTATCGAGGGGCTATTAATCTTTAAACTAATGCTTTTTCAGCAGCTTCAACAGTTTGACGAATCAAAGTCGTAATCGTCATTGGCCCCACACCACCTGGAACTGGTGTATAAGCAGAAGCAATCTCTTCAATTCCCACTAATTGAATATCACCGACACCACCGCCATCACGCGGGTGGAAACCTGCATCTACAACAACTGCACCTTGCTTGATCCAGTCTTTTTGAATCAACTCAGCTTTACCCACCGCACCTACAATAATATCTGCTTGTTTTACCAATTCAGCTAAGTTTTGAGTACGCGAGTGGCAAATGGTCACTGTCGCATTCGCCTGTAATAACATCATTGCCATTGGTTTGCCTAAAATCGCTGAGCGACCGACCACAACTGCATGTTTACCCGCGATCTCAATCTTGTTTTCTTGCAAGATTGTCATAATACCCGCAGGTGTCGCAGAACCATAGGCTGCTTCACCCATAGCCATACGACCAAAACCTAGACAAGTCACGCCATCCACATCTTTAGCTAATGAAATGGCATCAAAACATGCTCTTTCATCAATTTGTTCAGGCACTGGATGCTGCAACAAAATACCGTGTACATCTGGATTAGCATTTAATTTTTCAATCTCAGCCAATAATTGCTCTGTTGTGGTTTCTTTTGGAAGCTCAACTTTAAGTGAATCCATACCGACACGGCGGCAAGCGTTGCCTTTCATACGCACATACGTTGCCGATGCACCATCATCACCAACCAAAATTGTTGCCAAAATTGGGGTACGTCCCGTTTTTGCTTTTAATGCTTCTACACGAACCAACAAATCAGCTTCGATTTGTGTTGCCAACGCACGACCGTCTAAAACCAATGCCACAGCGCATCTCCAAAGTGGGTATGAATCAATTGCGTAAATAATACATGATAATTTGACCAATATTCTTTTAGATGTTGTTTTTATGTGCATATTCACGGCAAACACTATTGTTTTTTTTCTAAAGGTTGCTAATATGTGCATCACCAAATGATGGCGGGGTGGCAGAATGGTCATGCAGCGGACTGCAACTCCGTGTACGCCGGTTCGATTCCGACCCCCGCCTCCAAATTTGGTTTTAAAGCCCGAGTGGTGAAATCGGTAGACACAGGGGATTTAAAATCCCCCGCCCACAAAGCGTGCCAGTTCGAGTCTGGCCTCGGGCACCATTTTTCAGCAAATGAAATTTGGTGCTAAAAATTCCAGCTTAATGCTGGTTTTTTTATGTCTGAAATTTAAGAATAAAAAACTTTCTTTTACTTTTTTCAAAATGACACAACCTGTCACATCCATACCTCATAATCATTCCAATTTCATAATGATGATAAAAAGGAATGATTATGCTTGGTCTTATTTTACATTATTCAACAATGACTCAAATGGGAGTTCTTATTGATGAAAATTCTAATCGTCATAAATTTTCTAATGATCAATGGCAAGCAGATATTGAAATAAAAAGAGGGTTAAAAGTGGATTTTAAACTAGATCATCAAGGTCAGATCATTTATATTCGTCAAAATTCTATAGCAGCATAGAGAAAGGAATTTTTTCTTTCTCTTTGCCTCTATTCATAATATCACCTTTAAAAGAATAAAATATTTTTAAAATACTTGTATTACTTTGATAATTTCCAAATAAAAAACCTCGGGAAATAATTTAAATATAAAATATTATTTATTATTTCGCACTAAACGAACATAGCGCGATATAATTTCCCAACTATTACTAGATTCTGTACTATTAAAATTCAAATACCATACAAATGTATTATCATCAAAATAACTATGGAAAGAACTCGACCAATAATCTCCCCATGCTCGTTCTGTTGGCTTAAACAACATATTTTCTGAACAACTATAACCTGCTTTATTTTGTTGGACTAATGTTCTAAGTTCTTCAATACTTGGTAATCGCCAATCTCTAAAACCTGCTAAGTTAAAAATTTTACAGCTTTCCTGAGCTTGTTTCCAATCTAATGCGCTTGCTTCACCATAACATTCACCATTCAGCCATTTTTGTCCAATATTAATTCTCGACCACATTAAATCAGTCTTTGGGTCGACCCATACACCATCAGAAGGCAATGTTGATGTAAGCATTTTAGGTTCTGCTAAATGTCTTGCTATCTGTGCAATATTCAATAAATAATGGTCTACAATTTCTACTTGTTCTGCACTTTTAAAAAATATAGAAAGTTCTGATGTATTCATTTAATTTATCCTAAACCAATATTACGTACTGGACGTATATAATTTTTACTATCCTTTCTATCAGAAGTTATCGTAAGATTATAAAACACAACTAAATAAAATAAATTATATTCAAAATCATTTGCGGTACTTGACCAATAATAGTGCCAAACATCGTTACCAGAAGAAATATCATATAAAATACTCTTTAACTCTCCATTTTTATTCATTCTTGCAAGTTTTTTAAGTTCATCTTTTGTTGGCAACCTCCAATCGTTAAATCCTGCTAAATCAAATTGTTGGCATAATTTCTTAGCATCATCCCAACTTGTATTTATAGCATTCCCATGACAACTTCCATTTCTCCAGTTCTGTCCAATATTAATTCTCGACCACATTAAACCTGTACTTTGATCTATCCAAATGCCCTCTTTTTCTCCTATTGTTCGACTTGTGTTTATTGTAATGTTAGGTTTTAAGTCACTTTTATGTTCATCTATCTGTTTTTCTATTTTTACTTTAGGCTGTAAAATATCTATAATTGTTTGATATTTTCCTATAATTTTAGCTTCCAAACTTTCTATTTTTTGGTTTTGCTGCTCTAACTGTGATTGTAAAGCAGTAAAAGACTGATTTATTTGTAATAAATATCGGTCTGTAATTTCTGCTTGTTCTGTATTTTTAAAAAATATTGATAATTCAGATAAATCCATTTCCTTGGCTCCCAATTAAACATTACGTACTAGTCGAACTAAGTATTTATTGTATGTCTTGGTTTGATGTATAGAGGCATTATTTTCAAAATCAACAACATAAACATAGCCTTTTAAGTTCGATTCATAAGCAGTATTTGACCAAAAATTCCATTTAATATTTTTTTGTGGCATAAACAATACATTCTGTAACGTACCGAGGCGATTCATCTTAAATAGAGTCTTTAATTCTTTTTCAGTTGGTAATCTCCAATCATTGAAGTTTTCCAAATTAAATTCTTTACATAGTTTATTGGCTTGATTCCATGATATTTGTTTAGCATGTCCTGAACATTGCTGGTTTTCCCATTTCTGCCCCAGACAAATACGAGACCACATCAGATTTGTACTTTGATCTATCCACACAGCCTTATTTTCTTTTATTTCTGCTTGCTTTAATTTTGATTTTTCCAGTTGATCTTGCTGTAAAAACTGAATAATTTGATAGGATATTTGTTCTAAATCCATATTTTTTAAAAAATATGAGTATAAATGATCTATTTTTTTAATATGTATATCTTGTTGATATTCTAACTGAGCTTTTAAAGATATAATTTCTGATTTTAAATCATCTATTTTCTGATTCTGTATATCTTGCTGAACCATTAACAGATTTTTTAAAAATTCAAAATTTTGTGTTGCATCCAACAAATAATGTTCTGTAATTTCTGCCTGCTCTGCACTCTTAAAAAATAGTGAAAGTTCTGATATATTCACTGAATTCCCCCCTAACTAAATATTACGAACAGGTCGAACATAATTTTGATAATATCTTTCTTCAGATGATAAGTTTGCATGAAAGAAATCAACTACATAGTAATATAAACTAGACTCACCACTTTCCTCTGTATCTAAAGTACTCGACCAATAATTATGTAAAATATCTTCTAATAAGCTTTCTTTATATGAATTTGCAAGTGCTAACAATTCTTCTTTTGTTGGTAATCTCCAATCATTAAATCCTGCTAAATCAAATTTTTGACATGCTTTTTTAGCCTTGTTCCATTTCATATCTTTAGCTGCACCATAACATTTTTTATCTTCCCATATTTGTCCAATACTAATTCTTGACCACATTAAACCAGTATTCATATCTACCCAAACACCTGAATCATCTTTAACAACTTGTTTGTTAGGCTTTAAAGCATCTATTACTTTCTGATGATGCACAGTTATTTTATTTTCTAAATGCTCTAATTTTTCATTAAAACCACTCAAAATCATCTCTTTACTTTGTAATAGTATTGTAGATTCTAAATGCTCTATTTTCTCATTTTGAATATGTAAAGCTTTGGTATTTTCTTCTAATTGTCGTTGTAAATGAGAAAAATATTCTGTCACATCAAATAAATAAGCATCAACAACTTCTGTTTGTTCCACACTTTTAAAAAATATTGATAATTCAGATAAGTTCATAATCACTTTATTCCTTAATGATGACGAACTAAACGCACATAAGACTTGGCATTATCTTTACGACTCATTAAAGATTGGCCTTTATTAAAGTTTACAGACCATGCAAACTCTTCATTTTCCAAATCAGATGTACTTGACCAATAACGCCCCCAAACATTTTCTTGTGGTTGAGATAAAGTTTGTTCTGAACAAGTATAACCCTCGCTTTCTAAAATTAACGTTTTGAGCTCATCCAATGTTGGTAATCGCCAGTTATTAAATCCTGCTAAAGTTACATTTTGAGCAGCTTGCTGTGCCTGTTGCCAATTCATCAGACTGGCTTGCCCCATACACTGATTATTTTCCCATATCTGCCCCATACTGATTTTAGCCCACATCAGACCTGTTTTTGTATCCAGCCATGTGCTTCCATCATCGATCTGGACTGGATGATGAGCTAAACTTTGATGCTGATAATGATCACAATACCGACTTTGTAAAATCGAAAGTTTTAATAGCGTTGCAATAAATTGATCTAAAGCCAAATGTTGCATATTATTTTTTACTGTTTTGAGTAAAAGCTGAAATGATGCAGTTTGTGGATGTTGCAAAGAGAATGTTATATATATAGCATCTAATTGTTGTTTTAAATATACTTGTAAATCTACTACGTTCTCATCTACTTGCTGAATAGAAGATTGCATGGTCACAATAAAATCTTGTATAGGTTGATAAATCTTTTTAAGTTCAACAAGCCAATATTCGTTCCACCATACAGATAATGGATGATGTTCAGGTAAATTGACAAATTGGTGAAATAAAGATAATTCCTCAGCATTCTGAATATTTAGTTGTTTAAACCACCGCTCAGTTAAACGTTGTTGTATTTCTGCTTCAGATAGACCTTTTAAACGAGTCATATTCATATTTTGAATAAACTGACCATCAATACAAAAATTCGGAATTAAATTTTCAATTTTGGCAGTCACATCAAAATGTTGTAATAAATATGGACGAATATCCCAATCCTGTTGCCAATTTAAAATTTGTTGACTATAAGAAGTATTAAACTCAAATTTCTCATGATTTAATGGTTTTAATAAGTCTGACCAGAAATTTTGTCTAAATTGAATGAGTTCTTTTTCTGACATTTCAGCAAAATCAAAAGCATTGATCTTTAATAATAAATCATCCGTTTGAAAACCTAAATCTTGCCATGCAGTTTCAATTCGTTGCTGCATACGATTGATCAAACGTTGTTGGTTATCTGATTGACAATGCGTAATAATAACCTGTAAATGTGATTTTTTCTCTACAAACTGTAGTTGTGCTTCTCCTAAAGCTTCAAGGAAATTATTTAAATGTGCTTGATTTAATTCACCATCTAAACGATTGGCATGACACACATAGACTATTGCTAAATTATGTTCCCCAACTAAAAATTTTCTAGCGTCTTGCTCCGCTAAATCATCATCCCCTGAATTCCAGCCTGGAGTATCAATTAAAAACATCTTTGTAGGATGATCACCCTCATAATAACCATCCCCTTGACTTAAAATAAATAAAGGCTCTTGAATCAATAAACGTAGACGATGGGTCTCAGGATCATATAAGCTCACTTGTTCTCGTGTAGGAAATTCCTTTAGTTCTTCCAAAATTATGGCTTCATCCATATCTTCAGGTTTTTCAATCAAAAATAATTGATCTTGCTCACCATAACTAATTTCAAGTTGTAATTTAGTTTGAGCTTCCTGTGAGCTAATGGGTAAAAAAGGTTCTGGAATCTTATCTTTTAAAATTTCACGAATCACTCGAGTTTTACCTGCTGAAAACTCTCCAACAACCCGTATCGTCAATACCCCATCTTCAATTTTAGGTGTAACCTGATCAAGTTGTTGGGCAAAATGGTAAATACTCTGTACAACTAATTGTGTTTTTACAAAATCCATATCTTTCATCATCTATTGTCAGTCAATCCATATACCTTGATATCATCACATCAAGGTATATGACTAAAGAATTACAGTACATCAAGTACCGCTTGCAACTGTCGTTGTTCCTGCTGTAATTGTTGCAGATACTGTACTTTTTGTTCTGGTAACTGATCAATCTGTTGTTGTAATTGCACAACTTCATCCAGACGGGTTGCCAATTGACTATCAATCACATCACTCCAATAACCTTTCAGGTATTGGTAGATATAGTTTTGTATCCCTTGTAACTGCTTTTCAAATTGTTGTAACCACTGACGCAATGCACGAGCTTGATAGTTTTGCACCATTTGCTGTTGTTGGTATTGCTGATCTTGCATAGCTTGTTCAAGCTGTTGTGACAACTCTTGTTGTAAGCGATTAATTTTCTGCTCAATATCCTGAACTTCCTTTTGTTTTTGCTGTAAAGCAAAGCCTGCCAATTTATGTTGGCTGATCATATCCTGTTTGCGCTCCGCTTCCTGTGTTAATTGTTGGATATGCTGATTTAATTGTTGTACCTGTGCATCCACTTGAGCCTGAGCTTCAGCGTCAGGTACATAAATCACTTGGGAGGGTTCATTAAAAAATCCACCTATTTTTTCTGACCATGTTGCAATCGATAAAAGGTTTAAGGCACTCATTTGTGGTGGCAATATCTGTTCTACAGTGCTTTTGGTCACTTTTACTGTTTTTTGTACAGTCTGAACCGCTTTCAGTGCTTTCGTCCCTAAACCAATAGCTTTCCCTGCTTTGAGGACGGCGGTTGAAGGCACTAGAATCAATGCCCAATCAAGCATCTCACCGATTTTACGCCCCATTTCTGAACCTGAGTTGTCATAAATCCTTTGTTCATACATCGGAATCGGGCTATTTAATACTTCTTGACGATTTTGTAATAACTCCTCAATCGTATGTTCAAGTTGCTGTAATTCTGCTTGAGATACATCAGCAGTATCCAGTGGTGTTATCCCTTGTTGTTCATCCTGTTTACTTAACAGTTGGTGTTTTAGCTGATTTAGCTGAGCAACTTGTAAAAAGTCCTGACTATTGATAGGTTCTAAATCAGGTAAACGTAAATTTAAATCCGTAATCGTCTGTTCTGGTAAGTTAATTTCACCAAATTTACTCATCATCTGCTGTACAGCCTGAATTGCATGAGCAACTTCTAAGCGGACAATTTGTGAACCCTGATTGATATACTGCTGCCACTGTTCAGCATCTACATTTATTGCTTGTAATTGCTGTTGCAAATCCTGTTTTTTCTGTTGAATCAATTGCTCAAGTTGCTGTTGTAAAGTGGTACTTTCCTGTTCCTGCTGTTGATACAGCTTTTGTTTAATCTCTATTAACTGATTGCGTTGATTCAATAGCTGTTGATGTAATTGTTGTGCCTGTTGTTCGCTCAGTTCTGCATTGGCTTGTTGTTGCTGTTGGTTATAGCCTAACGCATTTTCTAATTGTGGACGTAATTCTGCAATAAAACGCTGAATACGGATTTGCTGTAATTGCTGTTTAGAATTGGCAATAAAATCTAAAATTTTTTCATGGTTTAAACCACGATAATGCGTTGGAATCAAAGTACCTTGATAGCCTGTTCGTTCTTGAATCTGTTGTTGCCATTGTTGTAAATTTGGTGCTTTTTCACCAAATGTAATCGCTTGTTCAATCTCATCCCAACGATTGATTACAATCAGAACATGCTTGCCATAGGATTGAATCAATTGAATAGCATCAAGATCGGCAGCAGATACTCCACGAGGTGCAACCAAATATAAAATGGCATCCGATTGCTGGATTTGAGCAATGGTGTAGGCGTGATTCTGTTCAGAAATCGACCCGAGTCCAGGTAAATCAATAATGATAACATCTTTTAACCAAGCCTGATTTATTCCCAAAACAGCACATTTTGCCTGTTCAGGTGCTTGTGTCGTCACTTGATCGAATTGATCACGCTGGATAAGTTCAATTGAGCTATCCTGATTAACCAATTGTAATGTGGTTTGATCTGCATATTGAATTAAAGTTGGCAAAGCTGTGGCTTCTTCTTGTGCAGTATGCAGCCATTGTTCATTGAGTAAACAATTGAGTAGGCTACTTTTTCCAACTGAAAATGCCCCAACCAATGCCAAACGTAAAGGCTGTGCTTGCCCAAACATCATGTCAAATTGTTGTTGTATTTCTTCTCGTTGTACACTAGGCAGTTGTTCAATCACAGTATTTAGTTGTTTATATTTCATAATTTTGTCCTAATTTTTCTTAAATACTACTTTGTAAGGCATCTTCTGTACTAAGTAACAACGTACGTACTTCTATCAAACCTTGCTGTAATTCTGCTTGACGTTGCTCAATCTGCTCTTTGCCTTGTGCAATCAATGCTTGAATATGTTGACGTTGAGCCAATTTCGCCTGTAGAGGTTCCGCCAACTGCTCTTGTACCTGTTGTTTTAAAAGTTTTAACTGTTCATTAAAAACAT
>RRZU013505930.1_pt1 | contig 10349 bp, 14 predicted proteins | sample 2165561 | NCBI WGS metagenome assembly RRZU01 (sample SAMN10456909, study PRJNA506462) | wastewater metagenome | isolation source: wastewater sludge | place: USA: Moscow, Idaho | reverse complement strand
TGCGGGCGCACCTGCAGAGGGCGCAAACGCCGAGGAGGTCACGCTGGACCGGTTGCCCATCATGTTGCCCAGCATGTACCACATCAATGGATTGCTGCCACCACCGCTGTGGGGCGTGGTGCTGGTTGCGGGTGCAGCGTTGGAGGCCAACGCCGTGGACGTGGGCTCGCCCGCGTTCGCGGGGGCGTCTTCGATATTGGCCAGTTTCGTGGTGTCCACGCTGTCGCAGGAGAAGTTCAAATCGGGGGTATCGCTGTTGAGCGATGTTCCGGCCACCTTGGCGGCGGCATCGCAGTCTTCCTTGCTTTGGTATACAGGAATGGACATTGCCTGCGTGGCGGCAAGGTTGGAGAGGGTTTCGGCGTCGTTTTGTACGCCGCAAGCGGCCAGCGCGGAAAATACCACGGCGACGGTGGCGGTCTTCGCCAAGCGTTGGCATTGCACCGACCAGGTGATGCCCGTGTCTTCTATTAGGGCAGGGGCTTTTCGTGTACGAATTGTGTTGCTCATTGTATCAGTTTACCACATGAAAACCGGCTTATCGACGGATTACTTCTCGGTGTTGATGGCGCGCCGAAGGATGTCGCCGGGTGTTATGTTTTCACGCTTGGCCGTTTCTTCCAACCACGCAACTTGTTCCGTCAAAATTTGGGTGGTTACTGTTCGAAGCACTCGACCAGCGATGTCGGGCAGTCCCACGCTGTCCTGCGAGGATTTGTGGGTGAGAACGGATGCTGTCATTGTGTGCTCGGGTATGAATAGTTGGTCACACTCAGTCTAAAAGGTGAATGCGGAATCGTCAATTGCCCAGAACCGGGTCCACGGCTTTACGCGGCAATCGACAATCGCGTATCATGGACAGCATGAATGGATTGCATTGTTTGGTGGATGTGCAGCGCTGCACAAAAAGCGCATTTTTGACGGACGTCTCGGCATGGCAAGGCATTGTGGCCCAAGCCCTGGCCAAGCATGGCTTTACGCAGGTGGGTTTTGCTACGCATGCCTTTGAGGGGGAAGCTGGGGCGGATGGGGCCAAACCGCAGCACGGGTTCACCTGCACGTGGCTGTTGGCCGAATCGCACATCGCGCTTCACACCTGGCCCGAGACCCAGTCGTACACTCTGGACGCGTACGTTTGCAATTTCTCGAACAACAACGAAGCGGGCGTCCGCTCGATGGTCTTGGACCTCCTCTTTGCGTCCGGTGCCAAGGAGCACTACGTGCAATGGGCCTGGCGCGGCGACCGGCCGCTCGTTTTGGACGAGCAGGGCGGGGAGCACGGCTTGTGGTACAGAGGTGAGCGCACACTTGTGTCCCACAGTGCGTACCAATGCATTGAAATCTGGAACACCAAGGAATTTGGGCAGATGCTGAAAATTGGTGGCATCGTTATGTCCACGCAGCGGGACGAAGCCTTCTACCATGAGCCGTTGGTGCACGTGCCCATGCTGTTGTCCGATGCGGCCAACGTGGTCGTGCTTGGGGGAGGCGATGGAGGCAGCGTTCGGGAGGCCTTGAAGCACGTGGGGGTCGAACGCGTGGACGTGTTCGAACTCGATTGGGCCGTGGTCGAGGTCACGCGGGAATGGATGCCGTGGCTCGATGCCGGTGCTTGGGCCGACCCGAGGGTGCATTTGCAAATCGACGATGGCTTGGTGCTGTTGTCAACGTATATTCAAGAAGGACGGCGCGCTGACGCGCTGGTGCTCGATTTGACCGACCCGGATCCGCGTTCGAGTCCGCTGTACGCGCCAGCGGCGATGGCGCTATACCGTGAGTCTTTGTCCGAGCGAGGGGTCCTGAGTTTGCACTTGGGGCTGGCGTTGATTGAGAGCGACAAAGAGCGGATTGCGTCCACCCTGTCAGCGTTGCGGGCAACGTTTGCCCACGTGGAGGTCTACTGGAGCATTGTTCCCTCCTACGGGGGCATGTGGCTCATGGCGGTGGCATCGCAGCAACCCTTGGTCTGGGAGGGGCACGGGGAGCGTTTGGAGGCGCTCGGTTCGTTGCAATGGCTCTCGCCGGCCATGCTTTTGGCTGGGCGTGCGTTGCCCCCGGTGGTGCAGACGCTCTTGGTGCCCCAAAACAACGCCTGAGCGTAACCCACGCCGTTCAAACTTGCGGCCGGGTGGCGGCCGTATTATCCTGGGGAGATATGTGCCGCGCGGAGCATGCGTTGGAGCGAGGATTACAAAGATGAAAAAAATGCACGTTACGGCCAAAGCCGATATGCGAGAATTTTGGACGCAACACGGATTTGCGCATTACGATTTTCGCGAGCCCTATTGGGTCGAGAACACGGCGTATGTCTTTGGTTTTCCCGAAATGGACGCCATGGAAGATCAGCTCAACGCGGTGCACGCTCTGGGCCACAAGCACGTGGACAGCTACATCGAGCGCATGCTCTCCATGGGAGCCATCGTTGAAAAAGACGCCCAGTGGATGCGCAATTCGCGGGGCCAGGGGTTGCTTCTTGAACGCCTGGACATTGCTTGGGATGGCAAGCAGGCCAAGCTCATCGACTGGAACACGCAAATGATGGATGGTCTCTTTGAAGCGGCCGTCGCCCAATGGCACTGGTCGGAACGCTACACCCCGGGGGCGGATCAATTCAATCTTATCCAGGCAGCACTTTTGACCCATATCGGTCAGTGGTCCGCCCAATTCCCACGCGTTCCGAACCCTTTGGAAAGCGGCACCATGCTGGCACCCGTGCATACATGGGGCAGCTATGGCGACGAAGTGGGCGATGCGGCCATGGCGTTCTTGCAGCGGTGTTTTCAGCGTGCCAATGTTCCCACCTTGCATCTGGACGAGGACGATGCGGTCTTTGAAGGCGCCAAGGTGTACGATGAGGATGGCGTACCGGTTCGTACCGTGGTCTCCCTGGGGCCCATGGAAGGGTTCCTTGGCACGGGGTGGACTGAACAAGCGGTCCAATGGGTCAACCCTCCTTGGGCATTGGCCATGGAGCACCAAGGCTTCTTGGCGCATCTGCACGAAAAGGAGCCCACGCATCCCGTCATCGTTCCGGCGTCCTTTGTGGCGCGCGAAGGCTGGATCCCGAAGTACGGCTGGACGTACCAAGGCGGTGGCGTTGGTGCCAATGCGCATGCGCCGTGCATGTGGCAAGAAGAAGTACCCATTGCCCCCATGCAGTTGCTTTACCCGGTTGTGCAGGCTTGGTTCGTGGCGGGCTCGCTTGTGGGCGTGAGCGTCGTGGACGATTTGCAGAAGATGCATGCCGCCGACAGCTACCGATTTGTTCCGCACATCATTGCGTGAGAGCGCCAAACTCATTAAAACAATGATATAATTCAAGCATGTACTCCACCGACCACATCATCCTTCGTGACGTCCTGGCCAACGGCCGCATCAACCACCGCCTGGCACGCAAGCCCGTGCGCGTAGCGACGCTCATCAACGAGGCCGCGTTCGTGGAGCAAGGCAACCAACTGGTGCACAACCGCACCGTATTCCTGGAAGACCGCATCCACGATTGGGATTACACGCCCTTGGACCATGCCAACCCGGACGGACCTGGCGATTTCCGTTACTACACCCGCGTGGCGGAGAAGGCCGACGTTCTGATTGTGTACGCCTTCACGAAGGAGGCTCCGGCTGGCACGTACAAGTTCGACCCCGAGACGGGCAAGCCGCTTGCCCCGACCTGATGCGTCGGCTTCCCCTTTCGAGCATGGGCCTTGCGCCCCGGGAGGATGCCCGGTGGCAAGAAGCATGCGAGGCCCGAGGATTTGACTACCACAGCATCGATGGCGCGTATTGGGTGGACGACACCTTCTACGCGCTTTCGGCGTTGGAGTGGGGGGCACTGCAACGCGCGACGCAAACATGGAAAGCGATGTTCGAGGACGCCACGGAGGAGTTGATTGCTGTTGGTCCGCGCGCCTTGTCCGCGATTGGTATTCCCGACGCTTGGCAGCGGGCCGTGGTGCGGTCTTGGCATGCCCGTGAACCAAGTCTGGGTTGGCGATGGGACACGCTGTGGGATGGGTCGCACTGGCGCCTTCTCGAGTGCAACTGCAGCACCTGGAGCGGCCTTCTTGAGTGCGTTGAGCCCCAGCGGGACTGGGCCCGCGACACGGGCCTTCACGCCCCCAATACGCTTTTGGAAGACGGGCGGGCATGGTTTGCCGAGCATCTGTCGGGCGCACCCTTGTCCGCGTACGCTTTGTCCACGCAGCGCGTGGAGGTGGCGACCGCCCAAGAGGTGGCACGCTGGGCCGGGCCTTCATCCCGTGCGGTGCCCTTGGAACGGTTGTGGCGCAACGGGACCACGGTGGAACAAACCTGGGGATTCAAGGTTGCGCCCTGGCATTGGTGGTTCCAACGGGACCCCGGCCACGAACTTCCCATGGGCCACGCGCATTGGGCCATGCCCCTTTGGACGGCAATGTGGCACAGCAAGGGATTCTTGGTGTGGGTCTCGGAGCTGAACCAAGGCGAGCCCACGCTCATCGCCGCCGATTGGTCGCCCCTTGTTGGCGTGGGGTCGCCCCAACAGGTGCGCAAGCCGTTCTGGGGCGCGGAAGGCCACGGCGTGGAGCGCACGGGAGAGAAGATGGCGGAGTGCGTTTACCAGCGGTTTGTGGATGCGCCCGTGGAGGGGAAGTACCCCACGATTGGGGCGTGGTGCATCAACGGGGCTCTGAGTGGTCTCTACATGCGCGAGTGCGACGGCTGGAAGCTCGACGAATGGTCCCGTATGCTGCCTTACGCAGTGATTTGAGGTAAAGAAGGCATTCTAGCCTACGTAATGTCCTACACGTTTAAGCTCCCCAATCTGGCAGCGCGCCAACAACACGGAGCGTAATCTAGAAGTACATATTCAACATCATTCAAGGAGTCCCATCATGTTGCACTACGCTGTTGTTTTCTTGGTTATCGCTTTGATTGCTGCACTCTTTGGCTTTGGTGGTATCGCCGCCAGCGCGGTGGGGATTGCAAAAATCTTGTTCTTCGTCTTCATTGTTTTGGCGGTGGTCAGTCTCGTCATGGGACTGTTGCGTGGTCGCAAACCAATGATTTAAAAGTTTGAGGACCATTCCATTGCGTTGGCCTCCCCGACCGAGCTCCGGTCGGGATTACTGCCCGATGGGCGCTTCAATTCAGGTTGGGGCGCCCATCGTCTTTTGGCGATAATCTTGCACGGCCGCTTTGATGGCGTCCTCGGCCAGGATGGAGCAATGGATCTTCACGGGCGGCAAGGCCAATTCTTCGGCGATGTCGCTGTTGGACAAGGCCGTCGCTTCGTCGAGGGTCTTGCCCTTGACCCACTCGGTCACGAGCGAAGAGGACGCGATGGCCGAGCCGCATCCGTAGGTCTTGAAGCGGGCGTCTTCGATGATGCCCGTTTGCGCGTTCACCTTGATTTGCAACTTCATCACGTCGCCGCAGGCTGGGGCGCCCACCATGCCGGTTCCGACGGTGGTGTCGTTTTTGTCGAAACTGCCCACGTTGCGTGGGTTTTCGTAGTGGTCGAGAACTTTTTCGGAATAGGCCATGGTGGTCTCCTTGCGTTGCGGGCCTGCCTCAACCCGGTGAGTGGGAGTGGCCCCTGTGAAGCCTCAGTCTAGCACGAAGGGCGACCCATTGGTAGCGGCCGAAAGGGCGGCTCAAATATTGGTGTTGGCCATGCGTACAAAATAGGTGTTTTCGAGTACAATTGCGGCTTACCATTTGGAGATGTTCCATGAGCCACTACTTCACTGAACTTGCTGTCGACATGCGTTTGTCCAAGGCGCAGGCGCGACGCCTGGTTGCACTGCTGGAAAGTACCTGGGGCGAGTACGCGAGCTACTGCGACGCGGTGGGCGACAAGAACGGCATGGTGGCATTCTTTACGGGCCCGGTCCAGTTCATCAACGACTTTTTGGACAACATGGACTACCTGAGCCAGCCCGTGGTTCGCCAAGCGTTGCTGGACGTGCAGGCGCAAGGCCAGGTGACCATCGCCCAATTCGATGTGCCTGGGGCGGGCGATGTATGGACGCACACGTTCGGCAAAGACGGCAAGTACGACTTTCGCAAGGGCGGCATTCGTGATCTTGTCAAAGGTCATTTGCCCCGCCGATGCATCCAAAAAACCGCTTGAAGGACGCCCCTTCGGCCAAGCAAAAAGCTGCTTTCGGGCAGCTTTTTTCGTTCAAAATCAACAATTTGCATATAGGCTATGATATAATTGAGGCATCGCATCAAGGAGTTGTTATGGGTTGGCACATTGAAGTCATGGAGAATCAGCTGCGCCTTTCGATGGCGCAAGCCGAGCGGTTGGTGGACCTGTTGGAAAGCACATGGGACGAGTACCCCGAGTACCTTTCCTGGCTTGGCGATAAGGCCGCGCTGGTGGAATTTTTCGGCGGAGAACGGTTAGAGTTCATCGATGACTTCATGGAACACATGGACTATCTCAGGAACGAGGGAATGCAAGCGGCGTTGGTCGCGGTGGGGGCCCGTGGTTTTGTGACGCTTGGCGATTTCGAGGGGGATGCACGCGGCTATGCATGGACGCACGAATTTACCGACGCTGGTTACGCGCACGGGGTTGGAAAGGTACGTCTGATGGCCAATGGCAAGATGCCGGTTGAGATCCAAACACCCAAAATTGAGGTCGCAGCGCTTGCGGCGTTGTCCCCCCGAGCGCCGTTCGACGGAAATTCTTTCGTGGTCACCGGCAATTTCGATGCCCTGCCGCGCGAAACCATTTTGGCAGCCATCTCCCGTATGGGTGGTAGCGCCCATGGTTCGGTTTCGGGCAAAACTTTTGCGCTGATTGCAGGCTCCGAGCCGGGCCCAGCCAAGATTGCCAAGGCCGCCGAACGGGGCATCACTGTTTGGGACGAAGAAACATTTTTGGTGCAAGCTGGCCTGAAGGTTGGCGCGGTTCCACCGATGGCACCCATCGTGGCGGCTACCGAGAGCACGGGATTCAACACGCTGAGCTACAAGAAGCTGTGCGAAGCGTTTGAGCAGGTGGTGGACGAATACGGCGGCAGCGTGCGCCACGGCTTGTTCCATTCCGGTCCCAAGCTCGAAGACGGTCTGCCTTGGTTCGAGGTCGAATTTGCTTGCAAGATGAGCACCACGTGGGCCAAGGAGTTCTGCCAAGCGTTGGCGCGCGCGATGAACGTTCGGGTTTTGTTCAATCGGGTGGAAGGCAAAACTGGGGATTGGGCGGTACTGGGTTGCTTCGACTTTGACCCAGACTGCCTGCGCCATGCGCAGGTTCCGGCCTACTCGCGCACGGAGGACGGCGCCGAGTTCATGGAAGATTACGGAACTCCATTCTTGCCCAACGCTCCGGTGAGGAAGCCCAAAACGAAGGCGAGTGCGGTGGATACCGTGCCCGCGCGCACGCCCTACGGCTGGCACTACGAAGAGTACCACGTGGCATCGGGCGAAGTGGTACGGGATGGTTTCAGCCGCGTGGACATCACGGGCATGACCTCGAAGGTCAAGGGCTTTGCGTTTCGCTTTACGGCGCTGTTTACGGACTGATGTCCGTTGCTGGCTGGGCCATCTTGGGCAGGTGGCCCAAGATGATGCCTTGCCACAATGCGTAGCCCGCCGCGTTCATGTGCAGTTGGTCGGCCAGGGCCGTTTTCCATCGAGCGTAGGCCTGCACCTGCTCGGAAGAGAGTGCAAAGGAGGGGGCAGACAGGCTCAGGAGGGCGAGACCTACCAATGCGGTGAGACTACGGATGGAACGTTGGTGCATTCCATCGCAGTAGCATCAAACCACTTGCTCGCCAAATAAGCGTTTACCATTGGCGCGCAGAACGTCGGCCAAGGTGGCGGGCTTGATGCTCTTGTAGTGGGCCACGGCCTTCAAGACGAGCGGCAGGTGCATCGGCTCGCAACGCCACCCCGTCTTGGTCTTGACCATGGGCGCAGCCCTCGTGGCGGTACTGGGCAACAAGTAGGGCGCGTCGGTTTCGATGTGCAACTTGTCCAGGGGAATGAACTTGACGGCGTCTTGCAAATCGGCCGCGCGCCGGTCTTGCGTGAGCCAGCCCGTAATCCCCAAGTCGTAGCCAAGATCGAGCCATGCGCGCGCTTGCGAACGGGTGCCGGTGAAGCAGTGCACAACGGCGCTGCCGGTGTAGCCAGAAAGCATGGCGTGCATGTCGTCGAACGCGGCGCGGCAATGCAAGAAGAGGGGCTTGTTCACGCGCCGAGCGATGTCCAGGTGCGCCGCGAATGAGGCTTGCTGCTCTTGCTTGGTCGAGCGCATGCGGTCGTAATCCAGGCCGGTTTCTCCCACGGCGACGCAGGTGTTCTTGCCGGCCAGATCTTCGATGTTTTCCAGAGTGGCGACGTTTGCCGTCGATGCGCTGTGGGGGTGAATGCCACTCGTGCACAGCACGGGCATGGGGTGGGACTGCCCAGCGATGCGGGCCACGGATTGGCTCGCTTCCAGGGATGTTCCGGTGGCCACGATGGACGTTACGTGCGCGGCGTGCGCGCGGTCAAGCACGGACCGCAAATCTTTGGCAAATGCGGGGCTGGCGAGGTTGGCTCCGATGTCAATCATGGCGAATATCCGGGTAAAGTGAATGAAGGCACGATTGTATCATGGCATCGCGATTTGGGCGAGGGGCTTTGCAGGCCACGCGCGGTGCTCGGGCAAGAGGTGGCGCAGGCGCAGGCGCTGCAGGGCCGGTTCCGCCAAGAATTTACGGCGCAGCAGATGTGCGAGAAGGCCGCCAAGCGCCTTCGACTGGAAAATGGCAAATGGCAATGCTTATCCAGCGGTTTCAACGTACGTTAAAACCGTCTCACCGAACTGCTCGAATTCATGCGCAGCAAGAGCATCTCGCTTGTTGATGTTCGCGCCAAGCTCGTGCCGGTGATGCTCGAGTACAAGCTGCACGACAAAATGCTCTGGACCCATGTTCAGCAAAAGCTGGGACATTGGAAAAAGCCCAAGAAGGCAAAAGCGACTTGAATCATGCAACAGCAATAGGCGTCGGTTGAACGGTGATGTCTACCAAGAATGACAAAAGCCCCATGAAGGGGCTTTTTTTGTTTGTACACGCCCCGAAGGGCCCGGCATTACAGCACGCGCATCAGCAACTGCTCTTCGTCGGCGGTGAGAACGCCCAAGTCGATGATCTTGTCCCGCAGCGCGATGCGGCGTAGGTTTTCATCGCGGCGATGGCGCTCGTAGGAGGCCGTTTGGGCCGTGATGTGGGTTGGGTAGACGACCACGGGTTCGACCCAAGCGGGGCAGGGTGCGAAGAGGTGCGCGTGGTCGCGCAGCAGGGTTAGCGCCACGCTGCGGTGCGTGCGGCCCAGGCCACGGGGCAGCGTTACGTCATGCTGCTCGCTGAAACTGTCGAGGTTGGCGTTCTTGGGAAAGAGGGACGATTGCGCCACCATGGCCAGCAGGAATGCAGCCAGGCGGGCGGCGGCCTTGTGGTTGCCCGCGTGCAGATTGCGCTGCAGTGCAAGGCTGCGACGGAAAGCGGGAACGCACACTTGCATGGTGTGGTGCAGTTCTTTGCGTTGTTCGCGCTCGCTGTTGGTCAGGTCGCGACCATTCTTGGTCAGGGCAAACAAGGCACGTCGCGCGTCCATGGCACGGCGGCCGATGTCCAGGTGCAAACTCGTCGCGTCCGTACTTTCCAGGATTTTGGAGCTCTGGGTCACCCACGTAACGTTTTGGGCGTAGAACTGATCGGGGTCCAGGGGGTTGATGGTGATGGTGGTCATGCATCGGATTATATCAGCAATGCATGCAGGTGGCCAGGCGTGTTGGAACCGGTGTTACAATGGATTCATGTTGACCCAACTTCGCAGTGCTTTTGGCATCACGAGCAAAGATGAAAAAGAAGCCCGCGCCATTTGGGACGACGGTTCGATGGTCGTTGATTGGCGCACTCCTGGGCTTGGCAAGCAATGGGACCCGAAGTATTTTCCGTATTGGCGCAAATGGGCTGGCGAGGAACGGGCCATCGAGTACAGCGCTCACTACAGCAGCATCGAGGACAAAGCTTTTTGGGTTCGTGCACAAAGCAAATTTTCCAATCCGGAACAATACCTGCACGCCATGGTCGACGCCGGAAAGTGTGGCAATATGGCCCCGTTTGAAGTGCTTGCTCTTGAACACATCGAGGCGTATGCGCAAGCGTTTGAACGGGTTGGCGTCATCGCGAATCAGGGCCCAGTTCACCCCAACGTTGTTGCATGAACTACACACCACCAAATTCAGATGAACTTGGATGATGGTTTCTCGGTTTTAATACCGAATCGGACAAAATCGTTTTTCGACGATTTGGGCTTTCGCCCGGTTCCTGCCCGTTTTTGTTTTTCGTTTCTTTTTTGAG
>RRZU010136254.1_pt1 | contig 10349 bp, 12 predicted proteins | sample 2165561 | NCBI WGS metagenome assembly RRZU01 (sample SAMN10456909, study PRJNA506462) | wastewater metagenome | isolation source: wastewater sludge | place: USA: Moscow, Idaho | reverse complement strand
TTATTCCTTGGAAACCCCCGTCAGTCATGGCTTTCAGCGATTCGCCCCTTCATTTAACCGGACAGCAGTGATCAGAAATGGTTAAACAAGTTGCCGGTGCCCACGGCTGGAGCAACTTACCAGATGATGAACGTTGTAGGAAAAGCCATTGACACCCTGGCTGGCATGGCGGAGGAAAACAACCGAGTCGAGCCGGTGACACGCTTCTGCCCTGACTGCGGGAGAGTGGGCTCGGTTGGCGATGAATTCAAAGACTGCTGCCCGGATGGAATCCATGCTCGCATGATTCCTGAATCAATGGCCAAGCGATGCCATGATCTGTTCCAGATTGTTGTCCAAGGCTTGAAGGAATCAGCATCCGTACCGCCCGGCTGGAAGCTGGTTCCGGTGGAGCCGACGCTTTCAATGCTCATCGCATGGGAAAGGGCGGAGCAGTCCAGTGACAGAGACGTATACCGCGCCATTCTCGAAGCCGCTCCTGTTCCGGAAGGCGGTGCCTGATGCGCAATAACCGGCAGCACAAAAAGATCAGCAAGCAGGCGATGGACTTGCTCATCAGCCATTTCGGCTACCTGCGCAAGGACTTTTCACTTGAAAACGAATTATGCGGTCGTTTTCGCGACGAATGGCATTTCTGGACTGCGCCATGCTACTGGCATAGAGAGCAAGACAGTTACGCCTCAGTTGGTCAGCTCTCTACGGAAGTCCTGAATCATTTCACATCATGGACGGAGGACGTCCCTGTTTATTCAGGCCCTCCGATGCCGAGCGGTGACGTTGCGCTTATCCGGTTTGTAAAAGCGAAGATCAAAGCGAAAGGGATGGCGTGATGGGGCAGGCCAAACAGCGCGGAACCCGCGAGCAACGGGTGGCGGCGGCAATCGAGCGTAACGAACAAAGAGAGCGCGAGCTGGAAATGCGCAGAGTGGAACTGCACCGGCAGAAAACGCGCAGGAAGGCCGTTGTCGTTGTGTCATCTCCAACGCTCGGGAGTCTCGCCGCAATGACGGCGCTACTGGCGATGGCAGCATCAACAATTAGGGGTGGGCAATGAGCTACTACGACGAGATTTGCAGCCGCGAGCGGTTCGCAAAGGACACGGCAGAACACAAGATTCAGGTTATCCGCGATGACGGGGTGTATCGCCATCTGCGGTTCAAGCGGACTAACTCCAATGCCTACTACTTCGATCTGGTGACGTGGCCCGGACACCTTGCCATTACGGGCGACATGGGCGGAAACCTGTTTTCCCGCACCAAAGATATGTTCGGCTTCTTCCGCACCGACTTCTGGCGCGGCGACTGCACGATCAACCCCAGTTACTGGCGTGAAAAGTTGGTATGTCAGGGTGAACGTGACGGCGCAACCGAATTCGATGAAGCGGCGTTTCGTCGAGTTATCGGCGGATACCGCATCAGGTGGATGCGCGATATGAAGATGGACGGAAAAAGCAAGGAGGATCGGTGCGAGCTGTGGGATGCCGTAGAGAATGACGTGCTGGCAGAGCTCGATGATGGGCAGCCTGACGCGGCAATGATTGCTGCCAACGAATTCGAACACAGGGGTTACTACTTCAACGATCTGTTTGATCACGACTTCACCAAATTCACGCTCCACTACATCTGGCGATGCCGGGCGATTGCGTGGGGCATCGAGCAATACGACGCGCTCAAAGCGGAGCAGTAAGGCGGTTCGGCCGGCCCCACTACCCAAGCAAGACCAAACAAAATAGCCCGCTGATGCGGGCTTCGTCATTTATGGCCGCCGCGTGCGGTTTTATTTGAGGAACGAGTATGAGCGCAACCGATGCAAGGCAGCGAGTAACTCCGGCGTCACGCTATGTGATGATCAAGAGGTTCAGCGAAATGACCGGGTATTCAGATCACGCTGTCAGGATGAAGATAAGCGAAGGCGTGTGGGTTGAGGGCATACACTATAAGCGTGCGCCTGATCGCCACGTGTTCATTGATATGGAAGGGTTCGAAAAATGGGTAGAGGGACAAAAATCAGTTACCCAGGCGTCGTCGCGCGCGAGGCGAGCATAAGGATATGGTTCATGCTGCGTGGAAAACGGCAATGGGAAACACTGTCCATGCCGCCAACACCAGCAAACATGAAACATGCCAGCAGGCTCAGGGAGGAGGTCCGGCAAAGGATTGCTCTAGGCGCGTTCGACTACCGTCAGTTTTTCCCTGATAGCAAAACAGCCAAGGAAATTGATGATGAGGAGGCCGCCGATGGCGGCCCGACTTTCCGAGAGCAGGCAGAAAAGTGGCTAAATGCAGTTGGCGGTGAATTGGCAAGCTCTACGCTATATGGCTATCGAAAAATGCTTAGATCACACGTCTACCCGGTAATCGGTGACATGAAGATAAAGGAGATCGTTTACAGCGATCTTGCCAAGCTATTAAGCGATGTCGAATGGGGGTCAATGAAATCAAGGAATAATACAGCAACTGTTATTCGACGCCCATTTGACCTTGCTTATGTTGATGGGGTCATCGATAAAAATCCGGCTGACAGGCTTAGAAACGTCAAAGCGCAAAAAGAACCGCCAGACCCTTTTAGCCTTGACGAGGTCAACAGAATAATTGCAGCAATGCTTGACCGTGATCCTGCATATGCCAATTATTTTGAATTTGCATTTTTCACCGGCATGCGTACCAGTGAACTGTTGGCGCTCAGATGGTCAGACATTGACTGGAATCTTGGCGTCGCCCGTGTATCACGAGCAAAGGTCGACGGAGAGGAGAAGGGAACCAAGACAGCAAGAGCAAGAGACATTGAGCTGAATAGCCGGGCCATTGCGGCGCTCAATCGCCAGAAGCTGCTGTCTTATCTTGCTGGGGACGAGGTTTTCATCAACCCGAACACCGGCAAGGGAATCGCCAAGCTGAACATCGTTCACCCGCCGTGGAGGAGGGCTGCGAAGGCGACTGGAATCCGGTATCGGAACCCGTACCAGACCCGTCACACATTCGCGACACTCAACCTCATGGCAGGGGCGAATCCGATGTGGGTCAGCCGGCAGATGGGGCACACATCCATGAAGATGCTGCTGGAGGTCTACTCGCGCTGGATCGACATGGCAGACCGATCCAGAGAGAAATCCAAGCTCGAAAGCGTGCTGAGTGTGCCAAATGTGTGCCAAAACAAAACCGGCGAGGCTGGAAGCCGCGCCGGTTAAGAGATGTCCTGGCGGAGAGAGGGGGATTCGAACCCCCGTCAGGGTATTACCCTGAACACGCTTTCCAGGCGTGCGACTTAAACCACTCATCCATCTCTCCGCTGAGATGAGTCGCGCATTTTATGTATGAACACCGGTGTTGGCAAGGGCTGAGATGAATTTTTTCCGGTCAGCAGGATTCTTGTGCGGGATAAGTCCTGCTGTACTGCCGCTGTGATTGCCGGATCGGTGTGCGGAATGTCGCCCGCGCCAGCGAGGGTGCATGCGGTATTTCGCCGTGATGTGGCTGGTGGTGAGTATTGAATTTCATGTAAATCAGCGGGTTATGGTTTTTGTTTTCTGGCATGCGATGTGCATTTGATGGCGTGCGCCATGCAAATGGCACTTACAACAATATCCAGGAGAAATCATGACCTCTATCAAGATGCTGGTTGCCGGTCTGGCTGCCGCGTTTGCCGTATCGGCCCAGGCTGAAGACATCATCCGCCTTGGCAACCTGAAGTTTGCCCACTACGGCGCCGTGTCATACATGAAGGAAGTGTGTCCCAAGTACGGCATCAAGGTGGAAGAGCGCATGTTCCCCAAGGGACCGGACATCATGCCGGCCATCGTGGCAGGCGAGGTCGATCTGGCTGCCCTGGCTTCGGATGGCGCCATTTCCGGACGTGCCAATGGTGTGCCGATCTATACCGTGGCCGGTTTTGCCAAGGGCGGTGCGCGCATCGTCGCGGGTGTGGACAGCGGCATCAAGGACATCAAGGGACTCAAGGGCAAGAAAGTCGGCGTGACCCGTGGCGGCGCGCATGAACTGCTGCTGTACGCCGAGCTGGAAAAGGCTGGCCTCACCTGGTCGGACAAGCCGGGCAAGGACGTCCAGATCGTGTTCCTGTCGTTTGCCGACCTGAACCAGGCGCTGGTGGCCCGGCAGATCGATGCCATGTGCCAGTCCGAGCCGCAATCCTCGCAGGCCATCAACAAGAAGTTCGGCGTGGAAGTGATGAAGCCCTACACCACCGCCATGGGCGAACCGTACCGCCTGCTGGTGATGACCGAAAAGCTCTACGCCAACAAGGACCTGTCCCAGCGCGTGATGAAATGCTTTGTCGAGTCGACCGCCACGTTCAACAAGGACATGAAGCTCGCCGAAACCTACGTACGCGACAAGATGTTCAAGGGGCAGATCACCTCGGACGACTTCAAGGACGCGATGGACAACGCCGACTACACCTATGACGTGACCCTCCAGCACGTCGATGTCACGACCGGCTTCATGCAGAAATACGGTGTCGGCCGCATGCAAAAGCCGCCCAAGGCCGCCGAGTGGGTCAAGCTCGACCTGCTGCAAAAGGCCAAAGCCGATCTGAAGGTGAAGTGAGCCGCCCATGTCGCTGAAGCTGAAGTCCGTTGTTGAAGGCGCCATCGTGCCGCTGCTGGCACTGGTGGTGTGGGAGGCCTGCGCCCGCGCAGGCCTGATGAGTGCGGTCGTGCTGCCGGCACCCAGTGCCGTAGCGGCCAAATGGTGGGATTCCCTGCTGCCGATGCAGCCGTACGACCCGGCGCAGATGGGCTATCTTGCCTGGCTGTTTTCCGGCGAGATGATCCACGACGCCATTTCCAGCATGTACCGCGTAGTGGTCGGCTTCCTCGTCGGGGCCGGCCTCGCGCTGCCGCTGGGTCTGGTCATGGGGGCCAACCCTCGCCTGTATGCACTGTTCAACCCGCTGTTGCAGGTGCTGCGCCCGATCCCGCCGATTGCCTACATTCCGCTGGCCATCCTGTGGTTTGGCCTGGGCAACCCGCCATCGTTTTTCCTGATCTCGATCGGCGCGTTTTTCCCGGTGCTGATGAACACCATCGCAGGCGTCAATCATGTTGACGGCATTTACCTGCGGGCCGCGCGCAACCTCGGCGTGGGACCGTGGACCATGTTCACCCGCGTCATCCTGCCGGCCGCCACCCCCTACATCCTGGCGGGGGTGCGCATCGGCATCGGCACGGCCTTCATCGTGGTGATCGTGTCGGAAATGATCGCCGTCAACGACGGGCTGGGCTTCCGCATCCTCGAGGCCCGCGAGTTCATGTGGTCGGACAAGATCATCGCCGGCATGCTGACCATCGGCCTCCTGGGCCTGGCGATCGATACCGCCATCAGCCGTCTGAACAACCACCTGTTGCGCTGGCACCGCGGCCTTGAGCATTAATGGAATCCAGAATGACCCAGATCATTGTCAACAACGTCCAGAAAGTGTTCAGCACCCGCGACCGCGACGTGCACGCGCTCAAGGACATCAATCTCGTCATTGAACCCGGCGAATTCGTCTGCCTGCTGGGGCCGTCAGGCTGCGGCAAGTCCACCCTGCTCAATGCCGTGGCCGGGTTTTCCCTGCCCAGCAGCGGCAGCATCACCGTTGCCGGTGCCGAAGTCCGCAGCCCTGGGCCGGAGCGGGGCATGGTGTTCCAGGAATACGCCCTGTTTCCGTGGATGACCGTGGCGCAGAACATCGCCTTCGGCCTCGAAGTGCAGGGGCAGCCGCGCGCCAGGATCAACGCCACTGTCGACCGGCTGCTCGACATGCTCAAGCTTCGCGATTTCCGTGACCGTTTCCCGAAAGACCTGTCCGGCGGCATGCGCCAGCGCGTGGCCATCGCGCGGGTGCTGGCACTGGATTCGCCCATCATGCTGATGGACGAGCCTTTCGGGGCGCTGGACGCGCTGACCCGCCGCAACCTTCAGGACGAGGTGCTGCGCATCTGGAAGGAAACCGGCAAGACCATCCTGTTCGTGACGCACTCGATCGAAGAGTCGATCTACCTGGCAGACCGTATCGTGGTGATGACCTATCGCCCCGGCACGGTCAAGCGCGACCAGCGGGTGACCATGCCGCGCCCGCGCGACCCGGCATCGGCCGAATTCAACGAGCTCAAGCGCGAACTGGGGCGGCTGGTGATGGAAGAGCAGGAGCGCCATGCCGCCGCCGAGCTTCGCCTGGCTGTGGTGGACTGAGCCAAAAAAGGTCAACAAGGCATATGGATACGGCGCCCCGGCTTGCTTATGATGTCGGGGTTGCCGGCCTTGCTTCCGGCCCCGTCCGTCAGGTGCAGATGCTTCCTTTACCCGTCACGCGTCGCTGGCGCCATGCATTCCTGCTGCTGTTGCCTGCCTGCTGGCTGGCCCTGGTGCTGTTTACCTATTACTGGTCATTCCAGGCATCGCTGGAACGCCTGCACAAAGAATCGGCCCAGCAACTCGACTTTTATGCCGCCAGCCTCAGCAGCACGCTTGGGCGGCACGAGCACCTGCCCGAAATACTGGCCCAGGAAGCCCGCCTGACCGAAGTGCTGATGCAGCCGGACAGCCCGGAGCGCCAGGCCGCCGCCAACCGCTATCTGTCGGTGGTGGCCCGTTCGGCCCACATCGGCACCGCCTTCCTGCTCGACAGCAGGGGGCTGACGCTGGCTGCCAGCAATGCCGGCACGCCGCAGAGCTTTGTCGGGCACCTGTATACCTTCCGGCCCTACTACCAGGAAGCCATGATGGGCCGGACCGGACACTTTTATGCCGTCGGTGCCACCACCGGCGAGCCTGGTTATTTCATCTCGTCCCCGGTCTGGAAAGACGGCCGGATTGCCGGTGTGGTCGTCGTCAAGATGGTGCTGGATTCATTTGAGTCAGCCCTGAACCGCAGTGGCAAACAGCTGGCACTGGCTGACGCTGCCGGCGTGGTTTTCCTCTCGGCCGTGCCTGAATGGCGCTACCGCACCCTGCAACCGGTGCCTGCCGACGTGGCCATGCGGCTCAGCAGCACCCGCCAGTACGGCGGACATCCGCTGGAGCCGCTGGCCAGTGGCCTGCCGGCCGACCTGTCCCGGCCGCAGCTGGTGTCGTTTCCGGCCGTCCAGGATTCCCGCGTCCTGTTGCAGGCCCGCCATATCGGCCCCCTGAACTGGAAAATGCTGTTGTTCACCGACCCGTGGCAGGCCCGCCAGACCGCCGGCCTTGAAGCTTCACTGGCCGGCCTCGCCAGCGCCCTGATGGCGGCCGTGGCCTACCTGTTCTGGCAGCGCCACCGGCGCAAGGCCGAACGCCTGCTGGCTGCCGATGAACTGCGGGCCACCCATGCCCGGCTCGAATCCAAGGTGATCGAGCGTACGGCCGAGCTCCAGCAGCGGCTGGCACAGCTGGAAACCACCGAGCGCATCCTGCGCGAAACCCGCGATGACGCCATCCAGGCCGGCAAGCTGGCAGCGCTGGGGCAGATGGCCGCCGGGCTGACGCACGAACTCAACCAGCCGCTGGCGGCACTGACCACCCTGTCGGCCAACGCCCGCGTGCTGCTGGCGCGCGACCAGATCGGCGAGGCACGGGAAAACCTCGACCTGATCGAGCAGACCGCGCAGCGCATGGGGCAGATCATCACCCAGCTCAAGGCGTTTGCCCGCAAGGCACCGGCCGAGCTGGCCCCGGTGCGCCTGTCCGAGGCCATCGCCCAGGCCATGTGCCTGGTCGGCACCCGGGCGCACCGGCTGGGCGCACAGGTCGACATCGACCTGCAACCGGCCACCCTGCTGGTGCAGGCCGAGCCGATCCGGCTGGGGCAGATCCTGATCAATCTCCTCAGCAATGCGCTGGATGCGCTGGCCGAAGTGGCCGGCACACGACAGATCATCCTGCACGGCGCACTGGTGGACGGCAACGTCCTGCTGTCGGTCAGCGACAGCGGGCCGGGCCTGTCCGAAGACGTACTGCCGTTGCTGTTCGAACCTTTCGTCACCACCAAGCCGGCCGGGCAGGGGCTGGGGCTCGGGCTTGCCCTGTCGCAGGCCATTGCCGAAAGCCTGGGCGGGCGGCTGGAGGCAGGCAACCGTCCCGAAGGCGGCGCCGTGTTTACCCTGATCCTGAATGCCGTACCGCCAGAGGAATGACCGTGCCGCACTGCACTCTTGAATACAGCGCCAACCTGACGGACTTTGCCGCCGGCAGGATGCTGGCCGCCCTGAATGCCGGACTGCTGGCCAGCGGCCTGTTTGCCGAAGCCGACATCAAAAGCCGCGCCATCCGGCTGGAGCAGTTTGCCGTCGGCGTCGTCCCGGCGCCGCGGGCCTTTGTCCACCTGACGCTGTCGGTCCTCTCCGGTCGCAGCGCGGACGAGCGCGCAGCGCTGGCCCGGCAGGCGCTGGCCGTGCTGGAAGCCGGCTCTATCGTACCGGCCGGCACGGAACTGCAACTGAGCGTGGACGTGGCCGAGATGGAGCGCGCCACCTATGCCAAGGCTGTGCGGCATGCCTGACGCGCGCATCTGGCTGGTCGAAGACGACCCGATCGTACGCAAGGCCTGTGCCCAGACGCTGACACTGGCAGGCTGGCAGGTTGCGGCGTTTGCCGATGCCGAATCGGCACTGGCAGCGTTTGCCGCCGGGCCGCCGGCCGTGGTGGTCAGCGACGTGCGCCTGCCCGGCGTGGACGGCCTCGTTTTCCTGCGCAGCCTGTTGCAGCGTGATGCAGCCCTGCCGGTCATCCTGATGACCGGTCACGGAGAGATTGCCCTGGCGGTCGAGGCCATGCAGGACGGGGCGTACGACTTCATCGAAAAGCCCTTTGCCGCCGACCGGCTGGTCGACGCCACCCGGCGGGCACTGGAAAAAACCCGCCTGAGCCGGGAAAACCACGCCCTGCGCTCGGCCCTGGTCGCCAGCGTCACCCAGCCCCTGACCGGCCAGTCCGCTGCCATCGAAACCCTGCGCCAGCTGATTGCCTCGCTGGCACCCAGCCGGGTGGACGTGCTGGTGATGGGCGAAACCGGCACCGGCAAGGAAGTGGTGGCGCGTGCCCTGCACCAGGCCAGCGGCTGCCGCGGGCCGTTCGTGGCGCTCAACTGCGCCGCGCTGCCCGAGAGCATGTTCGAAAGCGAGATGTTCGGCCACGAGGCCGGGGCCTTTACCGGCGCCGGCAAGCGGCGTATCGGCAAGATCGAATACGCTGACGGCGGCACGCTGTTCCTCGATGAAATCGAAAGCCTGCCCCTGAACCTGCAGGCCAAGCTCTTGCGCGTCCTGCAAGAGCGCACGGTCGAGCGGCTGGGCAGCAACGAAAGCCGGCAGCTGGACCTGCGGGTGGTGGCTGCCACCAAGTGCGATCTGGCGGAGCTTGCCGCCCGTGGCGGCTTCCGTGCCGACCTGTATTACCGCCTGCACGTGGCCATGCTGACGCTGCCGCCGCTGCGCGAGCGCAAGGACGACATCGAGGCGCTGATGACCGCTTTCATCCAGGACGCCGCCGGGCGCTTCGGCCGCCAGCCGCCACCGTATACGGCGGCCGACTGGCAGGGCTGGCTGGCGCACGACTGGCCGGGCAATGTGCGCGAACTCAAGCACACGGCCGAGCGCTTCGTGCTGGGGTTGTGTCCGCCCGGTCCGGCCGGCGGGTCGTCTGCCGGCGAAAACGGCGAGCGCTCGCTGGCCGAGCGCGTGGACGATTTCGAGCGCGAACTGATCAGGGCCACCCTGGACCGCTGTGGCGGACAGGTCAGCCAGACGGCGCAGCAGCTGAACGTGCCGCGCAAGACCCTGTACGACAAGATGACGCGGCTGGGCATCGTGCCGGAATCGTTCCGGCGCTGATCCTGTCCGGTATGGCCCCTGAGCTGCGGGCCTTGCGGCCCGGTACGGTGGCCTTGCGGGCCTCCCGGCGAGCCTGCCCGGTCAGTCGGGCCATCCCGGCCCGGCTTCGCTGGCGCTCCCGGACTGGCTGCCGGCACCGTACACCGGGTCGTGCCGGTTCCGTTCAGGGTGACAAGGCCGGTCGTGTACGGAGCCCGGGCCACACCGGCACAGCAGGCCATCAGGCGGGCAGGGCGGCCGGTGTATCCACCAGCCAGCGTCCTTCGTGGGCATGCAGGCGGACAGGCCAGCGGTAGACCTGCGACAGCGTGTCGGCTTGCAGCACTTCAGGCGGTACACCGGCTGCCACCAGCCGGCCGTCGGCAAACAGGGCCGCGTGGTCGGCGTAATTGGCGGCCAGCGTCAGGTCGTGCAGCACCTCCACCACGGTCTTGCCCTGCCGGCACAGGCTGGCCAGCAGGGTCTGCAAGCGGTGCTGGTGGCGCAGGTCCAGGTGATTGGTCGGTTCGTCCAGCAGCAGCACCGGCGCTTCCTGCGCCAGCGC
>RRZU010063207.1_pt1 | contig 10349 bp, 8 predicted proteins | sample 2165561 | NCBI WGS metagenome assembly RRZU01 (sample SAMN10456909, study PRJNA506462) | wastewater metagenome | isolation source: wastewater sludge | place: USA: Moscow, Idaho | reverse complement strand
CGGCGCCCGCCGCTAGAGGACCAGCTCGACGTCGACCTCGTCGCCGTCGTCGATGCCCTCGGCGCGGCGCACCGCCTGCTTGACCGGCAGGACGAACGAGGCGTGCTCCTTCGAGGGGAAGATCGAGGTCTTCCACTTCGATCCGCCGAGGGTCACCTCGACGCGGATCGAGCCGAAGCCGGGGAGATCGGGCCCGCCGAACTCGTCGTCGATGGCGTCGGCCACGTCCTCGGGCAGGGTCACGAAGTACCAAGACGTCTTCTCGGTGTCGTGGCGCCACAGCGGTGCGGTGAAGGCGACGTGCACGTCCCGATTCGTAGCACCTCTCCGTGACGTCCAGCGGGGAAGGGGCGCAACGCGCTAGCACGGGGGCATGCCCTTCCCCGCTGACGTCGTGGCCGCCGCGCTGGCCGAGGTCCGTGCCGCGTGCCACGCCCTGCCCGAGGTGGAGGAGCGTCCGAGCCACGGCGCCCCCACCTTCTTCGTGCGCGGCAAGAAGAGCTTCGTGATGTTCCACGACGACCACCATGGCGACGGGCGCCTCGCCCTGTGGGTGGCGGCGGCGCCAGGGGTGCAGGCGGAGCAGGTGGACGAGGAACCCGAACGGTTCTTCGTCCCGCCCTACGTCGGCCATCGGGGCTGGCTGGGGGTGCGCCTCGACCGCTCCCCCGACTGGGACGAGGTGGCCGGCATCTGCGCCGACGCGTACCGCCAGGTGGCCCCCAAGACCCTGGTGGCCCGGCTGGACGCCGGCGCCTGAGGGACGCGGGGGTTGCTGCCCCGCGCTTCAGTCGGTGCCGGGCTCGGCGGGGGTGCTGTCCTCGTCGGCGGCGGGGGGCGCAGCGTCCTTCTTGGGTGCCGCCTTCTTCGTCGTGGTGCCCTTCTTGGCCGGCGCCTTCTTGGTGGCGGCCTTCTTGGCGGGGGCCTTCTTCGCAGCGGCCGCCTTCTTGGCGGGGGCCTTCTTGGCGGCCTTCGTCGCCGCCTCGGCCTCGGCGAGTGCCTCGTCGGTGGCCGTCTCGGCCTGCTCGATCGCCGCCTTCTTCGCGGCGGCGACCTCCTCGACCGCCGCCTGCTTCGCGGCGGCCGTGGCGTCGGCACCGCTCGGCGCCACCGGGGTGGTCTCGGTCAGCGGCTCCCAGGAGTTGTAGGCGTTGCGGTCCACGACCGGGGCCGGGTGGCTGCGGTTCTGCAGCACCTTCGCCACGACGGCGAGGATGCCGCCGATGATCGCCAGCTTGAGGAGGATGCGCAGGAATCGAGCCACGGGCCAAAACTACCCGGCCCGACTGGTCGGACCTTGACGGATCGTCGGTATCGTGCGACGGTCATGCGAGTTATGGAGCCCCGCCAGCTGACCGCAAACTCGACGACCAGCCTCCTGCTTATGTAGGGCGAGCGCCCCCATACCGGTGCTCGCCGAACCTCCTGTGCCTCCGGGCCAGGGGGTTTCTTGTTTTTTCACCCTCCTGTCCCCCGAACCACGAACCACACCAAGAAAGGCAACAATGCCATGGCTGAACCGGTGATCATCTTCGACACCACGCTGCGCGACGGTGAGCAGTCGCCCGGCATCTCCCTCGACACGGGAGAGAAGCTCGAGATCGCCGAGCAGCTCGCGCGCCTCGGGGTCGACTACATCGAGGCCGGCTTCCCGGTCGCCAGCCAGGGCGACTTCGAGGCCGTGGAGGCCATCGCCAAGGTGGTGCGAGGGCCGGTCATCACCGGGCTCTCCCGCACCGCCCGGGCCGACATCGACCGGTGCTGGGAGGCCGTGCAGCATGCCGAGCGCAGCCGGATCCACGTGTTCATCGCGACCAGCGAGACGCACATGAAGCACAAGCTGAAGATGACGCCCGACCAGGTGAAGTCCGAGGCCGCCGCCGCTGTCGCCCACGCCCGCCGGTACACCGAGGACGTGGAGTTCTCGCCAGAGGACGCCTCCCGGTCTGACTTCGACTTCATGTGCGACGTGCTGCGGGTCGCCGTCGATGCCGGCGCCACCACGCTGAACATCCCCGACACCGTCGGCTACGGCATTCCCGAGGAGTACGCCGCCCGCCTCGCGAAGATCCGCGAGGTCGTCACCGGCGACTACGTCATCTCCACCCACTGCCACGACGACCTCGGCCTCGCGGTGGCCAACTCGCTGGCCGCGGTGAAGGCCGGCGCCCGCCAGGTCGAGGTGGCCGTCAACGGCATCGGCGAGCGGGCCGGCAATGCCGCGCTGGAGGAGGTGGTCATGGCCATCCGCACCCGGTCGGACTACTTCGCCCTGCCCGACGGCACCCTGCTCGACACCAACGTGAAGGCCGAGGAGCTGGCCAAGACCAGCCGCCTGGTGTCCCGCCTCACCGGCTACCCGGTGCAGTACAACAAGGCCGTCGTGGGCCGCAACGCCTTCGCCCACGAGGCGGGCATCCACCAGCACGGCATGCTCGAGGACGCCAGCACCTACGAGATCATGGATCCTTCGGCCGTGGGCCAGGGCGAGACCCAGATCGTGTTGGGCAAGCACTCGGGCCGCCACGCCTTCGCCGACACCCTGGAGAAGATGGGCATCACCATCCAGGGCGACGCCCTGAACGCCGCCTTCGCCCGCTTCAAGGAGTTGGCCGACCGCAAGATCCAGCTGACCGACGCCGACCTCGAGGCCATCGTGGCCGAGGAGCTGGGCGGCCAGGTCGGCCGGGCCTTCGAGCTGAGCTCCATCGAGTTCCGGGGCAGCAACGTCGGCCCCGCGAGCTCGACGGTGGTGCTCACGCGCGACGGCGAGAAGGTCGAGGCCACGGCCGAGGGCGACGGCATGATCGACGCCGCCTGCCAGGCCATCAAGGCGGCCACCGGCGTCGACGGCACCCTCACCGACTTCAACGTGTCCTCGGTGACCGGCGGCGTGGACGCCCTCGGCGATGTGATCATCCAGTTCGAATCGGACGGCATCACCGTGTCCGGCCGGGGCGTCTCCACCGACGTCGTGGAGGCGTCGGCCCGGGCCTTCCTCAACGCGGTGAACAAGGTGGTCCGCATCACCGAGCGCGGCGAGCAGCGCGAACGGGTCGTCGGCCCGTAGCCCGACCGTGAGGGGCCGCCGGTGCCGTCGAGGTGCCGGCGGCCCCTTCGCGTCGCTCCCGATAGCGTCGGCGGCGTGGGACCGCTGGAAGGGCTCGAGGCCATCGGGAAGCAGGACGTCGTCGTCGGCCCGGGCCTGCGCCACCTCGAGATCTTCACCCTCAAAGGGCTGCTGACGATCCTGTGGCACGGCGACCGGGATGCCGAGTCGGTCGTGGTGCTGGGCGGCGGCGCCATGGGCGGCCTGCTCGGCCCCGCCGACGGCCTGTACCCGTTCCTGGGCGCCGAGCTGGCCACTCCCGGCAGCGGCATCGGCGTGTTGCGGGTGGGGTGGCGCAAACCCAACGACCTCGACCGCTGCACCCACGACCTGTTGGCCGCCATCGACCTGGCGTCACGCTCCGGCGCCCGTCGGGCCATCACGGGCGGGCACAGCTTCGGCGGTGCGGTGGCGGTCCGCGCCGGCGTCGCGCTCGACGAGCTGTGTGCCGGCGTGGTCACCTTCGCCACCCAGTCCGCTGGCTGCGAGGTGGTCGACCAGCTCTCGGCGCCGCTCCTCGCCTTCCATGGCGACCGCGACGAGCTCTTGCCGCTCGCCTGCTCCGAGCTCGTGGCCGAGCACGCCGGCGGCGGCGGCGAACTCCGGGTCTGCGCCGGCGCCGGCCACCTCCTGGCCGAGGCCGACGCCCGACTCCGCGCCGACGTCCCCGCCTGGATCCGCGCCCGCCTCACCGCCTGAGGCAGGCGTTTCGACCTTCTTGGCGCCGTAGCGGCGACGGTGGCAGTTTCAGGCTTCCGGGAACCGAGGACCTCGGCGGCGCCGGCCCGTCCGCCGCTCCCGGTTGGTGCACGGCCGGCGAGGAAACACGCGAGGAAGGGGGCTGGCCCGTCGGCGATCTCACCCTCCGTGTCCGTCGGGCCCCGTGACACGGAACTCGAGGCAATATTTCCTCGAAATTGCCTCGAGAACGGTGATGGTCGGCCATCCGAACGCGGTGAGTGGCGATTCGCCCGTCGACCCGCCGACCGAGGGGTTTCCGGGTTCTCGGCGCCGTGGAACCGGCGGCGGCGGCCTCAGGCTTCCGAGAACGTGCGCTCCGCGTCCTGACGCCTCCGCCGCGCTCACGAGTTGGTCCGGGCCGAGACCGCGCTCGGCGAGGGTCGGGCCGCAGGGCGCCACCGGACGAGACCCGCCGTGGCCGTCGCCCCCGTTGTGCGCGCCTTTGCCTTTGCCTCGCCGGCCAAGCGCCGGCGCCGACCGCGGGTCAGCGGGCGGCGCGCTCCGACGTCGCCGCGGCGTCGGCGAGGGCGTGGCAGAGGCGGCCGAAGATCAGGGCGTGGAAGGGCAGGACGCTGTACCAGTACAGGCGACCCCAGAGGCCCCGGGGGTGGAAGAGCGCCCGCTGGTGGAGGGTGCAGCCCGCGCTCGGGTCGTCGGCGTCGTGCGCCTCGATGCGCCACTCCAGCCAGGCCTCGCCCGGCAGGCGCATCTCGGCCCGCAGGCGCAGCAGGGACGACGGCTCGTAGGCCTCGACCCGCCAGAAGTCGAGGGCGTCGCCGACCCGCAGGTCATCCGGGTGGCGCCGGCCGCGGCGCAGGCCGATGCCGCCGACGGCCCGGTCCATCCAGCCCCGGATCGACCAGAGCCAGTTGGCCACGTACCAGCCCCGCCGGCCGCCGATGCCGCTGACCGTGCGGAAGACCGCGTCCGGTGACGCCGCGGTGGTGGCCGCCTGCACGTCGGCGAACATCGTCCCGCCGGCCCAGTCCGGATCGGACGGGAGGGGGTCGGCCGGCGAGTGCCCGGGCAGGTCGGCGCCCGACCAGCGGGTGTCCACCTCGAGGTGCTCGACCCGCTGGAGGGCGAGCGCCACCGCCTCCCGGAAGGGCAGGCACCGGTGGGGGAGCACCTCGTCGATGGCGTGGTCGTGCACCACCACCTCGGTGCTCAGGCTCTCCACCAGCGGCTTGGCGAGGCCGGCGGGGAGCGGGGTGACCAGCCCGATCCAGTGCGACGAGAGCCGGGGGGTCAGCACCGGCACCTGCACGACGAGGCGCTTGGGCAGGCCGGCGATCTCGGCGTAGACCCGCATCATGTCCAGATAGGTGAGGACGTCGGGGCCGCCGACTTCGAGCACCCGGCCGGCCGCGGCGGGCTCGTCGATGGCGGCGACGAGGTAGTGGAGCATGTCGCGGATGGCGACCGGCTGGCAGCGGGTGCGCACCCACTTCGGCGTCACCATGGCCGGCAGCACCTCGACCAAGTTGCGCAGCATCTCGAACGAGGCGCTGCCCGACCCGATGATGACGGCGGCCCGCAGCTCGGTGACGGGCACGGGGCCGGCGGCCAGCACCTGGCCGACCTCGTGGCGGCTGTCGAGGTGGGACGAGAGCCCAGGGCCGTCGTCGCCGAGGCCGCCCAGGTAGACGATCTGGCGAACGCCGGCGGACGCCGCGGCGTCCCGGAAGGTCTCTGCTGCGAGCCGGTCACGGGCGGCGAAGTCGGCGGCACCTCCCATGGAGTGGACGAGGAAGTAGGCGGCGTCGACCCCGTCCAGCGCGTCGGCCAGTGAGGCCGCGTCGGTGACGTCGCCCCGCACCACCTCGACGTCGGCGCGCCACCCGAGGTCGTCGAGCTTCGACGGGGTGCGGGCGAGGCACCGCACGGTGTGGCCGGTGGCCAGCAGCTCCGGTACCAGGCGCCCGCCGATGTACCCGGTCGCCCCCGTCACGAGGACCGTCTGCGACGCCATGCCCCCACCCTGGCAGCGGCGAGGCGTGTTTCGGGCTTTCAGCGCAACAATCCTCCCGTTCTGGCGCCCGATTCGATGGCCAGGGCCATCGAATCGGGCGCCAGAACTGAGGGTGCGGCCAGCGCCCCGGGGATCAGGTCAGGGCGAGGGTCGCCTGGGGGGCCAGCGTGGTCAGGTCGCTGGCAACGAGGCTGGTCTCGGACACGGTGTAGAGGGTGTCGCCGACCACCACCGCCCGGTTCAACGTCGAGGCGTCGTCGTGGGTGATCCGCCCGACCTCGTCGATGCCGTCGGTGGCCACGTGGAAGCCGACCGCGCCGTTGAAGGACTCGGTCGGCCCGGGGCAGGGCACCGTCACGCCCTCGGGCTGGGTGCAGAACACGTCGCCGCCGTAGGACTGGACGGGCAGCACGGCCAGGCCGGTCTCGGGCCAGTAGAGGAAGGCGTGGTGGTCGTACTCGGCCGCGGAGGACGCCCCGGGGATGGCGGTCTGCTGCAGGCGCTCGGGGTTGGCCGGGTCGGACACGTCGAACAGCGAGAGCTGGGTGCCCGTCGTCTGGCCGCCGGCGGTGGCGTCCTGGCCGATGCCGAGCAGCAGGTCGCCGCCGAGGGGGTGCAGGTAGGCCGAGTAGCCGAGCAACTCGAGCTCGCCCACCACCTGCGGGTCGGCGGGGTCGCTGAGGTCCACGGTGTAGAGCGGATCGGTCTGCTCGAAGGTGACGACGTAGCCGACGTCGCCCACGAAGCGGACGGAGTAGATCTGCTCTCCCTCGCCGAGGCCGCCCACTTGGCCCAGCTGGACGAGGGCATCGCCGTCGCCGCTCAGGGTGGTGACGTAGCTCTCCTGGGTCTGGTCGTCGGTGGTCGCCACCCGCAGCAGGTCGTCCGGCTCGCTGGCCTCGGACATCGAGAACTGGTCGAGCAGACGACCCCGGACGGTGCCGGACGCCTCGTAGGTGGCGGCGCCGTCACCGCTGGTCGAGAACCGGTGGATCGAGGTCGTGGGTGCGGGCGGCGGCGGGGGGAAGTCGTTGGTGGGGTCGGTGGTGGAGTCGTCGACCTCGGGGTAGTCGGTGGTGGCCACGTAGAGGTGGTCGGTCGAGGCGTAGACGTTCTCGCCGTCGGCCAGGACGCCGGTGGCGTCGCCCGTCCCGAGCTCGCCGGGCACGTCGAAGGTGAGCACGGACAGGGTGCCGAAGCCGGAGAAGGAGGTCGGGATGGCCATGTGCTCGCACTCGATCAGCTGGCCCTCGTCCACCACGGCCTCGTCGCTGCCCGAGGGGTCGGTGACCCGGCGGTAGGCGGGCAGCCAGTCCTCGACGTCGGACTCCTCGATGATGCGCCGGTTGGTCTCCTCGGCGATGGCCTCGGCGTCCGGGTCGGAGCTGCTCGGGTAGACGAAGGTGAGCTGCTCGGGCTGCGAGGTCACGACCACCCGGGCGGTGTCGCCCACGAGGCGGGCGTCGAGGATGGTGCCCTCGACCTCGAGGGTGTCGATCACGGCGAGGGCCTCGGGCGAGGTGATGTCCACCTGGGCGATGGCCGTGGTGGTGGCCTGCTCTGGCGCGAAGCTCGAGTCGACGGCGACGTCGCCCTCGATGGGCATCGGGGTGCCGTAGCCGCTGGTCAGCACGAGGGCGCGGTCGCCGGCCACGAGGAGCTGCTGGCCGTAGCCCTCGGGCAGCTCGACCGAGCCCGCCTCGACGGGCTCGTCGCCAGTGACGTCGATCCAGTGGAGCTTCCCGCCGGCCACGACGAGGAGGCGCTCGTCGTCGGCCTTCACGAGGTCGGGCTCATCGACGCCCGCCTCCTGGACGTTGGTACCCGAGACGCCGACCGCGGTGGTGGGCGGCGTCTGCTGCCCCTCACCGCCGGCGGTGGCGGGGGCCGCGACGGCGTCGCCGGCTGCGGAGGAGGCGCTGTCGACGCCGGCCATGTCCTCCATCACGATGGGGCCGTAGTCGTTGAAGCCGTAGGGGCCGACCCGCTCGAGCGCCTCCCGGCGCACCTCGTCCAGCAGGTTGTCGCAGCTGCTGACGGGCTGGAGAGCGACGATGGGCTGCGCTCCGTCGAGTGACGCCCGGTCCTGCACCCCGTCGCCGGATGCGCAGGCGCCCGCCACCAGGGCCAGGGCGAGGGAGGTGGCGAGGAGCGGGATGGTGGCGGTGCGAGGGCGGCGCATCGGGGTGCCTCCGTGTCGTCGGTCACACCTACGACGTGCCGGCGTCACCCGCTGGTTCCCGCACGGCGCGAAATCGTCGGTGGACGAGCCATGCGCAGTGGCGGGTGACCATGCGGAGCGGGAGCCGCGTTGGGTGAACCGGGTGGCGGCGCTGGGCGAGGCGGCGGAGGAGGAACTGAGGAACGGTTGACGTGGCGGAGCCGAGCCGCAGGCTGGGCGAACCGTATGGCGGCGCCGATCCGAGGGAGGAGAGCCCTAGGAGAGCGCGTCGAGCACTTCGCGGGCAGCCCGCTCGCCGGACTCGACGGCGCCGTCGAGGTAGCCCGACCACTCACTGGCGGTCTCGGTCCCGGCCCAGTGGAGGGGACCGATGGGCAGGCGCAACGACTTGCCGAACTGCGTCCACACCCCGGGCGGGCAATGGGCGCCGTAGCACCCACGGGTCCACTCCTCGGCGGCCCAGTCCCGCTCGACGTAGCCCGTCGGGTGGGCGGCCTCGGGCCCGAAGTAGCGCACGGCGCAGTCCACGAACGCGGCCCGGCGGGCGGTGGGCGAGCGCCGTCCCCACTCGACGCCGTGGCGACCCTCGAAGAAGCCGAGGAGGATGCCCTTGTCGTCGTGGGGCTGCGAGTTGTCGAAGGTGACGGCCACCGGGCCGACGTCGGAGGCGGCCTGCCCGCTGAGGTCGGCGTCGCGCCAGAACGGCCGCTCGTAGCTGAGCATGGCCTTGATGACGTAGCCGTGGGGCAGGCGCTGGGTGAGCAGGTCGCGCTCGGCGGGCAGCGCGGGCCCGTAGGCGATGCGGCCGGCGAGGGTCGGGGGGATGGCGATCACGGCACGGTGGGCCTGGTAGGCGGCGACGTCGGTGTGCACGGTGACCCCGTCGTCGCCGTGGTCGATGCGACGGACGGGCTCGGAAAGGTGGACGGCGGCGCCGAGGTCCGTCGCCATCTGCTCGCTGACGAGGACGGTGCCGCCGACGACCCGGTCCTGCTGGGCGCCGCCCGTCGTCCCGATGAGGCGCTCGAGGCCCTGGCCGGATTGCAGGTAGAACAGCGTGTGGAGCAGCGAGAGGTTCTCGGGCTCGGTGGCGAACACGGCCTGGCAGACGATGTCGTAGAAGGCCCGGGCGTCGTGGGTCTTCACGGTGCGACGGATCCAGCTGGCGAAGGTCTGCTCATCGAGACGGGCGGCGTCGGGTGCGTTCCACGGGGCGTCGAGGGGAATGGTGTCGCGCCACTTGTCGACCTGGCGCTGCGCCCGCAGCAGCTCGGCCAGGGCCAGTGGGTTCAGCGGCGGGTTCTCGCCCTTCGAGACCTTGCGGGTGCCGCCCAGCTCGAAGACGCCGGCGCCCTTGTCGTAGGTGGGGTGGGTGACGAGGCCGAGCTCGGCTATGAGAGCGTTGATGCGGTCCTGGCCGGGGCCGACCCATTGGCCGCCCACCTCGACGGTGACGCCGTCGAGCTCATCGTTCTGGGTGCGCCCGCCGACCCGGTCCCGGGCCTCGACGACGACGACCGAGTGGCCCGCTGCGGCGATGCGTCGCGCGGTGACCAGCCCAGCCACCCCCGCTCCCACGACCACCACGTCGGCGTCCACGCCCCGAGACTACGACCCAGGCGTCACCGCTCCCGATATCTGGCCGCGACGAGAGGTCGCCACGCCCGGGATCCTGCGTCCGGAAGACGAATTCCTCCGTTCTGGGACCAGAAGTCCGCTCTCACGGTGCTGTTTCTGGTCCCAGAACGGATGGTCAGGTGTGGGGCAGGTAGCTCGGGCGGGACGACTCGAAGGTGTCGATGTCGCCGGCGGACCGCAGGGTGATGCCGATGTCGTCGAGGCCCTGGAGGAAGCGCTCGCGGGTCGAGTCGTCCAGGGGGAAGGGTTCCTCGATGCCGAGCGCCGGCGCCGACACGGTCCGGCGGTCGACATCGACGGTGATCTCGACGGTCGGGTCGGCCACGACGGCCTCGAGCAGGCGCCGGCCGATGGCCTCGTCCACCTGCACCGGCACGAGGCCGTTCTTGGTGCAGTTGTTGCGGAAGATGTCGGCGAAGCGGGGGGAGATGACGGCCTTGAAGCCGTAGTCCATGATCGCCCAGACCGCGTGCTCCCGGGACGAGCCGGTGCCGAAGTTGGGGCCGGCCACGAGGATCGAGGCGCCGGCGTACTGCGGCTGGTTCATCACGAAGTCGCGGTCGTCGCGCCACTCCGAGAACAGGCCGGCGCCGAAGCCGGTGCGCTCGACCCGCTTGAGCCAGTCGCTGGGGATGATCTGGTCGGTGTCGACGTCGGATCGGTCGAGGGGCACGGCGGTGCCGCTGACCACGGTGACTGCTTCCATG
>RRZU011858363.1_pt1 | contig 10350 bp, 5 predicted proteins | sample 2165561 | NCBI WGS metagenome assembly RRZU01 (sample SAMN10456909, study PRJNA506462) | wastewater metagenome | isolation source: wastewater sludge | place: USA: Moscow, Idaho | reverse complement strand
TCCTTTTAGATACATTGCTCATAATGGAGAAATAAATACTATAAAAGGAAATGTTAACTGGATGGCAGCTAGAGAGCCAGAACTTTATAATGAAGTATTCGGAGATGAAGTAAAAAAAATCTTCCCAATAAACAAATTAACTAATTCAGATTCAGCTAACTTAGATAATGCTTTGGAATTTTTGGTTCAATCTGGAAAACCTCTTGTAGAGGCAGCAGCACTTCTTGTACCAAGTGCTTGGGAAAAAGATGCTAATATGAACGAAGACTTAAAAGCCTTTTATGAATATTATAGTGGGCTTATGGAGCCTTGGGATGGACCAGCAGCTCTTGCTATGTCAAATGGTAGTGAAATAGTATGTATGCTTGACAGAAACGGACTTAGACCATCAAGATATCTTATAACGAATGATGATGTATTAATTCTTGCTTCTGAAGCTGGAACTGTAGAAGTGCCTTTTGAAGAAGTAAAAGAACATGGAAGAATAACTCCAGGTAGAGTTATGTATATTAACCTTAACGAAGGAAGAATCTATACTCAAGAAGAAACTATAGAGAAAATTGCTAAAACAAAGCCTTATAGAGCTTGGTTAGATGCTAAGAAAAGAACTATAACCGATATCAAAGAAGGAGAAAAAAGATTCTACTCAAACTTTGATAACATAGTGAAAAGAATGAAAGCTTTCGGATTTACAAGAGAAGATTTACAAGTAAATATAGCTGAAATGGCAAATAATGAAAGTGAGCCATTAGGTTCTATGGGAAATGACGCAGCTCTTGCGGTACTTTCTAATAAATCTAAGCATTTATTCCATTATTTCAAACAATTATTTGCTCAAGTAACAAATCCACCTATAGATCCAATAAGAGAAGATATAGTTATGTCTTATACAACTTTATTAGGTGTTCAAGGAAATATTCTGGCGGATAATGAAGATAAAGCTAATGTAATAAAACTAAGTGGACCAGTTATATCAAATGAAGAGCTTGATAAAATAGTTTCTTTAAATGAAAACCACTTTAAAACAAAAGTATTAGATTCAACTTTTGATGTAAAAGAAGGTTTAGAAAAAGGTCTTGAAAATTTATTTGTTCAAGCAGAAAAAGCTATTGAAGAAGGATACAATATTCTAGTTATATCTGATAGAGATGTAACAGAAGCTAAAGCTCCTATTCCTAGCTTGATTGCAACTGCTGGACTTCACCATGCTCTAATTAGAGATCACAAAAGAAACGGAATAGATTTAATTGTGGAAACTGGAGAAGCTAAAGAGATAATGCAATTTGCAACACTTTTAGGTTACGGAGCTCTTGCAGTAAATCCTTATTTAGCTCTTGAAACTATAGAATATATGACTCATAATGAGCTTTATACAACAGCAAATAATGTAGATAAGAAAAAAGAAAAATTTGTTAAAGCAGCAAATAAATCTTTACTTAAAACTATATCAAAAATGGGAATTTCTACTATTCAATCATATAGAGGAGCCCAAATATTTGAAGCTGTAGGACTTGCAAAATCTGTAGTTGATAAATATTTTACAGGAACTCCTACGAGAATTGAAGGAATAGATATTAATGTAATAGAAAAAGAAACTCTTGAAAGACATGAACATGCTTTTGACGGAGTACATCCAGATGTAGATACTCTGCCAAATGACGGAGATTACAAATGGAGAAAATATGGAGAAAGAAGATTATTCTCTCCAGAAGCAGTATCTTTATTACAATACTCAACTAGAGTGGGAGATTATGCTAAATTTAAAGAATACTCAAAAACTGTAGATGATCAAGCTGAAAGCTTAGCAACTATTAGAGGATTATTTAAATTTAAAGGTGGAAACCCTATATCTATAGATGAAGTAGAATCTGTAGAAGCAATTACAAAAAGATTTGTAACAGGGGCTATGTCTTATGGTTCGATTTCTCAAGAAGCTCATGAGGCTCTTGCTATAGCTATGAATACTCTTGGAGGAAAATCTAACTCTGGAGAAGGTGGAGAAAATCCTGAAAGATTCGGAGATAACAGAAGATCTGCAATTAAACAAATAGCATCTGGTAGATTTGGGGTTACAACTCATTATCTAGTAAATGCCGATGAATTACAAATAAAAATGGCACAAGGAGCAAAACCAGGAGAAGGTGGACATCTTCCTGGACATAAAGTTACAGAAGAAATAGCTGCCACAAGACATACTTCACCGGGAATTGATCTTATATCACCACCGCCACATCACGATATATATTCAATAGAAGATTTGGCACAGTTAATATTTGACTTAAAAAACGTTAACCCAGAAGCAAGAGTATCAGTAAAATTAGTTTCTGAGGTTGGAGTAGGAACAGTTGCTGCAGGAGTTTCAAAAGCCCATGCAGATATGATACTTATTTCAGGATATGACGGAGGAACAGGAGCAGCACCTTTATCATCAATAAAACATGCGGGACTACCTTGGGAATTAGGATTATCTGAAGCTCATCAAGTACTAGTATTAAACGACCTTAGAGGTAGAGTAAGAGTACAGGCTGATGGACAAATGAAAACAGGTAGAGACCTTGCAATAGCAGCTTTACTTGGAGCAGAAGAATTTGGATTTGCAACAGGACCACTAGTAGTATTAGGTTGCGTTATGATGAGAGCTTGTCATACAAATCTTTGTCCTGTAGGAGTTGCAACACAAAGTCCTGAGCTAAGAAAGAAATTTGTTGGAAGAAGCGAATACTTAATCAACTTCTTTAGATTTGTTGCTGAGGAACTTAGAGAAATAATGGCTGAGTTAGGATTTAGAAAAGTAGAAGATATGATAGGAAAAACTGAATATCTTGAAATGAACGAAGCTATTAAACATTGGAAAGCTAATGGAGTAGATATTTCGAAAATACTTTATAAACCACAAGTAGAAGAAAGTATAGCAACTAAATGTGTAACTAGCCAAGACCATGGAATAGATAAAGTTTTAGATAATAAACTTATAGAACTTGCTAAACCAGCTCTTGAAAAGGGAGAAAAAGTAGTTATTGATTTACCTGTTTATAATACTAATAGAACAGTGGGAACTATGCTTTCTGGTAGAGTGGCAAAAATATATGGTGGAAATGGTTTAGCTGATGATACAATAACTTTAAACTTTAAAGGTTATGCAGGACAATCTTTTGGTACTTTTGGAATGCATGGTATCACTTATGTTCTTGAAGGACAAGGAAACGATTATATAGGTAAAGGACTTTTCGGAGGAAAAATAATTCTTAGAGCTCCAGAAGGTGTGTCTTATGAGGCAGCTAATAATATAATTGGTGGAAATACTTGTTTATTTGGAGCAATCAGAGGAGAAGCTTATATAAACGGTAAAGTTGGAGAAAGATTCGCCGTAAGAAACTCAGGAGCGAAAGCTGTTGTAGAAGGACTGGGAGACCATGGTTGTGAATACATGACTGGTGGTAGAGTAGTAGTTCTTGGAGAAACAGGAAGAAACTTTGGAGCAGGAATGAGCGGAGGAATAGCTTATGTTTACGATATCAATGGAAACTTTGAAACTAAAGTAAATAGAGGTATGGTAGTTACTGAAACTCCTAGTGGAAATGACATAGTAGAATTAAAAACTATGATAGAAAATCATTTGAAATATACTGGAAGTAGAAGAGCTAAAGAAATATTGGATAACTTTGATGCAAATAAATTTGTTAAAGTAATAGCTCCTAAGTATAAAGAGTTATTAGAAGCTGGGAAGGTGAAATAATGGGAAAATTAGGTGGATTCTTGGAAATACCAAGAGAAGAACAAGCAAAAAGACCTGTAGAAGAAAGGGTTAAAGACTGGAAAGAGCTTTATAAACCTTTCACAGATGAATACCTAATAAAACAGTCATCTAGATGTATGGATTGTGGAATACCCTTTTGTCATTTCTCATGTCCTGTATCAAATAATATACCAGAGTTTAACGATTTTGCTCACAGAGGAGAATGGGAAAAAGCTCTTAGAATACTAGAATCAACAAATAACTTTCCTGAATTTACAGGGAGAGTATGTCCAGCACCTTGTGAAGGTGGTTGTGTTTTAGGAATTAATGATAAACCAATAACAATAAAAAATATTGAATGGAATGTTGCTGAAAAAGGTTTTGAAAATGGGTGGATTAAACCTATGCCTCCAAAATCTAGAACAGGCAAAAAAGTAGCTGTAGTTGGAGCAGGGCCTTCTGGTCTTGCTGCTGCTCAAGAGCTTAATAGAGCAGGTCATACAGTAACAGTATACGAAAGAGACGAAAAAGCTGGTGGAATCTTAACTTACGGAATACCTGACTACAAAATTGAAAAATGGGTAGTACAAAGAAGAGTAGACCAAATAGAAGCCGAAGGAGTTACTTTTGTATATAACACTAATGTTGGTGTAGACATAACAACTGAAGAATTAGAAGCTAATTTTGATGCTATAGTTCTTGCAGGAGGGTCTAAAGAAGCTAGAGATTTACCTATATATGGAAGACAACTAAACGGTATATATCCTGCTATGGATTATTTAACTCAGCAAAATAGAAGAGTATCAGGAGTAGAAACAAATGAATCTATACTTGCTACAGGAAAAAATGTAGTAGTTATAGGTGGAGGAGATACTGGAGCTGACTGTGTAGGAACTGCAATTAGACACGGGGCAAAATCAGTTTATCAAATAGAGCTTTTGACTAAACCAACAGAAGATAGACCACTTGACAATCCTTGGCCAAATTATCCACAAATACTTAGAGTTTCAACTTCTCATGAAGAAGCTTCTTTATGTCTAGGTGGAGAATGCAAAGGGGAAGTAGATGTTAGAGAGTGGCAAGTAAATACAAAAGAATTTGTTGGAGATGAAAATGGAAATCTTAAACAAATAGTTTTTGTAAAAGTTGATTGGGTAGAAGAAAATGGTAGAAAAGTAATGAAAGAAATACCAAATTCCGAGTTTAATGTAGATGCGGAACTAGCCTTCCTTGCTATAGGATTTGTACATCCTGAGCATGAAGGGCTTATAAAAGGTCTAGGTGTAGCTCTTGACCCTAGAGGAAATGTAGCTGCTAATACTAAAGACTACAGAACTTCAAAAGAAAAAGTTTTTGCTGCAGGAGATATGAGAAGAGGGCAATCTCTAATTGTATGGGCTATATCTGAAGGAAGACAAGCAGCTGAAGCTGTAGATAAATATTTAATGAATAAATAAAACAAAAAAACCTATGGGAAACCATAGGTTTTTGCTTCGAAATTATTTGAGCTTGAAGAATAAAGAACTTTGCGCGCTTCTAAGACCTAAGCGTGGGACGCTTTTTGCGAAGCTTATCCTGTAAGGAAACCCCAATAAAAAAAGACTATTTATAACTCTAAAAAAATTAGTAGGTCCAGCGTCACGCTAGTTCGGTGAAGCTGAATAAGCTTCGGTTTCATGTTTTTATGTCTTTCTAAGATAAACACATTTCGTTATGTAAGGTTTTGAATAAGGTTTTATCTGTGGAAATCAGTGAAGTTACACATAAATTCGACTAGATTTTTTTCAAAAATAAGTCTCATTTAATCCGTGTCTAAAAAATAGTTTTTAATACCAATAAAAAATCAAATATTTAATATTGAATCACAGTCAGCGCTGAGCACTCATTAATAAATGATATTAAACAAAAACTTGGAGGAGAAAATGAGATTAACAGCTAGAGCTATTATTGTCAACGAAGAGAGTGGAAAAATACTTCTTATAAATTACTTAAATGAAAATGCTAACTCAACTAAAGAATTTACAAAAGGTTTTTGGGTACTTCCTGGAGGAGGTCTTGAAGATAACGAATCTTTTGAGGAGGGCTTAAGAAGAGAAATTTATGAAGAAACTGGGCTAATAAATTTTGAATTGAAAAATTGTGTTTTGAGTAGAATAGTATACCTTGATATAGAAAAAGGAAGGCAACCCTTTTATGAAAGATATTATTTGGTGAAGACAAGCAGTGAAGAAATTAAGATTGAAGGTTTAACAGATTATGAAATTAATATTATAAAAGAATATAAATGGTGGACTATTGAGGAAATAAAAAAAACTAAAGAAGTTATTTTTCCAATAGGACTTAAAACGGTTATTGATAAAGTTTTGAAAAATTCTGAAGAGCCTATTGATATAACTAATTCAGAGGAAATTCTAAGTAAAATATAATTTTTTCTCTTTAATTAAAGGAATATAAAACTTTTTTTGTATAATTATTTTGGAGTTTAAATTTTTTTAAAGGAGGGAGAAATTTTGAAAGAAAATAATAAATTTAAGATGAGTTTTTTGTATAATTATTTTAGAGTTTAAATTTTTTTAAAGGAGGGAGAAATTTTGAAAGAAAATAATAAATTTAAGATGAGTTTTTTGAATATTTCATTTATAATAATTGCTCTTACTTTAGTAGTAGTAGGTATAACAGATTTTATAAGCATAAGTTCTTTTGCCGAAAAACAAGCTGGTGGAAGAGCAGAAGGTATTGCAGTGAGTTTAGCAGAAAATATAGATGCTGAAAAATTTAAAGATGTAATAAGTAATGGGAAAAGCAGTCCCTATTATGAAGAGTTAAGAGTTAAAATGAATAAATCTCTTCAGAAAACAGGGGTAAAATACTTAAGTACTATGCTTATAAATGGAAATAAAATTAATTATCTAGTTGACGGTTCTGAACCAAATACCGAAGATTTTTCTGATTATATGAGTGAAGATGAAATTACTAATGACAGACTGATGACTATTATATCAAGTAATGAAATTGGTTATTCAGATATGTATAAAGATGAAACTTGGAGTTATTTATTATCAGCAGTAGCTCCTATAATAGATAATTCAGGTAAAACTATTGCTTGGGTAGAGGCAGATATATCTGTTTTAGACATTAAAAAAGAAATAAGATTTTTTATGCTAAGATTAATAATAGTTCTTGTTTTTGCTTTAACTGTAGTATTTTTTATGATTAACTTTATAAGAACTAATATAGTAAAACCTATTGAGAAATTCTTAGTTTGCTTCAGGGAATTGGTAAATGGTAATTTTGAAAAAGTAGATTTAAAACAAAAAGGTATTTTTAATTTACTTGCCAATGAATATAATCTGTTAGTTGAAAAAATATCTACAATAATATCAACCATAAAAGATCAAATAAAAGATGTTAATGAGGAAAAAGACAGTCTTACTTATGATATGGACAATATTATTAAAGGTAAGAGTAGTAAATATTATGAAGAATCATATAGTAAAATTACAAATGGGCTAGAACAGCAATTAGATTTTTTAAGCCAACTAGTAGATGAAGTTAGCAGTCAAAATGCTTCTACGCAAAATGCTCTAGCAAGTGTAGAAGAAATGAATACTTCTATTAATGAAGTAACTGAATATGTTCAGTCTACTAAAGATTCTTCCCTTGAAGCTATAAATATTGCCCAAGAGAGTTTTTCAAATGTGACTATGTTAATTGAAGCTATGCACCAGATAAACAGAAGTATGTCTTTATCCAATAATAAAATAGACAGGCTTATTACACTTTCTGATGATATAGGAGGAATAGTTATTGCAATCCAGAACATTTCTCAAAGAACAAATTTACTTGCCCTAAATGCAGCAATAGAAGCAGCAAGAGCTGGTGAAGCTGGAAAAGGATTTTCGGTTGTTGCAGATGAAATAAGAAAACTTGCCGAACAGACCAATAGTGAAACCGATAAAATATCAAATATTGTTGAAAATGTTAGAAAAGAAATAGAAGATGTAAAAAATACCAATGATGTAGTGGGAGAAAAGGTTAAAGAAGGAGATGAAATTACAAGTAGTGTAAAAGGCAGCATAGAGTCTATAAGAGACATTACTACAAAAAATAATGAGTCAATTTCTGTAATTAATAATGCAACAGGAGAACAAAAAAATGCAATTAGCGAAATTACTCAGAGTATAGAATCAATAAGTCATAAGACACAAGATATAGACAGTTTGGGACATGACTTGCATAAAGGTATGAAAGAAATAGAAGAAACTATCAATAGAAAACTTGAAGTTTTGTATGAACTCAAAAATAATCTTGAAAAAATTGACGAAGAAATGGAATTTTTTAAATAGACCTCTTAGGAGGTCTATTTATTTTGAAAATAAAGTTTGGGAGAGAGTTTAAATTATGCAAATAATGTGCTAAAATAAGAATATATAAGTACAGGAGGTAAAACAATGAAAGAACTAATTTTTTGGCTAATATACTTAATAACTGTTGCAATAACATCCTATAAAATTCTTAAAAGTATCTCCTATTTTAATGCAGATTATAGAAAGACTAGTGTAAAAAATCTTTATGAGAAATTATCTGTAATAGAGTTAGTAGAAGAATTTTCTTTGGAAATAAACGAAAAAAATAGAGAGGTCTTTGGAAAGGCGAACTTTATTTATGTTATTGATAAGAATCGAGGAGCTTTAAAGAATAAAATAGAAAAATCCAGCAAAGAAGGCTATGAAATAATAGAAGTAGATGAAGATAGCACTTATTTTGAAAGAATAAACAAGGCTTTGGAAGTATCTAGAGAATATTTTATAGTTCTTAAAGATAGTTTAGAAGTGAAAAATAATGCAGACGAAATAATTAGAGAGCTAAGTACCGAGAATTTTGCTGTAAATGGTCTTATTTATGATAATAGCAGTGGTTATGGGAAAATATCAAAGAGTTTTTTTAATTGGCATAGTTTGTTTTCGTATTTGAGTTTGGGCGAAATGGGACTAGGAGAAAGCTTAAATTTATATTTTTTCGGAGGGAAATCACAGTTTTTTATAGAAAATAAAATTCTGAGTTCTAGTAATCAAAATAGCAGTGACGTGACAGAGAAACTAATACTTAATGGCCTTGACGTATTTCAAAGTAGAGTAATAGCTGAAAATAAAGGAAAAATAGAAGATAGAATGATTTTTTTTGATATCATTGGGGAAGAAATAGAAAGACTACTTGCAGTAGCTAAAGAAAGTACGAGCATTAGAGTGTACTTTATAACTTTGTTTCCTTTTGTTTTATCAAGTTTAGTGTTTATTTATTCTTTATTTTTAAACTTTAATTTCACAATACTGGTATTAGGAACATTTTTTATAAAGGCTATAGATACTTATGTAATAAGAAAATCTATGGAACAAAGAGAAAGAGGACTTAGTGAAATATTTGTAGAAGTTTTTATGGATATAATAGGAGTATTTTTATTGTTTATAAGAAAAAGTCGTTGAAAAACGGCTTTTTTTGTAGAATTAGGAATGACATACATTGTCTTTGACTTAATATAAGATATTTTATATAATTTATGGACAAATAATAGGGAAAGAGGTAAAAATGGAACAAGAAGAAATAATTCTGGAAGTAAGTCCTGAAGATATGGGAAAAAGATTAGATGCCTTTGTAAGTGAAAATATAGAAGAAATAACAAGAAATTATTTGCAAACCCTTATTGAAGAGGGGCATGTTACTATTGAAGGGAAGAAAAAAGTAAAGGCCGGACAAAAGCTTAAGGTAAATGAAATCATAAAAGTAATTATACCAGAGCCAGAAGAACTAAATGTGGAGGCAGAAAATATACCAATAGACATAGTATATGAAGATAAATACCTTTTAGTAGTAAATAAAAGTGCAGATATGGTTGTTCACCCTGCACCGGGGAATTATTCTGGAACTTTGGTAAATGCAATCCTTTATCATATAAAGGATTTGTCTAGTATAAATGGTGTCATACGCCCTGGGATAGTTCATAGACTAGATAAAGATACAAGCGGGCTTATAGTAATAGCTAAAAATGATGAAGCCCATGTGAAACTGGTAGATAGCTTTAAGGATAAAACTATAAAAAAGACTTATATTGCAATAGTTAAGGGAGTGATAGGTAAAGATATAGGGAGGTTAGAAACTCTAATAGGCAGAAATCCCAATGACAGGAAAAAAATGGCAGTTGTGGAGAAAAATGGTAAATTAGCTATAACAAATTATACAGTTTTATCTAAGGGATTGAAGCACACTTTGGTAAAAGTGGATATTGAAACAGGAAGAACTCATCAAATAAGAGTACACATGAAGCATCTGGGTTATCCTATAGAAGGGGATAAGGTTTACGGAAAAGGGAATGATTTGGCAAGTAGGCAAATGCTTCATGCTTATAGATTAAGTTTCTCTCATCCAATTACGGGAGAGCTTATAAATCTTAAGGGAGAAATTCCTAAGGATTTTTTGGATATTATGAAAAGAACAGGATTAGACTTAGAAAATTTGGAAAAATAAATTTTTTTAAATAAAAGCTTATATTTTTTATGAAAATTGTCGAGAATTAAAGGAGAATAATGAATAAACTATTTGATTTTGATAAAAGTTAT
>RRZU010260057.1_pt1 | contig 10350 bp, 8 predicted proteins | sample 2165561 | NCBI WGS metagenome assembly RRZU01 (sample SAMN10456909, study PRJNA506462) | wastewater metagenome | isolation source: wastewater sludge | place: USA: Moscow, Idaho | reverse complement strand
TCGCGCTGCTATTCGCCGCCGCCGCCCACAGGGTTCCAATGGTCGATTTGAATGTCTCGATGTTGAAGTCAATACCGTGATTCGCTATCAGGGCAAGGAAAAGGCAATCGTGCTGGTCAGCATGGTGCGCCACGATGGGTACGATCCTTTGCGCTCGGGCAATCAGCCTCGGCGTCGCTCCAGCAAGGCCAATGTCGCTCGATTTGAATTTATCAATGTGGCTTTTTCGCGCGCGCAGGCGCTGCTGGTCGTCTTCGGCGCGAAAAGCATGTATGCGTCCTACGAGGTGGATTTGCCGCGTATGGACAGCGCAGGCAGCGTGAAGCGAGCCGTTTACAAGGACATTCTGGATCAACTGGAGCGCGATGCACGGCTGGTTCCGGCAAGGCAGTTGATGTCACCGGATATGCTGCCCCAGCAGCCACAACAGCAACGTGGCAGGTTCAATGCCCCACCCAACCGGGCGGCTACGCCCCTGGGCGACAAGGGCGGTAATCGGGGGGCGCGCGTATGAAGCTGGCAGAAATTTCCGTTCCCTTGCCCTTGTATCGCATTGAATCCGAGGTGACCTATCACACCGAGCGCAAACCCACGGTGTTTGAACGGATGGTATTGCGACTGTGTGATCCTGGGCTCCATTTACCTGATAAACAGAGCCTGTCCTTGCTTGGTGTTTTCCGGGATCAATTGGGCGCAGGCGATGTGCGTGAACTGCTGGAAGGCTGCGTATCTGAACTTTCCGCTTTGGGTGCTCTGCCCAAGCGTTACGCTCTTGATACGCTCGAGGTGCCTCTAACTGAGCTTGAATTGACTGCCGACGGCTTGCAATTCTTGCGCAGCGACAGCCTGCCGGTGCGCTCGCGCACGATCAAAGTCAGTCATCACTACGATCCTATCGGTGATGAGATCAAACCGGCCAAGAGGGATGGTGGGCTGCAGAGCCAAGGCAACATGAGCCGCATGAGCTCCGTCGACAACGCTTTGAGGCCGCAAAATCCGTTGCCGCAAGTCGAACGCGCCATAGCGCAGGAAACTTATGACTGGAAAAACCCTGCGACAGTTGTAGACCGCATTGCGCCCGTGGTTCAGCTATCTGGATGGGGAGAGCGCAGGCTCGAAATCTCGTGCAGCGAGGATGGTGTGCTGTCCGCGAGTGCTCCGCATGATGCCGCATTGCAGCGCTGGCTGGAGCAAGCACAATCCGAACTGGCATGGGAAATTCTGCTTGCTGGCGCACTGACAAGCGAACCGAATGCTTCTCTGCCCGTCATTGACTCTTCTGTTTTACGCGATGCCCGTACTGCCCGTCCTATTACAGCAACTAATAGGGGTGCAGTCAGAGCGCGGTTGTGCATCGTTGCGCAAGGCGTTGCGGCGGATGCGGCAACACCCACCATCGTTTTATCGTCTGAAGTGAAGGCACCGGAACTGGTTGCCAATGGCAAACAACCGACAGTATTCACACTGCTTGTGCCACCTCCCGCAGGAATGATCACGGGATTTCGTAGCTTGTCTCTGCCACAGATCGGCGGAGCGAGCGCTCAAGCAGAAGTGGCCGGTAACCTCCGCCTCTATTGGGCCGGGCAGCCGCGCTCGTGTGGCTTGGCGGTTACTTTGAACGACCAAGCTGCAACCGCGCTTTGGGCCAAGCTGCGCACGGATTTAGAGGGAGCTTGCGAGCACTCCGATGACCCACGCATTGCCTTCATGCCCGTAGCATGGCTGGATATCGATGCGATCGGCGAAACAGTGTGGCCGTGGCTGGCCACACGTGCTGAACAGCCGCTGGGCGATCTGATAGCGTTAATTGAGCCCGCTACACAAGCAATTGGTTTGTGGCGGCCTGGTGGGAAAGACTGGAAACCTGCGTGGGAAGTATCTCTGGCAAGAGCCATTGATGAATCGTTGAGGCATACGCCCAATCAGCTTGAGCCTGAAGAAGTCGCTTCTCTTTTGACTCAGGTGGCTCAGATGCTGCCTGCTGACAAGGCTGTGCCTCTGCAAGCCGCACTACTGCATCATGCGGCGCCCATTCGCGCCTTGGAGTCATTGGCAAAGCTGCGATCTGCCTTGCCTTCCACCACTGCGATTCCAGAAGAATTGCTCTCCATCGAATTGCGGCAAGTGTGGCTGGAACACGCATTGGAGCGCAAAGAGTTGAAGCTGTATGGGCCGCACGCCATACAGCAGCCGATGCAAGATATTCAGAAAGCCGTTCAGGACGTTTATCTGAGTATTGGCGAACAGGCGTTGAAAGCGGCTGGTAATAGCCAAATGGATGTGCGCACATTGACCCCTCATGCCTTGGATGCTGTTCGCACTTGGCGCAAAGCTGCGGGGAATCTCCACACTCTAAACGTATCGTCACTCCTCTGGAATGCGTTGAATGAAGAGGTAGAAAGCTGGGGCCTTCTGGCGCAAGAGAAGCTGGCTCCTGTCGAGATTGGGCATCGTATCGTCGTAGTGGATACCAGCGCTCTGATGCAGCATCCTGAGCTTCTGCATGGTCTGATCTCCAACGATATTTTGGTGGTGCCTCTTCGCGCTCTGAGCGAGCTGGATGGTTTGAAGAGCAGCGAGGATGAGACTCGCGCGGCCAAGGCACGCTCGGCTATTCGTCAGTTGGATGCAAACTCGTCCCGTATCCGCCATGAAAAAGACCACACAGCCCTACTACCTGCCGAATGGGATGCCAGAGAGTCTGATCATGCCATTCTTTCAACGGCGCTGTTTTTCCGGCTGAATGCAGTTTTGTTTGTGAGTAATGACATTAATCTGCGCAATAAAGCCAAGTCTCTTGGTTTGAATACGCAAGATTCCAAGTCATATGCGTCTTCGCGCCTTGTGCCAGCTGCCGCGTCAGAAGCGCACGTTCAGATAAAAAACAAACAAAAAAATAAAAGGAGATAAAAGTATGAGTCGAGCTGATGAGTACCGCTATCGAATTGAACGCCAGCGTAAACAAGAGCTTGATCGGCAGCGTGTGCGTGAAACAACACGCCCTTTTGTGGAGCGCTATCGGAGCCTATTGAATGATGTTGTTAGTCAAGGGCTGAGCGACGTGATTCCAGCAGAGTTTCGTGAGCTGAGTTCTGAACTCAGGCGCATGGAGGCTTTGCTGGATTCCGACCCGTTTGCCGCCAGAGATATGAGCCGTTCCCTGGGTGGTCGATTCCACGGGTTACCACGTTTTGCGCGTGAGCAGCGCCGTTCCCGTCAAGAAGCGGAGCTGGCCGCAGTCGAGGCATTCCGCAAAGCACAGCAAGCTGAGGTCGAACGACAATTGCAGCTGAAGGCAGAACTTGAGGCAGCATGGCGCGAAGGCTTGAGCGGTTGGAGCACACCAGTCGCACTCAATGCTGCGTTCGGTGAGTTGCAGCAACTACGCGGGCGACTACTTGGTAATGCTGGTAACAACATGACCCCGGCGCAAATTTCATCCGCTTTGCGCGAAGTTCAGCAACGATATGAAGAGGACGCTGAACGCCAGTTACTGGAAATGAAAAAGCGTGCGCAGCGCGAAGCCGTGACCGATGTGCTGTCGCTGCAAAGACAGCAGTTGGAACATGAAGCGAATAAGGGAGCTGGTGAGCGCGCTGCCAAGTTGCGCGAGGCGTTGGCTCATGCGACAGGACTGGCTCCTGAAGAACAGGCCGAAGCTTTGAACCAACTGGCGCAAGAACAGGATGAAGCAGCCGTGGACGAAAGCCAGCGTCGTGAAGTTGTGCGGGCGGTGTATCAGTCTCTGCAACAAGCTGGTTTTGTCGTGGATGGGCCCGAACATCTCACATCACAAGGGCAAGATGAAGTACTGATTCGCGCCCGTCGTCCTGCTGGCGCGCAGGCGGATTTCCGCGTCAACTTGAGCGGCCATCTCAGCTACAAGTTTCATCAGTACAAAGGTAAAACGTGCGAGAAAGATGTCGCCCCTGTCATGGCAACGCTACAAGATGCTTACGGGATTAGCCTGAGCGACAAGCGCGTGATATGGGTCAATCCAGATGATCTGGATCAAGATGCTCGCCCTTACCCTGATGCGACACAGGAGAGAAGCAAATGAGTTCAACTTTGTTGACTTGGCAGGAAGACTTTCGTCGCGAATGCGGCATACGACGCGGTGTGATATTGCATGGCAACACGGGGGATTTGACATCCGATCCCGAAGCGCCAGGGCAATGGATTGCTTTGCCGACCGCGTTGATGAACCTGCTCCGTCAGCGCGGGTACCAGCATGTGGTTTTCTGGAACCGCATCAACGGTGTCAGTGGCGTTGATGCGAGAACCTGGGGAGAATTGCAAAGCTCCGTTACGCCACATGCAGTGAGAGACAGCACGTCCAAGGGGAGCGCCTATGACATGGAACTGCCACCTACATCTGTGCCGAACCCCGCATCCAGCGGCATTTCGGCAAGCGCAGATGACTTGCTGGCTGTTGCTGCGGAATGGCTGCGACAACCACGTACCGAAAAGCCAGTCGCTTTTGTGCTGGACTGGACGCAATACTTGTTTGGTAGCGTCAACTCGCTGAGTGAAAACGAGCGCGGCTGGCTGCTGCGTCTGGGGCAGGCGACTCGTGATGCCGCCGTGGTTCGCAATGCTGAAAGCATTGGCCAACCTCAATCACTGCTGGTGCTGCTCTGCGGGGGCTTGAATGTGTTGCCTCCATCCCTCTATCTGAACAATCCACTATTTAGGGAAATAGCAATTCCATTGCCGACAAGGCAGATTCGCGAGTCTGCTGTACTGGGATTGAAAGAAGTGTTTCGGCTGCAGCCCATTTTGCAGCAAGGCGGGCGGGAGCTGGCCGACTTCGTGGATGGACTGGAAGGCCAGAGTATTCGCGACATTCACAATCTCGCACGACTTTCACGACAAGAGACTGAAGTCTCAAGTGCGCAGTCTCTACTCAATTTGTATCGCCACGGCCGCAGACACAGTCCTTGGGAGCAACTGGATCACAAAAAACTTCAGACCATTGTCGAAACGCTGGGGCGGCGCGTCAAAGGTCAAAGTGAAGCCATTGAGTCGGTACGTCGCATCCTCGTGCGCGCCTTCACGGGACTATCGGGGCTTCAACACTCATACAGGCAACGCACTCCCAAGGGCGTGTTATTTTTTGTCGGCCCAACGGGCGTCGGTAAAACTGAACTGGCAAAGTCTATTGCCGAATTTCTCTTCGGCGACGAAGAGGCCTGCCTTCGCTTCGATATGTCAGAATTCAACCATGAGCATGCTGACCAGCGGTTGGTTGGGGCTCCGCCAGGTTACGTGGGCTATGAGGCTGGTGGGCAACTGACTAACGCGGTCAAACAAAAACCATTTTCTCTGTTGTTGTTCGATGAAATTGAGAAGGCGCATCCGCGCATCCTCGACAAGTTTTTACAAATTCTAGAAGACGGGCGCTTGACGGATGGTAGGGGTGAAACGGTGATGTTTTCGGATACCGTCATCGTCTTCACCTCAAATATTGGCGCAGCCGAGGTTAGTTATGAAAGTCAGGATGTGCGCAATGAATTCATTCAGAAGGTGCGGCAGCATTTCGTACATGAGCTGAAACGCCCAGAGTTGTTAGGACGAATTGGTGAGGCCAACATCATTCCATTCAACTTCATGCGTGACGATAGCTTTTTGATTGACATTGCCCGCGCCAAGCTGGAGCCGCTGCGCAAGGGGCTGAAGGATAAATGGGGTGTTTCTGAATTGAGACTGGTCAAGGAGGCTGAGATACTAGCCTTGTTGGTCAGAGATGTGGATCGCGGAACGGGCGGTCGCGGCGTTCCCAATGCACTTACCAATAAACTAATTGATCCACTAGCTGATTTTCTATTTGAACAAATGGCCGCTCCTGATCAGATCCGGGGTAAGGCAATTGAAGTTCATATTGCAGGCGGCAAATTGTTATTTGAGCTGGAATGAAACTGTGCATTGGCTGAATATGGCATCTCGCCTACCTTGCACTGAAGCTGAAGGGCCGGGGCGAAGAGCTGCATTGTGGGTTCAAGGTTGCAATAAGCGTTGCCGTGGCTGTTGCAACCCGGCGTATCTGCAGCTGGCTGAGCGTGAGCTTGTTTCGGCCTCATCGGTTCTCGACTGGCTGAGAAATGCGCATCATGCGCATGATCTTGAAGGGGTGACCTTTCTCGGTGGCGAGCCCATGTTGCAAGCGCAAGGTTTGGCTTTCGTTGCGCAAGGTGCGCAGTCGCTGGGGCTGTCAGTGATGGTATTCAGTGGGTATACAAAAAGCGAGCTGGATGTGTTGCGATTGCCTGGGGCTGATCAACTACTTCGTTACACAGATGTGTTAGTAGATGGCCCATTTGAGGCGAATTTACCAGAGCAGAGCCGCCGTTGGGTTGGCTCGACGAATCAACAATTCAATTACCTGACAGAGCGTTATGACGCGCGAATTGAAAGTGGTGATCGACTCGATCGAGTGCTTGAGATTCGTTTGAAAACAGACGGCACGGTGTTTATAAATGGGTGGCCAGAAAGGGTCTTGCGCTAAGCGATTCCGCCGGTGAGCTTCAGATCTGGCTCACATGTTCATATAAATCCTTGCAGCCAAGCGCTATTTCAGTAAACGCATGTGGGTTCCCGTTCGGGTCAAAGGTGCTGCAAATTTATGATTCTTTCGCGACGCCCGCCTGAGCTGACGACCTTGGGGCAGCGCGGGTCGGGCGTTCCGATTATCCCCGTAGTTTGATAACCGCTGCCCAAGCAGCCGCCGCGGCACAGCCCGAAATAGCGGCATGTGTTGCAAGCGGGATGCTTGACCTGAATACTCGGCGGCTTAGTGAGAATTACGTCGAGGTCTGATCGATACAAATTTCCCATCGGTCGATCCTTGAAGCAGGTACACGGGCACACGTCTCCGTTGGTATAGACATAGACCTTCGCCGTGCCTGCCCCGCAATTCGTTGCCGACGGGGGCAATTCAAGTGCGGCCAGTACATCATCGGAAAGCTCATCGAGTCGATCAAAGTCGTACATCGGCTTCATTTTCAGACGCGTCTTCGTCGGCAGCGCTCGCAAGCGGTAGACATGTTCGTTCCACTTTTTCCCATCTACGTTTACACCGCTCGCCGCCCTGCCCGCATATGTCGCTCGCTTGATGGCAATGTGGGCCAATCCGAGCATGTCCAACGAGGCGATGAAAGCATCAGCACGTGCCATGAAGTCGACATCCACGACCGTGGTCGAGACGCTGCAGCGAATGCCGTGCTCTACGAGTTTTCGTAGGGTTCGCACAGCCTTACGGTATGAGTCAGGGCCGCGAATTGCGTCGTGCATCGCCTCGTCGCCGTCCAGCGATACCTGCACGGATAGACGTGCATGTCGTGCCAGCTCCTTCAGCGTCCACTCGTTGAAGAACGAAGTCACTCCATTTGTATTGATAGTAATGGACAGTCCGAGCTGCAGGCCGAAATTAAATAACTCCCGGAAATGGCGATGCAGCGTCGGCTCTCCGCCGCTCAACAACACTAGGCTGTCTGGATGACTATGCGCAATCTGCGTGAGCGCATTTTTGATCATGCCAGTTTCCGCAGTTTCGTCGCGGTAAGGAGATGAGTCGCGAATGCAATGCGAACACGTTAAATTGCAACGTTCGGTAATAACGAAATAAAACTGCTCCATCATTCCAGCTCAAGATACGGGCGTGGCCGCGGAAGCCGGGGAAAGGGGCGGCTGGCTTCCGCACGCAATGCATCAATCAGGTTGTCAAGCGCGGCGGCGTGTTGCATTGAAGTGGCTTTCGTGCCTGGTTGCTGCACATACTTCTCCAGCAGCTCCCCAATCTCCGGATGCGATTCTAATTTCTTGATCCAGTCCCCGAGCGTCAATGGATACCAACCGAGTGCAAGATGGGCGGAATGATTTTCCTCTGTTTGGGTGAAGTGCCAGATCCCCCGAGGGCAATAGAACACGTCACCCTGCTTCAAGAGTACGGATTGCCAGCCGGTGAAATTTTCATCTACTGGCGGTACAGACTGGTGGCGCATCGCGCGTGACAGTACGTGCGAGTCCTCGCGATAAAACCAACGCTTACTACCGTGGATCTGAATGGCAAAAACATCATGCCGGTCGAAATGAACGTTAACCCCCTGCGTACGCCGCGCAGTGTAGTAACCGTTGACGCTTACGTGGGTTTGAATCTCTTCACTGAGCTGGTCGACAAATGACTCGAGCGGCGGATGGCACTCTTGGATGCGATCGTAGACGAGGGTGCCGCCACGGGCGATGGCCAACAGAATCTTCTTCCGATTCAGTTCGTTGTTTAGGTTGTTGCTGTACCGATCCTTGTCGTCGATCAGATCATATTTGTGGATCGTGTTGCGATGATCTGTGACCCGGACACGGGGGTACAGTAGCGACGAAAAGTTGAGGATGGCATTGAGATCACTCAGGGCAAATAGATGCGCAAACTTATCTGGTGAACCTGTGATATGCAGCGGGCGCTCACCATAAGCCTCGCTAAAAAAGCGTGGCGTTGGCATATCGCCCAGCAGGAACTGAAGGGGGGAATTGGTTTCTTCACTCATGGCATTACCAAACCGGGCCGTGTAATTAACGATACACGTCGTGCGCGCAGATGCGCGATCTGTGCTGGCGGAATCCGGTCTTCGATGTAGCTGATATCTAGTTCGCGCAGCGTCTGAATGGAAAAGACCCACTCAGGCAAACACGAGATCTGCGTTCTGGCCAAGCCAAGAGACTCCAGTGCGGCACACTCACTTAGCGTTTCGGGCAGGGATACGAGCGGATTCGCACCAAGGTTGAGTCGAGAAAGGGCCGATTGCCCTGCGGGCCAATCAAAGGTAGTCAGTCGATTGCGATAAAGGCTGAGCGACTTAATTCGTGCTACTTCCACAGGCATCGCTGCAAATTCATGAAGATCATTTTTTTGCAGATAGAGATGCTCTAGTCCTCGCGGCAGCTGCGTGAGGGGCATCTGCTTGATGCCGTTTGCCGCCAAGCCAAGCCACCGACAAGTGCCCAACTTCGACACAAGTCCATCCCATGAAAAAGCATTACTGCCAAGATCGATTACTTCAGCATGAAGCGTCTCCTCCAGATCATCTAGCGCGTCGTCACCGAGGCCGGCGTGAGTCATCTTCAGGATGCGTGGAGAGATTACTTGAATATGGCTTGTGATACGCTTCCGAATTGCAGGCTCGGCAGGCTTCAAAAGGCTGATTCCGGTGCAGGGGTCGTAGAAGTCAAGCATACGCTTGCGCGCATTCCACTGGGGCGCTCGCGGCAAGAGGCGGGCAATGCAGTTCAATTCGAATACATCGCTAAAACTCGTCGCATCGGCTAGATTCAAAATCTCACGAGCCAGGGCGGCGGCGGTGAACCGATCGAGCTTGGTCTCCAGCATCTCAAAGATGCCGACACCGCTGAAAAGACGACGGACTTTGATGCTGAATGGCGTTTCGGGAGTGACGAATTCGTCTGATGCATGACGATCGCCATGCGCGACCACCACAATGGCGCATTCACGATAACTATCGCACGACGCTATGCGGGCGAGGTGAATGTGTACTTTGTCCGTCAGATCGTTGTCGCCAAAAATCGGCAACAGCAGCACAACAACCGGATAGCTAGCACCATCGCGCGTTGCAAGCTCGTGATCGGACAGTCGGCTAATATGAGGATTGACTCCCTGAGCGCCCAGGGCCTCGACGAGTAAAGCTTCCCCCTCGGTCTCCCTGGGCAGCCCCGAGACGAGCCGCAGGGATTCATCCATGCGAAATTGCGAGCAGAAGATCAGCTAAAGCCCTTGTCGCAGTGGTCGGCCTCTTTCCACATACCGAACATGCCTGACAGATCGGACACCGCTTCAGCATCCAGATCACTCAGTTTCAAAACCTCCCGACGCAAGACATTCTCAGTAGAGTCGCCTTTCAGCATCGCAGTGTTATTCGATTCAACCAATTGCATGACCATTCTCCTTATGTCGCTAATCAGTAGCTCTGCGCGTGCGGCAACATCAATAGGGCTGCAGCGGAATCCCAAGCAAGGGAGCCAATTGTAACCTTGTAAACCCACCTTTTCAGCTTATCACGGCGGCGGGCGGCAACACAATCTCACCGAGTTATTCTCTGCCACAGCGGCCGATGTCTGTGGTCGCGCCAAGGTTGAACGTGAAGTCCACGATGGCAGCTAGCCGCCACTTAGGATATATCCGTAAATTAAACTATGTTCCTGAGTCGCCCGTGATGCGGCGCAGGAGGTGTAGATGGCCAAGGCGCATGCCAATTCGTGGGAAGTGACGGACGAGTTCTGGAGCCGGGTGCAGCCGCTGGTGCCACAGCCTGCGCGCGATCCTGACAAGCAGTACAAGCGCGC
>RRZU011455984.1_pt1 | contig 10351 bp, 5 predicted proteins | sample 2165561 | NCBI WGS metagenome assembly RRZU01 (sample SAMN10456909, study PRJNA506462) | wastewater metagenome | isolation source: wastewater sludge | place: USA: Moscow, Idaho | reverse complement strand
TGAAAACACGGCTTGTCCGTGTTTTGAGTGAAGGAACTTGGACGAGCGTCGGCAAACCGGGGAAACAGACACGCAGAAAAATGGTGGGGTTCGACAGGCTCAGTAACCGGGAATTTTCCTAAGAATACCTGCACGAAAAAGCGGCTGGAAAGACAGCGGTATGGAGGGCAGAAAGAAAATGCTTTTCGGGGGCGTTTTCAGCACGCATCGCCAATACACTACAAATCTTAGCCGCTGAACTAAAATTATTGGTGGTGTGTGCTGAGAATCCTGGAATGGAGAAAGCAATTTTCTTCTGCCTGGAATACTGCTGTGTGCGGTGACGAAAGCGACTGAACGGCTTGTCCGTGCAGTGGCTGAAGGAACTTGGCAAATCCCGAAACTTTCTGCACCATTTTTCTGCATCCTATGCTGGGGTGGCGGGGATTTGAAGGTTTTCAATCGGAGGACTGCCCGTGTAAATTATAACTGTGCTGGCGGCTGGAAGGTGGTGGCGCAAAAGGGCTATGCCCGTTGCAAGGGAGCCATTTAACATAATCTCAAATTATAGGCACTGCTGGTTTGTGAGGGAATTTTGGGGTTGCAGGCGAAAGGCTTTTAAATGGTGTTTGGCGCAAACCCAATATGGACGAACTCCCCGTTGGCGTTGGGTGTGCGTATAATTTCGATTATGTTACTTGGCGAGGCAGAGCCACTAATTTAGCAGATTGTTATATTGAAAAAATTTGAGTTCTATTAAGATAAAATGTATGGAATAAAAATTATAGAGTTTGAAAAAAACAAGGAAGCACCCTGAAATGCTTCCCTTCAAATTTCAACCTTTGTAAGTTACCTTATATGGGCACCCACATTGGAAATGGTCTCTTATAAAATATTCTTCTGCCGTTTACCAGACGACTTTTTCTGAATATTAACTTATGTAAGACCCCGTTAATCAACATTGTGTTTTCCACAGTTTAACGAAATTTAGTGAGGATGATTAAACCTTCATATTACTATCCTCTGAATAACACAAGGCACTATCCTATTATAGGATAATTAAAGCCCTCATTATCAGGATAAGAGGGCTTGTTTTGTTGTTGTTATACGATAACTTAATTATTGACTTGTTAGTTGTTTTGTCATATTAATGAATTTTTTTCTAACAAATGAGATGTCCTTTCTGCTTTCTTTGTTCTATAACAATACATCATTAAATTATCACTCCTTGAAACGCTGGTAACTTTTTCAAGATTAACAACAAATAAATTTCGTTATGTGTTGATTAACTCTGCAAAGTTAAAAAATATATTTAAATGTAATATTATTTAATGTAGAATTTTTTAATACTGAAAATTCTAATATTCTCTTTTTTTTGCTTCTATAATAACCCGATAAGAAACCGGAGTTTTAACAACTTTATCATTTTCAGGATTAAATGGATTATCGATTATCCAAATCTTAGGATTTTTTGATGTTATATCGTAAACCATATAAATGTAGTAATTCGGAAGTTCTTCTGCCGTTTCTAACTCGTTGCTTGATAAAAAGAAATTGGCTGTCCCAACTTTTGCGCGTGTTGCCTTTACTTCAATATACCTTTCGTCACCATTAGTTTCATAAGATAATATGTCATATCCTAAATAATCATATTTTGCTTTTTCAACTTTTTCTGCGAGTGCAGGAAAACCAAGTTCAGTTAGTCTTTTTTGTTCCATTTCAATTACAATTTTTTCACCTCGATCACCAAGTTTTTTTAGTTTTCTTGCTTCCTTTTCATAATCTGGATTATCTTTTGGAACTTCCTTACTTTTAACTTTTTTAATAGGTTCACCCTGCATCATTTCTAAATCCTCCCATTCAGCAAGATATTCAGAAGGAAATTGCTGGTCACCATAATCATCATCAAGTTTTTTATTTATTTTAAAGTCTTTTTCTTTATTAAGTTTCGGATGAAAATACTTATAAAGGAAATCAGCAAAAATATCCATTGGCCAGTCCTTCATAATTTCATCACTATTCTTGAAATCTTTAAGCGCCTCTCTCTTATAGACTGAATTGGACATGATAAGTTTAGGGTTATCTAAATTGAACAAAACCAAAAAATAATCTAAATGTTCATCAGAAAAAACATTTAAATATTCTTCTGGGTAATAAACATTTAAGATTTTACCCTTAAACATTGGGGAAATTTTATTCTTTGCAAGCGTTTTCAAATCTCTTTTCTTACCTGCTTCAATTAATTCTACTATTGAATGTTTAATGTTAATAAAGACTTCTTCTTTAGAATTACCCCATTTTTTTGTGAATCTATATTTATATTCATTTTCAGATTTTGTCTTGCTATAATATACACCAAACTTATCAGCCTTAGATCCAATAATTCTACCCAATCTATCAAGACTCCTTTCAGTAGTGTAACAAAAATGAAATTTAACATCAGTGTGAGATTTACCTAAAACATAGGTATCTAAAGGCATGTTTAGTATACGGGTTTCATTATAATACTTTGCAAAATCATCTCTTAGTTTATATAATGATTTTTTGCTTTCTATTAAATTATCAATCAAAATTTGAAACTTCGCTTGCGTTTCTCTAAGTTCTTGAATATTCATTATTTGAGATTTATTAGTTTACAAAAACCAAAGTTTGTCTTTACCAAAATCGGGGATTGTTTTGCCTTCGAAGTATGGAACCATTTCAGCTATCATTGCTGAATATTTTAGCGTTACTGGTAGGTTCTGCTGCCTGAATGACTTCCAATACATGCGACTGAATTGGTAAACCTGCTCCAATAATCCTTCTATAGTTTTCTGGTCTTTTAGCAACCTTTTATCGTTACAATCAATTTTTATCTTAAGCGGGAAAGGATAGCCAGCTGATGGCTTGAAAGTTTTATTCCTATACCTGATGTTATTGAACAATAAATATTTATTCTCTCCAAATGAAATCCATGTACCGCTGTACGGCATCAACAAGGAAGAAGCTTCATCAAACGCTATATAATCTGTGGATTCTGTCTTATTTACGGAAACAATGAAAATTGGGATATGCAAATCGAGTTCATGCAAAGCTTTCTCAATTGGAGCAAGCTCGCTTTGCTTCATCGTTTTATAAAAATGAATTACTAATCGTTTTAAATCCGGATTTATGCTTGTAAACTGTTTTACCGTAATTTTGATACGTCCTGCTAATTCTTTTGTCTGATTTTCAAAAAAGTGGTCGAAACGGTTAAACTTGCCCGTATTATCAAAGCTGAATGCGCTTGCAATGTATTTGGTTTCTGTAACCCTGTTGTGGAATGCACCTACTCCAACAATCAATTCGTCTTTTGGATCTTCATCTAGTCTCCAAGGAGTACCATTCAGTTTAGCGTTTATTGCTATGCTTAGATTAATAGCATTGTAGACAAAACTTCTTGCTTCCCTTGCGTGGTTAGCATCCAACACCTGACAAACAATTCCTTTATTCAATAAAGCCTGTTTTACCTTAAAATATATTCCCTGCTGTGTAAAAGTTGCAGTATCCCTTGAAAACGGACTAATGTAGATTGCTACATAGGTAACATCGGGACTGGTTTTTAGATTGGTTATATGTTCATTTATTTCAGGCCAAGGATTTTCTTTATCTTTAAATCTGCAACCTAATTCTTTATCAGCAAAATATTTCTTTCCTGTATATTGTTCAATTCCAGGAAAATTATCAAACTTCTTATTAAAGTAACGATGTACCAATTCACCAATATCCTTATCGTCTTCGTGAACAAAATAGATAAAATGAATATTTTTACATTTTGGAAAATCAAAAGGTCCATTTTTGGTAATACCAAATAAAGGTGTGTAATCTGGTTTTTCCTCACCGAACAACATATCATTCATAGAAGACCTCACCCCACCAACACGGTATTCAGGAACCTTAAGCAATTTATCAGACTGTAAACGAAATAAATCTTCAAATTGTGGTATTTTTAGAAAATCATTAATCAGGAAAGTTATTTTTTCCTTAAACTTGAAATACTTATTGGATGTATCGGGTTTTTCAGCAGTTTCATTCAGTGCTTTCCTTATCTTCAAATTCCATATTGGGAATGCTTTTTCAAGATTCCTTGCCACTTTATCCGGCATACGCTGATAGTGGTAAAACTCCTTCTCAAACAAAAGCCATTTATAGGCATCAGTCGGTATATCTTCATCTATGTCTGAGAGAGATTGTTTGAAAATTTTAGAAACGCCATCATAAATCAGTACAAGTTCCCATTGTTTGGATATTATCTGAAACTGCACACGCAAAGTGAAGCGGTCGTACAAGTTATATAATGAATCTTCTAACTTATTTTCCTTTTGTATCCAAACTTCAGAATCTAATATATAATCCGATTTTACCAAACAGCCTTTCGCTCTGAAATACTGCTGAATCTGCCAATTATAGAATTTCTTCTGCATCGAAAGTGTAAATGCAGAGTTGTGTACGCGTTTTGTTACAATCTCACCATCATCGGTAACACTTTCTTCATACTCGGGAATCACAGATTTTTCTACAGGGTAGAATCCCGTATTCTCCACGGTGAATGATGTATAGTAAAATTCCTGTTCGCCAAAATGCTCTATCACTTCCAGCGGTACAACATCCTTTCTGAAACGGTACAAATTTTTGTCTTCCTGTTGAGTGAACCAAAAAGAATGTTTTTCTTTAGCATCAGTAAATGTGAGAATGTTGAAGTGTAGAGATTCCGGCATACTTAGTTTTTTTTTAAAATTAATTTACATAAATAGTCTCCTGATTTCAGTTTCTTCTTGTGAACCTTCAATTAAATACGCAGCCTGTTCTTCACAAATTTGCCCGAAATCCAATTCAGTTTGATAAGATTTAATTTTGCCGTTCTGATGCAACTCTGTCATTTTATCAAAAAATTTTTTCTTATAAACTGTATCAGGATTGTTGACTAAATGCTCTCCTTTACTTTCAAGAATGTAAATTATATCTACCGAATTGTCATCTTTCTTTTTAGCAACAACAAAATCGGGGCGAATCTTATGTTTATGCCAACCTTGAATTGAATACCAATTTTTACCCACTTTATTTCTGAACCACCACAATAATTTCTGCTGATTTTCAAGAATTCCTGCAACAGATTTTTCTAAACTATTCATTGAAGATACTTCAACATCGGAATACAGGTTCTTTGTATAGGTATTCGGTAATCCTGTAATTGTAATGACATCTTCTTTTGGTATTTGGAAACCGTTTATTCTATCGTCTGTAATTACCAATTCCAAAGTTTCCTCATTAAGATGTTTCATAAATATTTCTTCTTCCTGAAGTTTCCTTTGGTTTGATAAATCTTCAACAATTTTTGCAGTTATGTATGAAAAATGATCTGAAAGTTTTTCTTCCGATATTTCTTCAATCAGTTTATCTACAACAGCATTACAAATTTTTCTTGCTAAAAAAGGATTATCAACAATTTCAGAAATCCTGCGAGACAAATAGTTCTTTGAAATAAAACTCTTAGAAACAACACCTCTGCTTTCTTCAGAATACTGAGCGTGGCTCTGTTGGTCAATTGTAACTGTAAAAGACTTCTGCTCTTTATTTTCTTCACTTAATGACTCCGTAATTTTTTGCAATAACTCCTGTGATATACTATATTCTTCAAAACTCAAATAAGGACGAATATCAAAGTCGTAACTAAATCTTCTTTTAGAATCATTTTCACGGTTTACCATCAACCATACAGGCAAATAAAAAGCGTATTGATAATCCCTGAATTCTTCTTTAATTTCAACTTTTTTTGGCGGATTAACAGTTGCATTACCCTGAACCTGCACTTTTCCTGTAAGATCTTCTAAACCTTCTTCCTTGAATCCTGCAATTACTTTATTCAACAAACTGCCATTATCACCTTTTGAATAATACACATAACTTTCGTCAAGTTCCTTAATTCCTGTTTTCTTTCCTCTCGGCTGGCGCAGAATTCTACCAACCAATTGGGTTACGCCTGTATTGGAAGCCGTATTGGGAATAATCCCCAAACTATATGCAAACGGACAATCCCAACCTTCTGAAAGTGCTTCTTTTGTAATAATAAATCTAATAGGACAATCCGGTGAAAGCAAATCTATATCTTCAATATCGTTTTGAGAACTGGATTTAATAGCAATCTCATCAGGATTGACGCCTAAATCTAATAAATGCTCCTTTGCATCCAAACTGTGAACAAAACCTCTTCCGCGTTGGTCGTTACCCGTTCTTTCAACCTGGATTAACGATATTGGCCGTATATACTGACCGGTATTTCTTCGGAACTCTATTGCCTTAACTTCAAGATGTTCACGCTGTTCCTTAATTTGGTTCAACATTGCTTTCCAATCTTCGGTTGAAGCATCAACAGGTGGAATAATATGCAAATCTAACTTTACCATTTCTTCGTCTTTTAATTCAAGACCTGTTACTTTGGTAATGATATTCATTCCTTCTTTTGGTGTGGCAGTTAATCCTAAAACCATTTCAGGGTTCAGATTATCAATTGTTTTCCTTGCTGTATCGGAAAAGACTTTATGAATCTCGTCAATAATTATGAACGGTTTTGAAACACGAACCGCATTTCCTAAACTGGTTACCAACTGCGCCTGATCTCCGTTATTCCAAAGCGTATCAAGATTCGGAACTTGCTTTAGCCATTCAGCGTGAAGATCATAACGGTTGTCCTGCGGAAAGAAGCCATCATAACCTCCACTGTCTTTAAAAACTTTTAATGCTTCTGCTGTATTCGCTCTGCTTATTGACTGAATCATTACAAACAGCACTACCAAATTTTCTTCAATATCCTGAAGAGAAAGTTTCTGTCCTTTTTCAACAATAAGCGTTCTGCCGCCACTTGCCTGATCCAACAGTTGTCTGTATGGGTCACCTTTATCGCGAAGCCGATTCAGTGTTTGCTTATAAATTGGTTCACGGGGAACAATCCAAACCACCAAACCTGTTTTCTTCTGTGCAAAATGATTTTGATATTCTCTGATTGCTTCAACTGCGAGCAAGGTTTTACCGCCACCGGTTGGAACCTTCATCACGATACGGGGATAAAACTTTCCTAAACCATTTTTGCTACTGTCATTATAAGGAAATGAAAATTTTTCGAAAGTTTTCTGCACATAATTTAAACTGTCGCGCATATCTTCCGGCAATACTGCAGCAGCAGCGTCAAAAGTGGTTTTCTGTTCTTTTGAAGTTTGAAAAAAGTTTTTTAATTCGTTTACGACACGAATCTGATAATTCTTTAAATACATCTTAATCGGCAGTATTTCGTTCAAACAAGTTGTAAGGCACAGAAACAAATTCAATCTGTTTCTCAGACATATAATCTTCATCGAGGAAGCAGGACGGCGCAAAAACAGTTCTTCTCTTACCGGGACTGTGTGCAATAATTTGCTCAGCAATATCTAAGGTTAGCGCCATTCTCGTCAATTTATCGAAATCCTGTTCATAAATTAAATAGATTGCTTGACTTCCTTCAATTCCTACGAAGTGGTTTTCCGCATTAATATTTTCTTTATCTGCTAAATGACCTCCTGTTGCAAGATAGAATACATATTCTGCAAACTGATTGTAAGTCGGCAATTCGCCGTCAAGCATAGTGTCGGGATCAATAGCAGCACCCACCTTTAAATATTTGAAACCACTTTCATAACCATATTTTTCAATAGCAAGTTTATTACGCTCCCTTGTAATATCTCTGCAAATATTTTTGTCTGGTTCAGCCTCTGTAGCTTCAGTCATTTGCACTAATATACATTTTCTATTTCCACCGTCTTTATTAAGTTCGTTGACTGCATGCATTGTTGTTCCTGAGCCAGCAAAAGAATCTAAAATAATTGCATTTTCATTTTTAAAAGTACACGCATTTACTAATTCTTTGATAAGTTGATAAGGTTTGGAATAATCAAATGCTCGATCCGTTCCAAACATACTTTTCAATTCCTCATATGCATCATCAGTAGTAGCACTAATTTCCCGCCCATCTATATATGATCCTAATCCCTTATGGTGGTCTTCGTCATACACTCTAAAAGCTCTAGGTTGTAAATTCAGTGTATTGATAGTAATACGGGACCCTTTATTAAGCTCTAATTCTAGCATTTCCTGTGTCCAAGTAAAAGGGCCTTTAAGTGTAATATCATTGGTAATAATATTATTTTCAATAGACAACGGTGTCAATAATTCAACTTCACTCGTACCACTACCATAAGTGCCAATATCTAAAATCCTATCACTTAGGTTAGAAGTTACTGTATTTGCTTTAAAAGTCAACTCTTTTATAGAGTTTGTTCTTTTAACAAGGGGTTGCGATTCGTCTTCATCAGCCTTGCCTCCGAACAAGTGGATGCTATCTGTAGTTTTTTTGAATAATACGATATATTCAGTTAAGCTAATGAATTCTTTCGAAAGAAAACTGCCTTTTCTTTTTTTATACCAAATAATATTACCAATATGATTTTCACCAAAAATTTCCCTTAGTAATATAATTAAATTTGATAATTCGTTATCATCGATCGATATTGCGATTACACCATTATCAACAAGTAACTCTTTTAATAATTTTAATCTAGGAGTCATCATACATAGCCATTTATCATGCTTTGTAAGATCATCTTTTGAAACCTCTTTATGTAACCATTCGCGTAGCAAAGGACTATTTACATTATCATTATAAATCCAACCTTTACCTACACCATTATCATTACCTGTATTATATGGGGGATCTATATATATAAAATCTATGGAACCTGAGTATTTAGGAAGCAAAGCCTTTAGTGCAGTTAAATTATCACCTTCAATAATTAGATTTTCAGGTTCATTATCTGCATTAAACCCCAACTCTGGGATTTCTTCTAACGAATGGTAAGGAACACTTAGGTGATGATTCCATATAATATTTTTACCCTTAAATTGTAGTGTTGGCATAATTTATTTAATTTTTCTAATATATTCAATTTGCTTTTCAGCCACTTTTAACGCAGCAGTAGCATTTTCTTCGTCCTTCAAAATATCGTAAAGTTGATTTGCGAGCCACAGTGTTAATAACTCTTGTTCTGAAATATGTAGCAAAGTGGACAAAATTGCTAACTGTTCCCGCTTTGCCCTACGTTCATTTCTCTCAATTTTAGAAAGTAATGCTGTAACAATATTTAAGAGTGCAGCCAGTTCTCGTAAAAGCATACCATTACTCTCACGAAGATTTCGGATTTTTTCGCCAAATGTTATAGAGTTCATTATTTTGACTTGACAAATATTGTCAAATATAGGAAAAAGAAAATGTAAAAAAAATAAATAAACGGTATGAGTTATCCACAGTACTTTCAGGATTTAAAGGAAACTGAGGATATTCCATCCTCAGCGCCCTAAATTGCAATATCAAAAAAATTCACGATTGTAAAAGTGCGGAGAGACCCTCTCTCTCCGCAATATCCTATATTTCCTTGATTTCCTCAGAATCTGCAATGGTGAGATTGATATAATTGTCCTGGGATTCGTGGTGGATTAGGCCATCTTTTTTGAATCCTGCGATATAGCCTTCTGCGGTTTTGCCGGGAATGCCAAATTTTTCTGCAACTTCCAAATATTTCTGTCTGTTGAAGTTTCGGGGTAAGTCACTGAGAAATTTTTGTTTTTTGGTTAACTGCTTCTTTGGCCTTACTTCCTGTGGCAATTCGCTATAGACTTTTGCAGAATGAATGACCAACACTCTGATCATAGAAATTACAGTATTGAAATCCTGATTTTCACAAATCATTTTTTCGGGAATTTCCCCATGTTCCATAATCCGCAACACTGATAGTATCATCGCCAATCTGAACGCCACCAAACCCAATCTGCGAACCGAAGCCATATAATCCAAACCTTTTAAAGTGATATACATTTGCTGTATCTCTGAAAAAAACTCATTGAATTTCTGTTGTTGTTCGGCAGTTAAGATAAACTGTATTTCGGGCATCCGCAGCAGGTTTCCATAGAGCGAATAGAATTCATTTCCCAAATCATCAAAATAGGCTTCCAAACCGTTGTCGGTGGCAGATTCAAATACATTTTTCCAAACCGGACGAACATTCATCGCATAAAACATAAATCTGCTGAACAGACCATTTTCTGCACTTGGAATTAATGCTGAAACCTGAGCAGGCGTTCCCGAAAGCACCGTGGAAAGGCAGGGATTTTCAATATCCACATATTCGCGGTCGGTTCTCCGGTAATAGGAAATGGTTTCGTGGTGGAAGGCTTTTCTGAAGCCATCGCTGTAATTTCCATAATCACTTTTGAAGGCTTGCGCCAGTGTGTCGCCTTCGGTTTCAAAAATAATTCCTCTGCCATCACTGTC
>RRZU010368479.1_pt1 | contig 10351 bp, 10 predicted proteins | sample 2165561 | NCBI WGS metagenome assembly RRZU01 (sample SAMN10456909, study PRJNA506462) | wastewater metagenome | isolation source: wastewater sludge | place: USA: Moscow, Idaho | reverse complement strand
TTCATTCCACAAGTCCTTGTTACCAGTATTAAATCCACCTTGTTTGTTATACACCAAGCCACCGCCAGCAGCAGCAAAAGCCCCAGCATTATTTCCTGTTTGCAGCACTTGATATTTTTTCAGGTTCCCAGTCCATACAAGCTCCGTGCTTTGTGGATTCGGCTCCAATGCCCGTAAAAAACCAAAAGGTTGCAAACTAGATGGAGATAAATTATCGACAGGTACTGAAATTGCACCCGTGGTCAAAGGCTCAAGTGGTGCTTTACCCAAGTTATTAATAAAAGCGATGACACTTTCCGTAACCCCTTGCTCGGATTGTGTTGCAAAGAAACCACCATTACCATAACCAGGGGCATTCACAGCATAAGTTCCTTGACCCGGTGAACATGAGTCATCCCCATTTCGATCAGCCTGGGTTCTTGAACTCAACTTACAGGCTTGCTGTACATGAGTTGAAGTTAGTTTATTGAAATCACTACCAAAACCTACAAATGCCGTTTGAATGGATACCCCAACAGGATTATCATCTTTAGCGTAAAGTTTTTTAGCAAATTCTCCCATACAGTGCCACGAAGCTGCAGAGCCTGTATTCAACCCACCACTTGTTGGACAGGAAAAACTAGAGCCTTTGCTTCCCAACGCTTTGGTCATGATAGATGATGCTTCTGATGGACTCGAACCATTGGCTTCACCATCTGACAAAACATAAACACCTTGACCATCACAGCTGACTCGTTTATCCACCGCAGGCAGTGGAGATTTATATTTTGAACCATCCTTGGTATTGGCTGCAGAACTGGCAAACCCGCTCATACTTATTGGTACTTGCATGGCTCCATTGGCATAATAACAAGTGCCTGAATAATTACGCCCCTGATCATTGATATACTGTGTACAGCTACCTGATGTCAGACCTGTTGTATCCCGGATTGATGTTGACGTTTTAGCCCAATTGTTACAAGCTGAATTATTGCTATTGAATGATGTACAACTGGCCCAATAAGCAGAATTACCTCCACCATAATTAAAATGTACGGGTGCTCCTTTGAAATTAATAATTTCAGTTAAATCAGCCCCCATTAAATATGCTGCAGCTTCCGCATAGGCTTGTGCTGTTGGTGTTCCACCACCTGCTGTCAAATCATTCACAGCCGTGCGTAAAGCTGTACGTTGTGCTGAACCTGCGGCACCCAACTTTTCAGCAGGAACCAACATTCTGGCAGTTTTACCATCCCCCCCCACAGAAAAGTGCCCCAAACCAACTTTCACATCATTCAGAGTTGCATCTGTACTGTTTAAAAAAGCATTCATCCCATTTTTAAGTGTTTGAATCCTGTTTTCACGATACCCATTTTCACTTGGATTCATCGAACCAGATGTATCCAGCATCATTACAATGGTCTTTTGACCTGCGGTCGGGTTAGCATAAATCTGTAAGTCGCTCGCCTGAACTACAGACGAAGTAATCAACATGGTTCCTGCAAATGCTGAAGCAAACGCAACACTTCGACTTAAATTCGTTTGCGTTAGCTGAGGAGCCAACCTGTTATTTTGATTTTTCATTGTCATTCTCCCAAATTAAATCGGTGCTTCGAGCTGGACATCACGGGTTGCAAGCTCAAATTCCTGGATCTGTGTACTAAATGGAATGCCATAGCCTGTTAAACAATCCGCCACTGTTCTTTTACCTTTCAACTCACCAAGGTTGTCATTGATATACCCCACTGCACTTGGCCCACCAATACAGTCTTTTTGGATATCTTCTACATTTTGACGAGCAAAGTTGGGCATCATTGCAGTTGAAGTGACACGAATTCGTGCTTCCACCTTATCTTTGGTTACAGTAGCACCTTGTGCCAAATCACTGCCCTGCTCCAACCCTGTGCCAATAACTGGACTTGGCTCTGCAATGATTTTGACTGCAACCTGAGTGACTACGGCTTCACGCGAACTGCCAAAATCCTTAGTCAAATCACAAAAACCATCACGTGCAGAATACACAGAATCAATTGTTGCCTTGGTATTCGCAGCAGCGTCCTTATCTGGTGGCACCAACACTGTAATATCAAAAGCGTTATCCAAGCGATCTTTTGATGTTGGTCGATAACAAAACACCACTTCCCGTCCTGGACGATCTGTATTGATTGAAATCGCCTGACCAACCACATTGCTGACTGTGGTCAAATTTTGAAAGCTGGTACCATTCAGAAAATAATTGCTTGGTGTATCACTGGTTTGAGAGTTTAATTGGGCAACCTGACTGTTGGTTGCAACATTTAATGAGGTCATGGCCGTACGAATCCTCATAATTCCCATAATCGTGATCATCACGAATCTGATCACTACAACAATAAGAGTCCCACCTCGTTGATGATGCATCGTATGTTTTTAATCTATCCCGGGATTCATTTAGGCACCCCCAAACCATTACGGATCGCCACTGTGGTGCTATACACCCGTCTGGCATGTTGTGTCTGATTGGCAGTATTCAATTTCACATTCTGATTCAGCACAGGCATTGCTTTTGTAAGGTCAATATTCTTATTCTTGGTATCATCCAATGAACGCACAACAACCGCCATTTTAATTGAAACTATACGTGGCGCTGCCTCAGCTTTAGGTGTTTTCGCTCTTGCCGCATTTGCAGCAGTCCGATATTGATTCACCGTATAATAACCAAGATTACCATTTTCACTGCGAGCACCCAGTTGCACTGTAAAGTAATCCACTCTAGGCATAATGATCTGCCCTGCATCCCCAAACCCTGTAATCGTTGTGGGTTGAGCAACCGGTGTTGTACCCGCTGCTGTAGGTGTGTTGGCATCACAAGCCAATGCAAGGTCATTACCTGAAGTTGCATTCGCTGGATCACGGCGAATAAAGTAACGCTGAATCACATAATCGCCCTCTTGTACTTCACGCCCTTCACAGTTGATCATTGCATTTGGTGCGATAAACTGAATCGTCAACTGATCACTCACCCCATCCACATTGGACAAACCTTGCCATTCATTGTGTACAGAACTAATTGCTTCATTTGTCCCCACACTGTGGCTTAATAAACCATTTGCGATAAATGGTGCTGAAGCCGGATAGGGAATATTGGTATTGGTATTGGTTGCATCTCGTGCGGTCAGAACAATACCCCCCCAAGGTGTTTGATCGTTCAAATCAGGTCTGACCACACCAAAGTTAGCCAAACGAACATCGCGTGCAATATAATCCAAACCAAAAACACCACTGTTTTGTAACTCTGCATTGGCTTCCTGCATACGGGAAGTCAAAAAACCACCAATAAACAACTGAATAGCTGCAGCTGAAATAATCAAACCCAATGCCAAAGCAATCATCAATTCAAGCAGTGTGAAACCCTGCTGATTTATTTTTTGAACTGTATTCATTAATATGCCTCCATCATGAGACACTTCGCATCTGACTTATAAATACCTGCGCTTGACATGCAATTATCCACATTGGCATTACCACCTGTAACAGCAAAAGTCGTATCGTTCCAAGCAATAAATAAACATTGTCGCTTAGTCGGTGATGCCGCAACCCCAGGACAATCCGCCATCGTGACACTCATGCCAATCTCAAAAGCTGATTTTGCCACCATATAAGCATCATAAGTTGCCATCTGCTCAGGCGTACATGTAGTAGTTGCTGGGTTAAAGCATACAAGTGAAGGCTCTGATGGTGCTGTAGTACTGTTGGTATAATTACGCACTGCCTGAGGATAACTTGCTTGCCCTAACGGATTGGCACGGATATTTTCAGCAAGACCACGTAAAATCAACATACCTTGTGAACGAGACATGGCTTCGGCAGATGCATCCACTGCTCTTAACTGCAAAGCGGTATAGCCCAACACACCAATCGCAAGTAACAGCAAAGCAACCAATACTTCCATCAAACCTACACCTTGTTGATGTTTTCTTATTATCATTTAACAGCTTCCTGTAGTCTGAGTGACACTACCCAATACTTGAACTGTAAGTGTCTGTAATTCTTTATTGGCACACAAACTGATTTGTTGTGCTGTTCCTACTGACCCCACTTCATTGAAAAGAACTTTCGTGACACTCGATGCCCCTAATGTCACTTTTTTATCCAATGCCACCAAAATCACCCGATTATCTACCGCATCTGTCTTATCTCCAGGAGACAACAAGGCATAGCTTGGAATCGTATCCTCAGCACACTGTTCGCGTGTGTAATCCCCATCAGCCAAGGTTTTATTTGGACACACTGCCACAGATCTTTTCAATACTGAAGCTTGTGATTTTGCAAGATTAAATGCACTGACCAATGCTCGCGTATCGCGGTTTAGTTTTTGTTTAGTCACCATATTTCCGAACGATGGTGCTGCCATCATGACAATAATGGCAAATACAGCAATGGTCACCATCAACTCGATCAAGGTGAATCCCTGATTTTTTCTCATTGCAACCCCAATACAACAAAATTTTTTCCTATTTAAAATCATAACTGATTTTCTTACAAAACCCATACATTCAAGACAAAGGGTACAAAAAAGCGGATAACTGATTTTATACGGTTATCCGCCTGATGTTTAAATAATATTTTAAGCCTGAGTAACATGAATCCGTAATTCTTTTGGCAAGCTGAATGTGATATTTTCCTCACGCCCACTCAATTCCTCAGGTGCTGTTGCGCCCCAATCCTGTAAACGTTGAATCACTTGCTTAATCAAAATTTCCGGTGCAGAAGCTCCCGCTGTCACACCCACTTTATCTGTGGATTTGAACCATGTCTGTTGCAACTCGTCAGCATTGTCCACCAAGTACGCATGTTTACCCATGCGCTCTGCAAGTTCTCGTAAACGGTTGGAATTGGACGAGTTCGGCGAACCCACCACCAGTACCACATCACACTGAGTTGCCAAATCACGTACCGCATCCTGACGGTTTTGTGTGGCATAGCAAATATCATCTTTACGTGGTCCTTGAATCGCAGGAAACTTACTGCGCAAGGCATCAATCACTTTGGCAGTATCATCAATCGACAAAGTAGTTTGTGTCACAAAAGCCAATTTTTCAGGATGATTGACTGCCAACGCAGCCACATCTGCTTCATCTTCGACCAAATAAATCGCACCGCCTTTCTTTTTATCGTATTGCCCCATGGTGCCTTCAACTTCTGGATGCCCCTCATGACCAATAAGAATGGCTTCGGTACCCTCACGGGCATATTTAGTGACTTCAATATGTACTTTGGTAACCAATGGACACGTGGCATCAAACACTTTCAGGCCACGGCGTTCAGCTTCTTGTTGGACGGCTTTGGATACGCCATGCGCACTGAAAATCACGATATTATCATCAGGCACTTCATCCAGCTCATCAACAAAAATTGCGCCTCGCTGACGTAAATCATCCACGACAAACTTATTATGTACAACTTCATGTCGCACATAGATCGGCGGGTTAAAACATTCAAGCGCACGATTGACAATGGCAATTGCACGATCTACACCTGCACAAAATCCACGTGGGTTGGCCAATACAATTTCCATAAAATCCTCAATGCTCACTTCAATGACTGGATAAATTTTATCGATAAAACGCAAACAATGTGTAAAAACTGTTTAGTTTATTTGCGCTCTGCTCTAAAATAGAGAAGATATTTTATCATATCAGGAAAAATATCATGTCGGGTCTATTGTTTGTCGTTTCTGCTGCCTCAGGAACTGGCAAAACATCTCTCGTAAAAGCCCTGCTTGAACGTGTCAGCAATTTGCATGTTTCTGTTTCCCATACGACCCGTGGCCAACGACCTGGCGAACTTGACGGTGTTCATTATCATTTTACCAGCAAAGACAGCTTTCTTGATCAAGTCAATCAAGGTGGATTTATTGAGTTTGCTGAAGTCTTCGGCAACTACTACGGTACTGCTCAAGCAACGGTAAAAGAGCAATTAGCCAAAGGCCATGATGTACTGCTGGAAATTGACTGGCAAGGCGCAGAACAGGTTCGTAAACTTTTCCCTGAATCCAAACAGATTTTTATCCTTCCACCGACTCAGTTTGATTTGCGTCAACGCTTGTCCAACCGTGGTACAGACACTGTAGAAGTGATTGAACATCGTTTAAGTTGTGCTGTGGAAGACATGCAACAATATGTCAATTTTGACTATATTATTATCAATGATGATTTTAATAAGGCACTGCATGATCTTGAATCCGTGATCAATGCCAATCGACTGAAACTCGATCAACAGGCGCATCGTCATCAGCAAATGATCGAAAAGTTAATTACCCCTCAATCCTGATCCAAGGTCAGATTGTCTGAATTTAAAACTTGAGTCTACAGCGAAAGACTTCTATACTGTCAGACTGTTTAAAATATTTTTGCATTCAAACGAGAATTCTTATGGCACGCGTAACCGTTGAAGATTGTTTAGACCATGTAGACAACCGCTTTGAGCTTGTACTGGTGGCAAGCAAACGCGCGCGTCAATTGGCACGTCAAGGCATTGAACCAACTGTAGAATGGGACAATGACAAACCGACTGTTGTCGCTTTGCGTGAAATTGCGGTAGGTCATGTCAACAAAGACATCCTGAAGCAACGTGATCAAGATTACCAAACTTCCAGCCTGGATTTGGCACTTTCTGCCAACAGCCTGAATTTGGAAGGCTTTTCTTTTCAATAATTGAAAAGTTGCCTGTAAAAGAGCCTGGTTTTTAGACCAGGCTTTTTTTTATTTGAAAATTAACTGCGAAAGATTAGACAAATTCATCAATATTTGTTAAAAAAAATAAAGTTTTTCCTTTTGAAAAAATTGACAATCAACCTGAACTGCTTTTCACTCAAAGATTGAAATAAAAGCAGTCTATTTCCCGTATTTGTATAGGTGTTCCATATGCCAGGCCAAGAGGTCAGCCAAGCCAAGCAACAGCTCAATATTATTATCGATGCGTATTTAAAACCAAGCGACATCGAGCGTGTTCTTGCGGCCTGTGATTATGCTGATCTTGCCCATGACGGCATTACCCGTAAAAGTGGTGAACCCTACATTCTGCATCCGATTGCTGTCAGTTGTATTTTGGCCCATATGCGTATGGACCCAGAAACACTCATGGCAGCGTTATTACATGATGTGATTGAAGACACTGACTTCAGCAAAGAAGACATTACCGAAAAATTTGGCCGCGTGGTGGCTGAACTGGTTGATGGTGTGACCAAGCTTAGCCATTCCAGCGATAAAGAGTATAATAAAGCCGCCAGTTTCCGAAAAATTCTCCAGGCGACCTTACAAGACCCACGTGTCATTATTATTAAACTCGCTGACCGTTATCATAATATGACCACGCTTGGCGCATTAAGACCAGACAAACGTGCTCGCATCGCCCAGGAAACCTTTGATATTTTTGTCCCAATGGCGCGTTTAGTCGGTATGAATGAAATGGCCGATAACCTGGAACATCTGTGTTATCAAAATCTTGACCTGGATATGTATAACAACGTTCAGGAAAATCTACTGAAAACCAAACCAGAACGATGTAAATATCAATCCGTATGGGAACAAAACCTCACCGATTTATTGCAGACTCATAACTTACAAGGCCGAATTAAAAAGAAAAACAACAATATTGAACTCCTTCGCCACTTTGTCAAAAACGAAATTGATTTACAGGAATTGACCCACAGTCATGCTTTTGAGATTGTTTTACAAAGCATTGCTGACTGTGACCGCCTGGTGGAAGCACTGCGCAATAATTTTCAGGTGTTGCATTATGAAGATCATATTCGTCGCCCCTTGCCTGGTGGTAATCAGTCACTGATGATTCGCCTGAAGGGTGAAAAAACCACACTCTCTCTGACCATTCAAACTGAACTGATGCGTAAAGCTGCCCGCTATGGTGTGGTTCTAGGTGAAAATGCACCGCAAGCCTGTCGTTCTGCTATTCAGGCTTCGATGAAAAACCTGAATATTTTGGTGGATGGCGAATGTGCCAAAACCACATTCAGTGATCTGCTGGATTATTCGCATCAGGAAAAAATCGGGGTCTATACCCCACACGGTCAATTGCATGAACTTCCACAGGGCGCAACCGCAGTGGATTTTGCCTATTCAGCCAGTCTGTTTTTAGGCAACCATGCCGTGGGTGCCAAAATCAATGGGGAAATCAAACCTTTATCGACACCACTCACGAGTGGTCAAGTCATTGAAGTGATTACTGATGTACTCGCATCCCCCAATCCAGACTGGCTCAGTTTTGTCAACACACAAAAAGCACGCCGCTCGATTCAAAATATCCTACGTGAGCAGGATACGGATGAACAACGCATGGTTGGCCAACAGGCACTGAATCGCTCACTGAAGCTATTTAATCGCTCTGTGGCAGACTTATCTGAAGCAGATTGGGTTGATTTATTGCAATGGCGACATGTCCCGACCAAAGATGCCCTGTTTGAACAAATCGCTGTCGGTGATTTATTGCCCCAGTTGGTTGCCAACCATTTATTTGTACAAAGCAATACTGAGGACACACCTGCATCTGAACGCTTGATCGTGGGAACCGAAGGGGTTGATGTCAAATACGCACACTGTTGTAATCCTGTCTTGGGTGACCCGATTCAGGGACATCTGTCGCGTCGTGGACTGATCGTGCATCGGGCACGTTGTCACAACCTGCTGCATGAACAACATATGCATCCTGAAAATATCATGTCTCTCAGCTGGTCTTCCGAAGATGAAGAAGAAGTTAACTTCAGTGCGTATTTGTGTATCGATATGCTGCTCAGTGATGAACAAGTCTCCGAGTTGATCTATCTGTGTCGTAAATCAAAAACAGGGGTTGAGTCTGTACGCTCGCATGAAGACAAAACCTATGTCAGTATTGTAGTCAATAATCGTCGTCAGATTGCTCAGATCATCCGTGAGTTACGTATGGATTTGGGCTTCCCTCGCATTACCCGCCTGGCAATGCCTGTCAGCATTCCAGAAGTATCCAAAGCTGGCTAAGCAATGGTAGACTGACTGAATATTTACACCATGAGATTCACCCATGTTATTTTCATCAATCCAGTTGATCCATGTAGATAAACTGTGTTGACTTCAAGGAGAAATCAATGTCCCGCCAAGTGATCCATACTGAAAATGCCCCTGCTGCGATCGGCACTTACTCCCAGGCTATTTTAGTCGGTAACACCCTGTATTTGTCAGGTCAGATTGGTCTTGACCCGTACAGCATGGAATTGGTTGATGGCATCGAAGCACAAATCCGTCGTGTTTTTGATAATCTGAAAGCAGTATGTGAAGCCGCTGGCGGTTCATTGGCTGATATTGTCAAATTAAATATTTTCCTGACTGATCTTTCCAACTTCCAATTGGTCAATCAAATCATGGGCGAATATTTTGCTCAGCCTTATCCAGCCCGTGCTGCACTTGGCGTTGCCAGCTTGCCAAAAGGTGCCCAAGTAGAAATGGATGGTGTTGTGGTCATCAATTCATAAGACTACACATAGAAGATCATGCATAAAATATAATCAAATTGAGATACACACCACGCATTCAATTTATCTTCATAAAATCCGAGTCCGACTCGGATTTTTATTTGATCTTTTTTGCTTTTTACACAGGTTTGCAATATTTTTTATTATTTTTAAATGAATTCCATTGACAAATAGGAATAATTATCAATAATACTAACTATCGCATTTAACATTGTGGTTCATGCTCATGTATGTTTGTCTTTGCCGTGGTATTACAGATCAGGATATTAAAGATGCTGTCGCCAATGGCGCCGAAAGCTATCGTGAAATCCGTGATTTGTTGGACTTAGGCACATGCTGTGGTCGCTGTGCACCTGAGGCAAAAAGCATTTTACGTGAAGAGCTGGCTGAGATTGCTGCACGAATTTCCGTGGCTGCTTAAAGATTTAAAAATAGCGTTTATATCCAAAGCATAAGAAGCGCCTATCGTTTTAATGAGTAACATTAAAAGTACTGCAATTTTTCCCTACAATAAAAAATCACTTTTTCATGATCTAAGGATCATCTTCCTCCCCCGCCCCGACTCAAGGCGGGTTATTTTTAACTGTACTATTCTCATATGATCAACATTCAATTGTTTTTGATTGCGATTTTCATTTGCTGTTCCATAAAGCACTCGTCAGCGTATCTGAAGCAAGGTAATATGATGCGTAGATTCAGCCTGTTTCAGGCAAGGCATTATAAAATTGAAATGGAGTAGACCATGAAAGGCAATCGTGATGAGATTCAACAGCTCAATCAGGTGCTTTATCATCATCTGACTGCAATTAATCAATATTTCCTGCATTCACGTATGTTTAACGATTGGGGCATTGAGCAACTGGGTTCTGC
>RRZU010237865.1_pt1 | contig 10351 bp, 7 predicted proteins | sample 2165561 | NCBI WGS metagenome assembly RRZU01 (sample SAMN10456909, study PRJNA506462) | wastewater metagenome | isolation source: wastewater sludge | place: USA: Moscow, Idaho | reverse complement strand
TCTAATATAGCAGCTATGGATTGAATGCTTTACAAAATAGAGAATATCATCTCCTGTCTATAGAAATAGAAAGAGTGTGTCAATTTACTTCTGACACACCCTTTATCCATTCTATCTATTATCTTCTTTAATTCGAAGGATTGTTTCCCTCCTCGTTGCCATCTTTTTTCTGAAGAGGTCTTTCCGGTCTTGGAGGACGAGGAAGAAGAACCTTGCGAGACAACTTGAATTTACCTGTTTTAGGATCGACGTCAATCAGTTTCACCTCTATTTGGTCGCCTTCTTTTAGTCCGGCTTTTTCCATGTCTTCTATACGATCCCAAGAGAGCTCGGAGATGTGAAGCAGACCATCTTTACCTGGCAGGAACTCGCAGAATGCTCCGTAAGGCATTACTGAACGTACTTTGGCAGTGTACACTTCTCCTACTTCAGGAACTGCAACGATACCTTTTACTTTGGCAACAGCAGCCTCTATTGATTGTCTGTTGGTAGCAGAAATTTCTACTCGTCCGCAACCGTCAATTTCTTCAATAGTTACTGTAGCTCCAGTTTCTTCCTGAATACCTTGTATGATTTTTCCACCAGGTCCGATTACTGCACCAATGAACTCTTTACCGATAATTATAACTTCAATACGTGGTGCATTGTCTTTCAGATCAGCACGCGGTTCTGATAATGTTTCTTGTATTTTGCCCATAATGTGCAAACGGCCTTCACGAGCTTGGTTCAATGCTTTTTCAAGGATCTCATAAGACAGTCCGTCTACTTTGATATCCATCTGAGTAGCAGTGATACCGTCTTTAGTTCCGCACACTTTGAAGTCCATATCTCCCAAGTGGTCTTCATCTCCCAAAATGTCAGAAAGTACGGCAAAATTTGTTCCTTTCTTTTCAGAGATAAGTCCCATTGCGATACCTGTTACCGGCTTCTTAATTTTCACTCCGGCATCCATCAATGCAAGTGTTCCTGCACAAACGGTAGCCATAGAAGACGATCCGTTCGACTCCAATATATCCGATACTACGCGTATCACATAAGGATAGTCGCTTGGAATCATTGGTTTCAAAGCTCTGTGCGCCAAGTTCCCGTGACCGATTTCGCGACGACCTACTCCACGTTGAGGTCTTGCATCACCTGTAGAGAATGGAGGGAAATTATAGTGCAAAAGGAATCTTTCTTTTCCGTTATTCAATACATCGTCGATGATCTTTTCGTCTAGTTTTGTACCTAGAGTTACAGTTGTCAACGATTGGGTTTCACCGCGTGTAAATACGGCTGAACCATGTGCTCCCGGCAAGTAGTCTACTTCGCTCCAAATAGGACGGATCTCAGTTGTAGTACGACCATCGAGGCGTTTGCCTTCATCTAAGATTGAACGGCGCATCGCTTCTTTTTCCACATCATGGTAATAACGGGAGATCAAAGAGCCTTTTTCAGCCAATTCTTCTTCTGTGAGGCTAGCTTTATATTCTGCTACGACAGCAGCAAAGTTATCGCTGCGTTCGTGTTTATTCGTGTTGCAAGATGTAGCTACTGCATACGCTTTATCGTAGCATTTAGCCCAAACGTCTTTGCGAAGTTCTTCATCATTTGTTTCGTGACAATATTCACGCTTAACTGTTTTGCCAACAGCTTCCATCAGTTCTATCTGAGCCTGACATTGTACTTTGATAGCTTCGTGAGCAAATTTGATAGCTTCGAGCATTTCTGCTTCCGAAACTTCTTTCATTTCACCTTCTACCATCATAATGTTGTCAATTGTAGCTCCTACCATGATATCCATATCAGCCTGTGCCAATTGGGTAAATGTAGGATTCAGAACAAACTGTCCATCAACACGTGCTACTCTTACTTCTGAAATAGGTCCGTTGAATGGAATATCAGAAACAGCCAATGCTGCTGAGGCTGCTAGTCCGGCTAATGCATCAGGCATATCTTCCCCATCGGAAGAGAATAAGACTACATTAACAAAAACTTCGGCATGATAATCGTCCGGGAACAACGGACGAAGGGCGCGGTCTACCAAACGGCAAATCAATATTTCATAGTCTGAAGCACGGCCTTCTCTGCGTTGGAAACCTCCGGGAAAACGACCGAATGCAGCAAACTTTTCTTTATACTCTACCTGTAAAGGCATAAAATCAACTCCCGGGTTTGCATCTTTCGCTGCACAAACTGTAGCAAGCAGCATGGTATTACCCATACGCAACATTACAGATCCATCAGCCTGTTTTGCAAGTTTCCCGGTTTCAATGGTGATAGACCTTCCATCACCTAAATCGATACTCTTTGTAATCGGATTCATCATAAATATTTTTTCTAAACTTCTTAAAATCGGACAAAGGTACGCAAAGTTTTTGAAAATTAAGGGGATGCGATGCGAAAAGATGGGGTAGAGAGAAGGGATAATTGGAAATCTGTCAAATTAAATATACTTCAAGTGCCAAAAAGCAACTTGTCTTCTATCAGAGAGGTATAATACACCTTATACTCACCCTGTTCATCGCAGATAAAGATGGCATCCAGTTCGGGATTCTCGTCGATCCATTGTCAGGCTTTTTCCATTCCAGCCACCATAAAGGCTGTAGCATAGGCATCGGCCGTGAGGGCATCATTGGCGATGACTGTCGTAGAGATGAGGTTGTGTTGAGTGGAGTATCCCGTTGCAGGGTTAATTGTATGTGTTATTTTTTGGCCATTTTCTATATAAAACTGCCTGTTGTTCCCCGATGTGGCAATTCCTTTGTTTGTGATTTGCAAGATAAGTTGCAGTCCGTTTTGTCCCGGAAGATAATTTCCTTCCAATGGGCGGTCAATACCTATCGTCCACGGTTCTCCCTGTGGATTATATCCTTTTACACGAATTTCGCCTCCTATTTCTATCAGATAGTTCTCGCAATTATTTTTATCGAGAAATAAAGCGACTATATCGGCAGAATAACCTTTCGCTATGGCGTTTACGTTGAGGACAATATCAGGATGGTCTTTGGTTATCCGATTATTCACTAATCTGATCTTATCCATTCCTATCTGTTTTTTCAATTCTTCTATTTTCTCTTTATCCGGAATGTTTTTTTCTTCGGAGCTAAAGCCCCATGCTCTGAACAGAGGTTCGGCAGAGATATCGAAAAGACCTTCTGTATGAAGGCTTATTTCTTTTGCACGATTAAATACGACCTTGAAGTAATCGTCTACTTCAATATCTTCATTTCGGTTGACTCGCGAGATGATGGAAGAAGGGTCGTATACTGATAATGATTTTTCGAAAGAGGAAAGTAAAGATTCTATATCTTTTTGAAAATCCGCATGACCTTCATAGATAACCCTGTAGCTGGTACCCTCCGCAAATCCCTGGATGGTGCTATAAAAAGCTTCGTTGTCAGTCATTGTTGTTTCCATTCTCTATTGATCTAAAAGCAACAAGGTCCCGAAACGAGACCTTGTTTTTGAATTTTTTACTTATCGTAAGTCTCTTTTACAAGAGGGCAATTAAGTAAATAATCGAGACTTTGTTTTACGCTTTCTTCAGGTGTAAAATTATATTTCTCAACCTCTACAATCAGGTGTTTCACTCCTGCTGCATCGGTATTTTTGAAAATAGCGTCGAAGCCTACCATACCGCTTTGTCCAAGCTCTTTATTGTCTTTGATGTGAAGTAAAGCAAAACGACCTTTATATTTGTTGAAATAATCAACAGGACTTTGTTGGCCGCGTACTACCCAATAGACATCCATTTGGAAAAACACATATTCAGGATTGGTGTTTTCGAGCATATAATCATACATCACCTTATCTTCCACTGTTTGGAATTCGTGGGCATGGTTGTGGTATCCGAAAGACATTCCGTTTTCTTTACACTTTTTCCCTATTTCGTTGTAATACTCGCAATATGTTTGCAGGTCTTTAAGGGTTTTAGGTACATTCATCCACGGAGCAACGATATACTTCATGCCGGCAGCCTTGTGAGCCTTTATAGCTTCGTCCCACCATTTCAGTGATTCAGAAAAATCCTTCGATGCCAATTCCTTTTCAGAAAGAGTTCTCGTTGTGTGAGAAGAAATTGCTTTCATCCCTGCAGCTTCGATATCTGCTTTGAATTCTTCGGGTGATTTTCCGTAGAATTTTCCGTTATCATACCCCGCAGCTTCTACAGTAGTGAAGCCCATTGCTCCGGCTTTTTTTATAGTTCCTGCATAATCTGTCTTTATATCATCTCTCAGAGAGTATAACTGAAGAGCAATATCCTTCTTTGGCGGAGCTGTTTCTTTATTGGGTTCAACTTTTGGTGAACATCCTGCAAGCATTATAAAAGCGATAGTTAATAATATTGATGTTTTCATGATATATAAATTAAGTAGTTAGTAGCAAGAAGTTAAATAGTTAGTAAAGTGTCTTCTGCTTAACTACTTAACTTCTCACTTACTTAACTCCTGATCAACATTAATTAGTCTAATACTTTTATTCTGATGTTGCGATACCATACATCGTCTCCATGATCTTGCAAACCGATATATCCTTCACGATTAGGACCGCCGCAGTTGTTTAGCAACTCAAATGCAATAGGCCATTTTTCTTTACTGAATTTGCTTTCTTCGAGCATTTTAGTCCATTCAGGAGTCCACAGGTGATATTCCACAACAGTCTCACCGTTTTGTTTATGGAACACAGTTCCTTTCGAAACAACGATCTCAGCCTTGTTCCATTCGCCGAATGGCTTGCTGTTTTGAGGTTTCGCAGGGATCATGTCGTATAAAGAAGCGGATTGTCTGTTGCCATCTTTTCCTGCCATTGCATCTACATGGTTCACATTATCCAATACCTGATATTCAGGAGCCGAAATATAGATAGGTTCCATTTTCATATTGCCGTCTTTGTCTTTCGCCTCTATTTCCTGAGCCAGATAGAAAATACCGGAATTAGATCCTTTGGCTACTTTCCATTCCAGTTCCAAAATAAAGTTTTTGAACTTGTGGGCGAAAATAACGTCACCTCCGTCTTTTTCCTGAGCTTCACCTTTGCCAGCTCCGCTAATCTTAAGAGCTCCGTTGTCAATGCTCCATTTACCAGGCAGGTTATCTTTTCCATAACCACGCCATCCTTCAGTTGATTTTCCGTCAAACAGGGTGATGTAACCATCTTTATCCGCTGTGTATTTGGAAATATCCACTTGCGCTTTGTCTAATTCTTTATATTCAGGCACGGCATTTTCTGTTTTAGTTGAATCTGAATTTGTTTTTTTATCATCTGTACTTTTCTTCCCTCCGCAAGCAGTTAATAACGCTCCGGCAGCTATAAGGCAGCTCAAACCATAAATTACTTTTTTCATATTGTTTGATTTTTAAATTATCCGAATACTTTAATTAAGGCATGGCAGGTAATTTCCAGCCATCGCGGTATGTATGTTTGATTAATTCCTGAGCAAACTCCAGCGCATTGACAGGATCGGTCATCTTTTTGTCGAAAGTAGGGTGTCCGTCAGTGATCTTAAATCCGTCTTTAATGACTGTGCGAATAGTAGCAGTAGGAGAAATATTGGTAAACTGCATGTTCGGTCCGTCCCAGTGCAGTTCTTGATTCAATCCTTGCAGTCTTACCCCCAGAACTCCCATTACGACTATTTCATTGAATGGTCCTGCTTCGCTAAATGGAGAAGCAGTTTCTACGCGGCTCGAAGCATCTTCTTTGCAGGCACGTACCCAGTCCATTTGATGATCTTCGTTCGGAACTTCTCTTAATACTTTCGGAGCGTCAGGTACGCGACCTGATAGCAACCAAGGTGATTTTCCGTAACTGCCGCAGAATAGTGTATCTTTTGTTCCGTGGAAAATTACTCCTCCTCCGCCGTCATTCATATCTCTTCCCGCAGGGAATCCTTCAGGACGCATTGGTTTTAGTCCACCGTCATACCATGTAACTTCTACTTCAGGCAGAGCAACTTTTGGCATATTGTCGCGTGCCGGGAAAGTGAATTTGACTGTTTGTGCGTTTGGTGCACAGTCGGTAAGCAGTAATGTTGAGCTTCCCTGTACTTTTGTAGGATAACCCAATTTTAAGCTTTTGAATACAGGATGGAGGATATGACAAGCCATATCGCCAAGAGCTCCTGTTCCGAAATCCCACCATCCACGCCAGTTCCAAGGTGTGTAAATGGCATTGTATTCACGGAATTTAGCTGGTCCTATAAAGAGATCCCATTTTAATGTATCAGGTACGATATCCGCAACTTCCGGACGAGGTAATCCCTGAGGCCAGATAGGACGGTCGGTAAAAGCTTCCACTTTTGTAATTTCACCTATTTCACCGTTCCATATCCATTCGCAAACTTTGCGTACACCTTCGGCTGAAGCACCTTGGTTTCCCATTTGGGTAGCAAGTTTGTGCTTTTCTGCTAACTTGGTCAGTAATCGCGATTCGTATACAGTATGAGTCAATGGTTTTTCCACATATACGTGTTTGCCCATAGTCATAGCATCTGCCGCTACAATCGCATGTGTGTGGTCGGCTGTAGCGACCATGACAGCATCGGCTTTTTTGCCAAGCTCATCATACATTTTTCTGTAATCGTAGAAGGTTTTAGCCTTCGGATAGTCTTTGAATACATGGGCACTGTATTTCCAGTCTACATCGCATAATCCGATAATATTCTGACTTGCCATGCCTTTCAATACTCCGGCTCCACGTCCTCCGACGCCGACGCCCAGTATGTTCAACTTGTCACTTGGGGCTACATGCCCGAAGTTTTTGCCTAAAACCGTACTAGGGATAATGGTTAACCCGATAGCAGCCTTGGCGCCTGTCTGGAGGAACTTTCTCCTTGAGATGTCTGATGCCATAATTTTCTTTGTTTTTTAGGTTTATATAAATTAGATTCAGTGGTGTAATTAGCTTATTTCTCCTCTTATGATTTCCTCTTTATCTTTATCCCAGTACATGGTGCGTCCTTCCAGATAGGCTCGTGTTCCCATGTGTGCAGTGATGGCCTCTTCGAAGGCGGCATCTATACCGCAGGATGTTTTTTTATTTCTGTCACGGATACATTCCAGCCATTCGCGGATATGCAGGAATGTTGTGTCGTAACGTTTGCCTCCCACATAAGAATATAACAATCCTCGTTTGGCAAAATATAATTCGGTAGGCGATGTGATGGCATCGACTTTACTTCTTCCGGGAATATAAGTATAGAAAGGAACATCGGGTTTGATAATACCTTTTTCTATCTTTTCTTTATATCGAGTTGAATCCCTGTCTACTTTTACGGTAAGGGTATCGCCTACTTCCATCGAGGCATCATGTCCCATGATCATTTTAGGTCTGCTCAGGCCATTGGCAAGAGTTGCACTATACAGCATGGTGAAATTTTTATCAGTAAACTCGAAGGTTGTTTGCAAAACATCGGGTACTGTTCTTCCGTCTTTAAAGAAATATACGCCCCCCGAAGATGTAGCCGAATGCGGTATGCCTACACCCAGTATCTGATTGACGGCGTCGTATTCGTGTGTCAGTAGGTCGCCACTAAGCCCGGTGCTGTAATCCCACCAGCAACGCCAGCGGAAGAATCGTTCGAGGCTGAATTTATCTCTTTGCTCAGGGCCTACATATTTCAGGAGGTTGTACTTGGTCATATATTCCGTGTACTCTTTTACTCTCTCTTCGTTTCCTTCAAATTGTTTCCAATCGACGGTGTTCGGATTTGCAGTCGGGTCGATGTCATATACCCAAGCTCCGTTCGGAGAGTTTCTGTTGGTACAGACCTCAATCAGGGAGATACTTCCCAGTAAACCCTTATTTATTATTTCTTTAGCCTTCTTGTAGCTGGCAACCTGCCTTCCCTGATGCCCTAGCTGAAATACCACTCCCGTTTGTTTTATGACATCTCTTATCATATATGTTTCGGGAACAGTCCACGACAATGGTTTTTCCACATATACATGCTTTCCGGCTTTGGCTGCATCCATTGCTATCGTGCTATGCCAATGATCCGGAGTTGCAATTATTACTGCATCAACATCTCCGGCAGCCAGCAGTTCCTGATAGGTGCGATAACGCTTTGGTGCCGGGCCCAGCTTTCCTCCCAGCCCTTCCCTGTGAATATTGGATCCCGCTGCAATTGCTTCTTCCGCAAATGTGTCGAATATATCGCAAACACCTGTTATTGCTACATTCAGGTCTTCCTGATCGAGATAATCCTTATAGCGTGTATCTTTTGAATCTTTTTTAGCCTCGTCGATCAGCTTTTGAATCGATTCGGGAGTTGTGAATCCGATTGCTCTCAACAATTGTTTTCCCCTTATTCCATAACCGATTATTCCCAAACGGATCTGCTTGCCGTTGGGCTGCAGATCGGCTATAGTAAAATCATCTTTACTAACACTGAATACGTCGCTTACATCTCTGAGGGTATTGTCATGCTTTTGTTTCTTATACACTCCATATGCCATTGCTCCTAATAAGGGAACTGTAGCCAAAGCTTTTATTGCATTGCGGCGTCCTTCGGATTTAGGAAGCGGGCTTTTGCTATTCTCTTTTTCGTTTTTATTCTCAGGTGTATTTTTGTCTTCGGATATCATAGTGTTATGCTGATTTTCGATTAAATATTTTAGAAATGTATCGGTCGAGTCCGATAAGATGGGATGTAGGGAAATATATGAGTACCATTAAGGCGGCTATTTCAATTACATTTTTGTCTATCCACAAATAAGAGCCTTCGGTAGGCATCATATATTCAGCCCCTATATATGGAGGGTGTGAAAGATAGTATAATGCTAAAATGATGACACCCCCTATAGATGCGAAACGTGAGAAACAGCCTAGGATAAGACCCAAGCCGATAAGTGTAAGTCCATATATATTTATTGCATTAGAGATGGCGAGTAACTGGGGACTTTCTGCGATTCCATGAAAAAAGTTAGATAAAAAACCTTGGGAATCCATTAAATAAGGATAGGCAGTCCAGCCTGAATTAAGAATTTTCACGATGCCTTCGTATAAAAAATGCCAGCCGATTAATAATCTTAAAGCGACCAGCCAAAATGTTTGAGGGCGAGAATAAGATGTTAGTTCATTCATGGGTTAAATAAAATAAATTACGTATGCACAGTCTTCCCAGAAGACTATGGATTTTTGATTAATTCTGTAAAACATTTGTTTATAAGCCTATTAGATACCGAACCAAACAATAATTGAAACTAAGTAACAGGCTAATTGCAATGCGGTAATAAAGCTAGTTATATTTTGGATAAGTCGGGTTTGATAATTTGTTAAAAATAGTTGAGTTTGCTAATAAAATGCAAATAAAAAGAGGGGTTACACGAGCAAAATAGGATAATTATTCGACATCTTCGGTAATTTAACAGTTAATAATAAACGACAGCTGAATTTCACTGATTTATGATTTCAACTGTCGGTTGTTATTAAACTCTAAAAATATAAGCAAGGATGTTGATTATATACTATCTGCCGGATAAGTAATACCTAACTGTTTTCTTATCTCATCAATAATTTCTAAGGTGATAAGTGAATTGTTGTGGCTATTGATTTCCGATTCCCTTTTTCCTGCCTCTATCAGATTGATAAATTCAGCGATCTCATAATAATATTCGTGTCGTGAATTTGGACTGCTTATCAAAGTTTCTTCTCCACTTCTGGATTTGAGCAAGACACGGGTTATAATATTTATTCTGTCCGATACTATTGTCCCCTCTTCCCCTTGTATCTCGGTGGGTAAGGTTGAGTCTGCTATTTTTGAATACAGCACGGTTGCATTCATTCCATCATATTCAAAATTGATCGCGCCTTGCCCATCTACACCCGTTGCTAATTTAATGCCAGTCGCGCTGATTTTATTTGGTTTTCCGAACAGTACCACCATCGGGTAAATAGTGTATATTCCGATATCCATGACTGCCCCATTGGATAGATTAGGGTCGAAGGCATTCAGCATAATACCTTCTTTTAGCTGATCGTAGCGTGATGAGTATTGACAATAACAAGAGAAATATCGGCGTATGGTTCCTATCTTAGCTATATTATCTTTTATGCTGAAAAAATTAGGAGTCAGTGTCGGCTTCATAGCCTCCATCAATACAACATTGTTTCTCTCAGATGCCTCTATCATCATTCTGGCTTCGCGGGCATTCGAAGCAAAAGGTTTTTCACACAGTACATGCTTTCCGTGATTCATAAACAGAATACTTTGCGGAGCGTGCAAAGAATTAGGCGAAGCTATATATACAGCATCGATAAGAGGGCTGGAGGCCATTTCTTCTAATACTGTAAATGTATATGGAATATTGTGTTTTTTTGCAAACTCATCGGCTCGTTGCGCCGTACGGGAATAAACAGCAGTTAATTC
>RRZU013385158.1_pt1 | contig 10353 bp, 9 predicted proteins | sample 2165561 | NCBI WGS metagenome assembly RRZU01 (sample SAMN10456909, study PRJNA506462) | wastewater metagenome | isolation source: wastewater sludge | place: USA: Moscow, Idaho | reverse complement strand
GAAAGCACACCGCCATGCCCCCATCGAACTCCTTCCCTGCCGAAGGTGGTTGCGACTGCCGCACCGTGCGCTACAGGATGGAAACCGCCCCACTCTTTGTTCACTGTTGCCATTGCCGCTGGTGCCAGCGCGAAACAGGGGCATCGTTTGCGCTCAATGCGCTGATTGAGTCGGATCGCGTCACCGAACTGGGACAGTCGCCCGAATATATCCTCACCCCGACGGCAAGCGGCAAAGGACAACGCATCGCCCGCTGCCCCATGTGCAAGGTTGCGGTATGGAGCAACTACGCCGGGACTGGGCCACTGGTGAAATTCATCCGAGTTGGCACGCTGGACAACCCTGACCTTCTTCCACCGGACATCCATATCTTTACAACCTCCAAGCAACCCTGGGTCGTTTTGCCTGAAGGCGTGCCTGCCGTCGCCGAGTACTACCAGAGTGAGACTTATTGGCCACCGGGAAGCCTGGCGCGACGTCAAGACCTCATGCCACATATTCAAGCATACCGAGCTACCCTGCCCGATAAGTAATGAGGACCCGTCGGTTTAATCGCTGCTTCGGCATATCACAGCCTTACCGGGGGATCGCCCCCGCGCCATCGGTAAAAACCTGCTTCCTCATTCTGCAGAGCACCTCGCAAACGACTCCTTTTTGTTGTGCCTGCTGGCGATCACTGCGGCCAGCATCGCGGGGAGCGAGCCAGCCCGGCTGCCCAGTCTACTGTCGGCGACATTCCGGTTGACGCCACCCCGACTTGCCAGAAATACTCTCGGGATGTTGCTTGAACCATCCATCGCCCAAACGCCTCGCCCTGCCGGACCACGCGGGTCCACGCGGGCCCTTGCTGCCCATCGCCTTCCCCGTGTTGCGGTGCGCAGCGCATACCCCGCTCCACCATGACCACACCGCATTCTGCCAAAGCCGCCTCGCCGGATGCGCGACATCGTTTCCGGCGAGACAGGGACGAGTGCAGGCGCCGCTCCACGACACCCATGCAAGAAAATTCTCTATGACATCAGAAAAAGCGCTGCTTATCGGTATTGTTGGCGGCAGCGGCAGCGGCAAGACCTCCATCGCCCTGGAGTTGATCCGGCGGCTTCGCCTCGCCCAGGTTGAACCACTGCTGCTCGACATGGATGCCTACTACGCCCCGCTCGAGGTGGTGCGCGGACGCTTCGGCGGGCGGCCGGTCAACTGGGATCACCCCCACGCCTTCGACCTTGAATTGATGGCCACGCATCTGGCCGCGCTGAAACGCGGCCAGCCGATTCGCAAGCCCGTCTACGATTTCTCGATCAGCGATCGCGTGGGCTGGAGCGACCCCGTCCTGCCTGGGCGTGTTGTGGTACTCGAAGGGCTGCTCCTGTTCGCCCTGCCGGAACTGCGTGACCAGCTCGACATCAAGATTTTCGTCGATACCGACGCGGACATCCGCATCCTGCGCCGCATCCAGCGTGACACCCTAGAGCGTGGGCGAACGCTGGAGAGTGTCATCGCACAGTATCTGGAATCCGTCCGCCCCATGCACCTCGAATTCGTCGAGCCAAGCAAGCGCTGGGCCGATCTCATCGTACCCATCGGCGCCGAAAACGAACGCGCGCTGGAAATGCTGCTCCATCATGTGCTTGGCGTGCTTAATGCCTGAATGCCCCTGAACGCCTGATTGAATGCCATATCCCGGAGAACTCCTTGGCCAAAGTCTATTTCCGCTATGCCGCCATGAATGCCGGCAAAAGCACGCAGCTGCTTCAAGTCCGCCACAACTACCATGAACGTCACCAGCGCACGCTGCTCCTCAAGCCGCACCTGGACAACCGTGACGGCGAGGATCTGATCCGCCCGCGCATCGGCGGACTCGAAGCCCGGGTCGATGCCCTGGTCTTTCCCGACACGGATCTGCGCACGCTCATCGAAACTCGTCTGCAGTCGGGGCTTCTCGACTGCGTGCTAATCGACGAGGCCCAGTTCCTGAGCCCGGAGCAGGTCCGCCAGTTGTGTGCGGTGGCCGATTTCCTCGACGTGCCGGTCATGTGCTATGGCCTGCGCGCCGACTTCCGGGCCGAACTCTTTCCGGGCTCCGCCGCCCTGATGGCCCTGGCCGACGACATCGAGGAACTGAAAACCATCTGCTGGTGCGGCAAGAAAGCGACCATCAACGCCCGTATCCTCGACGGCCACGTGCTGACCGACGGCCCGCAGGTGCTGATCGGCGGTAACGAAACCTACACCTCCCTGTGCCGCAAGCACTGGGCGTTGGACCAGCCTCTGCCGCCAGGACTGTAGCCGGACCGCCATCGCACATCACTCACTTTACGCCCCGCCATGCTCGCCCTGCGACGCTTCGCCGACCCGGATATCACGCGTTTAGCCACTTGGCTCGACGCAGCCCATGTAAGCCCTTGGTTCGAGGACAAGGCGGCATGGCTGGACGAAGTGCGGAGGCGTAACAGCACATTTTCCTTCATCCAGCATTTCATTGCCGAGGTGGCGGGCCGGCCAGTCGGCTTCTGCCAGTTCTACTGCTGTAGCGATGCCGGCGAGGCCGAATACGCGGCCTTCCCCGCCGATTCGACGTACAGCCTCGACTATCTGATCGGCTCGCCCACCGATCTGCGCCGCGGCTATGGCCGGGCCATGCTGGGCGCCCTGATCGAGCAGATCAAGGCGCAGCCGACGGCCCGCTTGATCGCCGTGTGCCCTGACGCAGAAAACATAGCAACCGCCGGTTTGCTGCACGCGCTGGGCTTCACGCCTCGGCCGGGCAACGCGGCCCTCTGCCTCGACCTCTGACTCTTCCATTTCCCATTAACGGTGATCTCGCCACTGCGCCAAGCTGCAAAGCAGACCGCATGATATTTCCAATTCCCGTGTATCAGCACCGCCTCCCACTCAAGCAGGACATGCTTCGCCGCTCCGACCCATGATTCCCCGCCAGGCAAACAAGCACCTTTCGAAACACCCCACCCGGCGAGAAGGAAACCAGCTCGCGTCGCACGGACTTCAATTACCCGCCGCTGCTGAAGCCTCACCAGTCCTCGCTTCCATGCTAGTTTGACGGTTCTCTTGTGACCGGAGATCGCCATGCCGTTTTCCGCACTACATGCCGACATCACCACCCTCGCCGTTGATGCCATCGTCAATGCTGCCAATTCGTCTCTGCAGGGAGGTGGCGGCGTCGACGGGGCCATCCACCGTGCCGCCGGGCCACAATTGCTCGCCGCCTGCCGTCGCCTCGGCGGCTGCCCGACTGGCGAAGTGCGCCTCACGCCTGGATTCCGCCTGCCGGCAAGCTACATCATCCATGCCGTTGGCCCCATCTGGCGTGGCGGCACGAACAACGAGGCAGAACTCCTCTCCGCGTGCTACCGCAACGCGCTGGCCCTGGCCCTTGAAAAAGGGCTCGGCAGCATCGTCTTTCCAAGTATCAGCACCGGTGTGTATGGCTACCCCATCGCCGCTGCCGCGCGGATTGCGATCGACACCGCACGTGCCGCGCTGATCGGCAGGGAATCGCTCGATGTCGTCTTTTGTTGCTTTTCAGCGGCCGACCTCGCGGTCTACGCTGAACTGCTCGAGGCGCACGCATGAAATCAGAGAAACCACGGTTGTTTCGACTGGCATCTGCTTACTGGGTCGCGATGCTGCTCGTTTCGATCGCCAACGGCGCACTGCGCGACTTCACCTATGGTCCGATACTGTCCGAGAGAAGTGCGCATCAACTCTCGACGCTGTGCAGCGCGTTGCTGCTCGGCACCATCATCCGCCATTTCTGCCGCCGGGCGGGTCTAGAACGCGGCCCTTGGGCGCTCGCTGTCGGCGGCGGCTGGGTTGGACTCACCGTCGCCTTCGAATTTCTTTTCTTCCACTATGTCGGCGGACACTCTTGGTCAGCCCTGCTCGCCAACTACAATCTCGCAGCCGGGCGGCTCTGGGTACTTCTTTTGCTGTGGATCGGCCTGGCTCCGAGTCTGTTTTCACGCCCCATCACTCCCCAGACGCACCCTTGAAAAAAAAGCACAGCAAGCTCGCCGTGACCTGCATGCGATGCCCCCCGGCTGGCAGCGTCAATTTCCCGCACGACACAGAAAAAACGGGGGCCACAGCCCCCGTTGTTGTCACGCATGATGCCGTGGATCAAGAACCGAAGTAGGCCTTGATCTTCTCCATCGAAGCACCTTCGGCAAGTGCCAGGGTCAGCAAGATGCGCGCTTTCTGGGGGCTGTAATAGCCGGCGCCGATGCCTTCCTGCTTGGCGGTAACAAAGCCCGTACCGACGCGCGACGAACGCACCACCGGGATGCCCTTGTTCATGATCTCGACGATCTTGGCACGGAGTGCACTCGGCACTGAGCCGTTGCCCGTCCCGGCGATAACGATGCCCTTGGCGCCATCGGCAACCGCTGCGTCGAGCATGGCGATGTCCTGATCCTGATAGCTGTAGAGGACAATGACCTTGGGCAGGGTCTCGTACTTCGAGACATCGAAGAAGGGCTTGCCGACAGGCTTGCTCGGCTCGTAGTAGAAACGTGGCACCAAGCCGACCATGGCACCGAGGTAGCCCTGATCGTAGCTGCGGAAGGTGTCAGGCGTCGTGGTGTTGGTCTTGGTGACGTAGAAGGCCGAGGCAATGCGGTCGTTGAGCATGACCAGGGCGCCACGGTTCTCGGCTTCCTTGCTGGCGGCCAAGGTAACGGCAGCAAGCAGGTTGAACGGACCGTCGGCGCTTATCGCCGTCGCCGGACGCATGGCTCCGACGACGACGACCGGCTTCTTGCTCTTGACCGTGAGGTCAAGGAAGAAGGCCGTTTCTTCCAGCGTGTCGGTACCGTGGGTGATGACCACCCCGTTGGTATCGCGCTCGGAAAGCTTGGCATTGATCGACTTGGCCATCTTGAGAAGGATGGCCTGGTTGATGTCACCGCTGGCCACATTGGAAATCTGTTCGCCGCTCACGTTGGCGACGTTCTTGATCTCGGGCACGGCATTGAGCAGCACATCAATTCCGAGCGCTCCGGCCGTATAGCCGGTCGTGTCGGTTGCACTCTTGGCTGAACCGGCAATCGTGCCGCCGGTGGCATAGATCATCACCCCGGGTTTATCGGAAGCAAAGGACAGACCGGCGGTCGACACAAAGGCGGCCACCAGCAGGGAAGAGAGTAAGCGATGCTTCATGGTCATGACTCGAACTCCTCTGAAAAGTAATCGAATGATCCGGCTTGCCATGCAATATCCGGGCAAGGCGCAGATTCGCGGGAAGATTATGCCTGAGGCCGCACAGCATAATTTGGCATTTTTAATAAGAAAAATGCACGAATAACAAACCCAGGCACGGAAATGCAGCATAGACCATCGCGCCATCCAGTGCGCGGCCCTCTTTCCCCGAGGCAGCCCGCTTCACCAGGGGGAGCCAGCCGCAGGCCTGAGGGTCGGTCCGCCGCGTCACACGGCAAAGGCCGTGATTCAGGGGACTGCGCGACTGGGTGTCGCTTTACGCGGCGCCGGCTCCCGCATGCTGGACTCAGGCGGAACTTCCAGCGCAAATTGGCCTGGTTTTTGCACTTGCCCACTTGACGACGGCGGCAACATGGCACCGCCACCGGGCCCGGCGGGACGATTCTGCGGCAACGGCAGCGGTACCGGCCGGTTCGCCGGGTGTTGCAAGCGCGTGGCATGACGCATGAAGAAGCTGACCGGCACTGCTTGGCGCAACACCCGCCCGTCGCGGTCGACAATCGCCGCATCCAGTTGCATCCGCTGATTGGGTGGAGGCAGCGTATCGCCCCAGAATTCGGGGGGGATCATGAATTCTGTGGCAGTAAAACGCTGGCCGACGGACCGGCCATTCAAGCTGACCACGAACGCATGCCCGACACCGATCTGGAGCGCAGGCTCGACGGCCAGGCGCACCTCAAAGACGGCAGTATTGGCCACCACGCTCCCTTCATTTTCAGGGAAAACAACATAGAAGCTTCGATACACCGGCACACTCTCGCCGGCCACACTCCCTTGCGACCCTCCCTGGTCGGTATTCACGCGTGGGGGTGGCGCCGTTTTCGGCTCGGTGCTCTCGATGATGTTGAGCGGGGGCAGCGAGACTTCCCGGGCACCGGGCTGCGGCTTGTCCGAAAACACTGGCGCCTGGCCACTGCCCCCCGGGGTCTTGTAGACGCTTTGTGCCAAGGCGGCTGAAACCGGCCAGACAAAGGCCAGCGCCAATGCCACGAGCAGCCCGACCAGGATCCCGCGCACCACGCGACGTAACACAGTGCTTCTGCCCCTTGTTTCCATGCAATCTCCTCGTCAAGATCACACCCTCAGCCACGCCGAGGCAACATCAATCCCGAGTCAACGCACCAAGCTCCCGAACGGACGACATTTGCGTCATGGTATCAAGACTGCGCAGATCCCCGAGCACTTCGGTCAATTCGGAGGCAACGCGCGCTGAAAACAGCATGGCCAGATGCCCCAACCCAACGAGTTCGACCCGCCGGGCACCCGGCCACTCAAGCTGGCTGCGCGGCGCGACATAATTGTCGTGCGCACTGAAAATCGCCACCCGGTCGACCACGGTTTCGCCGAGGGATTGCAACCAGGCGTTTCCCAACTCCATTTGCCGCGCATTCCGCCCGAGTCCCAGACGCGCAAGGCGTGTGCCACCGTGCGGCGTACCGAGCGTAACCACTCGGGACACGCGTTCGCCACCATGACGTGCCAGCCAGGCCCGGATGACCAGACCGCCCATGCTGTGCCCAACGAGGGCTACTTGTCGCGCCCCGGTTTTGGTCAGCACGGCGTCGATACGCTGGCTGAGTACCGGGAGGTAGGTCTCGATGTCGGCGTAAATTGGCTCAAGACTCAGGGTAGCGACGGTAAAGCCTGCCGCCTCAAGGCGTCGGCGCTGCCACCACCATGCCGCACGCGAACAGGAATACCCATGCACCAGAACAAGTGGGGTACCGGTCCGCATCGGCGCAAGGCGGTCCGGCTGCATCCACAGGCATTCGGCCGGTGACAGGAAGACAAAGTTAACGACAAAGGCGGCGTATTCGCCCAACCACAAACTCAGCCGTTGCCCCAAAGACAGACTCGGCTGCCCGCCTGCCGAAATGATGAAGGTCAGCGCACAGGGCAAGGTGCGCACCAGCAGCACCCCCAACGTGGCCAAAGAAATCGCAACAGCATAATCAGCGCCCAGCAGTCGCCGCGCAAATATGGTGTACAGGCACAACTCGATTGCGATGAGAAACCGCAGCCCCCAAGCCAGCATACCCCCCCCTTGTATCCACCGTTATCATTTCGGTACGCCTGCGCGAATGAGGTCTACCGCCTTTTCCGCGATCATTATTGTCGGTGCATTGGTATTGCCGCCAACCAGCGCTGGCATGACGGAAGCATCCACAACACGCAAACCGTCAATCCCATGGACACGCAGTTCAGCATCGACCACGGCCATCGGATCGCGTTGCGCGTCCCCCATCTTGCACGTACCGACCGGATGATAAATGGTTTCCGCCTTGCTGCGTACAAATGCGCGCAGGGCCTCGTCGCTGTCGTCGACATTTGCGCCGGGATAAATCTCCTCGCCCCGGCAGGAATCAAATGTCCTGGTCGCCAGGATACGGCGCCCCAGACGCAAGCCGCGGACCAGTCGATCAAGATCGTCGGGATCACTCAGGTATCGGGCGCGAATGATCGGCGCGGCCGCCGGGTCAGCACTGGCCAGAACCAGTTCACCACGGCTCCTTGGCCGCAGATTGCACACATGCAGCGAATACCCATCGCCGCACAGGAAGCCCAGGTCACGCCCGTGATCACGCAGCTTGCCCGGTGTGAAATGGAATTGCAGATCGGGCAGATCAAGATCCGGAGAACTGCGGGTGATGATGCAGGCTTCGGCGCCATTGGTCGTAAACATGCCGCGCCCGGCAAAGAGGTAACGCAACAGGTCAACGCCACCCCGCAGGGTATTGCGCCAGGTGACTCCCCACGAGATCGGTTCGGTGCAGCGCTGCACGATCAGCACATCGAGGTGATCCTGCAGGTTCTGGCCAACGCCCGGCAGATGATGGCGCACGGCAATACCCTGCGTTGCCAGCGCAGCGGTCTCCCCGATACCCGAGAGCATGAGCAGCTTCGGGGTCTCGACCGCCCCGGCTGCAAGCAGCACCTCGGCGCGTGCGCCCAGGCGCTGATGCACGCTCGGCCGATCAAGACGCACACAATCGACGCCCACCACGCGCCGGTCGTTGAACAGCAAACGCGTTGCCCGCATGCCGGTCAGCACATGCAGATTCGGCCGGGCACGCGCAGGCGCCAGATAACCGCGGGCCGTGCTGCAGCGGCGTCCGTTCTTTTGGGTCACCTGGAAGGGGCCGACCCCCTCCTGGCTCTCTCCATTGAAGTCGTCATTGAACGGCAACCCGGCCTCGATACCGGCAGCGACAAAGCGTGGCGTGAGCTGGCTCGGAGTGCGCAGGTCGGCCACGTTGAGCGGCCCGCCAACGCCGTGGAAAGACGAAGGCCCGCGCTCCTGGTTCTCGGCGCGCAAGAAATAGGGCAGCACCTCGGCGAAGGACCAGCCAGGGTTACCGGCGGCAGCCCAGTCATCATAGTCGGCGGGGTGCCCGCGCAGATAGCACATCGCATTCGACGAACTGCTGCCGCCCAGCGTGCGCCCACGCGGCCAGAACAAGCGCCTCCCGCCCAACTCGGGTTCGGGTTCGGTGACATAGTTCCAATTGAGCGTACGGCTGCGCATCATCCATAAGATACCGAGCGGCATGTGGATCAGTGGATGACGGTCCGGTGGCCCGGCCTCGATCAGACAGACACTGACCTTCGGGTCTTCCGACAGGCGCGCGGCCAGCACGCACCCCGCCGAACCGCCGCCGACAATCACGTAGTCGTATTGTTCGGAAAATACCCCAATCAGACCGCCCATGCCGGCGGCTTCCCTGCTCGTGTTCATGTCCCACCTCCTCAAGCGGCGGCCGGGACGGCCACATTCCTAGCGTAGCAAAAGACGCATCAAGCGCTTGAACAGCACTCCGTAGGGAGGCTTGAACAGCCCAATGCCGGAAAACCTCGATTGCCGGAACACCGACTTTTGCGCCGAGAAGGCCGCAAAACCCGCGTAACCATGATATCGCCCCATCCCGCTCGGCCCGACCCCGCCAAAGGGAAGTCCCTCCTGCGCCACATGCAGCAAGGTGTCGTTAACGGTCACTCCGCCAGAGACGGTACAACCCAGCACGCGCTCGATGCTGCGCTTGTCGCGCTCGAAGACATACAGCGCCAGCGGCCGCGGTCGGGCATTCACGTAGTCGATCGCCGCACCGACGCCTTGCCCAGCATCGTAAGACACAAGCGGCAAGAGCGGCCCGAAAATCTCGTCCTGCATCAGGCGCAAGGACTCATCCGCCCCCCGCACGAGGTACGGTGGCAAGCGCCGCGTCACAGGATCGGGAACCACACCCGGTGCCAGCTCGATCACTTCGGCACCGGCAGCCCGTGCGGCATCCAGCAAGCCGGCCAGGCGCGCGAAATGGCGCTCGGAAATGATATGCGTGTAATCCGGAGTGCCCGCCAACTGTGGGTAGCACGCAGCGACCACGCGCTGCGCCTCGGCAACGAACTCCGCCTCGCGCCCCGCAGGAACCAGCACGTAATCCGGCGCAACGCACGTCTGCCCAGAATTTAGGAGTTTGCCGACGATCACCCGCTCGACCGCATGCGCAAAATCCGCGTGCGGGCCAATGATCACCGGCGATTTGCCGCCAAGTTCAAGCGTCACCGGCGTGAGGTTGGCCGCCGCCGCGCGCATCACCTCGCGCCCGACGGACGTGGCCCCCGTAAACAGCAGATGGTCGAATGGCAAGGCCGAAAACGCCTGGCCGACCGCGGCATCGCCTTCGATCACGGTCACCACGTCCTCGGCAAACTCGCGCGCGACGAGGCTGGCAAACAACGCCGAGGTTGCCGGGGTGTATTCGGAAAGTTTGAGCATGGCCCGGTTACCCGCAGCCAAGGCGCCGACCAGCGGCGCAACCGCCAGGAACAAGGGGTAATTCCAAGGCACCACGATCCCGACAACGCCGATCGGCTGACAGCGCACCTCGGCCCGCGCAGGCTGGAACCACAGATCCACCCCCACCCGGCGCGGGCGCATCCAGCCATGGACGTGACACAAGGCATGACGGATCGCCGCGTAGCAAGGAAAGAGTTCAAGCAGACGCGTTTCAGAAGGACTGCGATGCCCAAAGTCACGACTCACCGCCTCGATCAGGGCACCGGCATTGCTCCGTAGCAACCGATCCAGCGCCCGCAAACGCTGCTGGCGCAGCTTGGCCG
>RRZU010362310.1_pt1 | contig 10353 bp, 10 predicted proteins | sample 2165561 | NCBI WGS metagenome assembly RRZU01 (sample SAMN10456909, study PRJNA506462) | wastewater metagenome | isolation source: wastewater sludge | place: USA: Moscow, Idaho | reverse complement strand
TCGAGTCCCTTCAGCCGCACTGAAAATCCCGATAATCTAACGATTGTCGGGATTTTTTCAATATAACACTTTGTAGGAAACACACGATTTACAACTTCTAATTTAATTCTTTATGGAACTTCAAGACAATCAATTAAACATTGAACTATCGGAAGAAATAGCCGAAGGTATTTATTCTAATCTGGCCATTATATCGCATTCTACATCCGAATTTGTAGTCGATTTTATCCGCATTATGCCGGGTACTCCCAAAGCAAATGTAAAATCGAGGATTATCCTCACGCCTGAACATGCAAAACGCTTGCTTTTTGCATTGCAAGAGAATATCACCAAGTTCGAAAAGCAAAATGGGAAGATAAAAATAGCTGACAATGGTTTTCTTCCTCCTGTACCAATGGGTTTTGGTGGAGGCGAAGCGTAAAGGGTTGTTGATAATATAATAACGGAGGCCGGTTTGTATAACACAAACCGGCCTTCGCATTTTTATTTAAGACACTAATTTATCTAAGATTTAATTGCTTTTGATAATTCATATTCAATTTCTTTTAGTATTTCCGATTGTTCAAGCAGGGTTTTATTGCCGCTGTTTTTTGAGATTGACTCAATAACTGGTCGAATTGACTCGAGTAGCCCTTGGATATTGTGTAAAATCTCATTCTCGTCTACTTTGGGAACGCTCGTTACCGCTGGCTGTAATTCCACGTGCTTGTAGTTCGTTTCAAGCTTCTCGGCCATATCATTGATTGCTTCTGATAATTCCTTGAATTCATCGTTTGTCGATATTCTTATTCTACTGCTAAAGTTATTATTAACCATTTCCGTTATATTCTCTGTAATTCGTTTAATTGGACCTGCAATATAGTTCGGAAAATTAAACAGGAACGAAGCTGTAATCAGCAAACAGAACGTAAGTAGAATAGATAGATTTTTGTAAATTTGGCTCACCATTTCACTAAGTTTCTCGTTCTTCTGAACAATAGAATGCATGTTAAGTGTTGAAACTGAGAATATCTGTGCTTTGAGCTCGTTGGTGAGTGGTAAAATGTTGGAAGTGTAGAAATTAACGTTTTCGGGTGTCGATTTTATATTTTGTTCCAATACCAGTGATTTGTATCTGGCGTACTTCTCTTTGATGGATTGTACCAATTCTTTTTCGCCTAATTCGGTAATGTTTTGACCTTCTAATTGAAGATTCTTTTCAAATTTATCGAATGATCCGGCTACCAATTTTTTGTTGTATTGATAGTGTTTGTTTAAAAACAATGAGTTAACGGCACTGTTCGTTTCGTCAAGCGATTGAATCATATTCTCGGCGTACTGAACAGATCTGTAATTGTTTTTGATCAATAGTTCCGAACCGTATTTCAAGGTGGAAATATAGTACATGCTCAGCGAGCCAATAATAACAAATTCCACAAAAACAAATAGAATCCCAAGAAGAACTTTTGTTCTGATTTTTAGTTTCATGACGCTGATTTTTTTTTAATTTAGTTTTATGAATGAATCGTTGTTGATTCTCTGTAGTTCAATATTGTTTACCGGATGATAGATAAGTGGAATATGCTCTACTTCAACATCATTTTTATCCAATCCAAAAGCCTGAATATCCCTTAGTCCCATGTGTTTTAGGTATACGTATCCTTTAAGTAACATTCCTTCGCGCAGGCCAAATTCATTTTCGACCGATAGAAATTTTTCGATGACCACAAATTTGAAATCCGGCTCATCATTATACTTGCAGGCCGCATCTGTTCTGGTGTGTAAATTCAGTTCTTTGTTGGCGATAAGTTCCTGAACTATCTTTTTGAAATACAATTCAGTACGAGGTTGCACCCTGAATCCTACATTTATATCAATTTTAATCAACTTGTCTTCAATTAATTCCGACACAGAATAATCTAATGTGTAAGGATGTTCTGTGCGATTAATGTGTACAAACCAATATACATCAGCACGTTTTGGTTTCTTTGCAAAAATTGAATTGAAGATCTTCTCTTCAATTTCGTGACGTTTATTTGCTTTTGTAAGATATGTTAAATGCGTAGAGAACTTTGGAATTGAAGTGTCATCGCTTAACTCTTTGAGCTTGCTGCTAAACTGTCCGATTTCAACGAATTTTGTGAAACTGTTCGATATTCTACGTGCCTTAAACCAAATATACATTACTAAAAATATAAATAATTCGAAGAAAAGGAACATCCAGCGTTCTTTGATTTTAGCTACATTGGCTATAAAAAATGCAATCTCTATAGTGCTAAATATCATTAGAATGGATACAATATAAATCTTTTTCCATTGCAATTTGTATATTAGGAAATAACTCAGAAGAACGGTTGTCATTAACATGGTAATGGAGATTGAGAACCCATAGGCGGCTTCCATGTGTGAGCTTTCCTTGAAGTATAAAATCATTAAAATACATCCAAACCAAAGTATGGTATTTACACTTGGAATATATATCTGACCTTTACTTTCCGTTGGTTAGCGCACTGTAATACGTGGCCAGAAATTTAGGTTCATAGCTTCGCTTATCAGCGTGTAACTACCACTTATTAACGCTTGAGAGGCTATAATAGTTGCCGCAGTTGCAATTAAAATGCTTGGAAGCAGAAACCAGTGAGGAATGATTTCGAAAAAAGGATTGCGACCGTTTAAAAATGGCTGACCGAGATGCATGAGCCATGCCGCCTGACCGAGATAACAAGTTACTAAACTTATCTTTACAAAAATCCATGTGATTCTGATATTGCGAATTCCGCAGTGTCCAAGGTCGGAATATAATGCCTCGGCACCTGTGGTACAAAGAAATACGGCACCTAATAGCCAGAAGCCATTGGGGTAATTGGCAAGAAGATTATAGGCATAATAAGGGTTAAGTGATTTTAAAACATCGGGGTGAATAACTATTTGGTGAACTCCGAAAACCAAAAGCATGCTAAACCAAACAGACATCATAGGACCGAAAAATTTTCCGATTACCTCTGTTCCAAATCGTTGAATAAAAAACAGAACGGAGAGTATCGCTATTACAATACCAATGGTCAAGTCATTTCCGGGTACTATGATGTTTTCTAATCCCTGCACTAAATTTAAACCTTCAATGGCCGAAGCTACGGAAATGGGAGGGGTGATAATACCGTCGGCTAATAAGGTGGTGGCGCCTAATATGGCTACCAATACTAGTTTTTTGTTGTACTTCCCAACCAGTGCGTATAATGAAAAGATGCCCCCTTCACCCTGATTGTCGGCCCGGAGTGTAAGCCAAATGTACTTAATAGTTGTTTGGAAAACCAATGTCCAGAAAATACAGGATACACCGCCATAAACCAAATCCATATTAATCATTCTGTGTCCGATTACTGCTCTCAAAGCATACAAAGGACTTGTTCCAATGTCGCCATAGATTATACCCAGGGCAACTAATAATGAGGCGGCTGTAACTTTACTTTTTATACCACTTTTTGTTTTTTCCATTTTTGCTATATTTTTATGCGGCAAAAGTAGCTACAAGGATATTGGCAAAAAGTAAAATAATTGGTGCGATGTATAAAGATTTTATAAAGATTGATCAGGTAAAACGATATCCAACACCATTTTCGGTAATGATATGCTTTGGTTGATTGGGTATTAGCTCAATTTTCTTCCGAAGTGTGCCTATAAAGACGCGTAAATATTGTGTTTCGGTTTGATAGTTGAAACCCCATATTTCGCGCAAAATAAATTGATGTGTTAGTACGCGTCCTTCGTTTTTGGCAAATAAAGCCATTAGGTTGTATTCGGTCGAAGTCAGTTTTACGATTTCGTCGTTTTGTTTTACGATTCTGGCTACCAGGTCTATTTGCAATTCGCCGCATGTTATCAAGCTGTTGTTTTCTTCCGACATGTGTCTCCGTATCGAAGATCGAATGCGGGCCAGCAATTCGCCCGTGCGAAATGGTTTGGTCAGATAATCGGTAGCACCATTGTCCAGCGCTGTAATAATATCATTTTCGGTATTTTGCACCGAAAGGATAATGATCGATTTATTGTACCACGTCCTCAATTCCTTCAATACTTCGTGTCCGCTTTTGTAGGGCAATCCAAGGTCGAGTAGAATCAATTCGGGCGTATGGTTGGCTGCCATTAAAATGCCTTCTTTGCCTGTAGCGGCTTGCCATACTCTGTAATCATTGCTTTCGAGAGTAATTTCCAGTAATTTGCGTATCTGTGGTTCGTCGTCGATAATTAAAATTTCAGCGTTATTCATTCTTCAGATTGTTTATAAATGAACTTTCAACAGGTATGTTTATAGTAAACCGGGCACCTGTTGGTATATTGTTTTCGGCGATGATGGTGCCATTATGTGCTTCAATGTATCCTTTTGAAATAGACAAGCCTAACCCGCTGCCACCCGTTTTGGTGTTCGGCAGGCGGTAAAATTTTTCAAACAAAAACGGAATTTCAGACTCAGGAAAACCATTGCCGTCATCAAAGATTACAATTATGAGTGTGCCATCATTGTAGGAAACATCAATCGTTATGGTTGAATATTCGGGCGTATAAAGGATAGCGTTGTTCAGTATATTGTAGAATACGTGCTCCATCAATCCGCTGTCGAGCTTTATCAGCGGTAACTGATCATTGTCTTTAAATTTCAGGTTGTTCTTTTTAGTGGTCAGATCAAGCTTCTGAATGACAGAATAAATCAATTCATTTATATCGCACCAATCGAGTTTCAGTTTCAGCATGCCCGTTTCAAGTCGGTTCATGTTGAGTAGGTTGTCGACCTGATGATTGAGTCGGATACTCGCCGTGCCAATTTCGGTTAATAATTCGTCGCGTTGTTTTGCGCTCAGTTTGTCTCTGTTCTCCTTTATAATGTCTACAGCTCCCAGAATGGTGGAGATGGGCGTTCTCAGTTCGTGCGACAGTGAGTTTAAAAGTGTGTTGTACAGTCTGATTGAGTTTTCCTTCTCTTCTTTGTCTCTGGCTGTTTTTTCGGCTTTTCGAATCTTGTTTGTGAGTACTGCATTTATCAATGCTATAACGATAAACATTAGAAAAAGGAGTATATCTTCCGAATTGTCAATATGAAAAGTGTAGAGTGGGGGTATAAAGAAGAAATTAAGTACCAATGCGCTTAAGATGGCTGAAAGCAGTACGGGCATAATTTCGAATGTTATTGCCAGTAACGACACTACAACCAGCAGTAACAGTGCAGTGCCTATGTAGCCAATTACTTTCTGCATGAGGAAAGCGACGAGTGCAACAACTAAGACAAGTAAAAAACTGGTTTTATATTGTATGCTAAGTGACGGTTTTTCTTTAAATATTTTTTTCAATGCAGATGTGTTAGTTGTTACAGTTTGACAAGAAACAGTATTTCGTCGTAGAATAAAGTTGAAAACACCCCATCGAAGGAATTTTCATCAATTGTCCGGTCAAAATTAATAATGTGCAAATCTAAGGATTCATAATGATAAATGCTACACCATTTTGCACTTTTTTTTGAGGAATTTACTCCCTATTTTCCGCTGAAAATATCTATGCGAAAAAAAGATGCTTAATTGTTTGGTAATCCAAAGAAAAACAGTATTTTTGCAGTCCGTTTATTATCACAGTGTAATGGTCAGTTTTGTTGTGTGTAAATATCCTATTTTGTGCCGATTAGCCTCTTCCAAAATACGATTGAAGCAAATAAAATGGCTCAATTATTAATCAAAAACATTTTAAACAAGTGGATACGTTAAGTTATAAAACCATTTCTGCCAACAAAGCAACGGTGCAGAAAGAATGGGTAGTTGTGGATGCTACCGATTTGGTATTGGGACGTATGGGTTCAAAAGTTGCAAAACTTTTGCGCGGAAAATACAAACCAAGTTTCACTCCTCACGTAGACTGTGGAGATAATGTGATTATTATCAATGCAGAAAAAGTACAATTAACCGGTAACAAATGGAACGATCGCATCTACCTAAGCCACACAGGCTTTCCAGGTGGACAACGTGAAATTACACCAGCTAAATTGATGGAAAAAAGTTCTGAAAAACTTATCAAGAAAGTGGTGAAAGGTATGTTACCTAAAAACCGTCTTGGAGACAAACTTTTGGGCAATTTGTATGTATTCCCAGGTGCGGAACACAATATGCAAGCTCAACAACCAAAACAATTAGATTTAAACTCACTTAAATAATCAGTATGGAAGTAATAAATGCCTTAGGAAGAAGAAAAGCGGCTGTTGCTCGTGTTTTCGTGAGCGAAGGAACTGGACAAATTACCATTAATAAACGCGATATAAACGTTTACTTTCCGTCACCATTATTGCAATTTGTGGTTAAACAACCTCTTACCAAATTGGGAGTGACTGAAAAATACGATATTAAAGTAAATCTAAATGGTGGTGGATTTAACGGACAAGCGGGTGCTTTGCGTTTAGCAATTGCTCGTGCGTTGGTAAAAATCAACCCAGAAGACAAATCAGCACTTAAAGTTGAAGGATTTATGACTCGTGACCCTCGTGGTGTTGAGCGTAAAAAACCAGGTCAACCAAAAGCACGTAAGAGATTCCAATTCTCAAAACGTTAATATTTATTGCCGTTCTATCATTTACCATTTACTATTTTGCAATGCGCGTAAGCCTATCGTAAATAGTAAATGGATGAATAGTAGATGGTTTTGGTTTAGTATCTAAATTGTCGAGACTCTGAGTAAAATTAAAGGCTACTTGGCAATTGAGTTAAACAGAATGTAAACAACTTTTTAAACAAAAAAAATGTCTAGAACAAATTTTGACGAATTATTAGAAGCAGGTTGCCACTTTGGTCACTTGAAACGTAAGTGGAATCCAGCAATGGCTCCTTACATTTTCATGGAGCGTAACGATATTCACATTATCGATTTGCACAAAACAGTAGTGAAAATTGATGAAGCTGCAGCAGCATTGAAACAAATTGCAAAATCAGGACGTAAAATCCTTTTCGTTGCAACTAAAAAACAAGCTAAAGATGTAGTTTCAGAAAAAGCATTAGCTGTTGGAATGCCATACATTACTGAGCGTTGGGCTGGTGGTATGTTAACTAACTTCCCTACTATTCGTAAAGCTGTTAAAAAAATGACCACTATCGACAAAATGGCGACTGATGGTACATTCGAAAATATTTCAAAACGCGAAAAACTTCAAATTACTCGTCAACGCGAGAAATTAGAAAAGAACTTAGGTTCTATCGCTGATTTGACCCGTCTTCCTTCAGCACTTTTCATTGTAGACGTGATGAAAGAACACATTGCCGTATTAGAAGCTCAACGTTTGGGTATTCCGGTTTTCGGAATCGTGGATACAAACTCAAATCCTAATGGAATTGATTTCGTAATTCCTGCAAATGATGACGCAACAAAATCGGTTGACGTAATTTTAGGCGCTATGGTTGCTGCTATCCAAGAAGGTTTGGAAGAACGCAAAGTAGAAAAAATTGATACTGAAGCTGCTGAAGCTCCTGTTTCAAAAGACAAAAAGTCAAGAATTACTAAAAAACCAAGAACTCAAAAAGAAGATGATGATGCTTTGAACGCTAACGTGATCAAAAAATTCGTCAAAGAAGAAGAATAGACCCCTAAATCCCCTAAAGGGGACTTAAGATGATAATCTTTAACGAGTTACCAGTTATAATTTTTTGTAGCTTGTAACTCGTTTTGATAGATACAAGACTTAAAAAATATAAATAATAAATTAATAAACATACAAAGCTCTTACTCTCCGTCAGCTGACGGATTGGGGGTCGTATTTTAAAACTTATAATTATGGCAGTAACAATGGCAGAAATTTCAAAATTGCGTACCATGACTGGTGCTGGTATGATGGATTGCAAAAATGCACTCACTGAAGCCAATAGCGATTTTGACAAAGCAGTTGAAATTATTCGTAAAAAAGGTCAGGCTACAGCATCAAAACGTAGCGACCGTGAAGCTTCTGAAGGTTGCGTTTTGGCTAAAGCTGAAGGTGGATTTGCAGCTGTATTAGCATTGAAATGTGAAACTGATTTCGTAGCTATCAATGCAGATTTCGTAGCTTTGACAAGATCAATTCTTGATGTAGCTATGGCTACAAAACCAGCTACTGTTGAAGAACTTAAAGCTTTGACGATTGATGGTCGCGTTATTTCAGATGTAATTCTTGATCGTTCAGGTATTACAGGTGAAAAAATGGAATTGGACTACTACGAATTCGTTCAGGGTGGTACTACTGCTGCTTATATTCACCCGGGAAACAAACTTGCTACATTGGTGGCGGTTGCTCAAGAAAACGCCGAAAACGAAACCTTACGTGGCATGGCGATGCATATTGCAGCAATGGCGCCTGTGGCTATTGATGAATCTGAAGTGCCTCAAAAAGTAAAAGATAACGAGCTTGCAGTGGCTATCGAAAAAACCAAAACCGAACTTGTTGCGAAGGAAGTTGAAGTTGCGATTAAAAAAGCGGGCATCAATCCTGCTCACGTTGATAGCGAAACTCACATTGAATCAAACATGGCTAAGGGCTGGATTACTGCTGAGGAAGCTGCAAAAGCACGCGAAATTAGAGAAACAGTTACTGCAGAGAAATCTGCAACTTTACCAGAACAGAAAGTAAACAGTATTGCTGCTGGACGTATGGCTAAATTCTACAAAGAATATACCCTTTTAGAACAAAAATATGAAGGTGGAGGTGAAGAAGCTGGAAAAATCACAGTAAAAGAACTGCTTGTGAAAAAACAGTTAACTTGTGTTGGTTTCAAACGTGTAACTTTGAATCAAGAATAAGATTCAACTTTACTGATTGATATAAAATTAAAAAACCTTTTGAAGTTATTCAAGAGGTTTTTTTGTGCAATAAATTGTGATGGATTGAACTCACTTTATATTAATTCTTTTGTTTAAACCAAATATATACGCTTTCGATTGCCAGCATAACACCAATCCCCATCGTGTACGCAATTATATCCGTCCACAGAAAGCCAAAGCCCAATACTAGTCCTCCTAAACGGGTGTTTCTGATAGCATCAATCCATGGCGCGTGGTAGAGTTGACTTATTTCAATGAGGTAGCAAAATAACAAGCTGGCTAACGCTATTTGCAGCAGTTTCCGGTCGTGTAAAAGCACCGCTGTAAAAAGGTATATCATAACCGCCCACAGTGCATCACCGAGGTAGGTGTTGATCCATTCGGGCAAATAGCCGGCATATTTCCTCGACGAAAGTCCTAATCCCATAACTATCGCTACAGAAATGAGATAGACGATTCGATTGCGTGCCGGTTTCACGTTAGTAAATGTTTCGTTTACTATTTGCGCCGTCTAAGGTGAATTTCAAATTACGGTGAGCAAGTTTAAACCCTTTCAGGTTTAGAAAAACCTGTTGTTGGTATTTTTGTGGAATGTCAAAGTAGGAGCGATTGTCTTCCACCACCACATTTTTTATATCCGAGAGATTAAGTCCTGCTTCTTCCACTAAGAAATCGGAGACATTCCCCTTCGTAAAACCTTGTCCAAAACCAATATTCATATAGATGGTTACCGGAGCACTCGGACGTTCGGGTTTGGGTTCAATGTTTAAAGCCGAAAACTGAATCTTAAGTTCCAACTCCAGATTTTTGATTTCGGGGATATCTTCTGTTTTGACCAGACATACTGAATTTCCCGATTTGCCTGCACGCGCCGTTCTACCGCTTCGGTGGGTGTACTGCTCTGTTTTTTCGGGTAGATGATAATGGATAATATAATCCAGATCCTTCACGTCGATACCTCTGGCAGCAATATCTGTAGCTACAAGCAAGTTGATTCTACCTTTTTTGAAGCCACGCATTACCTTGTCGCGCATTTCCTGGTTTAAGTTGCCATGCAAGGCATCAGCCACCACATCAAAGCCTGCCAATTGTTTAGCCAGTTTTTTTGCCGCTACTTTGGTGCGACAAAACATGATGCCGCGTTGATCGAGTCGTTGCGATAAATATGCTTTTAAATAATCGAGCTTATATCCTTGTTTGTAAATAATATATTGGTGATCAATTTTTTGTTTGACAAACTCTTCGGCATTAATTCTGATCTCTACAGCATTAGGACGCAGGTATTCACGTACCAGTTGTTTTACGTCGTTAGGCATAGTAGCTGTAAACAACATGCTGGTAATATCGCGCTCGCAGGATTCCAGAATCTGATCGATTTCGGATTTAAAGCCCATGTTGATCATTTCGTCTGCTTCGTCCAGTACCAGATACTTCAAATCCTGAAGGCTTAGTGCGTTCCGATCCAACAAATCGAGCAAACGGCCGGGAGTAGCTAATACCACATGTGTGGCACGTTTCAGTTTCTGAATCTGATCTTCGATAGGAGTGCCACCATAC
>RRZU013220442.1_pt1 | contig 10354 bp, 11 predicted proteins | sample 2165561 | NCBI WGS metagenome assembly RRZU01 (sample SAMN10456909, study PRJNA506462) | wastewater metagenome | isolation source: wastewater sludge | place: USA: Moscow, Idaho | reverse complement strand
TATCGCTTCTACGTGCCTTGATGCGTGAATTCCTCTCTTTCTGATTTTGGGTATAAAAAAAGAGGCGGAGTCTATAGATCATTTAAGTTGATCTAAAACTCTGCCTCTGAATTATTAATGAGTCCCTGATATTTTTGTACTTGTTTTTGAACGTTCACATCTCAACATGTGAGTGCATTATTCGCTACCAAAATAGATAAATTCATACTTATATTTACTTTCGCGACATCAAGGTTGCTTTATCCGTTGCTTTATCCCAAGTAAAACTAATCATTTTGGCGTGATCGAAAGAGTTTACAGCATGAACTCCTATCCTCACTAACCTTCTATAATTAAGTCAATAAGTGCTTGAATGTGTATTTGCATTGTATCTAAAACTTCAATAGAAATATCTACACCATTAAACAAGAGAGGTAATTCTGTACAGCCTAGAACAATTGCCTCTATTTCATTTTCATCTCTCATTCTCTGAATAATTTTTATAAAAGTATCTCGAGTCTCTTCTCTGACAATTCCCAGCTCTAGCTCTTGTGAAATCATTTGATTTATATAAATCTTTTCCTCATGTGTTGGTGTCACAATCTCAATATTATTATCTAAAAATGGTTTTCTAAAAAACTCCCCCTCCATTGTGAATATTGTACCCAGTAAACCAATTTTAGAGAAATTGTGCTGTTTAGCTCTATTACAAGTCGCTTCAACGATACTAACTAATGGGATTTTTGATCGTTTTTTTAATTCTTCAAATACGATATGTGGCGTATTACCTGACATCGCTACGAAATCAGCGCCACTAGCCTCCAGATTATGAATAGCGGTCATTAGGTATGATATCAACGCCTCATAATCTTCATTATGGCATTTATCAAGAATTTCAAAGACATTCAAGCTTTCGATGGTTAAGCTCGGGAAGAAATCCTTGGCAACTCTAGATTGAACACCGTACATAATGCCACGATAATAAGGAATTGTAGATTCTGGCCCTATTCCACCAATTAAACCAAGCTTTTTCACTTCTAGCGCCTCCATATATTTTAATAATTAAAATTGTTAATATAACTCGCTCCTTACTTATAATGTCATTTCAAAATGTTTATAAAAGCGTAGAAATTGCAGAAAATGATTTAAATAGCGTGTCTTCGTCTCTATATCTAGAACATTTCGCGAATAATTCATTTTAACTGTTATTGTTGAGGTAATACAGCAATAACTTCAATTTCGCATAATACACCTTTAGGTAATTCTCTTACCGCAACGCAGCTCCGGGATGGCTTTGAGACAAAAAATTTAGAATAAATTTCATTGAATGCTGAAAAGTTCTTCATATCTGATAAAAAACAAGTTGTTTTAAACACATCTTCGAGACTACACCCTGCTTCTTCTAAAATTGCTTTTACATTCAAACAACTCTGTTCTGTCTGCTCTTCAATAGTGTCCTTAATGCTTCCGTCATAGGGATTTACGGGAACTTGACCTGAAGTATATACTAACCCATTTACTATATGTCCTTGTGAGTATGGGCCAATTGCTCCAGGTGCCTTAGTTGTTTCAATAATCTTCATTTTCATCTTTATATTCTCTCTTTCATCTTAGAATTCGTAGCATCGCTGATTCTTTTAAGTCCTTCTTCTAATATTGATGTTGGACATGCTAAGTTTAAGCGAATGAAGCAATTTGAATTTTGAACGAACATGCCTCCACCCTCTAACAGTACTCCAGCTTCATTAGCAAAATATAGAGATAGGTCATCTGTTATATCAAAATATGCACTAAGATCAACCCATGCAAGATAAGTTGCCTCCGATATCCTAAAGTTCGCTTTAGGCAGGTTTACTCTAAGATACTCTTTAGTTAATTCAAAGTTTTTGTCCAGGTACACGTTAAGGGCTTCTAACCAGTCCTCTCCCTTTTCATATGCTGCCTGAGCCGCCACAATGCTTAACGGGTTATCAAAATTATAATGTTTCTCTAACCAAATTTGTCTTAACTCATCATTCGGGATGATGATATTAGAAATCATCAGACCCGCCATGTTAAAGGATTTGCTTACCGCCATTGCCGTAATCAGCTTATCGTAATCTTTCATAAGCTTACCCATCGGTATATGCGTCTTGCCAGCACGCAACAAATCACAGTGTATCTCATCAGAAATTATCCAAAGGCCATTCTTTCTACAGACATCTGCCATTTTACCAAGTTCTTCTTCTGTCCATACTCGACCCGTTGGATTGTGGGGATTGCATAAAATAAATAATTTTACTTTATCATCGGATGCTTTTTTTTCTAAATCTTCAAAATCAATTTTATAATACCCCCCGTCATTTATAAGGTCTGAACATACAACCTCTCGATTACTATGATCCGCTGCATATTTAAAATAAGCATAGGATGGTGTTAGAAACATAACCTTCTCATCCTGCTTGCAAATGTATTTAACTAATTCAAACAATGCCGGAATAATCCCGTTAGACATTACAAGATGATTCTTTTCAAAATTCCAGTCATATCTCTTGGCACACCAATTAGAGAAAGCCTTATAATAGGAATCTGAAAATACTCTTGTATATCCAAAGATTCTTCGATCAAGTCGCTCTTTAATGGCATCAATGACAACTTGTGGCGTTGCAAATTCCATATCCGCTACCCACATTCGAATAAATTCTTCGTCCTTATAAGGAAACGTCATCGTTTCATCTGCATGAAAAATATAATCTCTAAAACCATCCGTATTTAATGCATTTGTGTTCTGTCGGGCTATTATCTCATCAAAATTGTACACAGCATTCCACCCCCATATTTTTTTCACTGCTTGTTTACCTCCATTCTAATTTACAAATTGTTATTCCGTCAAAAGAGCGCAAGTTTCTTTAAAGTAGATTTTTTATAGCATTATTCTATTTTGAATAGAATATAACATTCATTTTTTGATATAATAACATTACAATTATCATTCACTGATATTTTCACTGATTACTCTATTTATAATAGATTTTTGGGAGGCAGCATCATGTCTGAAGTAAGTATAGAAATAGGAAACAGAATTCGAAATTTTAGAAAAAAGAGAAGTATAACCATTGAAGAACTTGCACGTCTTATTAATAAGAGTAGAGCAACTGTATCAAAATATGAAAAAGGCGAAATTGTGCTTGATATAGTAACTATGTATGAAATAGCAGATGCACTCCAACTTCATGTGGAGCAATTGTTGTATTGCAGACCTGAACGAGCAGTCATTACCTCTAATGGCACAGAACCTGCATTTTTTAGCGGTCTGTCTCAATTTTATTCTTATGTATTCGATGGGCGATCCAATCAAATTATGAGATGTGTTTTCGATGTTTTATCTGTGGCCGGGGAATCCCGATATAAGATCATGATGTATATGAATATCAAAGATTTTAACAACTATCAGAACTGCGAGAATACTTATTGGGGCTACATCGAGCACTTCGATGCTCTGACTAATATTATTATGCGAAACAACGATACGCCCATGGAGCAGATCACCATCAATATATTGGCATCTTTTCTGGACTCAGATACAAAATGGGGTCTTTTCTGTGGCATCTCTTCACGCCCAATGATGCCTGTTGCACTAAAAATGCTCTTCTCAAAGAAAATGCTGAAGGAAGATGAGAGCCTAGCAAAACTATTAAAAATATCAAAAGATGATATACGCTTACTTAGGCTGTACAATATGCTCTCTGTAACATAATGTAAAATACCCAATAGTACGGGTCACTTTTCACTCTTCAAACTTATGAAATAAAGAGGCAGAGTCTATAGATCATTTAAGTTGATCTAAAAACTCCGCCTCATTTTTTTCGCTTATTCGATTTTCAATTGTGCCTTCCAAACTGACCCAAAATCATCAATTTCTTCGATTTTGGGATATGTCATCTATATTATCGCCCTTTTTCAGGGGTCAAAAAACGTCATTTTTTCGTCTGTTTTTTGCCCCAAAATCGGATCAAAACCACTATATGTTGTGGTAAACCTCTACTTTTTCTCACCCGAACCACTACGCGTCATCAGAATTATCGCTTCTACGTACCTTGTATGTGGAAACATATCCACCATTTTTATGCATTTTAAATGTATATTTATGCATTTTGCTTTGTTCATACCTGTTTTATACGTATATTCCTTGTTTTAATGCATAAATATTATGTCATCATTTTTATCGCTTCAAGGGTTCCTTGAAGGAATGGTCACTATTTAATCTTTATTGAATACATCAATGTATCTTTTGTAAATGAATACTTTCTTTCTCTTCCGGTTATCAAGATTAGTTAGAATCCCTTCTTCACAAAGTCTTTCAAGCAAACGCCCGCTTGTCGCAACACTAATATCCAGCTTGTTTGTCGCTTCTTCTATGCTGATAGTTGGCTTGTCGAATAATCCTTCATATATCACTAGTGCATTTTCACTAGTCCGTCCCATGGCATTAATTTTCTTTAAATCTTCCTCACGTAGGGCAGAAATACTTCGTGCAATTTCCACTGCTTCCTGCGCTGTTTCTATAACGCCTGTTAAAAAGAATTTGATCCAGCTTTCATAATCGCCTTTAGCATGAATATTAAATAAACATTCATAGTACGCCTGTTGGTTTCGTTTTATGAACTTTGACAAATATAGAGTTGGCTTGTGTAAGATATCGTTGGCTGCTAAATAGAAAGCAATTAAAAGTCTTCCCACACGTCCGTTTCCGTCTAAGAATGGATGGATCATTTCGAATTGGCTATGGATTAAAGCCGCCTTAACCAGTGGAGACATGCGATCATTTTCATGCATGAATTTTTCAAAACTATCTAGACATTTATTCAAATGATCAATTGATGGAGGTACATAGCTTGCTGTACTAATAGAATAACCGCCAATCCAGTTCTGAGATCTTCTGAATTCGCCCGGAGTTTTATTTTCTCCTCGAACGCCTTCCATCAAAATGCCGTGAATTTCTCTAATCAATCTTAACGAAAGTGGTAGAGTTTCCAATCTCTCAAATCCATAACTGGTTGCTCTTACATAATTCTCTATTTCAGCAACATCATTTGGCACTTCATCCGACATGCCAGCTTCTGCTTTGATCAAATCTGAAAATGTCGCTCTTGTACCTTCAATCTGCGAAGATAACGTTGCTTCTTTTCTGGCATACATATAGACAAAATAGCTGGGAGAAATTAAGGTATCCGTTACTTCATCAAGCCTGCCAATAAACCTATTTGCTTCTGAGATTAAATAAATCAATTCATCATCGTATTGAATGACTGGACTTTGTGGTGGTAAAGGTGCTGGTATAAAACATGCGTATTCAGCATTTCCGCTGCCCACTTTAATTTTTCGTCCGGCTCTTTGTTCCATATCATCACTCCTCACTAATCTCGCTAAATTGATTATACAATAATTTAATTTGCAAATCAACTCGCCAAATGCAAACAAAAACTTTTAGTAATCACTTTCACGTTGATTTTGAAATATCATTTTTTTTAATCCCAATAACAATTTTAAGCATACTCAACTTCCTCTCTTTCTGATTCTTGGTATAAAAAAAAGAGGCAGAGTCTGTAGGTCATTTAAGTTGACCTAAAAACTCTGTCTCTTTTTTTAACTTATTCGATTTTCAATTGTGCCTTCTAAGTAGACCTGAAATCATCGTTTTCTTCGATGACGACATTTCTGATGCTCGCAAGACCAAAAGGTTTCTTGGCGGAGGGGTTTTTTCTCGAAAACGGATTAATATGATCCGTATGAGTGCTTTTTTATTTGAATCATTCATAAAAAATGTCGTATTACTTCTCATCTTTCCTTTTGCCCGTCAAATGCTCAATTTCGATCCTCACTACTCTTGTAGCCTTAGAAGCTTGTTCGATGTACTCTTTACCCTGTTCAATAAAGTCTGATGAGTACTTATTGATAAATTCAGGTAAAGCCACCAATTTTTCTTCATCAAAAACTTCTACTGCTTTGCCAAATGCAATAACACTTTCAAAATTTGTACTAAACTTATCTGGCAAAATTTTCGTATTTCCTACTACTGCAAAAGAGACTTTATCAGAAAAAGCTATATTATCAAACTTGTGACCTTTTCTCGCTCCATGAACATAAAGTACACCATTCATGTAAATGTAGCTGATTGGAACACCATAGGGGTATCCATCATCACCAATTGTAGATAAAATTCCATAGGCGTTATCATTTAGAATCTGAACTATTTCGCTCTGAGCTAACGCTCTATCTTTTCTTTTCATTTCACGAAACATAAGAAACCTCCTTGAATCAAATTGATGCTTCTGAAGTTTGATATTTAAGACAATAGTATCTTAGATATCTCTTCCAAACGCTCATCTGAAATTCCTAACTTCGCTTTAAATGGGTCATAATCAATCGTGACGACATGAACTTCACTAGGCGATAGTAAATCAACTATTCTCTTTAATTGCTGGACAGATTTTTGATCATCGTTGTATCCTTTTACAATTGTAATTTCGAAAATAAACTTACCACTGTACTGCTTTCTGAAGTTCACCATATGGTGAACATGTTCTTCAAGAGTATAACCATCAATAGGTCGCTGAATCTTTTGAAAGTCTTCGTCTTTCGTAACTTTAATCTCTCCTATAATTTCATCGCATAGATTGGCAATTCCCTTGTATTTATCTTGACCCAGCAAATAACCATTCGTCAGAAGTCTTACTTCAATGTCTTTTGATTTAATGAACTTAATGATATCTTCTAATTTGTCGTTGACGAAGGCTTCTCCTTTAGAGTTAATAAATATCAAGTCTGGATTTTTATCTCTAATCAAAACAGACAACTCTGCTATTACCGCTTCAAAATCATTGAACTCCTTTTGTTCATCCGTTTTGTTTTTTGATCGCCCTATTGGACAAAAGATACAGTCAAAATTGCAATATTTTTCTGGTAGCACATTGATTTCTAGAACTTTCTTTTCATTTTCTGTGTAAAGCTCTTTATATGAGAAACTCCCCATTTTATATCCTCCGTAAATAATTGAATTTAAGCTATTGTGTACAATCATCTCTATCTTAATTTATTGTACGCTAATAGTTTATTAGAACATAACGCAAATAACTCATGTCTAAATTGATTAAATCTCACTAATCTACTCTTGAATTTCAATCTCAAAATGATCTTTATCCATTACAAAAATCTTATATGAGCCACCTAAGTTTTGATGCGTTATTTCTGCTAATTCTTTTAAAGCATTTTGAAACTCAGATTCCCTCTTCTCATCTACAAGTTCGATACACAGAAATGCATTTTCTGTTTTCTCTGTCAACATTGTTCTTACCGATTCCCGCCAATTCCAACATCTACAAATTGCTCCTGCATCGTCCTTATATACAATCTCTCCTTCGTATGGGGGTGCATCTTCATCGCTACCGAGTGTAATAAAATGCTCACCGCCAACCGCTTTTGTGAGTTTCACATCTCCAACAAAAGAGTCAATATCTTCTCCACCGCATGGCATTGCATATTTCATTGAAATTGAATTGTACATATCCACCAAAGGATTAATCGTTCCAATATGATTGCCATTGTTCACTCGTTTTAGCAGAGCTTCGATAGAAGTTCTTGCGCCTTTTTTAGTTTTGAACTGTTGAAAGGCATCTCTCCACACTTTAATGACAGCATTGTTACTAAATTCTGGCTCTACAAAGAACTTACTTGCTTCTTTTTCTGATGCTAGTAGCATTTGTTCATAGATCTCGGAATTATCGATTCTATTGTTTATGCCCTTAACCAAAATGATGCCTATTTTTGCATTCGGAAAAACATCCCAAAACGCTTCTTCAATGATAAATTTTTTCATGATTCTTCCTCCTTAGATTTTTTTGTATTTACTTGGAAACTAGAACTAATCCAAAAATACAAACTGCTACACCGACGATTGAATTTATTGAAATAGTTTCTTTAAAAAACAATAACCCTACAGGTATAAGCATTAATGCAACCAGTGTATTTGATAGTAAGCCCGCTGAACTAATATTCCATCCTGCTCGATATGCTAATAAAAATCCTAATTCTAACCCTACTACTGCAAAACCCAAAAGAATACTTGCCCAGTTAGCTGTTCCGATTGCTTCAGCCAGACTCCCCAAATTCGACTTTGGAACGAATATAAAATACGAAACGATGGATACTACTGATGCCATCACATAGGTAACAATTAATGCAACAATTGGATTAAGTCCTGACGGCGTTGACTTCTGGCTAATGTGATAGCACAAACTCGATAATACAACCATGATTATGGGAACAAATTTTACATACATAATAATCTTCTCCTTTTTAGATACCCATGTTCAATTTTTTATAATAAAAAAAAGCCTTGGGAAATATTTTTTAAAATATCTCCCAGGCTTTTATCCTTCCGTGTACACAATAATTTGTGTGTTTCCTCTTGGACCAGTCCAGCTTACACTGCGGAACCCTAGAAAACTTTATTATAAAATTTTGAAAATCAAAAGTTGCAACTTTCATTGAATCATAGCACACGATTTTTGAAATGTCAAATTGATTTTTACACTAAACTGATATTTATCAGTTTCAAATCTTCTGTAAATCCACCCTGAGTTAATCACCTGTACTGCGATCTATTTTCTTACTTAATCTTTAATTAGGCTATATTCACCCTATGTCATCTATATTTTTGCCCTTTTTTAGGGGTAAAAAAACGTCATTTTTTCGTCTGTTTTTCGCCCCGAAATCGGACCAAAACCACTATATGTTGTGGTCAACTTCTACTTTTTCTCGCTCGAACCACTACGCGTCATCAGAATTATCGCTTCTACGTGCCTTGAGATGACAATAAAGATGTCAAAAGCATCTAGTACCCCCTTGGTGGTAAAATATTTTATCAATTGTTTATTTTATAATTCTTTATAATCAACAACCCCCCCAAGTTATAGTTGTTTGGAGGCCTTGTTCATTACAATTATTTTATTATTTGTCATCATAATGTCCATTACATTTGGATATTTCCATAACATTATCTTGTATTCGATATACAAGTCGGTTTTTATCATCTATTCTTCGTAGATAGGCTATACTAAATAGGACAAGTAAATTCCTCCATTGTGGTTGCAGTCAATATCTTGAATAGGTTTATTTATACGTTGTATTGCCTTTTTATCTTGACCTTACTAATAGATATAATCATCCCATGCTATTTCTGTAAAATTTCTTTTCATTGTTCCATTTTCTTAAACTCTTCACTTGGTTTAGAAACAAATTTACTTTGATCAGTTTTTTTAATAGATTCTATAAGAGTTCTCATATTAGATTCACTATTAAATGGATCAATCTGTGTTGTTATTTCAAAGGGAATACCACCTTGTCGAATACTTTGACGGATAAAAATATTAAAGGCTGTTGACATATTTAAACCCAGTTTTCCAAGTAATATCTCTGCCTTTTCTTTTAAATTATCATCAATTAAATATCATCAGATATTTCACTAATCTCAATACTTTCTTTTCTTTTCCATATGGTTTTAGTCATTTGATATATGTCATATCCATCTGCACTTATTAGTTTAAGGTTTCTCTTATCAAAATCAAATCCTTTTGGCTTTACTGTATGTTCTGATCAATTCCATAAAGTCTCATCTACTATAAGGAGAAACATGGCGATAATATATCTTGGAGATATATCATGCTTGTCAAAACCTTGTTTGTAGATCACACGATAGAACCTTTCCTTATGATTAGAATTTGAGAATTTCTCCTTTAAAGTTATTTATAAGAAGTTTCAGCCTATCTTTTAATAAATAATCCCTTATTTCTCCAAGGAATTCTTTTATTAAACCTTTGTACCTCCCCTTATCCACTAGATAGGATGTCGGAATGAATGTATCCACAATCATTGCATCTATTACTAACATTAATTAAACTCGAATTACAAACTTTAACACCTCCTTCACAATTATAATAATTATTAGTGACTATATCGCTTCTCCTTGCCTAAAAATTAGGCACCAACATCATCAGCAGGTTTTCTCCCTTGAGAAGAGTAAGACGCATACAATTCTGTATAATCAAGCACCTCCAATATATGGCTTATCAGTCAAATTGAGTCATTAAGTCTGGAATTAGTCCTTCCAGATTTAATGACAATACCAGTTGATAAAAATCCTTAAATTGAGTATAATCCTTGTCGTTAATTAATTTATTTGTCATAAACTGGCGGACGCTTTGCACCCACCTTTTACTGTTTTTAGACATAAAAATGGAGCCATTGCTCCATAACTGATTACTCAGTTATTTTGCAACAGCTCCTTTCTTTTAGCTATGAAATAGCGTTCCCCTATTCAATTCAGCTCCCGGAAGGT